>Ga0163144_10011274_pt1 | contig 18929 bp, 20 predicted proteins | sample OliLak19BULKMAT1_FD_123175 | JGI IMG/M metagenome (GOLD analysis project Ga0163144, IMG submission 123175) | Freshwater microbial mat bacterial communities from Lake Vanda, McMurdo Dry Valleys, Antarctica - Oligotrophic Lake LV.19.BULKMAT1 | ecosystem: Environmental > Aquatic > Freshwater >... | reverse complement strand
GTCATTCAAGTCGATGGCAAGGTGCGGGATCGCATCGAGGTGAATCCGAAGGTGTCAGGCGAAGAACTTGAGGCACTTGCTAGGGGCTCTGTCGCGGTCACGCGCGCGGTCGGGGATCGCGAGATCGCGAACGTCATCGTGCGTGCACCGCGGCTCGTCAACATCGCGACGCGAGGGTAGACCCTCCACAGTTTTGCGGCTCACGGTGTGCAACCGATTCGGTCGGCGCACGATTGTCGAGTGGATGAACTGATCGATTCGAGTCGGGCGCGCCTGAGAGTCAAGATCGGCGCTGTCGTCGTTCTGGCGCTCATCGGGCTCGGTTGCGCAGTACTCGTTTCTGTGATCGGCGACTCTGGCAGCACTGCGGTCGCGCAACGTGACGTGATTGACAGCTCCGGCGGTGTCGATTTACCTGGAACCGGGAACACCGGGAATGCGATGTTGGGGTCGGAGTTGGGAACCGGTGCGGCTGCGGCTTCGATCTTCGTGCACATACTCGGAGCGGTCGCGAACCCAGGCCTCTACGAACTGAGCGATGGCGAGCGTGCAATAGATGCGGTCGCTGCAGCGGGGGGATTCGCCGAGAACGCCGATCAGGCGCAATTGAACCTCGCCAGGTTTGTCTCGGACGGTGAACAGATTATTGTGCCCGTCATCGGGCAAGTACCTCCGCCGGGCGTTTCCGTGCAACCCGGCATGCCAGGGCAATCAGGCAAGGTCAATCTCAATACGGCGGATGCCGCGGCGCTGGAAACCCTGCCAAGAGTCGGCCCACAACTGGCAGCGCGAATCATCGCGTGGCGAGAGTCGAACGGTCGATTCGCCGCGATCGAGGAGTTGAAGAGCGTCTCCGGAATCGGCGAGAAGACCTTCGATGGCTTGCGCGAACTCGTCACAGTATGACGCTCGACCTGCGACTCGCGGTACCCGCCGCCGGCGCGTGGGTCGCGGCCATTGCGCTCATTGCGGTGCCTGGCCATTCGCTCGCTGTTGCCGTGGCTGCCTGGACGGCGAGCGGTGCGTTCATCGCAATCGCGCTGCATGGTCAGGCCGCACGAACCAAGCGATCAGCACACTCCCTACGATCATCGGCACCAGCGCTAGTCTCGCTCGTCTGTGCGGCCGTTGCAATCTGTGCAACGGCAATCTCGCTTCACGAGCCACAGCGCCAGCCGCGTGAGCTCGCTCGAGCCATCACCTCGAACGCCACTGTGACAGCGACAGCAACGACAACCCACACGGCGCGACCGGGCGAACGCAGCTTTCGCGCCGAACTCAGTGCAGTGCAGTTCACGTCGCCGGAGGTCGGAACCATCGAGCTGCGCGGGCGGATCCCGGTGGTCGTGTTTGGGGGAGCCCCAGAAACACGGCTTGAGATCGGAACGACAATCGCGCTGAAAGGAACGCTCGGTGCGACAGAACCGGGGGATGACGCGAGTGCCCTATTCTTCGCTGAGTCTGCACCGCGCGCACTGGCAGAACCGCCGTGGTTCCTCGCGTGGGCCGCGTCGCTTCGCTCGAGTTTCTTGTCGGCCTCGACAACGTTGCCTGGCGACGGCGGAGACCTGATACCCGGACTAGCTATTGGCGACACGAGCGAAGTCACCGACCGACTCGACGCCTCGATGAAGACAAGTTCACTCAGCCATCTGACCGCCGTTTCCGGCGCCAATTGCGCCATTGTCGTTGGCCTCATCATGCTCGGAGGTGCTGCACTCGGCGTATCGAGACTGGCTCGGGTCGTGGCATCCGTCGTGGTGTTGTTGGGCTTTGTCGTACTGGTGACACCCGAACCGAGCGTCATGCGCGCCGCAGTCATGGCCACACTCGTGCTCATTGCACTGAGCCGCGGCTCGCCGGTGGGTGGTGTGCCCATCTTGTCGCTCGCGGTGCTCGTTCTGTTGATCGCAGATCCTTGGCTCGCCCGAGACTATGGCTTTGCCCTGTCTGTGCTTGCAACAGCCGGGTTGCTTGTGCTGTCCGGTCCGCTCGCCGGGGTGCTCAGCCGGTGGGTGCCGCGCTGGCTGGCGGTCGTGATCGCGATTCCGGTTTCGGCGCAGCTGGCGTGCCAGCCCGTCATCATTCTTCTGGATGCGACGGTGCCGAGTTACGGTGTGATCGCGAACTTGCTCGCCGCGCCGGCGGCGCCGGTGGCGACCGTCGTGGGATTACTTGCATGTCTGTTTCTGGCAGTCGTTCCCCCGATAGGGATTGCACTGTGCTGGTTGGCGTGGGTACCTGCCGCTTGGATTGCGGGGGTGGCCGAGTTCTTCGCCACAGTGCCGGGGGCGCGATTACCGTGGCTCGTGGGGGTCCCTGGTGCTGTCCTCCTTGCGGTGGTCAGCGGCCTTGTCGTTCTCATCTCAGTTTCCAGAGGTCGCTGGCGCCGTCCGGTGGCGTTCGGCCTTGCTGTGGCATCCGTCGTCTATCTCGGTTTCGTGGGCGGCAGTCGCGCAAGTACCCTGCTCTTCAGGCCAGGGGACTGGCAGATTGCCGCGTGTGCGATCGGGCAGGGCGATGCAATGCTCGTTCGCAGCCGCGGTTCCATCTCACTGATCGACACCGGTGCGACCCCCGCTCTGCTGACAGCGTGTCTTCGTGAACTTGGAATCACCCGGATCGACCTGCTCGTGCTCACGCACTTCGACCGCGATCATGTTGGCGGAACCGAGGCGATACTCGGCATGGTCGACACGGTCATCGCAGGGCCGGGCGATGCGGAATCCGACCGTCTGCTGCTTCGCCGTCTGGCCGAATCGGGCGCATCGGTGCAGCAACCGTGGCGCGGATCAAACGGCATGCTCGGTGACCTGCGCTGGTCAGTGCTGTGGCCAGCCCCAGCGGCGGGAGCGGGGCAAAACTCCAGTTCCACAAGCGTGCGTGGCGGCTTCGAGGTCGGGAACGACTCAAGCCTCGTGCTCGAGTTTCGCGGGGTCGGAGATTGCCTCAGCGGATGCCTCAGCTCGCTCTTTCTTGGTGACCTTGGCCGGGAGGCGCAGGAGGCCATGATGCGCGCCAGCGTTCTCACACCGGTGGATGTCGTGAAGGTCAGCCACCACGGGTCCGCCGACCAAAGTGACCGTCTCTACGAGCGGGTCGCAGGTGTTATCGGACTCATCGGAGTTGGTGCCGAGAACACGTACGGGCACCCGACGGCCGAACTGTTGTCGACTCTGCAGAGTACGGGCACGCTGGCGTTGCGAACCGACACGGACGGCATGATTCTGCTTGCACCTAGCACCGACCCCGGCGCAATCACTGTCTGGACCGAACGTTAGGCTGGGACGGTGGTTGCCGCTCGAACGCAGATTCCGCAGCTCAGTTGGGATCGGGTTCGGCCAGCGCCAATCATCCTGGTGACCGGACCGGAGCATTTTCTTGCCGACCGCGCCATTCGACTGCTGCGTGACACGCTCAAGACCGAGGATCCAAGCCTCGAAGTAACCGAGATTGAGGCCGACCACTACTCGCCTGGCGAGCTTCTCACGCTCGCGAGCCCCTCGCTGTTCAATGAGCCGCGGCTGATTCGCGTCAGCAACGTCGAGAAGTGCACTGATGCTTTCATCACCGAGACGATTCACTACCTTGACCAGCCGGCTGATGACACCTACCTCGTGCTGCGTCACGCCGGGGGTGTGCGTGGCAAGAAGCTGCTCGATGCGATCAGGGCGGGTGCCGGTTCAGGCATCGAGGTCGCGTGCCTTGAACTCAAGAAAGATGTTGAGAAGTCCGAGTTTGCTGTCGCAGAGTTCGCGGCAGCCAGCAAGCGGATCACACCGAGTGCCTTGCGCATGCTCGTCTCTGCATTCGCCGACGACCTGGCAGAACTCGCCTCCGCGTGTCAGCAACTCATTGCCGATGCTGTCGAGGAGATCACCGAAGTCACCGTGGATCGGTACTACGCCGGGCGGGTCGAGACCAACGCCTTCAGCGTCGCGGATGCCGCGATTGCCGGCCGCCGCGGCGAGGCGCTTGTCCTCCTGCGCCATGCGCTGGCCTCTGGCGCCGATCCGGTCCCGCTGGTAGCCGCGTTCGCAGCGAAGTTGCGAACGATGGCTCGCGTGAGCGGGAGCCGAGCATCCAGTGCGGCGCTTGCTCAACAGTTCGGGCTCGCGCCGTGGCAGGTGGATCGTGCTCGTCGTGACCTTCAGGGTTGGACCGAGGCGGGGCTTTCCCGCGCGATCGAGACCCTCGCAGATACGGATGCCCAGCTCAAAGGTCTGGGTCGCGACCCGGTCTACGCCCTCGAACGAATGATCGGGATCATTGCCGATCGAGGCGAGCCGCTGCGCTAGCTAGAGCGCTGCGCTAGCTAGAGGGCTGCGCTAGCTAGAGGGCTGCGACCTGCTTGGCGATCGCGGACTTGCGGTTCGCGGCCTGATTCTTGTGGATGACGCCTTTGCTCACGGCCTTGTCGAGCTTTCTCGTGGCGACGAGCAGTGAGGCGTTCGCCTTGTCTTTGTCACCAGAGACGACAGCTTCGCGCGTTGCACGCACGGCGGTCTTCGCCTCGCTCTTGACAGCCTTGTTGCGCTCTTGCGCCTTCTTGTTGGTGCCATTGCGCTTGATCTGGGACTTGATGTTTGCCACGAAAAATTGCCTTCTAGTTGAGTGTCGACTGGGAGATTCGCGTGCTGCACGAGCGTGCCACGCGGAAGCCAAAGCTACAGTCTAGCAGCCCCTCGATGCGCTCAGCAATCGTACTAGCCTGAGCGCATGCCGTCGCTCAGTCCACACATTCTGGGAGTGCCGGCCAGCGGCATCCGTCGCATTCACGAGATCGCGATCGGCATGGAAAACGTGATCTCGCTCGCTGTCGGTGAGCCGGATGCCACGGTAGCAGCGCACATCGCGGCGGCGGCGAAAGCGGCGTGGGACGCTGACGAGACCAATTACACCGCAAACGCCGGTATCGCCACTCTGCGAGCGGCAATTGTCGACAAGCTTGCGCGGGAGAACTCGCTTCTCGTCGAGCTAGAACAGGTCTGGGTCACCGTTGGCGCGACGCAAGCGCTCCATCAGGCGATGGCCATCACACTTTCGGCTGGCGATGAAGTGCTCATCCCCGACCCTGGGTATACGACATTTTCCATGAACGCGCACATGCTCGAGGCGGTCGCGGTGCCATATGCGCTCAGTCCGGATGCCGGTTTCCTGCCAGACATCGCTGAACTCGAGTCGCTCGTGACGAGTCGCACCAAAGTGATTGTGATCAATTCCCCGTCGAATCCTCTTGGCACGGTCTTTCCAGGGGAACTGCTGGTTGAAATTCTCGAGTTCGCGCGCCGCCACGATCTCTGGATCATCAGCGATGAGGTGTACGAGTATTTTGCGTGGGCCGAACCGCACCTCAGTGTCGCGGCGTTCGACACCGATAATCGGGTGTTGAGCGTGTTTTCATTCTCGAAGACCTACGCGATGACCGGCATCCGGGTCGGATATCTCGTCACGCCGCCTGGCTTGAGCGAGACGATGCGTTCTGTGCAGGAAGCGTCGATCAGCTGCGTCAACAGTCCAGCCCAGTTCGCGGCGATCGCCGCGCTCACCGGCGACCAAGGGAATGTTGCGGTCGCGCGGCAGCACTACCGGAGCAATGGCGAGGCGGCGATGCGACTGCTCGATGAGCGCGGCATCCGCTATCTGACGCCGGGCGGAGCGTTCTACCTGTGGATTGACCTGAGTTTCGCAAGCCGCGGAAACGTCGCGGATTGGGCGGAGGGGTTCCTCATTGCAGAACGGGTCTCCGTCGCGCCAGGCAGCGCATTCGGTCGCTCCGGTGAGGGCTGGATTCGAGTCTGTCTTGCCTCGCCGACCGAACAGCTTCTCGACGGGCTGTCACGCCTGCCAACTCCGTCGAGGGCTTGAGGGGAACGCCAGAGCGGTTTTCGGGGGTTAGCCGGATGCCGCGGCGAAGTTGCGATTCGTAGTCTTGAGCTATGACAACCACTACAACCATTTCCGCGTCCGACGCACCTAACGCCATCGAACAAGCACCACCCGTCGATCAGCAGCTCGTCACTCATACCCAGCCGATTCTGGCCATCCTCAGCCTGGTGTTCGGTATCACCGGCATTGTGACGACGATGATCTTCCCGTTCTCAGTCGCGGGGCTCGTGCTCGGCATCTTGGCGCTCCGCCGCGAGCCGCAGGCCCGCGCTATGGCCATCTGGGGCACCGTCATCAGCGGCATCCCGGGGGCGCTCATCGTTCTGGTCGGCGTGCTTGCGGTCATGATTCTGATTCCGCTCGGCTTCGTAGCGGCGACTCTGTAGTCCTCAATTCACGCGAAGGCCCCGGCGACGCTCCTCATCGGATCGGCGTCGGGGCCTTCCGCACCTCGGGCGTCTCGTAAACTTGGGTACGGCCATCGCGGCGCCGCTTCGGCGTTCGCGTTGCCACGCTGCATCCGGCAGCCGTCAATTCGCGAGGTAGGCAGTGAGTCCACGAGCACAAACGGCACTCGAACCTGCCTCAACCGATCCGGCGTTCATCCGCAATTTCTGCATCATCGCCCACATCGATCACGGCAAGTCGACTCTCGCCGACCGAATGCTGCAAATCACCGGAGTCGTGAGCGACCGCGACATGCGGGCGCAATACCTCGACCGCATGGACATTGAGCGCGAGCGCGGCATCACGATCAAGAGCCAGGCGGTGCGCATGCCGTGGGCCGGCGTAGGCCCAACCGGTGCGCGGCAGAGCTTCGCCCTCAACATGATTGACACCCCCGGTCACGTCGATTTCACCTATGAGGTCTCTCGGTCCCTTGCCGCCTGCGAGGGTGCCGTCCTCTTGGTGGATGCCGCGCAGGGCATTGAAGCGCAGACGCTCGCGAACCTGTACCTCGCTCTCGACAACGACCTGACGATCATCCCGGTGCTCAACAAGATCGACCTGCCAGCGGCCGATCCAGACAGGTACGCGCGTGAACTCGCTTCTCTCATCGGCGGGTCTCCGGAGGACGTGCTGCGGGTGAGCGGGAAAACCGGCCAAGGCGTGGAAGACCTTCTCGATCGCGTCGTCGAACTGATTCCCCCGCCGCAGGGTGATCCGAACGCGCCGTCTCGCGCGATGATCTTCGACTCCGTGTACGACTCATACCGCGGGGTCATCACCTACGTGCGCATGATCGACGGCAAGCTGAGTCCAAGGGAGCGGATCCAGATGATGTCGACCCGCGCGGTGCACGAACTTCTCGAGATCGGGGTGAGCGCGCCAGAACCGACTCCGAGCAGAGGCTTGGGCGTTGGCGAGGTCGGCTACCTCATTACCGGCGTGAAGGACGTGCGCCTGTCGAAGGTCGGCGACACCGTGACGAACGCGCAGAAGCCGTCGACCGTCGCGCTCCCCGGCTACACGGACCCCAAGCCCATGGTGTTCTCTGGCCTGTATCCGATCGACGGCAGCGATTATCCAGCTCTCCGAGAAGCCCTCGACAAACTCAAGCTGTCCGATGCCTCGCTCAATTACGAGCCGGAGACCTCCGTCGCGCTCGGTTTCGGCTTTCGCTGCGGATTCCTCGGGCTCCTCCATCTGGAAATCGTCACGGAGCGACTCGAGCGCGAGTTTGGACTCGACCTGATCTCGACTGCGCCATCCGTCACCTATGAGGTCACGACAGAGGATAAGAAACACTTCACGGTGACAAACCCGAGTGAATTTCCCACCGGGGCGAAGATTGCGCATGTCACAGAGCCGATGGTGCGAGCTGCGATTCTCGCGCCAAAGGACTATGTCGGCACGATCATGGAACTGTGCCAGTCTCGGCGCGGAGTCCTGATCGGCATGGATTACCTCGGCGAAGACCGTGTTGAGATCAAGTACACGATCCCGCTCGGTGAGATCGTCTTCGACTTCTTCGACCAGCTCAAGAGCAAAACCGCTGGCTACGCGAGCCTCGACTATGAACCGAGCGGCGATCAGCAGGCCGACCTCGTCAAGGTCGACATTTTGCTCCAGGGCGAAGCTGTCGACGCCTTCAGCGCTATCGTGCACCGCGAGAAGGCGTACGCCTATGGCGTGCTCATGACCGAGCGTCTCAAGAAGCTCATCCCTCGTCAACAGTTCGAGGTGCCCATCCAGGCGGCGATTGGAGCGCGCATTATCGCCCGCGAGTCAATCTCGGCCATGCGTAAGGATGTGCTCGCCAAGTGTTATGGCGGCGACATTACCCGCAAGCGCAAGCTCCTTGAGAAGCAAAAAGAGGGCAAGAAGCGCATGAAGATGGTCGGCCGGGTCGAGGTGCCTCAGGAGGCGTTCGTCGCGGCCCTCACGGGTGACGTGGAGAAGAAAGACAAGAAGTGAGTGACAGTCGGTCCGCGCGAGGCACGGAGCCATCGGCTGGCGGCGTTCCCGCAGCGAGTTCTGGTTCAGTGCCGATCTGGTTGGCCCCGGTTACCTACGGGGCGGTCGGCGCGACACAGGCCCCGGACCTTCTGCGTTACCCGCCTGCCGGATATCGAGCGATCGAACGGACTGCCAGGATCGGGCACGGAGCGGCGAGATTCGAGTACGCGTGCGTCGCAGCGCTCACTTGGGGCATTCAGAAACGCAGCGGATTTCGGATCCAGTCGATCGAGGCTCCGATCGAGGCTCCGATTGAGCCTGACGCACTTTCCGGGTCGAGCAGGCGCGAGGCGCTCTACGGGCCAGACGGTACGCAGTATCTGAGACCCGGCGACACCGCACAGCTGGTGATCCCTGTCATCGGGCCGATCGTCATCAGGGCCCCAGCGAGAGTGGTCTACCTGATTGACGAGCCGAATCGCAAGGGCTTCGCGTACGGGACTCTGCCAGGACATCCGGAAGACGGCGAGGAGGCCTTCATCGTCTCCCAGCGCGAGGATGAGTCGGTGTGGCTGACGATTCGGGCGTTCTCTCGTCCGAGTTCACGCAAGTGGTGGGCCGTCTACCCCGCGTTGCGCATCGCGCAAGAGTTGTACACGAGGCGGTACCTCGGTGCGCTTGCGGGTCCAATCGAGTGACCTGCAGTCTGGTCGCTGCTTGCCCGTCAGCCTGTACTGGGACAATGAACCATGGCAAGTGCCCTCCCGATAGCGGATCCCGCGCCACTCGACGGCGCTCTCCCGGCATCCGTGGCGCTCGGGTCGGCCGAACGTGACTTCGGCGTCTACCTGCACGTGCCGTTTTGCCGGGCGCGGTGCGGCTACTGCGACTTCAACACCTACACGAGCGAAGAGTTGCGCGGGGCAAGTCGGTCGAACTTTGCCGCTCAGGCGATTGCAGAGTTGGTCTTTGCCGAGCGTGTTTTAGCGGATGCCGCGGTCAGCCCGAGGCCCGTTTCGACGGTGTTCTTCGGCGGTGGCACCCCGACGCTCCTGCCGCCGAGCGACCTCGCTGCGATGCTCGAAGCCGTCGAGCGAACCTGGGGACTCGGTACGGGTGCCGAGGTGACGACCGAGGCGAATCCGGACTCGGTGGATCGTGACGATTTGCTGCGACTTGCCGCAGCAGGCTTCACCCGTATCTCGTTCGGCATGCAGTCGGCAGTTCCCGCCGTGCTGGCGACCCTCGAACGCACCCACGATCCCGACCGTGTGCCTCAAGTTGTCCAATGGGCCAGGGACGCCGGACTCGGTGTGAGTCTCGATCTGATCTACGGAACTCCGGGGGAGAGCATCGCTGATTGGCAGCGATCGCTTGAGGTCGCCATCGCTCAACAGCCAGACCATCTTTCTGCCTATGGGCTCATCATTGAGGATGGCACGAAGCTCGCAGCGCAAATCCGGCGGGGTGACGTTGCCGAGCCAGACGATGACCTGCAGGCCGACATGTACGAACTCAGTGACCGCATCCTCAGTGAGGCTGGGTTCGACTGGTACGAGGTCTCAAACTGGGCACGGGGCGCCGAGCACCGCTCACGCCACAATCTCGGCTACTGGCTCGGCCATGACTGGTGGGGGATCGGGCCGGGCGCCCACAGTCACGTCGGCGGTGTTCGCTGGTGGAACGTCAAGCATCCGGCAGCGTATGCGGATCGAATTACGGCCGGTCTTTCACCAGGCGCCGGGCGGGAATCGCTCGACGCTGCGACGCGTCAGGTCGAGCAGGTGTTGTTGCGAACCCGACTTCGGGATGGCTTCGCGATTGCCGACCTCGCTCCCGCCGGGCGCCGTGCTGTTGCTGAGCTGATTGCAGACGAACTCGTCAACGCAAAAGCCGCCCTCGCCGGTCGGATCGAACTGACCTTGCGAGGACGGCTGCTGGCCGATGCCGCAGTGCGGCGGTTGGTGGCCGTTGAGGATCGCTGACCTACTCGGCGTGCGACCTCGGTGGTTTGCGAGTTAGGAGACGAACTTGATGGCGATCGGGTAGGTGTAGAGCTCACCCTTGTTTGCAGCAATGGCAGCCATGATGCTGAAGATCAGCGAGACCACCGCCGCTGCGAGCAGAACCAGAAAGCCAATCAGCACGAGGCTGAGCACGCCGCCGACAACATAGGCGATCAGGAGTGTGAGCTGAAAGTTTGTTGCCGTTGCGGTGTGCGCGCGGATGAATGCACCGCGGTCCTTGAGAACGAGGTATCCAATAAGTGCCGGGAGGAACCCGACGACGATTCCACCGATGTGGATGAGGGTGGCCCAAAGACGCTCGTCGCTTGGGCTGAGGGGCTGGACCGTCTGGTACGGCTGGGCAGGGGGCGGGGTTGATTCGGACATGCGGCCATTAAAGCAGTTAACCCGGGAGTTGCGCTCCCGGGTTAACCAGCGTTTCGTCAGATAATTTCGCGTTCAGTCGCTTACTTGATGAGGCGAATGGCGAAGGGGTAACGGTATGCACCGCCGCCGTTGACCTTGATGCCGCCGATGATCGAGAGCACGGCGTTGAGGACCCAGAGCAGCGTCGGAAGGAATCCGAGGACACCGACGATGGCGAACGCGTCGGTGAAGATCAGAATTGCTGTGAAAATCGACACGATGATGTTCAGCGCGATGAAGGCAATCGTGAACGTGATCTGCCAGTTCAGGGCTTCCTTCGACTCTTGCCTCGTCAGGGTCCCACGGTCCTTGAAGATCAGAAAAATGATGAGCGATGGCAGGATGCCGAGAACGCCTCCGAAGTGAGCAAACGACGCCCATTGCTTGTCTTCTGCCGGTGTCAGAGGGGCAGCCGGCTGGGGAGCGACTGGCTGCGGAGTTGCGTCTGTCATGTTCAATGCCTTTCAAATGAACGGCGGGGTTTCCCGCTGTTGGGGAGGATCACACTCGTGCCCGCCGACGCTCCGGGTGTGGGGCTAGCGCAAGCACAGTCACAAGGTAGTGCCTATGCGACGGTGCGTGCAACGGCTTGCGCCCGGCGTGGCGCGGTACGATTGGCAGTCAGTTTGATCGAGTGCCAGTCGTGAGGGGTGGTGTTGAGATGGTCTCAGAACGAGGACTTGAAGTGCTTCGAGTCATCGTGCAGGACTATGTCGCCTCTCGAGAGCCCGTCGGATCGAAGTCAATCGTTGAACGCCACTCGTTCGGAGTGTCGGCCGCCACAATCCGCAACGACATGGCCCTTCTCGAAGACGAAGAACTTATCGTCGCCCCGCACACCTCTTCTGGGCGGGTGCCAACAGATAAGGGATATCGCGTCTTTGTCGACCAACTGGCCGATCTGCGTCCGCTCACTTCAGCCCAGCGACAGGCTATCGAAGCCTTCCTCGGAGAGTCAGTCGATCTTGACGATGTGCTCATGCGCACGGTACGACTGCTTTCGCAGCTCACCCATCAAGTGGCCCTCGTGCAGTATCCATCGCGCGCGGTATCAAGAATTCGCCACGTCGAGCTTGTCCAGCTCAGTTCGACCAAGCTCATGACCGTGCTCATCACCGATTCGGGAGGAGTTGAGCAGCGACTCATCGACATCAGTACCGAGCTTGACGAGGAGTTTTTGACCGAGCTTCGCAGTCGGCTCAACAACACCCTCGGCGGGCTCAATCTTCAGGATGCCGCAGCTCGGCTTGCCGAACTCCCGAACCAATTCGCGCCGTCTAGGCAGCCGATGATTGCTGCCGTCACATCCGCTCTCGCTGAGCAAGTGCTTGCCAACCGGCACGACAAGTTGCTCATGGCAGGAACAGCCAACCTCGCGCGGACAGAAGAAGACTTTAGCGGCAGTATTTTTCCCGTGCTCGAGGCCATCGAGGAACAGGTAACGCTCCTTCGGCTGTTCGCCGAAATGGATGTCGACCTCCGCGACGTTTCAGCCCGCATCGGGCGGGAGAACGAGAATTTCGCTCTCGGAGAGACTGCCGTGTTGACGAGCGGGTACTCAGCGAGCGGTGGGAGTATTGCGCGACTGGGTGTGCTTGGCCCCATTCGCATGGATTACCCAAACAACATGGCAGCAGTCCGGGCGGTAGCGCGCTACCTGTCAAGACTGCTCGGTGAGGATTAGCACAGCACGTGGCAGATCATTATGAGGTGCTCGGTGTCGACCGCAGCGCCGCGGCAGAAGACATCAAAAAGGCATATCGCCGGCTCGCTCGGGAGCTTCATCCAGACGTCAACCCGAGCGCGGTTGCCGCGGAACGCTTCAAACTCGTCACCCACGCCTATGACGTGTTGAGCGATCCGCGCGAACGCCAGCAATACGACCTCGGTGCGCAGGCTGGATTCTCCGGCGCTGGATTCACCGGGTTTGGTGACATCTTCGAGACCTTCTTCGGAGGAGGAGCGCGCACGACAGGGCCGCGCTCTAGGCGCGAGCGCGGCCAGGATGGACTCGTTCGTATCGAGGTCGAACTGAGCGAGGTGATCTTTGGCACCAAGCGCGACGTCGAGGTCAACACCGCGATTCTCTGCACAACCTGCGCTGGCTCGTGCTGCGCGCCGGGCACATCCCCCAAGACCTGCGATATCTGCAACGGCACCGGCCAGATTCAGCGCACCATGCGCAGTCTGCTCGGGAACGTCATGACCTCGAACCCGTGCGGTACCTGCCGCGGCTACGGCACCACGATCGCGACTCCGTGCGTCACCTGCGCCGGTCAAGGGCGCGTACGCGCAGCGCGGGTGATTCCCGTCGACATTCCGGCGGGCGTCGACACCGGCCTTCGGCTTCAGATGCCCGGCCAGGGCGAGGTCGGCCCGGCCGGTGGACCCGCCGGTGACCTATTCCTTGAGATGAAGGTTCGACACCACGAGACCTTCAGCCGAAACGGCGATGACCTGCTCGCCACAATTGTAGTTCAGATGACGGATGCTGTGCTCGGCACAACCGCGATGCTCAAGGGCCTGGACGGCGAGATTGCCATCGAGATCAAGCCGGGAACGCAAAGTGCCGAGGTGATCATGATCAAGGATCGCGGCATCACGCACTTGCGCGGTAGCGGCAGAGGCGATCTGCGGATCGGCGTGCAAGTGCTCACGCCGACAAAGTTGAGCGCCAAGGAACAGCAGTTGATCAAACAGCTCGCTGCATCACGAAAGGCGGAGGCTCCGCATTTCTCGCACTTCCAGCAAGGCCTCTTCACGAAGCTGCGCGAGCGCTTTATGGGCGGCTAGTGGCGCACCGCTATCTCGATGAAGAGCTCGTTTCTGCCGCTCTGGGGCAGCGACTGATTCTTGAGGGTGCAGAAGCTCGCCACGCTGTCACCGTGTCGCGCCTTGCACCGGGCGAGCGAATCTCGATCGGCAATGGCGCTGGCCTCGTTGCGACCGGAATCGTCGTCGTCGCAGAGCACACCCGGCTCGAGGTCGCGGTTGAAACGGTTGAAACGAGTGAGCGAGCGCATCCGGCGATCTTTCTCGCGCAGGCGCTCGCCAAGGGCGATCGCGACGAGCTCGCAGTGCAAGCGGCAACCGAACTCGGCGTCGACGGGGTGATTCCGTGGGCGGCAGCGCGAAGTATCTCCCGGTGGGAGGGGGCAAAAGTTGCCAAAGGACGAGACCGCTGGATGGCGGTCGTGCGTGAGGCAGCGAAACAATCATTGCGCGCTTGGCTCCCTGACGTACTCGAGCTCGCAACGACGAAGCAACTCGCCAAGCTGTCACCAGCAAGTCACCTCGTTGTACTTGACCCGACGGCCGCAGTGAGCATCGCAGAGCTCGAGCTCGACGACCGCGACGTTGTCGTGTTGGTCGGGCCCGAGGGCGGCGTCGCCGACCACGAACTCGAGGCCCTTATCGCAGCCGGCTCAAGCGCAGTTCGGCTCGGTCCAGAAGTGCTGAGAACCTCAACCGCTGGACCAGCAGCGATCGCAGTATTGAACCTCAGGCTCGGTCGCTGGCGCGCCGGAAGTTAGGCTTGAGAAATGTCGACCCCCACCCCGAGCATTTTCTCGCGCATCATCGCGCGCGAGATTCCGGCCGACATCGTGTTCGAGAGTGACGAGGTCATCGCCTTTCGTGATATCGAACCGAGAGCGCCGGTGCACGTTCTGATCGTGCCGAAGACCGAGGCATACCGAAACGTCACCGAACTGGCGGCTGGAGACCCGGCGCTGTTAGCAACCATCGCTGCAACCGCGCAGGTCATCGCCGACGAGCAGTGTGGCGGTGAGTTCCGACTCGTGTTCAACACCGGGGCGCGAGCCGGGCAAACCGTCTTCCATGTGCACGCTCATCTGCTCGGGTCGCTCCCAACAGAAAGTTTGACGGAAGGAAGCCTTGCCGATTAGCGAAACGCCATCCTCGAATGAGGAATTGCACTCTGTCGAGATCGAGGTCGACGGCGTCGCGATGGTGCGGTTGCTTGGTCCGCAGGATCGCTTCTTGAAGATCATCGAAGGGCAGTACCCAACTGTCGACGTGCTCGTTCGAGGCAATCGCATCACCATCAGCGGGCCAGCTGCGGCCGTCACGTCTGCGACAACGCTCGTCGACGAGCTCGTGCTGATGGTGCGCGACGGGCGCGACCTCGGGCCGGTGGAGGTCACGTCTTCTGCGCGAATCATCGATTCCCGTTCAGGAAGCCCGGCAGAATTGCTCAGCCAAGCGATCCTGACCTCGCGCGGCAAGAGCGTCCGCCCAAAAACGCTTGGCCAAAAGGACTACGTCGATGCGATCGACCTCAACACGATCGTCTTTGGTATCGGGCCAGCCGGAACCGGTAAGACATACCTCGCGATGGCAAAAGCTGTTCAGGCCCTGCAGCGAAAAGAAGTCGATCGAATCATTCTGAGCCGGCCGGCGATCGAAGCCGGAGAACGGCTGGGCTTTCTGCCCGGGTCACTCAGCGACAAGATCGACCCGTACCTGCGGCCGCTCTATGACGCGCTCAACGAGATGATGGACCCTGAACTGGTACCGAAGCTCCTCGCGGCGGGAACGGTGGAAGTGGCGCCCCTCGCATACATGCGTGGTCGCACCCTGAACAACTCCTTCATCGTGCTCGACGAGGCGCAAAACACGACGCCGGAGCAGATGAAGATGTTCCTCACTCGGCTCGGGTTCGGCTCGAAGATGGTTGTCACCGGAGACATCACGCAAGTCGACCTCCCGGCGGGGGCGAGCGGATTGCAGCTCGTAACGCGCGTGCTTGACTCGATCGACGACATCCACTTTGCTCGACTCACCAGCGCCGATGTCGTGCGTCACAACCTCGTCGGCACGATCGTGGATGCGTACACCCGCTTCGATGAAGACCGGCAGCGTGAGCGATTCGAGCGGGAAGAAGCTCGGAACAACAGTCGAGCGGATGCCCGCGGCACGAACCAAGCGGGACGGTTCGGACCTTCGTGAGCATCGAGATTAATAACGAATCGGCTGTTGCCGTTGACGAAGTCGCGATTCAGCGCCTCGCGATGTACGCGCTTGATCAGATGCACGTGCATCCGGACGCAGAGTTGGCGATCGTCTTCATCGACGAAGCCGCCATGGAGCAACTGCACGTGCAATGGATGGACGAGCCCGGCCCGACCGACGTTCTGAGTTTCCCGATGGATGAGTTGCGACCGGGCAGCGAAGACCACCTCACTCCGCCGGGGTTGCTCGGCGATATCGTCGTGTGCCCGCAGGTGGCGATTGCTCAGGCCGAGACAGCCGGGCACAGCGCGCTCGAAGAGATGCTGCTGCTGGTAACGCACGGCGTACTTCACTTGCTCGGCTTCGATCACGCAGAGCCGGATGACGAGAAAGAAATGTTCGGCATCCAGCGCGACATTCTTGTCGGCTTTGCGCTGGCCGAACGACGGCGCTGAGCCCATGCTCATTCCGATCTTTGTCACCGTAGCGGTCCTTCTGGTCGTCTTTGGTGGGCTTCTCGCTGCGGCGGACTCTGCGCTGACTGTGCTCAGTCGAACGGAGCTCGTCGACCTCGCTTCGAAGAGTCGGGCGAGTCGCTCGCTCATCGCGATCTCGAACGACCCTGGCGCACACGTTAACGCCCTGAACTTCATGCGCATCGTGGTCGAGACGACCGCAGCGGTGCTGGTTACCCTCGTATTCGCATCACTTTTTGCAGAGTGGTGGTGGGTACTGCTGTTCAGCGCGCTCATCATGACCGCGGCATCCTTCGTGCTTGTCGGGTCAAGCCCACGCAGCGTTGGTCGAGTTCACGCGCGGGCGGTCATGCGATTCTCGGCGCGCACCGTGCGCGCCATTCGCGTGCTGCTCGGGCCGATTGCCGACGCACTGGTTGCGTTTGGCAACCGCGTGACGCCGGGCCGCCCTCGAACGGCGACCTTCTCGAGTGAAGAACAACTGCTGAGCATGGTCGACGAAGCGACAGAACTCGATGTGCTCGAAGAAGACGATCGCGAGCTGATTCACTCGATTTTCGAGTTCAGCGACACGGTTGTGCGCGAGGTGATGGTGCCACGCACCAACATGGTCACGATTGACGGTGACGCGACCATGGGCGCGGCAATGGGCTTGTTCCTCAGCCGCGGAGTGTCGAGAGTGCCGGTGATTGGCGAAGATATCGATGAAGTGCTCGGCGTCCTGTACCTCAGGGATGTCGCGCGCGTCGTCTACGAGCAGACCCTTGATGCCGACACGCTCACGACCGAGCAACTCGCGAGGGCCGCGCTTTTTGTTCCTGAATCCAAGAAGGCGGATGCCCTCTTGCGGCAAATGCAGCTCGAATCGAATCACCTCGCGATGGTGGTCGACGAGTACGGCGGAATTGCTGGGCTCGTTACGCTCGAGGACCTGATCGAAGAACTTGTCGGAGACATTGCGGACGAATACGACCGCGAGGTGCCGGAGATCGAAGACCTCGGGCATGGAAAGTATCGAGTGAGCGCTCGACTGTCGATCGACGAGCTTGGCGACATCTTCGGGATCGAGTTGGAGGATGACGAGGTTGACTCGGTCGGTGGACTGTTGACGAAGGTGCTCGGACGCCTCCCGGTGGTCGGCTCTCTTGCAGAATACTCGGGGCTCCTCCTCGAGGCCGAGCGCACCGAGGGCCGCAGAAAGCACTTGAGTACCGTCCTCGTTGAACGCGATCAGGCATTGATCGATGTGCAATCTGCATTCGCCAACATCGAGAAGAGCGCTGAATGAGCGAGAGTTTCCGGGCCGGGTTCGTGTCATTTGTCGGCCGTCCGAACGTCGGAAAATCGACACTGACGAACGCCCTCGTCGGCGAGAAGGTGGCGATTACATCCTCGAAACCGCAGACCACGAGGCGCGCCATTCGCGGAATCGTGCATCGCGCAGACGGCCAGCTTGTCATCGTTGACACGCCCGGAATGCATCGGCCGCGCACCCTTCTCGGTGAGCGGCTCAACGACATCGTGCAATCAACGCTCGGCGACGTCGACGTGATCGGATTGTGCGTACCCGCTGGGGACAAGATCGGGCCGGGGGACAGGTACATCAACGAGCAATTGGAGTCATTCCCGCGCGCGAAGAAGGTTGCGATCGTCACCAAGATCGATGCGACATCGCGCCCGGGTGTTGCCGAACAGTTGCAGACAATCAGCGCACTTCGCGACTGGGATGCGATCATCCCGATTTCTTCCTTTGATCGAATCCAGCTCGATATTCTCACGACCGAGCTCATCAAGCTCATGCCGATCTCGGCGAAGTTGTATCCGGATGATGCGATCACTGACGAAACCACGGAGCAGCGTGTCAGCGAGCTCATTCGTGAGGCCGCGCTCGAGGGCGTGACCGACGAGTTGCCGCACTCGATCGCTGTCACGATCGACGACATGATCGAGAGTGAGACGAAGGATCTCCTCGAGATCTACGCCAACCTCTTCGTCGAGCGGGACAGTCAAAAGGGCATCATCATCGGCCATGGCGGGGAGCGCCTTCAGAGTGTCGGTGCGCGCGCCCGCGTAGAGATCGAGCGGCTCCTCGGTCGCCAAGTGTTCCTGTCGTTGCGCGTCAAGGTCGCGAAAGAATGGCAGCGCGATGCCAAGCAACTGGGGCGGCTCGGGTTCTAGCGGCCCGCCGTCTCCCTGGCGCGCCCACACGACACTTGCCGAAACTCCAGTTGCGACGGCGCAACTTGGGTTCTCAGTCACAAGTGGAGTTTCGGCGGCGTTGTGCACCGGTTGCGGCGATAAGTTTGGGCGGGCGCGCGGGTTCGGGATGCTCTACCCACGCCAGAACCCGCACCGTATCCTCGCCAACGCGTGGGTCGAGCGCGACAGCCAGAAGGGCATCATCATCGGGCACGGGGGATCGCGTCGTACCGACGTAGGCACCCGTGCGCGCGTCGAGATCGAGCAGCTGCTTGGCGAGCACGTGTACTTCAAGTTGCGCGTCAAGGTCGCCAAAGAGGGGCATAGCAACTCGAAGCAGCTGGGCAAGCTCGGGTTCTAGCCCTCTTCTAGCGCTGCTCTAGCCCTCTGCTAGCCCGACACCGAGCCGATGTCGCCGAGTATTGCCGAACCGGTAACCGAGTCGTCAGCGGAGCGCAGCACACCGCAGTAGAACATGTAGCGCTCGTCGGGGTCGAAGGTGCCGTCGAAGCCGTCCCAGCCGCCACCGAAGCTCAGCAGGTGGTCGCCCCAGGGCTTC
>Ga0163144_10011272_pt1 | contig 18930 bp, 15 predicted proteins | sample OliLak19BULKMAT1_FD_123175 | JGI IMG/M metagenome (GOLD analysis project Ga0163144, IMG submission 123175) | Freshwater microbial mat bacterial communities from Lake Vanda, McMurdo Dry Valleys, Antarctica - Oligotrophic Lake LV.19.BULKMAT1 | ecosystem: Environmental > Aquatic > Freshwater >... | reverse complement strand
GCGTTGCTCGTCGGCCCGCCGGGGACCGGCAAGACGTTGCTCGCCAAGGCCGTCGCCGGCGAAGCGGCTCGTCCGTTCTTCAGCATGTCCGGTTCCGATTTCGTCGAAATGTTCGTCGGCGTAGGTGCCTCCCGCGTGCGTGACCTGTTCGAACAGGGCAAGGCCCACGCGCCGTGCATCATCTTCATCGACGAAATCGATGCCGTCGGTCGTCATCGCGGTTCTGGGATGGGCGGCGGTCACGACGAACGCGAACAGACGCTCAATCAGCTGCTGGTCGAGATGGACGGCTTCGAGTCCAACGATGGCGTCATCCTGATCGCGGCGACCAATCGCCCTGACGTGCTCGATCCCGCACTGCTACGCCCAGGTCGTTTCGATCGCCAGATCGTGGTCGATGCGCCGGACCTGCGTGGACGCGAGGGCATCCTCAAGGTGCACTTGCGCAACAAGCCACAGGCCGATGACGTGAGCGTGACGTCACTCGCGCGTGGCACGCCCGGCATGGCCGGCGCCGACCTGGCGAATCTCGTCAACGAAGGCGCGCTGCTGGCGGCCCGAAAGGGGCATGACAAGATCTACATGAGCGATCTCGAGGAAGCGAAGGATCGCGTCATGCTCGGGGCCGAACGCAAGTCGCTGGTCATGAAGGACGAGGAACGTCGGCTCACGGCGTTCCACGAAGCCGGTCACGCCGTGTGCGCCATGATGGTCAAGGGGAATGATCCGCTGCACAAGGTCACGATCGTGCCACGTGGTCGGGCACTGGGCATCGCGTTCACTCTCCCCGAAGACGATCGCGTATCGGTCACCCGTGAGCAGCTCGAAGCGCGTCTGGTCATGGCGTACGGTGGTCGTGCGGCAGAAGAAATCGTCTTTGGCCGCAACCGCGTGACCACCGGCGCCTCGAGCGACATTCAGCAGGCCACGAGCATCGCTCGTCGCTATGTCACGCAGTGGGGCCTGTCCGACACCATCGGGCCGATCCTTGTTGGTGACAACGAGCAGGAGCTCTTCCTTGGCCGCGAAATCCAGTCGCGTCGTGAAGTCTCCGAGCAGACGGCGCAGCTGGTCGATAGTGAAGTGAAGCGCGTGGTGATGGAAGCGCATGCGCGCGCCGTGTCGGTGCTCACGGAGAATCGCGGCCTGCTCGACATCGTTGCCACGCAGTTGCTCGAGCGTGAGACGCTCACGCGCGACGACATCATTCTGCTCAAGGAGGGAAAGCCGCTCGGCCCCCGTCCTCAGGCCGACGGCATGCCCGGACTGCCGTTGCCGCTCCCACCGGCGATTGCACCGACACCGCGTCCAGTGACTCCGCCGTTGCTCGGCGGACCGGAGATCGCGCCGGCCTGATCCGATTGTCGAAGGTCTGACAGTGTTGCCCGTTCGCGAGCGGGTCCGGAGACGTCTGATCCGGACCCGCTTGTCGCTTTCCTCTCCGCCCGCCGCCCCGCCCGTGTGAACGATCGGTGAAAGAGCTGTGAACGATCTCAATCTGCTCAGCGCGCTGCACTTCACCTGGCGGGATGGCCTCGAGATCGCGGTCGTTGCGCTGATCTTCTATCGCGTGCTGCTGCTGATTCAGGGCAGGCGCGCGCTGCAGATGCTGGCTGGAATCGTCGTGCTGGTAAGCGTGTACGTCGCTGCGTGGTTTCTCAAATTGACGATGATCGCGTACCTGCTCGGATTGGTGTTCACGTATGGCGCGTTCGCACTGCTCATCATCTTTCAGCCCGAGTTGCGTGCAACGTTGGCGCATCTCGGGCAAACGCCAGTGACGCGCTTTTTTCGTCGACTCGATCAGGGCCCCATCGAGGATGAAATCGCCGACGCGGTGGAACGACTTTCACGCTCCGGCATCGGTGCCATCATCGCCGTCGAACGCGATGTGCCGCTCAGCGGGTTCGTGGAAAGCGGCTCCGTGATGCAGGCGAAACTTACCGCCGACCTGTTGACGACCATCTTCACGCCGTACTCGCCGCTGCACGACGGCGCCGTGATTGTCAGGGGCGACAGTATCGTGGGCGCCGGCTGCATTCTGCCGCTCTCGCAGTCCGTCGTCGCCGATCGTTCGCTTGGCACGCGGCACCGCGCTGCACTGGGGCTCAGCGAAGAGAGCGACGCGGTCGTCATCATCGTTTCCGAGGAGACGGCGACCGTGTCGGTCGCGCAGGGCGGCGTGCTACGTCAGCGATTGACGTCCACCCAGGTTCGTGATCTCCTGGCGGGACGAGAGACGAAGCACACGGCGGAGTTTGCGGTGGCGGGAAGAGTCGCGTGAACCACGCCTCGTGAGCGACGCGCCGCCGTCCACGCGACGACCGCAGCGACGCCCGCGACGCGGCATCAAGCTGCCATCGTCCGTGGTCGCGGCGGTCGTCACGTTCGTCGTCCTGATTACCACGTATCTTGGCACCGCCGCGCCCGACCTCACGGTATGGGACGCCGCCGAACTCGCCACCGCCGCGAATACGCTCGGCATTCCCCATCCGCCGGGCACACCACTCTGGGTGCTGCTGGGACGTGTGGCCACGCTCCTCTTCTCATCGGCCGGACCGGCGCGCTCGGTCACGCTACTCTCGGTGTGGTGCGCGGCAGCGGCCGGAGGGCTGGGCGCACTGATGGCGTCGCGCTGGATCGGTGCACGTGGTGCGGTGGCCGGTGCGGTTGGCGCCGGCACCATGATGAGCGTCTGGGCGAGCGCCACGGAAACCGAGGTATATTCGGCAGCGATGCTGTTGGCCGTGGCGATGCTGTCTGCGGGCGAACGCGCGGGTCGTCAGGAAATCTCGGACAACGCACGCGCGCGTTGGCGTGCGCTCGTCGTCTTTCTCGCTGCACTCGCCGTGCCGCTGCACCTGAGCGCACTCGTCGCACTCCCGGCGGCGATCGCCTTCGCGTGGCGCGGCGCACGACCGACCGCGCGCGATGCACTGTCGTGGCTTGCTCTGGCGGCACTCGGACTCTCGGCGATTGCCGTGTTGCCACTTCGCGCCGCCGAGGTGCCGCTGCTCAACTCCGGCAACCCGATCTCGCTCGACGCCCTGTGGTCGCTGCTGCGACGCGAGCAGTACGCCGTGGCTGGACTCTGGCCGCGCACCGCGCCACTCTGGCTGCAACTCGGCAACGTCTTCGAATGGGCCGACTGGCAGGTCGCGTTTGGACTGAATCCGAATCCCGGCCCGTCGTTTGCTCGCACGACGCTGAGCGTGCTCTGGGCATGGCTGGCGTTGCTTGGTGCGCGCGCGCTCTGGCGACATGAGGCCCGTGTTGGACGCGCCATGACACTGCTGCTGCTCAGTGCCACCATGGGTGTCGCGCTCTGGCTCAACCTCAAGGCCGGACCGTCGTATGGCGTCGGCCTCCTGCCGGACGGCGCCGTTCACGAGGCGCGAGAGCGCGACTATTTTTTCGCGCTCGGATTCTGGACGTGGGGACTGATGGCCGGCGCCGGAATGGCCAGTATCGCGACGCGCTTGGCGAGACACGTGCCCAAAGCGCTCGCTCCGGTCGCGCTCTCACTCGCGGCGGTCCCGTTGTTGGCCAACGCCACCGTGATGGATCGCTCGCGGGAGCCGGTATCATCCTTGCCGCGCGTCTATGCCCGACTGCTGCTGGACGCGGTCCCCAGCGGTGGTGTGCTGCTGACGGCGGGTGACAACGACAGTTTCCCGCTCTGGTATCTGCAACAGGTCGAGGATTATCGCACCGACGTCACCGTGGTGACGGTCCCGCTGCTCGGAGCGGACTGGTATCGCGCCGAACTCATCTCGCGCGCAAAGCTGCTCACCGAAACTGAGGCCGCCGGGTCGTCGCTTCCGCAACTGCTCGCCAGCATCGCGTCCCAAGCCATCGCCGGTCGTCGAGCGATTCGCGTGAGTGCGCTGCTCTCACGCGTCGATCGTAACCTGATCGATCCGACGGCCGGGTGGGCGCTCGAGGGCCTGGTCTATGCGCCATCAGCGCTGCTGCAGGCCGGCACCATCGGCCTCGATCTTCCGCGACTGATCGAGGCCAGGGAGCGGGTCGCGCCGACCATGCTTCGCGCATTGCCGCCCGGCACCGATGCGGGGGGGCACCAATTGCAGCAATTGCTGCGCTGCACGCAGGTCGCGCGTCTCGAAGACCCGTTACTTGTGTCCGCTTGTGGGGGTGCCTAACCTTTTGTGCTATGCGAATTTCGGACCGTGGCAGGGATGTCGCCCCCGACTACGCCGAGCTCGTGGCCGGGCGGATAGCCGGGGTGCGGGATCGGATTGAAGCGGCGCGGTTGCGGGGCGGTCGCGGACAGGATGTCACGCTGGTCGCGGTGACAAAGACGCATGGGCCCGAAGCGGTGCTGGCGGCGTTCCGCGCCGGGGTGGCCGACGTCGGTGAGAACAAGGTCCAGGAAGCCGAAGCCAAGATGGATGTGGTCGCGCTTCCGGTGCGCTGGCATCTCATCGGTCACCTGCAGCGAAACAAGGCCAAATCGGCCACCCGTTTCGACCTTGTGCACAGCGTGGACAGCGAACGGTTGGCGCAGGCGCTGTCGGCGGCAGCGGAGTCGATCGGACGTACGCAGGAGGTGCTCGTGCAGGTGAACGTCAGCGGCGAGTCATCCAAGAGCGGTGTGTCACCAAACGAGATTCCGCTGCTGGCCGATCGGTTGCACGCGTACTCGTCGCTCCGGGTACTGGGCGTGATGACGATGGCTCCGTTTGATGCAACGGAGACGGAGCTGCGTACGGTGTTTGCAGGAGCACGGGCAGCGCAGGAGCGGCTGCGGGCATCCGGCCATGCATCGACGCTGCTGAGCATGGGGATGTCGGGCGACTACGAGCTCGCCATCGAGGAAGGGGCGACGCACGTGCGACTGGGCACCGTCCTCTTCGGTGATCGGGGGGCGTGACCGCTTATGTTTTCGTTGCCTGTTGACCCGCCCAATCGCGGCCGCCACTCCCTGGAGTCTGCATGACGGACGACGCCTTTCACCTGACTGCGCTCGACGCGCGGCGCTACGACTTCGGCAACGCGCTGCGTGGCTACGATCGCGCGCGCGTGGACCAGTTTCGCGAGCAGGTCGCCGAAGAGCTGGAGCGGATGGCGCGCGTGAACCAGGAGCTCGAGCAGAAGGCGCGAAATTTTCACGAGCAGCTGAAGGCCTTTCGCGAACGCGACAAGGCACTCAACGAGGCGCTGGTGAGTGCGCAGCAGTTGCGGGGCGAGATCCGTCAGCAGGCCGAACGCGAGGCTCAACTCATCGTGCGCGAGGCGCAAGCCGAGGCGGCGCAGGCGCTACAACAGGTGCGCGAAGACGTGCGTCGCGCCGAAGAGGAGTTGCAGCAGCTGTGGCGCGCGCGTCGGACGTATCTCACGCAGCTGCGCCATCATCTCGAACGTCAGCTGAGCGAACTGCACGCCGCCGAAGAAGAACCGGTGCCGGCGTTCGGACAGATGCGTGCAGAGCAACGCGAGTCGCCGCGCGAAGCACCGCGTGAGCCGCAGCGTGAGCCGCTTCGTGAAGCACCCCGCGGATTGGCACCAACGCCGTCCTGGTTGGATGTGGTGGAGGAATCCTGAAACAGCCCGAGTCGTTTCCGCAGCTCCAGTACACGCAGGAGCACAAGCAGGTCGGTCTCGCGCATCCTGCGTTGGGGCTGCACGCACGCGAGCGCATCGAGGCCTGCGCGCAATCGGTGCGCGCCCGGTTTGCGAAGCCCGTCGAGGCGGCGATCATCCTGGGCACCGGCCTCGGCGCGCTGGCGGACGAAATCGCCGTCGAGACGATCATCGACTACAGCGACCTCCCGAACTTTCCGCTCTCCACGGTGGAGTCGCACAAGGGGCGGTTGCTGTGCGGCACGCTGAACGGTCGCACCGTCGTGGCCATGCAGGGGCGTTTTCATCGCTACGAAGGCTACTCGCTGCAGCAGGTCACCTTTCCGGTGCGCGTGCTGCGTGCACTCGGCGCGGAAACGCTCATCGTCAGTAACGCCTGCGGTGGAATGCATCCGTTGTGGGCGCCCGGTGATCTCATGCTCATCGCCGATCACATCAATCTGCTCGGTGACAATCCGCTCATCGGGCCGAACGACGACACGTTGGGTCCACGCTTTCCCGACATGAGCGAGCCGTACGACGGTGCCCTGCGTGCAATCGCGCGCGAAGTCGCCGTGGCCAATGGCATCACGCTGCGCGAGGGTGTGTACGCGGCCGTGCAGGGCCCCAATCTCGAAACGCGCGCGGAGTACCGTCTTCTGCGCACTCTCGGCGCCGATGTCGTCGGCATGTCCACCGTTCCCGAAGTCATCGTGGCGCGTCATGGCGGAATGCGCGTGCTCGGTTTGTCCATCATCACCGATCAGTGTCTGCCGGACGCGCTTGCAGCCGCGAGTCTCGAGCAGATCGTGTCCGTCGCGCGTCTCGCCGAACCCAAGTTGTCTGCCGTCGTGAAGGGAGTGGTTGGCCGTCTATGAGTGAGCCGCGGTATCCACTGCTTCCCGATGTTGGCGCCGACGCATTCGAGTCGGCGTTGCTGGCGCGATGGGATGACGAAAAGCTGTTCGAAGCCACACTTGCAGCGCGCAAGGATGCGAAGCCGTGGGTGTTCTTCGAAGGCCCACCGACAGCCAACGGTCGCCCCGGCATTCACCACGTCTTTGCGCGCACCATCAAGGATCTCTTCTGTCGCCACCGCGCGATGCAGGGGCACTTTGTCCGCCGCAAGGCCGGTTGGGATACGCACGGCTTGCCGGTCGAAATCGAAGTCGAGAAGGAACTGCAGCGCGAGGAAGCCGAGCGTCAGGGTGTCGATCCGTCGGAGATCGCGAAGCTGGGCGGCAAACAGCTGATCGAGCAGACCGGTGTGGCGGAGTTCAATCGCCGCTGCCGGGAGAGCGTGTGGAAGTATCGCGGCGAGTGGGAGAAGCTGTCGCAGCGCACAGGGTATTGGCTGGACTACGACGATCCGTACGTCACGTACTCCAACAACTACGTGGAGAGCGTATGGTGGTCGTTGCGTACGCTGCACCAGAAGGGCCTGTTGTTTCGCGGCCACAAGATCCTGCCCTACTGCGCTCGCTGCGGCACCGCGCTCTCCAGTCACGAAGTCGCGCAGGGGTATGACGACGTCGAGGATCCGAGTGTGTACGTCGCACTCGATCTGCTCGACGCACAGGGTCAGCCAACGCCCGGTGTACGTCGGCGCCTGCTCGTGTGGACCACCACGCCGTGGACCTTGGTGAGCAACACGGCGCTCGCGGTGAACCCCGAGCTGCACTACGTCGAGCTTCGCAAGAAAAATCGCGATACGGATGGATCGGTTTGGACGATCCTTCTCGCGGAAGCGCGCGTGCCTGCGGTGCTTGGCGGCGATTGGGCGGATCGATGGGAGCAGACGGCGGCGCACCGCGGTGTCGATCTCGTGGGGCTTCGCTACACACGTCCACTCGATTGGGTGCCGTTCCCGGACGAAGGGCGGCACGAAGTGATCGTCTCGGAGGAATTCGTGTCCGCCGACGACGGCAGTGGCATCGTGCACATGGCACCGGCCTTTGGCGCCGACGACTACGCTGCCGGCCAGCGACATGGGCTCGCGTTTCTGCAGCCGGTGAACGCGCGCGGCCAATTCACGAGCGACGTCCCGGAAGTGGGCGGGGTGTTCGTGAAGCAGGCCGACGCGCGCATCATCGAGGTGTTGCGCGCGCGTGATGTGCTCTGGAAGGCGAGCACGTTTGTCCACTCCTATCCGCACTGCTGGCGCTGCGGCACGCCGTTGCTGTACTACGCGCGCGGCTCGTGGTTTGTGCGTACGACCGCGGTGAAGGACGACCTGCTGGCGCGCAACGCGCAGGTGAACTGGAACCCGACGGAAGTGGGCACCGGTCGCTTCGGCGAGTGGCTGACCAACAACGTCGATTGGGCCGTCTCGCGCGATCGCTACTGGGGCACGCCGTTGCCGGTGTGGGTGAATGACGAGGACGCGAGCGAGATCGATGTCATCGGCAGCTTCACCGAGTTGTCGGAGCGACTCGGCCGCGAACTCCCCGCCGACTTCGATCCGCACAAGCCCCACATCGACCAGTACACATGGCCGTCGCCGAGCGGCACGGGCATCATGCGTCGCGTGCCCGAAGTCATCGATACATGGTTCGACTCCGGCTCGATGCCGTTTGCGCAGTGGCACTATCCGTTCGAGAACGCGGAGATGGTGTCGCAGCAGTTCCCGGCCGATTTCATCGCTGAAGGGGTGGACCAGACGCGCGGCTGGTTCTACTCGTTGATCGCGATCGCGACCGGTCTTGGCGACGCGCTGCCCAACAACACGCCGGGCACGGCCGCCCCATATCGCAGCGTGGTGGTGAACGATCTGGTGCTCGACGCGACCGGACAGAAGATGTCCAAGAGCAAGGGGAACGTCGTCAATCCGTGGGAAGTGCTGGAACGACACGGCGCCGACGCCGTGCGACTGTTCCTTGTCGCGTCGAGTCAGGTGTGGGTGCCGCGTCGCTTCGACGAGAACGCGATTCGCGAAACGGCGGGGCGTTTTCTGCTCACCTTCCGCAACGTCTACAACGGCATCTTCGCGCAGTACGCGAATTTCGGCTGGACGCCCAGTGATCGCGATCCGCAGGTGGCGGATCGTGCGCCGCTCGATCGGTGGATTCTGTCGCGGTTGGCGCGCGTCGAGCGCGAAGTGGATGCGCATCTCACCAACTACGACGCTACGCTCGCGGCGCGGCGCGTCATGCAGTTCATGGACGACGACGTTTCCAAATGGTATGTGCGTTCATCACGGGCGCGTTTCTACGACATCGACAGCGACGACAATCGCGCCGCGTTCGCCACGTTGCACGAAGTGCTGGTCGTCACCTGCCGGCTGCTGGCGCCATTTGCGCCGTTCATGACCGATGCCGTGCATCGCGCGCTGACGGGAACGTCGGTGCACCTCGCGGACTACGTGCGCAAGGGCGCTGGAGCCACCGACGATGCGCTCGAACGCTCGATGCAGGATATCCGCACGCTGGCCGGGTTGGCGCGCGCTGCACGTGACGTGGCCGACGTGCCGGTGCGTCAACCGCTGCCGTCGCTGCAATGCGTCGTGCCAGGCAATCCGGCGGGCTCGGCGGCGTTGAGGCACCTGTTGGCGGCCGAATTGAACGTCAAGCAGGTGGAGTTTGTGAGCTCCACCGACGCACTTGTGTCTCTGGAAGCGAAAGCGAACTTCCGCACCCTCGGCAAGAAGTTCGGCAAGGAAACCCCGCTGGTGGCCGCTGCGGTGACGGAGATGGCTCCGGAGCTGCTGCGAGAACTGGCGGCTGGCCGCACCGTAACGATTGAGGCGGCCGGCGCGTCGCGCTTGATCGACCCCGACGACGTCGCCATCATCCGGCGCGCCTCGGGCGCCGCTGTTGTGCAGGAGGACGGCGGATACGGGGTGGCGCTCGATCCGACGGTCACGCCGGAACTTCGTGCGGAAAGATTGGCTCGTGAACTCGTCAGCCGGGTACAGCGTTTACGAAAAGAAGCCCAGCTCGATGTGAGCGATCGTATTTCGCTGGCCGTAGCCGGTGATGACGAGTTCGAAAGCGCCGTGGCCGCCCATCGGGGCCGCATCGCCGAAGAGGTCCTCGCCCGCCGGGTACTGGTTGGTGAGGAGACGGGCTCGCCGTTCTGCAACGACGGGGATGGCTCCACGTGGACAGCGACACAGGTGGCGGACGTTGAAGGACGTCAGTTCCGAATCGCGCTCTCTAAGGATGAAAAGTGATGGCTGGATCGAACGCAGCGAAGAAGCCGAAGGCCATGCCCAAGAAACAGCTTGCCCACTTCGAAAAGCGACTGATCGAAGAGCGCAAGCGCGTGCTGAAGGAGCTTGGTCATCACGGAGATACCTTCGGTCCGAATGGAGATGCCTCCGACGGTGACTCGGGCGCGTACTCGTTCCACATGGCCGACCAGGGTACCGATGCCATGGAGCGCGAGAAGGCGTTTCTGTTCGCCTCGCAGGAAGGACGTTTCCTCTGGCACATCGACCAGGCACTGCGTCGTCTCTACAAGAGCCCGGAGACGTTCGGCAAGTGTCATCAGTGCGGTGAGGACATCGCGTTCGAGCGACTCGACGCGCTGCCGCACGCGCGCTTCTGCTTCGCGTGCAAGACGCGCGAAGAAGAGGCGAAGAGGGGCTGAGTGACGCTCTCGTGAAAGCACTCATCTCCTGGCCGGTCATCATCGCGATCGTGTTGCTCGATGTGATCACCAAGAATGTCGCCACGGCCGTGCTGGTCGGCGGCGATTCGCAACAGGTGATCGGCGATTTCGTGCGCTTTTCGCTCGTCTACAATCCCGGTGCGGCCTTCGGGTTGCACCTCGGTGCGTATTCGCGATGGATCTTCATGTCGCTCACCATCGGCGCGCTGCTCATTCTCTGGCGGCTCTATCGTCAGACCGCGTCGCACGAGTTGTTGCGTACGCTCGCCATCGCACTCGTTTCGGCGGGCGCAATCGGCAATCTGATCGACCGCATCGCGTCGGAACGCGGGGTGGTGGATTTCATCGACGTCGGGTTCGGCGTGCATCGCTGGCCCATTTTCAACGTGGCAGATATGGCGGTGAGCAGCGGCGCGTTTCTGTTGGCGTACGCGCTGTGGGGCGAAGAGCATCGCCAGCCTGCGGTTGAAGCGCACGCCGTCGATCGTTCGGGCGATGTGGTGGAATCGGCCGTGGGAGATGCCAGGTGATCGCGTCCGCCACACGCGGCAACGAGGGCACCGCAACCGTGGCCGAGCGTGCCGCATACACGACGCCCGTCTTCTGGGCGATCGTGTTGTTCGTCACCGGTTTCGACTTTGTCACCAAGCTCATGGCCGTGGAGGCACTCATGCCACGGCACACGCCGCACAACATCATCGGCGACGTGGTGCGCTTCACGCTAGCTTACAACCCGGGTGCGGCGTTCGGCATGCACCTCGGTCCGGCGTCGCGCTGGATCTTTGCCGCCTTGAGCGTCGTGATCGTGGTCGTGCTGTTGCGCGCCACCGCCGACCTCACCCGCGTGTCCAAACTGGCCGCGTACGGCGTGCCCATCGTCATTGGTGGCGCGATCGGCAACTTGCTCGACCGCATCCGTTCGCGTGACGGCGTGGTTGACTTCATCGACATCGGGGTGGGTGACGTGCGGTTCTGGACCTTCAACGTCGCGGACTCCGCGGTAACGATCGGCGCCGTGTGTCTGGTGCTGGCGCTCTGGCGTCACGACCAGGACGCGCCGTCATGAACGCCACCGACGCGACGATTCATCAGTTCGACATCGACGACGACGCCGGTCAGCGACTCGACCTCGTCGTTGCGCAGCGCTGCGATCTCTCGCGCACGCAGGCAGCGACGCTGATCGCCAACGGGCACGTCGTCGTCAACGGCAAGACGTTCAAGGCGTCGTATCGCAGTGAGAGTGGCGATCGATTGGTCGTCACGGTACCGCCACCGCCCGGTCGCGACATCGTCCCCGAGCAGATTCCGCTCAACGTTGTCTACGAAGACGAGCATCTGGTCGTCATCGACAAGCCGGCCGGGATGGTCGTGCACCCCGCGCCGGGCAACTGGTCGGGGACGTTGGTGAACGCCCTGATGGGTCGCGGAGAACCGCTGGCCGAAGGTGGCGGCAACCATCGCCCGGGGCTGGTGCACCGGCTCGACAAGGAGACATCGGGGCTGCTGGTGGTGGCCAAGACCGATCGGGTGCACCGGAAGCTCAGCGCCGCCATCGCCGCACGCAAAGTCACGCGGCGCTATGCCACGCTCAGCTGGGGGCACCTCAAGGACGATCTGCTGCGCGTCGAAAAGCCGATCGACCGCGACCCGAAGGACCGAACCCGCATGGCGATTGTGGCCAGCGGCAAGGCGGCCCGTACTGATTTCCACCGACTGGCGCGCTTCGATTCGTGCGATCTGCTGCGGGCACACCTGCACACCGGCCGTACGCACCAGATCCGGGTCCACCTGCAATCAGTGGGGCATCCGGTGGTTGGTGACGATACTTATGGTGGGGGCGGGGGTCGGCGACTCGCGGAGTTGCCGCCCAAGCGGTTCTTCCTGCATGCGGCGTGGCTGCGGTTTCGTCATCCGATCACGCGCGAACTGGTCGACCTGCGCTCCCCGCTGCCGGAGGATCTGTGCCGCTCCATCGCGGCGCTGTCGGGCATGCCGGAACTCGCCACGCAGGAAGCGCCACTCGATGTTTTCCGATTCTACGAAGCAGAGGAACCCGTTGTCGCCGCAGGCGATGAGCGCGCCGATGAGCGCGCCGACGAGCGCGCCGACGAGCGCGGCAGCGAAATCGCCGACAACTGATCGGCGCGTCGCCGCTGCGTTCGACGACGACGAGGAGCGGCCACACGATCTGGTGGTGACGGTGGGGGCGCAGGCGTTCGGCATTCCAGTGGAACAGGTGCGCGAGGTTCGCCGCCCCGGCGTCATCGTGCGCGTTCCGGGCGCACCCCAAAGCGTGGTGGGGATCGTCAATGTGCGGGGCGCCGTCGTCACCGTGCTGGATCTCTCCGTGCTGCTGACGGGAGTGCGTGCCGTCACGGCGGGGTCAATCGTCCTGATTGAGCACGGGACACGCCTGGTTGGGCTGGCCGTGCAGACGGTGCGCGACGTACGGGCGACAGTGAACGCGGGAGACTCCCCGCAATGCGCATCGCCCGCCGCCGAAGAGATCGTACCGTTGGACGCGGCCGCGCTCTGTGCGCGGCATCTGCTCTCTTCCGAGGAGATGGGATCGTGAGCCGGACGGTACTGATTTGCGACGACGCGATCTTCATGCGCACCATGGTGGGGGACATCCTCCAGCAGGCGGGCTTCGAGATCGTTGGTGAGGCCGAAACGGGCGTGCAGGCCGTGGAGAAGTACAAGCACCTGCGCCCTGACCTCGTGACCATGGACATCGTGATGCCCGACATGGGCGGCATCGATGCGGTGCGTGAAATCACAAAGCACGATCCCACGGCGCGCATTCTCATGTGCAGCGCGATGGGGCAGCAGGCACTCGTGGTCGAGGCGATCCAGGCCGGCGCCAAGGACTTCGTCGTCAAGCCGTTTCAGCCGAGTCGCGTGCTTGAAGCAGTGACGCGAGTCCTCGCGGCGTAGTCGATCGCGCGGCGACGTTCGATCGCTGCGTTTCGTCGTCGCATCGCAATCGCGCCAGCAGAGTCATGGATCAGTCGCGATACGCAGAGCTGTTCCGCACCGAATCGCGCGAGCATCTCGCCGAGATCGATGCGGCAGTGCTCGCGCTCGAGCAGTCGGGCGACATGACGCATGTCGCCACGCTTTTTCGCAGCACGCACACCATCAAAGGAATGGCGGGTGCGATGGGCTACGGCGAGGTGGAACGCATCTCCCACTCGCTCGAGACGCTGCTCGATCTGCTGCGCGCTGGCACACAATCGCTCGACCCTGATGCCATCGCACTGCTCTTTGATGGCAGCGACGCACTGCGCCACGCACTGGAGACGGTGCGCGAAGGTCCGCCGACACACGTTTCGCCTGCCGTGCAACGCCTGCTCGATCGCCTCGCCGCCCGTGCTGATGCGGGTGCTCCAGGTGATCTGCATGCCGCGTCGAACGCGCTCTCCACCGTGCCCGTGCACCCGACGAGCGATCTGTCACCGCGGAGCGGGACGGCTATCGCGCCGGAGTCGCTCGCGCTCGATGCCGATCATCTCGAAATCTTCGGTGCGCTCGCCGCGACGCCTGCGCCAATCGGCGAGGTACGCATTGTCGACGTCCGCCTGACCGCGGATTGCCCACTGAAGGGCGTTCGCGCGATGCTCGTGCTGACGCGATTGCGCGCACTGGGTGTGGTGAAGTCGACCGAGCCGACACAGCATGCGTGGCAGGAGGAACGCTTCGACGGCACGTTCGCCATCACGCTGCACACGGATAGCGACGACGCGCGGCTCGAGGCCAGTGTGCGCGCGGCCGGCGACGTTGCCCGCGTCGCCGTCCGTGGGCCCGACGTGGCCAGGCGCAGCAGCGGCCACGAGACGATGCGCACGGTTCGCATCGACCTGCGCCGTCTCGACACGCTGCTCGACCTGGTTGGAGAGTTGGTGATCACGCGCGATCGGTTGTTGCGCGAGGCGGACGTGGCGGTGGAGAACGGTGCGGATCGCGCGCTCGCACGCATTGCGCACGACACGGCGCGCCTGGTCAGCGCGCTGCAGGACGAGGTGCTTCAGGCGCGCATGGTGCCGGTCGGACAGGTGTTCGATCGCTTTCCACGTTTGGTGCGCGATCTCGCCCGCGATCTCGGCAAGGATGTCCGTTTCACCACCGAAGGACGCGAGATCGAACTCGATCGCTCGCTGCTGGAAGCGATTGGCGATCCGATCCTCCATCTGTTGCGCAACGCGCTCGATCACGGCATCGAAGACGCCGAGACGCGTCGCGCCGCCGGTAAACCGGCGACGGGACAGTTGGTATTGCGCGCGGGCCGTGATCGCGCTTCCGTCGTGCTGCAGGTGGAAGACGATGGTCGCGGTATCGATCGCGCCGCGATTCTGGCGCGCGCGCAGGCCGAGGGTGTCGTCGATCCGGACCTGATCAGGCTCGATGACGACCGGCTGCTGCAGGTGCTCGCGCATGCCGGCTTCTCGACTGCCCGCGCGGTGACCTCGATCTCCGGACGGGGCGTTGGCGTGGATGTGGTGATGACGCGCGTGCGTTCGCTGGGCGGCGCGCTCGAAGTTGAAACGCTCGAGGGGCAGGGCACCGTGTTCACGCTGCGACTGCCGGCCACGCTCGCCTTCCTGCGCGCGCTCCTGGTGCAGGTCGAAGGCGAGTGCTACGCGCTGCCCGCGGCGCACGTCATCGAGGTGCTGGATTTCACTCCCGGCATGATCGTCACCTCGCTGGCGCGCGAGTGGATCACCTTGCGGGATGAAACGCTGCCGGTGGTGCGATTGCGCGACCGTTTCGGGTGCGCGCGCACCGAGGAGGAGGCGTTTGTCGTGGTGGTCGAAAGCTCGGATCGTCGCACCGCGCTACTCGTGGACGGACTGCACACGCAGCAGGACATCGTCGTCAAGGCACTCGACGTCGTGCGTGGTAGCGCCCCGCTCTTCACCGGCGCCACCGTACTCGGTGACGGGACCCCGGCACTCATCGTCGATGTAGGCAGTCTGGGCTGAGAATTCCAAGGGCCAGACGGCGCATGCAACGGCATGCAACGGCATGCAACGGCGCTCGCAACTGCGGCGCCTCCGTGGCGCAGCCCGAACCGAATGCGGAGTGATGATGGAGGCGATCAGATCGCTCAAGACGATACAGCTTGACGCGCTGCGCGAGACAGCGAACATCGGGGCCGGCCATGCCGCCACCGCTCTGTCACAGATGACGGGCAGCACGATCATGATCAAGGTGCCCGCGATCAGCATCGCGAGCATGGATGAATTGCCGACGCAGTTCACCAGCGACGAAGAGCCGGTCGCTGCCGTGCTCATGCACATGCTCGGCGATCTCAGCGGTCGCACGCTGCTCGTCTTTCCGCGACCGACGGTCATGCGTCTCGCCGAACTCATGTTGCGTCGTCCGATCGGCTCGTCGCTCGCGCTCGGGGAGATGGAAACGTCGGCGATCAAGGAAGCGGGAAACATTCTCAGCGGCGCGTACATGAACGCGCTGAGCGACTTCCTCGGCATGCTGCTGCTGCCGTCACCGCCGCAGCTCGTCATCGACATGTCGACGGCGGTGCTGAGCAGTGCGTTCGCCGAGTTTGCGCCGGACCCCGACGCCATCATCTGCGTCGAGAGTGAGTTCATGCTCACCGAAACCGGACATACGCTGCGCGGCTTCTTCCTGCTGCTGCCGGACCCTGCGTCGTTGCAGGTAATGCTCCGCGCGTTGCGTCTGGCCTGAGGCGGGAGACGCGAGCAGTGGAGATGACGTCTGTCGCTCCCGGTGTGCGAGATGTGGAATTGCTGCGCGCGATGGCACACCGCATCGACCCGCAGGACCCCGGTGCGTTCAACAACCTCGGCGTTCTCTATCACAGCAAGGGACTTCATGCCGATGCCGTGGAGGCGTTTCTTCGCGCACTCGCCCTCGATCCACGCATGCGTACGGCGGCGCGCAATCTCGAAATTGCGGCCGCGCAGAATGGCGCCTGTGACGCGCGACTGACCGCGCTCGCAACCCGACTGGAGGCGGACGAGTTCGATCTCGATGCCCGGCGCGAGCGCGCGCGACTACTGCGTCTCATCGGCCGTCACGCCGAGGCCGCACAGCAGTTCGATGCGCTGATTGCCGAAGATCCGGATGATGCCGCGTCGCTCTTCGAACGCGGGCTGATCGAGCAGGCCGCCGGTGATCTGCGTCGTGCACAGCGCTGGTTCGAGCGCGCCGTCAACGCCGCCTCAGACGATCCGATTTCGCGTCTGCATCTGGCGGAGGTGCTGTATCAGCGCGGGCAGAACGAGCAGGCGCTTGACGCGCTCACCGACTTGCTGGCGATCTGTCCGACGATCGCCGAAGCGCACTTGCTGCACGGCTTCGTGCTGGGCGACATGGGCCGTCACGAGGCTGCGCGCGCGGCCGCACAGTTGGCTGCGTCCATCAATCCGGCACTGCAGACATTGCAGGCCGACCTCTCGATCGAGAGCGCGGCATCGCACGTCACGCCGTCGCCAACGCGCGCGGGCACCGCATCGCAGCCGGAGGGCGCCCTGGCGCGCTACGGGCTTGGCATGGCGTTCCGTCAGCGCGGCTACTTCGACGAAGCGCGTCGTGAGTTTGATCGGGCACTCGCGCAGGGTGAGGACGCACGACTCGCGCAGCACGCCATCGCCGAGTTGGACCTGCTCGCCGGTGCGTACGCCTCCGCTCGCAGCGGGTACGAAGCGCTGCTCGCCGAGCATGCGGGCAATCCGCGATACTGGAACGAACACGGTGTCGCGCTGCACCAGGGCGGCGACGTCGAATGTGCCGCCGACAGCTATCGGCGCGCGCTCCGCGCCGACCCGCGCTACGCGTTGGCCTACAACAATCTTGGCGTTGCGCTCTCCGATCTCGGCGAAGCGTCGGCGGCGCGTGAGGCGTTGGCGCGGGCGAGTGAGCTCGATCCGGCGTTGGCGCGCGCGCGACTGAATCTCGCGCGCTGGTACGTGCGCCATCGCGATCCGTTGGCGGCGCTGACGCTGCTTCGTGAACTGGTGGCGTTTCAGCCGCGTGATGCCGATGCGTGGCACGACATGGGCGTCGTGCTGCAGCTGCTGCATCGCCCCGACGAAGCGCGGGATTCGTTTGCGCGCGCCATCGAGGAACGACCCGACCACGCGGAGGCGCGCTACGCGTTGGCGCAGGTGCTTGGCTCGCTCGGCGACGACGATGGCGCCTTGCGCGAGACACAGCATGCGCTCGGACTTGCACCGGTGCGTATCGAGTCTCGGCTCACCGTGGGCATCGACCTGCAGAGCGAGTGCCCGGACGCCGCCGGAATGTTGGACCTGCTGGCCATTCAGGCGGACGCGCCACTGTCGGGCGTCTCGCTTGGCGATGACGATGTGGCGGCGCTGCTGCGCGAGGCGCCCGGCCTGGGTGCTCGCGACGTTGCCATTCAAGTGGACGTGACTACGCGGGCGTTCCGTCTGTGCGACGAGGCCGATTCGTACGCGGAGCGCGGTCTGCACGGCGAAGCGCTCGAACGCTACGAAACCGCGCAAACGCTGCGCGAAGGTGCGAGCGATTGTGCGAGAGAAAGTGTGAACGATGGACCAACCGATGGTGTAGGCCACGAAGCTGCACGTCGCGCGGCCGTTGGTGCGGCGCGCTCGCATTGCCTGCTGGGATCGGGAGAGCAGGCGCTCTCGCAGCTGCGAGCGCTGGCGTCGCAGTCGCCCGAGAATCCGGAGATTATTGCGCTCTTTGCCTGCAGTGCCGCAGCTGCGGCTCGCACTGGCGGTGCTCCAGTCGAAGTTGCGCCGATTCTCATCAGGCGACTGCTCCGTATGGAATCGCGGAGTGCTGCGCTGTTGCACTTCGTTGGCGACACTGCAGTGACCATCAGCGAACATGAATTGGCGGTTGCGTGCTACCGTCGTGCGCTGGCACTCGATCCGATGCGTCCATCGCCTCGGGTGGCCATCGCGCGACTGTTGCGTGCGGGCGGAGCGTTGCAGTCGGCGCGTCTGGAGCTGTTGGCCGCGCTCACGACGGCGCCGGATTTCAAGGACGCATTGGTGGAACTGGCGCGGCTGCAGCTTGCGGCGCGCGAGCCGGCACACGCCATGGTTCCCCTGCTCCGACACCTCGCCCGCACACCCACCGATCTCGACGCATTGGTGTTGCTGGTGGAGGTGCTGGTCGCGCTTGCTCGCGTCGAGGACGCGCGCGTGGTCGTGTTGCGTGTGCTTCGACACGATGCCGAGAACGCTGGCGCGCTCTGGTTTGATGGCGTGCTGCTGGCGCGACAGGAACGGTTGCGAGAGGCCGCCGAGCGCTGGCGGCGTTCTGCTGCGGCCAACGTCGCGCCGTTCAGCGCGTTGGCCGCAAAGGCCCACGCGCGTCTTTCCACGCGTTTGCCAAGCGCGTTCGCCAACACCGCCGTCGATGCAGAAGACACCGCATATCCGGCCGCGGTACTGAGAGAGCGACTCATGCGGAGAGCGTCATGAGCCTTGAAGGACGCCTCCGCGACCTCGGACTGCCGGAGGTGTGTCAGCTCCTCGGCTCGAGTCGCAAGACCGGCACGCTGCGGGTGCATGCGCCGCTCGAGGCCTCGAGCGGGGAAGTACGGTTCGTGCAGGGAATGATCGCGGAAGCAACGCGCTGGCCGATGCACGGTGCACGCGACGAGGCGTCGTCGGTGACGTTGCAGCAGATCGAGTCGTGCGTGCTGGAGATGCTTGTCTGGCGTGAGGGCGACTTCCGTTTCGTGGCGGAAAAGGC
>Ga0163144_10011269_pt1 | contig 18932 bp, 19 predicted proteins | sample OliLak19BULKMAT1_FD_123175 | JGI IMG/M metagenome (GOLD analysis project Ga0163144, IMG submission 123175) | Freshwater microbial mat bacterial communities from Lake Vanda, McMurdo Dry Valleys, Antarctica - Oligotrophic Lake LV.19.BULKMAT1 | ecosystem: Environmental > Aquatic > Freshwater >... | reverse complement strand
GCGGGCGCCTTCACGATAGATGGCCTGGGCGAGCACCGTGGCCGTGGTCGTGCCGTCGCCGGCCGTGTCCGAGGTCTTGCTCGCGACTTCGCGCACCATCTGGGCGCCCATGTTCTCGAGCGGATCCTTGAGCTCGATCTCCTTGGCCACCGTCACGCCGTCCTTGGTGATGGTGGGGGAGCCGAACTTTTTGTCGAGGACCACGTTGCGGCCCTTGGGGCCGAGGGTCACCTTGACCGCGTCGGCCAGCTGGTTCACGCCGCGGAGGATCGCCTGGCGGGACTGTTCGCCGTAAATAATCTGCTTAGCCATGTGAATGAATCTCCGTCCTTACTTCTTTTTCCCGCCCTCGATCACCGCCAGGACTTCGTCCTCGCGCATGATGAGGTAGTCTTCGCCGTCGACACGCACTTCCTGCCCCGAGTACTTACCGAACAGGATGGTGTCGCCTTCCTTGACGTCGAGCGCAATGCGCTTGCCGTCTTTGTCAGCCTTACCAGCGCCGACAGCCGTCACCTTGCCCTGCTGCGGCTTTTCTTTAGCCGAGTCCGGGATGATGATGCCGCCAACCTTCTGTTCTTCTTCCTCAGTGCGCTGCACGAGGATGCGGTCGTGGAGCGGTCTTAAAGCCATGTGTTGCTCTCCGTCTCTAACGTTGCTGGTTATGTGTAGCGTGATGTTTCTTGGCAGTCGACCGCCCTGTTAGCTAGCAGTCGATGCGCACGACTGCTAATCGTATTTGATCGCCCCAAACGTGTCAACTTTTGCGGGGCCCTCGCTACGCTCGGGCTGGAAGGGCTCGGATTGGGGGAGCTACGTGCGTGGGCGGATCTTGAACTCTTTGACCTTGCGCGTCAGCGTGTTGCGGTGCACACCGAGCGTGTCCGCGGCCTTGCACAGGTTGCCGGCGTTCTGCTCGATGACGCAGCTGATGAACCGCTTCTCGAACTCGCGCTGGGCGTCGGTGTAATGGAGGCCGCGCGCGACCATTTCGGTGACCAGCTGGTCGAGCAGCTTATTCACGCCTCTTGTCCTCCTCCTTCGCCAAGGCTGCGGAGGACAAGTCCTTCGCACGCCCAGGGTCCAGTTCCTGTCCGGTCAACCGGCGGTAGGCGTCGAGGTACTTGCTGCGCGTGCCGGCCACGACATCAGCGGGCAGCGACGGGACCGGCGGCTGCTTGTTCCACTTGATCGATTCGAGGTAGTCGCGGACGTACTGCTTGTCGAAGCTCGGCTGGGGACCGCCCGGTGCGTAGAGGTCCTTCGGCCAGTAGCGCGACGAATCTGGCGTCATCATCTCGTCGATCAGCAACAGCTCGCCACTGTCGGTCAGGCCGAACTCGAACTTGGTGTCGGCCAGAATGATGCCCTTGGATTCGGCGTGCGCCACGCCATGGGCGTAGAGCTCGAGCGTCAGCGTCTTCAAGCGCGCCAGCAGCTCCGCGCCGACGACCTTCGCGGCCGCCTCTTCGCTGATGTTCTCGTCGTGCCCGGAGTCAGCCTTCGTCGCGGGCGTGAAGAGAATCTCCGGCAACCGGTCAGACTCACGCAGGCCGGCCGGCAGCGTGATGCCACAGACTTCGCCCGTCGCCTGGTAGTCCTTCCAGCCGGAGCCCGAGAGATAGCCACGCGCCACGCATTCCACCGGCAGGGGATTAGTGCGTCGCGACAGCATCGACCGGCCCTCGAGCTGCGCGCGGTAGACCTGCGCCGCCGCCGGGTAGGCCGAGACGTCAATCGACAGCATGTGGTTGGGGACGATCTGGCCGGTGCGGGCGAACCAGAAGGCCGACAGCTGGTTCAGCACGCGGCCCTTGTCGGGAATGCCGGACCCCAGCACGTAGTCAAAGGCTGAGATCCGGTCGGTCGCGACCAGAATCAGGGCATCGTCTATGGCGTAGACGTCGCGGACTTTCCCGCGGCGGACCAGGGACAAACCGTCAAGCTGCGTCTCTAAGAGAGGTTGTGAAGGCACGGGCGCTCTTGTGAAAGGAAGCCCACATGGTAACGGCCAGACGCGCCGGGCGCAAGACGCCAACGTGCTGGGGTGAGCCGGGCGGTCGATACCTCATGTAGTATGGACGGTGGTTTGCGCATCGTTCTTCGAACTCTGGTAATCCTGGGTCTGGCGGTCGGACTGCTGTTCCTCTTCCTGCGAAATGCAGACCTGGACAAGGTCGTGACGTCGGTCAAGGCCGCGCGCATTGATTACCTGTTGGCGTCGCTGGCGCTGACCAGCGTCACCTTCCTGATTCGCGCCGAACGCTGGCAGTACTTGCTGTCGCCCCTTGGGCCGACTCGATTCATGGTGGTGCTGCGCACCACGGTCATTGGGTTTGCGGCGTCGGCGGTGCTGCCGGCACGCGCCGGCGAGGTCATTCGCCCGTACTTGCTGGCACGGCGCGAGGGCCTGAGCGCCACCGCGGCCTTCGCGACGATCATCGTCGAACGGATTCTCGACCTCGTGGCGGTGTTACTGCTGTTGGCGGCGTTTCTGCTGTGGTTTGACCCGGGCCTCGAAGGACGCGACTCGGTCGTGTTGAGCGCCATCCGCTACGGCGGCCTGATCATGGCGCCCGTGGCGGTCGGCACGCTGGTGGTGATGTTCTTGATGGCCGGTCATCCCGAGCGCCTGCACACGTGGGTGCTCAAGGCCGAGCACGTGCTGCCGGCTCGCCTCGCCGGTGTGATCGCCGGATTCGCCCGGACCTTTGCTGAGGGGTTCGCGGTGGTCCGCAGCCCGATGCGCGTGTTGGCGGCTCTCAGCTGGTCGCTGGTGCTGTGGATGATGATCGCCGCGGGCATTTGGACTGTGGCGGTGGCGTTTGGCATCGCGATGCCGTTCACCGGTGGCTGGCTGATGCTGGCGCCGTTAGTGGTCGGTGTGGCCGTGCCGACGCCGGGCGGCGTGGGCGGCTTTCACGAGGCCTTCCGCCTGGGCGCGACCTCGTTCTTCGGCGCCGACAACGACACGGCGGTGGGCGCGGCGATTGTGCTGCACGCCATCTCGGTCGTGCCGGTGGTGATCGTAGGGCTGATCTTCATCATCCAGGATGGACTGAAGCTGGGCGGCTTGGCGAGAGGAGAGATCGGGTGAAATGTCCGTTCTGCGGTGAACTGGGCGACAAGGTGGTCGACTCGCGCGAAAGCCGCGAAGGCGACGTGATTCGCCGCCGGCGCCAGTGCCTGAACGACACCTGCCGGAAGCGCTTCACCAGCTATGAGCGAATCGACGAGATTCCCTACATGGTGGTGAAGAAGGACGGCACGCGCGAGCGCTTCGAGCGCCAGAAGCTGATCGGCGGCTTGCTCAAAGCCTGCGAAAAGCGGCCCGTCAAGGTGGCCGATATCGAGGAGATTGCTGACATGGCCGAGCAACTCCTGATCGAAAAGCCCGAGCGCGAAATCCCCGGGAAGGATCTTGGCGCCCTGGTCATGCAGGAACTCAAGCGTCTCGACCAGGTGGCCTACGTGCGGTTCGCGTCGGTCTATCGCGACTTCCGCGACGTCGACGACTTTGTCCAGGAAGCGCGCGCCTTACGAGGCAGCAAGGACTAACCGGGCGTGCCGACCGCGAAGCCCCTCAGCACCGCGTCGCGGCCGGCCGCCAAGGTACCCGCAGCGGGACGGCCACGGCGCCCGTTCCGCGACAACCCGCCACTGATTCTCGCCGGCATCGTGATCCTGCTGGCCGCGCTCGGCGGCATGATCTGGCTCGCCGATCGGACGTCGACCCTCTCTCCGGACTTCCTCACTGAAGTCGTCCTCTACGCGCTCTACGCCACCAACATCGCCATGCTGGTCGCGCTCGGCTTCGTGCTGGCGCGCAACGTCATCAAATCGATCTTCGACGGCCGCAGCGGCCTGCCGCTCGGCCGGTTCCGCGCCAAGCTCGTACTCGCGTTCCTCGGGCTCACCGTGATCCCGGCGGTGCTGGTGCTGATCGTCGGCAGTCGCGTGGTGCTCACCGCGGTGGATCGCTGGTTCAACGCGCCGATGGAAGAAATTCTTGCCGGCGCCAACAGCCTTGCCGCCGACTACTACCAGGAACGTGAGCGCCTGGTGACCGAACAGGCCTCGCGGCTCGCCCGTGAACTCGGGCGCGTTGACCTCAGCACCGCTGACATGACGCGTGTCCAGGGCATGGTGGCACCTGAGGTCACGGGGCCGCGGGTCGCCGTCGTGCAGGTCTACCGCGTCGAGCGCGTGACGGGTCAACCGCTCGAGGTCGTGTCGCTCGTCGATGTGGCCTCGCCGGCGATGCCCCAGGGGTGGGCGCGCGGCTCGGCCGACCGGCTCGCCGGTCGGGCCGCCACGGGAACTGAGAGCGCGCCGAGCGTGTTGGAGCAATTGGCCAGCGGGGGAGACCTCTTGCACGTCGGCGAAGCGGTCAGGAATGCCGGCGGCCAGGTCACCGGCGTCGTGGTCGTCAGTGAGTATCTTTCCGGCGAGCGGGCGGAACGATCGCGGCGCATGACCAAGGCGTACGAGGACTACACGCAGTTGCGGGTCTTGAAGCAGCCGCTGGCCGGCGTCTACGTGTCGTTCTTTGTGATGGTGACATTGCTCATCCTGGTCGGCTCCACCTGGATGGGGCTGTACCTGGCCAAGCGCATCACCCGGCCGGTGCAGATGCTGTCGGAAGCGGCGAAGGCGATCGGCGCCGGTCACTACGACTACCGCATCGAACACGAAGGCGCCGACGAGTTCGGTTCCATGGTGGAGGCCTTTAACGCGATGGCCGCGGAAGTCGGCTCGAGCCGCCGCCGTCTCGAACGCGCCGGCATCGACTTGGAGCGCAAGCACGAAGAAGGCGAGGGGCGCCGCCGCTATATCGAGGCGATTCTCGAGCGCATTGCTACCGGTGTCGTCTCCATCGATCGCTCGGGTCGCATCGGCACGATCAACCCCTCGGCGCTTCGCCTGCTCGAGGTCGACGCCGGCGTGGTCGGCAGTCCCGCGGTGGACGTGTTCGCGCGGCCCGACCTGGCCGTGATCAACGACGTGCTGGATCAGGCCGCCCGCGCGCGCATGGATTCGTTCGCGCAGGAAGTGGCGCTGGTCCGCGATGGCCGTGAGCGTCATGTCGTCGCGGCGGTGACCCGCGTGCCGGGTACCGATCGCGGCTTCGACGGCACGGTGCTGGTCGTGGACGATGTCACGCCGTTGATCCGCGCGCAGAAGGTGGCCGCCTGGCGCGAGGTGGCGCGGCGCCTGGCCCATGAAATCAAGAACCCGCTGACGCCGATCCAGTTGTCGGCGGAGCGCCTGCGGCGGAAACTCACCGACATCTCGCCGCCGCTCCAGGACCTGGTGCAGGAATGCACCGCGACGATCATCGGCGAGGTCGAGTCGCTCAAGGGCCTGGTGGATGAGTTCTCGCAGTTTGCCCGCATGCCCGCGCCGCGCGCGGTGCCGACCGAGTTGCACGACCTGCTCAATACCACCCTGGCGCTGTACGACGGCTTGTTCGCCTCGGTCACCTTCGAGCGGCGTTACGACCCCGCCGTGGCGCAGGTCCGTGTCGATCCCGAGCAGATGAAGCGCGTGATCATCAACTTGCTGGACAACGCGATTGAAGCGATGGGGCGTACCGGCGCGATTGTCGTGGAGACGGCGCGCGACGTGCCCAACAGCCTGATTCGCGTGGTCGTGGCCGACACCGGCCCGGGCATTCCGGCCGCAGAGCGCGACAAGCTGTTCCTGCCGTACTACTCGACCAAAGGCCGCGGCAGCGGCCTGGGCCTCGCGATCGTCCGTCGCATCGTCGCCGAACACGGCGGCAGCATTGACGTGTTCGATAACCAGCCGACCGGGACCCGGTTTATCATCGAGTTACCAGCCTGATGCCGTCCATTCTTGTTGTCGACGATGAGCCGGGCGTCCGCTCATCCATTAGCGGCGTCCTCAAGGACGAAGGATTCGACGTGGATGCCGTCGGCACGGGCGAAGAGTGCCTGGAGCGCGCCAACAGCGATGCCTACGACGTCATCGTCCTCGACATCTGGCTGCCCGGACTGGATGGCCTGACGACGTTGCAGCGGCTCCGCGAGCGGCAGATCGAGTCGCAGGTTGTGATCATTTCTGGCCATGGCAACATCGAGTCGGCGGTGCGGGCGATCAAGATGGGCGCGTTCGACTTCATCGAGAAGCCGCTGTCACTCGAGAAGACCGTCCTGGTGGTGCGCAATGCGCTGCGGCAGCGCGACCTCGAGGCCGAGAACCGCGTGTTGCGAGCGAAGGTCGATCGCCAGCAGCAGTACACCATGGTGGGGGAGAGCCCCGCCATGCTGCGGCTGCGCGACCAAGTGGCCCTGGCGGCGCCGACCAACGGTCGCGTGCTGATCCTGGGTGACAACGGCACCGGCAAGGAGTTGGTGGCGCGCACCATTCACAACACCAGCCGCCGCAAGTCGGGCCCGTTCATCGAAGTGAATTGCGCCGCGATTCCTGAAGAGCTGATCGAATCAGAGCTGTTCGGGCATGTCCGCGGGGCGTTTACCGGCGCCGTCGCCGATAAGCCGGGCCGCTTCGAGCAGGCCAATACCGGCACCATTTTTCTGGACGAGATTGCCGACATGAGCCTGAAGACGCAGGCCAAGGTGCTGCGCGTGCTCCAGGAGCAGGTCATGGAACGGGTCGGTGGCACGCAGCGCATCAAGGTGGACGTGCGCGTGCTGGCGGCGACCAACAAGGACCTGCTTGAAGAGATTCGGGCCGGCCGGTTCCGTGACGATCTGTACTTCCGCCTGAACGTCGTACCGATCTTCGTGCCGTCCCTGCGGGAGCGGCAGGACGACATTGCGCCACTGGCCGATCACTTCATGGCGTTGCTGGCCACGGAGTATGGCCGCAAGCCGAAGCGGATGGCCCCGGAAGCCGCCGCGCGGCTGCGCCAGTATTCGTGGCCAGGCAACGTGCGCGAGTTGCGCAACGTGATCGAGCGGCTGATCATCATGGTGCAAGGCGAGACCATCACGGCGCAGGACCTGGGCTTCCTCGGTCGCGACGGTGTGCCCGACGCGCCGGCCTCACTCGGGCCGACGCGGCCGCTGTCAGACGCCCGCGATGAGTTCGAGAAGGCCTACATCCTGCAGACACTCACCGCGCAGCAGGGCAACATGTCGCGCACCGCCGAAGTGCTGGGCGTCGAGCGCTCGAATCTCTACAAGAAGCTGCGGGCCTTCGGCGTCACGCCGCGCGGCGAGAAATAGGGAAGAAGCGAGAAATAGGGAAGAGTAGCCTCCGGCTTTAGCCGCAGCTGGCCTTGCTACTCGGCCAGCTTCTTCTCGAGAATTTGATTGCTCGAGAATCCTTCGAGTCGCAGGAAATACTCAGCCGTCTGCGTCAGCGCGGCTGACGGCACCAGCCCGACGATCTCGCTTTCAAGCACCTGCACGCCGTACCGCTCGGCCTCGCGTTTCACCAAGTCGAACACCCGATACATCGGCGTCTTCTGGTAGTTGGTCAGGTTGATCGAGACCTGGACAATGCCGCGCTCCTCGAGCGGAATGCCCATCGCCTTCACGAAACGGAGGCCGCCGCTGCTCATGCGAATCGCCGCGGCGATCTTCTTGGCCACATCCAGGCGGTTGGTGGCGAGGTTGATGTTGTAGGCAATCAGCGGCATGCGCGCGCCCATGACCGAGGCCCCCGCGCTCACGTGCGGCGCGGCCGGTCCAAAATCAGGCGCCCACGCCGGCAGGGCCATCTTGGCCGCCAGCCCTTCGAATTCGCCGCGGCGAATGTCTTCGAGGTTCTTGCGCGCGGGGTTGGTCGAGGCGTCCTCGTAGAGGTAGACGGGCACGCCGAACCGGGCCGCGACGTCGGCGGCAATGGCCTTCGCCAGGGTCACGCACTCGGCCATCGTGACGCCGTCGATCGGGATGAAGGGCACCACATCCACCGCGCCGAGACGCGGGTGCGCGCCGTTATGTGTGCGCAGGTCAATGGCGGCAATCGCGCCTTCGAACAGCTTGGGTATGCCGGCCGTCAGGCCCTCGGCCGTCCCGGCCAGCGTGAAGACCGAGCGATTGTGGGCGGGGTCGGACTGAACGTCGAGCACGCGCAGGCCGGGCACGGCGCGCAGGGCCTCGGCCAGGCCGTTAATGACGTCGAGACGACGCCCTTCGCTGATGTTGGGGACGCATTCGATGGTCGGCATGTCAGTCGATTGTAGGGCACCCCTTTATGGGGTGCCAGAGATAAGGCAAGTGCTATAATCACGGTCACTTACCTATGGCCGACCCGAACACGTCAGGCCCGCGCCGGTCCGAGGCGCTGCCCGCTGAAGACGAAGGGCGCATCGAGCATTTGCTCGTGACGGGTCTCGATCACTATTTTGCCGGTGAGTTCGACGCCGCCATCAATCTGTGGACACGCGTGCTGTTTTTGGATCGCACGCACGATCGGGCGCGCGCCTACATTGACCGCGCGCGTAGCGCGCAGGCCGAACAACAACGGATTTCGGAAGCGCTGGTCCACGAAGGCCTCGACGCGTTCGATCGTGGCGAAGTCGTGCGCGCCAGGGCACTGTTGAGTGACGCGCTTGATCAGGGCGCCTCGCATGAGGTCGCGATGGGCGTCATTGGCCGTATCGATCGGCTCGACCTTGGCCAGCGAACGGTGGCGCCGGCCGTGCCAATCAGCCGTGAACGCACCCGCGCGAAGGCGGTCATCGGCGATCGGCCGAGCGAGGATCGGCGGCGCGGCAGCCGCGCCCTACGGTGGGCGACCGCGGCCGGCGTGGTGATCGTCGCGGCGGTGTCCTTCGTCGTGGTGACCCCGAACGGGCTGGCTGACTGGTTCCCGGTGCAGGCGACGACCGAATTGCCGGTCTCGGCCACCGTGACCCCCGCGCCCTTGCCGGTGCCGTCACCGACCGAAGCCTATGTCGCGCAGGGCCGCGCCTTGTTCGCGAACGGAAAGTTGCGCGATGCGTTGCGCGTGCTGGATCGGATCCCGCTCAGTGACTCGTTGCGTCCAGAAGCCGACCGCATCCGCGGCGAGATTCAACGGGAACTGCTGGCGATCGCCAGCGCCGAAATGTCGGCACCTGCCGCCGTCCCCTCATCGCTGCCGCCCCGCGAATGAAGTGTCCGAAGTGCGGTTATCTCGGGTTTGAGACCACCGACCGGTGCCGCAACTGCCAGTACGACTTCTCACTGTCACCGCTTGCCACTGACCCCGACCTCACCCTTCGACAGGACATGGGGGGCGACGGCAACGTCGACTTCGAGCTACCCACGATCAAGCGGCAGGCCGACAGTCTCAACGCCGGTGCGATCGACCTGGATCGCCTGTTCGGCGATCCGGAGCCTGAGAAAGCCGAGCCGGAGCGCGCACTCCCAGTCACGCCGCCAGTGGCAGTACGAATCGCGACGCCCACACCCGAGCGGCTGCCGCCGATCGCGATCGAGCCGGCGGCGACGCCGGTCAGGGCGCTGGCCAGCGAGGGCGATGACCTGGACCTGCCGCCTTTTTCCGCGGCCGCCTCGCGTGACGACGAGGCGGACCCGAACGCGCTGCCGTTTGATGATGTGCCGCTGTTGCCACCGCGCGCAGCGCGCATGCCGTTGGCTGTTCGCCGCGCCTCACCGGAGATTCCGCGCAACCGGCCGCGGACCACCCGCCCGGTGCGGATGGAGACGCCGCTCGCATTCGAGCCGGCCGCCGAGGCGGTCGAAACCGTCGCGTCGCTCATGCAGGCTCCGGCGCTGGCGGTCCGCGTCGGCGCCGGCGTGATCGACCTGGTGCTGCTCGCCGGCATCGATGCCGCCGTACTGTTCCTGACGCTGCGAATTGCCGGGCTGCAGACCACGCTGGATGACCTGCGCGTCATTCCCGTCGTGCCCGTCGTGGGGTTCCTCGCGCTGCTCGCGTTCGGGTATGTCGCGGCGTTCACGGTGGCTGGAGGCCAGACCATCGGCAAGATGGTGCTGAAGCTGCGCGTCATTGGCGACGATGGCCGGCCGATCGATGCGGCCGGCGGCGTGCTCCGCGCCGTGGGGTGCATGCTGGTGCCGGCCACGCTCGGCCTGTCATACGTGCCGGCCCTCTTCAGCGCCGATCATCGTGCCGTGCACGATCGGCTCGCCGGAACTCGCGTGGTCAGCGAATGAACCAGGTCGCCCTGTTTGTCGCCTCGTTCGGCTACGTCGGCTTCTTCCCGATTGCGCCCGGCACGGCGGGTTCGCTCGCGGCCCTCGCGTTGTTTGCCTTTGTGCGCTGGGTCGGCATGCCCGCGTTCGAGTTGGGCATGATCGTCGCCGTGCTGGTCGTGGGCATCTGGTCAGCGAACGGCGCCGAGCGCGCCTTGGGCCGCAAGGATCCTGGCCCGGTGGTCATCGATGAAGTGCTCGGCATGCTGATGACACTGGCATTGCTGCCGGTGTCGCTCACCGGCGTGCTGCTGGGCTTCCTGTTGTTCCGCCTCTTCGACGTGGTCAAGCCGTACCCGGCGGGCCGCATGGAGCAGTTGCCTGGCGGCTACGGCATCATGCTGGATGATGCGATGGCCGGCGTCTATTCGTACCTCGTGCTCCGGCTGTGCATGTGGTGGATGCCGTCGTGGCTGACGGCGTAGCCCCCCGGCCGTTCGCGGCGGCGATCATCGCCGTCGGCAGCGAACTGCTGACCCCCGAAAAGGTCGACACCAACTCGCTCTTCATCACCCAGACACTGAACGACCTCGGCATCGCCGTGGCGTTCAAGTCGATCGTCGGAGATAACCGCGCCGAGTTGACCGCGCACGTGGCCCACGCGCTGCTCCGGCACCGGGTGCTGATCCTGACCGGCGGCCTGGGCCCCACCGACGATGACCTGACGCGCGAGGTCGTGGCCGCGCACCTCGGCCTGCCGATGCACGAGGACCCCGGGATCATCACCGCGATGGAGAAGCGCTTTGCGTCTCGCGGCTGGAAGATGCCCGCAGTCAATCGCCGCCAGGCGTTAGTGCCCGAGGGCGCGACCGTCCTGGCCAATCCGAACGGCACCGCGCCGGGGCTGTGGCTGACGCATGACGGCGCGGTCATGGCGTTGCTGCCGGGACCGCCCCGCGAGATGCAGCCGATGATGGCGGGCGAGGTGCGTTCGCGCCTGCTCGCCCTCGTCGGCGACACCCGGCTGCATCGCCGGCTGGTGCGCGTGGCCGGCAAGGGCGAGTCGGCCGTGGAAGAGATTGTTCAACCGATTTACGCGCAGTGGCTGACGCAGCAACCGCCCATTGAGACGACCATCCTGGCGGGGCTCGGCCAAGTCGAGTTGCACCTGGTGCTGCAGTCGACCGAGGCAGCGCGGGCCGGCACCGCATTGGACGTGGCCGTCGCGGCACTGTCCTCCGCTTTGGGCCAGGACGCCGTCAGCACGGACGGCCGCGTGCTCGAAGCCGTCGTCGGCGATCTGTTGCGAGCACGCGGATGGTCGGTGGCGCTGGCGGAGTCCTGTACCGGCGGCCTGGCGACCTCGCGGCTGACAGATGTGCCCGGCAGCTCCGACTATGTTGAGCGCAGCGTGGTGGCGTATAGCAACCAGGCGAAGGTCGAGTTGCTCGGCGTGCCGGCGGCATTGATTCAGGAGCACGGAGCGGTCAGCGAGGCAGTTGCCGTGGCGATGGCCGAAGGCATCCGTGATCGCGCCGGGGTAGACGTCGGTATCGGCATTACCGGGATCGCGGGTCCCGGCGGCGGCAGCGAGGAGAAACCCGTGGGCACCGTGTGCATCGCCGTCGCCGGTGCGCGCACGCAGGTGCGTACGTTCCGCTTCCCCGGAGGGCGCGAGATGGTCAAGGCCATGTCGGCGAACTGGGCCATCGATCTGTTGAGAAGATCGCTGCTGGAGGGCTGATGTCCGCCTCCGCGGCCCAAGGCCGCATCGGCGAGACGGCGCCGAAGCCCGGCAGGCCGGGACTCCCGGGCGGAGGCGCCAGGCTGTTTGTCGCGATCGATGTGGGCGACGTGGTTCGCGCCGAAGCCGCGCGCGTGATCCAGGCCATCAGCAGCAAGATCGAAGCGGCGCAGACGCCGCCGAAGATCACGTGGGTCAAGCCCAATGCCCTGCATCTGACGCTGCGCTTCATCGGCGAGGTGGCCGACGAAGCGGTGCCGGCGCTCTGCGAACGACTCGCGCCGCCGATTGCGATGGCGCCGTTCGAAGTGGAATGGCGCGGCCTCGGGGTCTTCCCGACGGCCCGCCAGCCACGCGCGTTGTGGCTTGGTGTGGTGGCCGGCGCGGCGGCGCTGGGCGCGCTCGAGGCCGAGGTGACACGCCGGCTGGTGGGCACGGTGGAGCCTGAGTCCCGGCCGTTGCTCCCGCACCTCACTTTGGGCCGCGTGAAGATGGCCGGCGCCGGCATGGATTGGCCGAAGATCCTGCAGGCGATGGACGTGCGTGGCGCCCGAACACCGGTGGACCGCGTCACGCTGTACCGCAGCCAGTTGTCCCAGAGGGGGCCGAACTATACTGGCTTGGTAAGCGCGCCGCTCAAACTGGGCTGACCACATTGGATCTTGTTCCCGCTATTCTCATCGGTTACGGCGTCGGCGCACTGCCGATTGGTTACCTTGTGGCCCAGGGCGCGAGTGGCGTCGATCTGCGGCGGGTCGGCAGTGGCAACGTCGGCGCCACCAATGTCTACCGCACCGGCGGGCCGCGCATGGGCGTGGTCGTGATGATGGCGGATGTGGCCAAGGGTGCGGGCGCGGTGCTGCTCGCGGGCGGCGGACCGGCCGCGGTGGCGGCCGGCGTGGCCGCGGTCGTGGGACATATCTATCCCGTGTGGCTCGGCTTCAAGGGCGGCAAGGGCGTGGCCACCGCGAGTGGCGTGTTCGGCGTGCTGGCGCCGTGGCCGACGCTGATTGCCGCGGCGGCCTTCGGCGTGACCGTTGCCCGCACGCGCTTGGTATCACTGGGTTCGATCGTCGCCACCGTGCTGTTGCCGGTCATCGAGTGGTCAACGCCAGGACCGCGGTCGGTGGCTGTGGGCGCCACCCTGGTGGCGGCCTTAATCCTGTTTCGTCACCGCGGAAATATCGCCCGCCTGTGGTCGCGAACGGAACGCGCGTTGGGAACATGACACACACGATCGGAGTGTTGGGCTCAGGCAGTTGGGGCACGGCACTGGCCGTGCATCTCGCGCGCACCGGCCATGACGTGCGGCTGTGGGCGCGCGCTGCGGCGCTGGCCGAACAGATGGCGGCGACACGTGTCAATGCGACCTACTTACCGGGCATCGAGCTGCCGAAAGAGTTGCAACCGACCCCGGCGCTCGAGGCCGCCCTCGCCGGCGCCGAGTTCGTCGTGATGGCCGTGCCGTCGCACGGCGTACGGACGGTGGCTCGCGCGGCCAGTCCGCTGCTGGTGTCCGGCTGCACGCTGGTCAGTGCCACCAAGGGCCTCGAAGAAACCTCGCTGCTGCGGATGTCGGAAGTGCTGCGCGCCGAGTGTCCCGCCGACTCCGCCATCGTCGTGCTGTCAGGACCGAGCTTTGCCATCGAACTCGCCCGTGAGTTACCCACTGCCATGGTCGCCGCCGGGGAGTCATCGGCCGCGGTCGAGATGATCCAGGCGCACTTCCGATCCAGCGCGCTCAGGCTTTACGGCAGCAGCGATGTGGTGGGGGTCGAGATCGGCGGAGCGCTCAAGAACATCATCGCGATTGCCGCCGGCGTCGTCGAAGGCCTGGGCCTTGGCCACAACGCGCTGGCGGCGTTGATCACGCGCGGTCTTGCCGGGTTGTCGCGTCTTGCCGTTGGCGTCTGCTCGCAGCGGGAGACCGTGGCCGGTCTGGCCGGATTGGGGGACCTGGTGCTGACCTGCACGGGGAACTTGAGCCGCAATCGGCAGCTCGGCATGGCGCTGGCACGTGGCGAATCGCTGCCGCAGATCCTGGCGCGGACCAGGTCGGTGGCCGAAGGCGTCCGCACCACGGAGGCGGCGCTCGCACTCGGCGCTCGCCACGGCATAGAACTCCCAATCGCCCGTGAGATGTCAGATGTGCTGGCCGGCCGCACCGATCCGCAGGCGGCCATTCGCAATCTCATGGGTCGCAAGCAGAAACTGGAACTGCACTAGATGGGTCTGTTTGACCAGCTGAAGCTGGGGCTGCAGCGCACCGCGAAGCAGCTCGTCGATCGCTTTGATGACATCGTCACCAGGGCCGACACGGCGGAGGCACGAACCCGGGACGTTGACGCCGAGACGGCAGAGGCACTTGAAGAGGTGTTGCTGATGGCGGACGTTGGCGTCGCCGCCAGCGGCGAAATTGTCGGCGCGGTCACCGGCCGTCAACGCCGGGGCGAAAGCCTGCGGGAGTTGGTCAAGCAGGAGATGCTGCGCGTGCTCGAGGCCACCACGCCCGCCTTCGCAGCGCACGCCTCGGCGGCGACGGTGGGTAAACCACATGTCATACTCGTGGTCGGCGTGAACGGCGTCGGGAAGACCACCACGATCGGCAAGCTGGCGAATCAGTTGAAGCGTGAAGGCCGCACCCCGCTCATTTGCGCGGCCGACACCTTCCGGGCGGCGGCCGTCGATCAATTGCAGATCTGGGCCGACCGCGCGGGTGTCGAGATTGTTCGCGCGCGCGAAGGTTCGGATCCCGCGGCGGTGGTGTTCGACGCCATTACGGCCGGCCAAGCACGACAGCGGGATGTCGTGCTGGTCGATACCGCCGGTCGACTGCACACGCGCACCAATCTGATGAACGAACTCGACAAGATCAGGCGCGTCGCCAGCCGCGAGGTGGCGGGCGCTCCCCATGAAGTGCTGCTGGTCCTCGATGCGACGGTGGGACAGAACGGACTGGCCCAGGCCCGCGAGTTCACCAGCGTGGCCGGCGTTACCGGGATCGTGTTAACCAAGCTGGACGGCACGGCCAAGGGGGGCATTGCGGTGGCGATTGCCCACGATTTGAAGTTGCCGATCCGCTACATCGGCGTCGGCGAGGGCATCGACGACTTGTTGCCGTTCTCGCCGCGCGAGTATGTGGATGCCATCTTCCAGGAGCGATGGTGAGTGACGCTGACTACATGCGGCGCGCGCTCTTTCATGCGCGACGAGCCGAGGGCGTAACGACGCCCAACCCACTGGTGGGCGCCGTCGTGGTGAGCCCGGACGGTGTCGTGGTGGGGCAGGGGCGGCACCCGCGGGCCGGCGAGCCACATGCCGAGGTCTTCGCCTTGCAGGACGCTGGCGCGCAGGCGCGCGGAGCGACGATCTACGTGACGCTCGAGCCGTGTTGTCATCACGGGCGGACCGGTCCGTGCACGCGCCGCATCATCGAAGCCGGGATTACTCGCGTCGTGGCGGCGATGGCCGACCCGAATCCATTGGTCGGCGGCCATGGCTTTGCCGAACTGCGTGCCCACGGCATCCAGGTCGAAGTCGGGCTGCTCGGCGACGAAGCGGCACGCATGAATCGCGCGTTCTCCCTGGTGCAGACCGGGGGGCGTCCCCTGGTCATTGCCAAGGCGGCCACCAGCCTGGATTCGCGGACCGCCGCTGCGCCCGGAGTGCGCACCGCGATCTCGTCGGCCGAAGCCAACCGCCGGACGCAGCGCCTGCGGGGAGCGGTGGACGCCGTGGGGGTCGGTTCCGGGACGATGCTGGCCGACGATCCGCTGCTCACCGCGCGCGAGTGCTATCGGGCGCGGCCACTGGCGCGGGTGATTTTTGACCGCCGTTTGCGCACGCCGCCTGCGGCCCGCGTGTTCTCGACGATCGACGCGGGGCCGGTCATAATACTGACCACCGTCGAGGCCGTCAGGCAGCACCCTGAGCGGGCGGCCGCGCTGCAGTCGGCGGGCGCAGACTTGATTGAAGGCACTGGCGCGTTGCCGGTGGATATCCGCTCCCTGGTGCGGTGGAATATTTCGACCCTGCTGCTCGAGGGTGGTGGTAGGTTGCACGCCGCAGCGTGGCAAGCGGGTATTGTCGATCGCGTGATCGTGATTGTGGCGCCCACCGTACTGGGGGAGCAGGGCGTGAAGTTCTTCGCTGGAATACCGGTGCCGCTGTCGCAGCTGATTCCAGTGCGGGTTGAGACTCTCGGACCGGATGCTTGGATGGAAGCCGATGTTTACGGGGATCATTGAGGCGGTAGGCACGCTGGCCGAGGTCAAGGGTACCGGCGGTGGCTACCGCGTGCGCATCCACACCCCGCTCGCGGCACAGGTCAAGTTGGGCGACAGCCTGGCCGTCAACGGTGTCTGCCTCACGGTGATCCTGGTCGACGGCGAGCAGGTGCTGGCGGATGTCGGGCCCGAGACCGCCCGCGTCACGACCTTCGGCGCGTTGCAACGCGGCCAATCGGTCAACCTCGAGCGGCCGCTGCGTTTCGACGGCCGGGTCGATGGACACTTCGTGCAGGGACACGTGGATGGCGTGGGCTCGGTCGAAGACGTGCGGCCAGAGGCCGAGTCGCACTGGATGACGATCGCGTTCCCGCCGGCGCTGGCCGCGTACTTCATTCGCAAGGGCTCGGTCGCCGTGGACGGTGTCAGCCTGACGGTGGCCGGACTCGGCGAGCGCCAGGTCGATGTGCAGGTCGTGCCCTACTCGTGGGCCAACACCACGCTGAAACTGCTGCGCGCCGGCGACAAAGTCAACCTCGAGTGCGACCTGATCGGCAAGTACGTCGTCCGCGGGATGGAACTACGGAAATCATGATCAAGACCCCCAAGCCCCAAGCCTCAAGTCCCAAGCCGCGCACCCTGAAAATTGCGAAGGGCGCGCGCCCGACGTTGCCGTTCGCGACGATCGATACCGCCGTCGCGGCGTACCGCCGTGGCGAGATGCTGATTGTCGTGGACGATGAGGACCGCGAGAACGAAGGCGACTTGACGATTGCCGCCGAGCACGTCACGCCCGGGGCGATCAATTTCATGATGACCCACGGGCGCGGCTTGATCTGCATGCCGATGACCGCGGCGCGGCTCGACGAGTTGAACATCCCGCTGCAGGTCCCGCAGCAGATGAACTCCACGCAGTTCGAGACCGCCTTCTGCATTGGCATCGAGGCCAAGCACGGCACCTCGACCGGCATCTCGGCGCACGACCGGGCGCGGACCGTGCTGACGGCGATCGACAAGAAGACCACGCCCGCCGACCTGGCGCGCCCCGGCCACATTTTCCCGCTGCGGGCGCGCGATGGTGGTGTGCTGGTGCGCGCCGGCCAGACCGAGGCGGCCGTGGACCTCGCGCGCATGGCTGGCCTTCAGCCTGCGGGCGTGATCTGCGAGATTGCCAAGAAGGACGGCACCATGGCGCGCGTGCCCGAACTGGTGCAGTTCGCGCGCAAGCACAAGCTGCTGATGATCACGGTCGCCGATCTCATCCGCCACCGGATGCAGCACGAAGGACTGGTCCAGAAAGCTGCCGAAGCGGACCTGCCCACCGAGCTCGGCCCGTTTCGTATTCACGCCTACAACAGCCTGCTCGACAGCATGACGCACATCGCGCTGGTGGCCGGCGACATCAGCTCGGGCAAGGACGTCCTGGTCCGCGTGCACTCGAAATGCCTGACCGGGGATGTCTTCCACTCGGCGCGCTGCGACTGCGGCGACCAACTCGACGCCGCCATGCGGCAGATCGCGGCCGAAGGCCGGGGGGTGCTCTTGTACCTCAATCAGGAAGGCCGGGGCATTGGCCTCGCCAACAAGATTCGGGCGTACGCACTGCAGGACCAGGGGTTCGACACGGTCGAAGCCAACGAAAAGCTGGGCTTCAAGCCTGACCAGCGCGACTACGGCATTGGCGCCCAGATCTTGCGCGATCTCGGCATCCTGACCATGCGCCTGCTGACTAATAATCCCCGTAAGTTCGTGGGTTTGCAGGGGTACGGCCTCTCGGTCTCGTCGACACTCCCGCTCGAAATCGCGGCCTCCGACACCACCCGCAAGTACTTGAAAGTAAAGAAGGACAAGCTCGGGCACCACCTCAAGTCGGTTTGACCAATCTCTTGAAGTTCATGTAGGATAAGGGTTTGCGCGGCGGAGGGTGGCCTTCGCTGTGGTGACCAACAGGCGGGTCTGAAGACCCGCCTCTACTAAAATGTTCGACGCGTTAAGCAATCGCCTGCAGGACGTCTTCCAGTCAATCAAGGGAGAAACACGTCTCACGGAAGCGACGGTTGAGAACGTCCTCCGGGAAATCCGGCTGGCGTTGCTTGAGGCCGACGTCAACTTCAAGGTCGTCAAGGCCTTCGTCGATCGCGTGCGCGACCGGGCGATGGACCAGGCGGTCCTCAAGAGCCTGACGCCGAGCCAGCAGGTCATCAAGATCGTTCGTGATGAGCTGCTCGCGTTGTTCGGCGATGCGAAGGGCGGACTGACGGACACCTCGGTCAGGCCGCGCGTGATTGTGATGCTCGGGCTCCAGGGCTCGGGCAAGACCACGACGACGGGCAAGCTGGCCAAGTGGCTGGTGAAGCAGGGACGCCACCCGATCGTGGTCTCCACCGACGTCAGGCGCCCGGCGGCCATTCAGCAGTTGGCCATCGTCGCGCAGCAAGCCGGCGTGCGGGTGCACGATCCGGTCGGCAACATGGACCCGGTGTCGCGCACGAAGAGCGCGCTCGCCGAGGCCAAGGCGGTCGGCAACGACGTCGTCATCGTCGACACGGCGGGCCGGCTGCACATCGACGACGAGCTCATGAAAGAGCTGGTCGCGATTCGGGATATTGCCGGACCGACCGACTTGCTCTACGTCGCCGACGCGATGACGGGGCAGGACGCGATCAAAAGCGCGGGCGAGTTCAACGCGCAGATGGGCGTCACCGGCGTCGTCCTGACGAAGATCGACGGCGATGCGCGCGGTGGCGCGGCGCTCTCGGTGGTCTCGGTCGTCGGCGTGCCGATTGCGTTTGTCGGCAGCGGCGAGAAGCTGGAAGACCTCGAGCCGTTCCACGCGGACCGGTTCGTGTCGCGCCTGCTCGG
>Ga0163144_10011268_pt1 | contig 18933 bp, 16 predicted proteins | sample OliLak19BULKMAT1_FD_123175 | JGI IMG/M metagenome (GOLD analysis project Ga0163144, IMG submission 123175) | Freshwater microbial mat bacterial communities from Lake Vanda, McMurdo Dry Valleys, Antarctica - Oligotrophic Lake LV.19.BULKMAT1 | ecosystem: Environmental > Aquatic > Freshwater >... | reverse complement strand
CCCACTGGCACTCCCACGGCCGCCGCGACGGCGAATGCCGTCATCACGATTCCCATGCCCGAGGCACGGCGCTCGGGCGGAACGATGTCGCCGACCAGTGCGAGCACGAGCGAACCGGACACGCCGCCGAAGCCGCCGCAGATCGCACGTGAGACCAGCAGCGAGCCGGCCGTGTGCGACATCGCGACAGCCAGTGTTCCCAGCACAAACCCGGCATAGGTCGTCAGCAGAAGTTTCTTCCGGTCGAACCGGTCGATGAACGGCGCCGCCAGTAGCCCGATGATTCCGGCGCTGACGCTGTAGGCGGCGACGATGTGGCTGAAGCTTTCCGGACTGATCTTCAGTTCGCGCATGAGTTGGGGTCCCAGCGGCATCATGACCATGAAGTCCATGATGTGCGTGAACTGCACCGCCGCGAGCAGCACGAGCAGCCAACGTTCAGGAAGACCCTTCATTTGTTACGCGGCAGGGCTGTGTGCGGGGCCGTCGGGAGAAAGTGCGGCGGCCTTGGACGTAGGCGTTGAACCGGTCTTCTTCTTCCATCCCAGCTTCATCGCGACGACGTAGAAGACGGGAGTGAGGAAGAGTCCGAAGACGGTGACCCCGATCATGCCGGAGAACACCGCCGTGCCCATGGCCCGGCGCATTTCGGAGCCGGCACCGTGCGCGATGACGAGGGGAAAGACGCCGGCGATAAAAGCGATCGAGGTCATCAGGATCGGCCTCAGGCGAAGGCGGCAGGCCTCGATGGCGGCCTCGGCGGGCGGCATGCCTTCGTCCTGTTTCACCTTGGCGAACTCGACGATGAGGATTGCGTTCTTGCAGGCCAGACCGACGAGCACGATCAGTCCGATCTGGGTGAAGATGTTGTTGTCACCGTGGCTGAGCATCACACCCACCAATGCGCTGAGCAGGCAGAGCGGGACGATGAGGATGATGGCCAGGGGCAGGCGGAAGCTCTCGTATTGCGCCGCGAGCACGAGGAACACGAGGAGGATGCAGAGCGGATAGATGTAGATCGCTGAATTGCCGGCGAGGATGCGCTGATACGTCAGTTCGGTCCATTCGTAGGCCATGCCTTTGGGCAAGGTCTGATCCAACAGTGCGGTCATTGCGACTTCGGCCTCGCCCGAACTCGACGTCGCGGAAGGACCCCCGGTGATCTCTGCCGCAGGGTAGCCGTTGTAGCGGACGACGCGGTCGGGGCCATAGCCGTCCTTGAGCTTCACGAGCGCAGCCAGCGAGACCATCTCGCCCTTGGCGTTCTTGGTCTTCAGGCGGCTGATGTCTTCGGCGCGGTCGCGGAACGGCGCATCCGCCTGCGCGATCACCTGGAAGGTGCGGCCGAAGCGGTTGAAATCGTTCACATAGAGCGAGCCTAGGTAGATCTGCATCGTCTCGAAAAGATTCTGCAGCGGCACACCCATCGACTTGGCCTTCACGCGGTCGATGTCGGCATCGATCTGCGGCACGTTGACGGTGAATCCGGAGAAGACATTGGCGAGCTGTGGATTTCCGAAGCTGGAGAACCACGCGGTCTGGGAGGCTTGGAACAATGCGTCGTAGCCGAGGTCCGCACGGTCTTCGACGTAGAGTTTGAAGCCGCCGATCGTGCCTAGGCCGTTCACTGAAGGCGGCGGCACGGCGAGGATGAAGGCGTCCTGGATTCCTGCGAAAGCCTGGTTCAACGCCCCGACGATGCCGAGCCCCGAGGTCTCCGGCGTGCGCCGGTCCTCGAAGGGTTTGAGCCCGAAGAAAACGATGCCGGCATTGGGCGCGACGCTGAAGCCCTGGATGCTCAGTCCCGGGAAAGCGACCGCGTCCTGCACGCCGGGGATCTTCAGGCCGATGTCCGACATGCGGCGGATGACGGCGTCCGCCCGGTCCAGCGAGGCCCCGTCCGGCAGTTGGGCGAAGGCCACGATGTATTGCTTGTCCTGCGTGGGAATGAAGCCGCCCGGGACCTTGTTGAAGCTCCAACCGGTGAGCGCGACCAGTCCGACATAGAGGACGAGGGCGATCGCACTCTTGCGTATCACGCTGCCGACGCCGGCGGCATACTTCCCTGCGGACCATTCGAAGAACCGGTTGAAGGGCCGGAAGAGCCAGCCAAGGACTTTGTCCATCACGCGGGTCACTCCGTCCTTGGGCGCATGGTGGTCACGGAGCAGGAGCGCGCTCAGGGCAGGGGAAAGCGTCAGCGAGTTGAAGGCCGATATGACCGTGGAGATCGCGATGGTGATCGCGAACTGCTTGTAGAACTGGCCGGTCAATCCGCTGATGAAAGCGGTCGGGATGAAGACCGCGCACAAGACCAGCGCCGTCGCGATGATGGGGCCGGTGACCTCGTTCATTGCACGTTTGGTCGCCTCCGTCGGCGAGAAGCCCAGGGCGATGTTTCGTTCCACGTTCTCCACCACGACGATGGCGTCATCGACAACGATGCCGATGGCCAGCACGAGGCCGAAGAGCGAGAGCGCATTGATGCTGAAGCCGAGCGCGAGCATGACCGCAAAAGTTCCGACCAACGACACGGGCACGGCCGCAAGCGGGATGATCGACGCGCGCCATGTCTGGAGGAAGAGGATGACCACGATGACCACGAGCACGATCGCTTCGATGAGCGTGGTGACGACCGCGTCGATCGACTTGTCGACGAAGACCGTCGGATCGTAGGCGATGGCGTAGTCGATGCCTTCGGGGAAGTTCTTCTTGAGATCGGCCATCGTGCGCCGGACGTCCTTCGAGAGCTGGAGCGCGTTGGCCCCGGGAGATTGGAAGATGGGGATGCCCACCGCGCTCTTGTTGTTCAAGAGGGCCCGCAGCGAATAGCCGCCCGCGCCGAGCTCGATGCGGGCGAGGTCGCCGAGGCGGACCTTCTCACCGTTGGGCCCGGTCTTCACGATGATCTGGCCGAACTCCTCCTCGGTGACAAGCCGGCCCTTGGTGTTGATCTGCAGTTCCAGGTCGATCGGGCTCGAGACAGGCTGCTGGCCAATGGCGCCGGCCGCGACCTGGACGTTCTGTTCGCGGATGGCGGCCACGACATCGCTGGCGGTAAGGTTTCGCGCTGCGACCTTGCCGGGGTCGAGCCAGATGCGCATCGCGTAGTCGCCGGAGCCGAAGATTTCCACACCGCCCACGCCGGGGATGCGGGCGAGGACGTCCTTGACCTGGAGCGTGGCGTAGTTGCGGACGTAGATGTTGTCGTAGCGTCCGTTCGGCGACGTGAGATGGACAACCATCGTCAGGTCGGGGGACTGCTTCGTGGTTGTGACGCCGAGGGTGCGGACGATGTCCGGCAATTTCGGGAGCGCCTGGGTCACCCGGTTCTGCACCTGCACCTGTGCCTTGTCGACGTCCGTGCCGAGGCGGAACGTGACGGTGAGAATCATCACGCCGTCGGAGGTCGCCTGCGACGACATGTAGAGCGAGTTCTCGACGCCATTGATTGCCTGCTCAAGCGGGGCGGCGACGGTTTCCGAGATCGTTCTTGGGTTCGCGCCCGGATAGCCCGCACGAACGACGATCGTGGGAGGGACGACCTCGGGGTATTCGCTAATGGGCAGCCGGAACATCGCGATCGATCCAATGAGGAAGATCACGATGGACAGCACGCCGGCGAAGATCGGGCGACGGATGAAGAAGTGGGAAAAGTTCATGGTCCTGGATCCGCCGGATGGAGGTCGGAGCAACGCCTCCGCACCTGTCCAGCGGGTGGGTGGGGTTAGTGCGCCGCCGCCTGGGTGACGGGCTTGGCTTCCTTCTCAGGAGTGACGGTTGCGCCGGGTTGGACGCGCTGCAGGCCGTTGACGACGATCTGTTCACCGGCCTTCAAGCCTTCACGGACGACACGCTGGCCGTCGATCACGGGTCCGAGTTTCACCGGGCGATAGGCAACGGTGTTCGACGAGGTCAATGTCAGGACGAACTTCTGGCTCTGGTCCGTGCCGATGGCCCGTTCGCTGACCAGCGTCACGGGCTTTTTTTCGCTCAGCGGAACGCTCAGTCGGGCGAACAGTCCGGGCACGAGTTTCTCGTCCGCGTTGGGGAACACGGTCCGCAACAGGATGCTGCCGGTTTCCGATTGGAGGCGATTGTCGAATGATTCGATGTAGCCGACCTGGGCCAGGCCTGCGCCGTCGGCGATGGCCATGCGGACCTCGACCTTGCCGTCGGCGTTCCTCGCTACTTTGTTCTCGCGGGTCAGACGCTGGAAGCGGAGCAGGGTGGCTTCGTCCACGTCGGTGTAGACGTAGACGGGGTCGACGGAGACGACGGTCGTGAGAAGGGTGGTGAAACCGTCCACGCCGCTGACATTGTTGCCCATCGTGACCAAAGCCCTGCCTACCCGCCCGTCGATGGGTGACCGCACTTCGGTGTATTCCAACTGCAGCGCTGCGTTAGACAATGCGGCCTCGGCGGAAGCAACCCCCGCGCGGGCGTCCATCATGGAGGACTTGCGCTGGTCCGCCTCCTCGGTGGAGATGGTTTTCGATTGCCGCAATTGCTCCCCGCGGGTGGCCTCGCGCTCCGACACTTCGAACCTCACTTTGGCGCGCTGGAGATCGGCTTTGGCCTTTTCGACGTCGGCTTGGCGTTGGCGCGGGTCGATCATAAAGAGGAGCTCGCCCTTCTTCACCTTCTGGCCGGACTTGAATTTGATTTCCGCCAAGTAGCCCGAAACACGGGGCCGGATCTCGACCGACTCGATTGCTTCGATCCGTCCGGTGAACTCGTCCGTCTCGATCAGTTCCCGTTCTTCGACCGGCGCGACCGTGACGGTGGGTGGTGGAGGTGCCTGATGTGCTGGGCCGGCAGGTTTGTTGCAACCGGTGGCGACAAGAGCCGCCGCTGCGATGGCGGAAAACAGAGGTTTTGTGGACGACATGTTGACTGAAGATGGAGTGGGGAGAATCGGCCTTGGCTTACGCGGAGAACGCCAGTTCGCCAGTAACGTCCTGGACGCGGCGTTGTTTGGAGACCCATTTGGCGACTCGTTGGAGCTTTTCGGAAGCGAGCATCGGGAACACGAGTTGGGGGACGTTCGTCTGGAGGGCCAGCGCTTCGGCTTCGTTCAGGGCGAGATGCACGAAATGCTCAAAACCCTCGGTTTCGCGGCGGAAGGCCGCGATGAGTCTTTCGCGGAGGCGCGAGAAAAGGCCGGCGGGGTCGGCGCCGGAGAACAGGGGCGTTTCGAACGAGCCGTCGAACGGCGTAATGAAGCGGTTCATGGCAGTGAGAGTTTAATAGTTTTCTAGTTAGTCAAATAAGCGGGCAAAAAATCATGCCACAACTGTGACATGGCGCTTGGCGCCGAGGATTGAAAGAACGCCTTCCGGGATCTCTTTCAGCACTTCCAGACTGTTCAGGATACGGGCTTGGGTCAACACGCCCTCGAAATAGGCTGTCAGCATGCGGGCCTTGGCGCCGGCGTCTGGCGCGTCGATCAATCCGGCGGAGTGGGCTTCCCTCACGGCGCTGGTGATGTAGCGCTGATGGCAGTCGAGGACCTCCTGGATCTTTTCGCGGAGCCCCTTGTCCTGGGTGCAGATTTCGGAGCCAAGGGTAAACAGCGGGCATCCGAGAACATGACCGAACTTTGCCTTCAATTCCACCTGACGGGCGCAGCCGTTGTCGCACAAGCGGATGATCCGTTCCAGTGGCGGAACCATGGGGGAGAAGATGGCATCGAGCTCGGCCCGGCGTGCGCAGAACTCCGCTTCGATCGCGGCGACGGCGAGCTCGGACTTGGAGTCGAAGAAATAATAGAAACTCCCTTTCTTGACCCCGGCCTTGTCGCAGATCTGGTCTATGGTCGTTGAGCCGTAGGAGCCGGTCCAGATGAGTTCTGAAATGGCAGCCATCAACCGCTCTTTGGCATCGCTGGTTCTTCCCATGAGTTTGTCGGTGTGCGGAATTTCCGGATCTCCCGAATATCTATCGATAGTTTACCATACGGTCAACTATGACTTTTGATTCGGATGCCTCGACTCTTGAAGCAGTTCGGCACCGCAGGAGATCGATGGGCTGATTTGGCCTACTCTTTTTCCGCGCTGAGTTTCGAAGCCGACGCTTTCTCTGGCTTGCCGCCAACCGAGAGCGCCCGGAACTGCCAACCGCTGCGTCCGGTCATCGTGGTGGTCTGGTCCACGGCTTTTCCCACTGTCGTTCCGGCCGCATCGATCATGTTGAATTCGACCTTCACGCCGAAGTAGCGAGCGTCCGAACGATTGGTGACCAGCCCGATGACATGCTTCAGCGAAGTTCCGGGCTGGCTTTCCAGTTTGAAACCCAGCAGCTCCAAATCGCCGGATGGCACGAGGACCGGACGTTGCCAACCGTCGGGAAGGGGGAACTCGGCGGACGTTTTTGGAGCCGTTGCCGTCGGCGAGTTGGTCGCCGCTTCCGCTGCTGCCGTCTTTGGTTTTTTGTCCGGCCCGGCTACCAGGATGGCTGCTGCGGTGATGAGTGCGACCATGATCGCCATCATTGGAGCCTTCAGGCCAAGAGATGCTGTCGCGTCGGCGGGTTTCGGGATGTTTTTTTCCGGGCCGTCCTCGGGCAACATCATCTGCGCTCGGCAATGCGGGCAGTTGATCATGGTCCCTGCGGAGGCGGTCGGGTATTCGACATGGCCGCTGCAGGACGGGCAGGTGGCTTTGGCGTAGTCTGCGGATGACATTCGAGGTTGAGTCGAGGTTACGGCTTAAAACCTGCAATTGCCAATCCGTCAAAGTTCCTCATTTTCCGGCGAAACCTTTCCCTCTTTTGTGCCGTCCAGTGCTGTAACTCCGCACCAAGCTTATGAACCCGAACGAACATTCTGCCCGGCTGGAAGATCTTTTCGCCACGCGTCGCCAGTTCCTCAATCGCTTCGGCCTTGGGCTTGGCGCGCTGAGTCTCGCGTCGATGTTCAGTCCATCCGAACTCCTCGGGGCCACCCCCCACGCTTTGGATGCCGCCGCCGCGGCAGCCGGGAATCCGCTCGCGCCGCGCCCATCGCATTTTCCCGCCAAAGCCAAGGCAGTCATCCATGTCTTCGCCCAGGGCGCTCCGTCGCAGGTCGACACTTGGGATCCGAAGCCGACTCTGACCCGGATGGACGGGAAGACGCTTCCGGACGGAGGCATCGGCATGGCGTCGCCGTTCAAGTTCGAGAAGAAGGGCAAGTCCGGCATCGAGGTTAGCGAGGTGTTTCCGAACCTCGGCAACCACGTCGACGACATGGCCATCATCCGTTCGATGTGGACGGACATTCCTGCGCATGAAGTGGCCACGGTGTTCATGAATACCGGGTCGCTCCGGTTGTCACGTCCGAGCATCGGTTCGTGGGCCGTCTATGGTCTGGGAACTCAGAACCAGAACCTCCCCGGGTTCATTTCGTTGCGGCCGGGCGGCGGTTTGCCGATCGGCGGAACGTCGAACTGGCAGACGTCGTTCCTTCCCGGAGTTTACGCGGGCACGAGCATCAACACGTCCGCCCAGACGGTTTTCCAGATGATCCAGAACATCCGGAACCAATACACGTCTACCGCCGAACAGCGACGCGCCCTCGACTACGTCCAACAGTTGAACGAAGTCCACGCGCAGAATTTGCAGAAGGAAGCCGCGCTCGAAGCCCGGCTTGAGGCCTACGAGATCGCCTTCCGCATGCAGGCCGAGGCGACCGATGCGTTCGACGTGAACAAAGAGCCGGCCAACATGCGCGCCCTCTACGGCAACAGCGCGCAGGGCAAACAGATGCTCATTGCGCGGCGTCTGGTGGAAAGGGGCGTTCGGTTCGTCCAGGTTTGGGCCGGTGGCTGGGACCACCATCAGGATCTTGAAACAAAGCTGTCGCAGAAGGCGGAGGAGATCGACAAGCCGCTCGCGGCGCTGCTGACGGATCTGAAACAACGCGGGTTGCTCGACAGCACGCTGGTCGTCTGGGGCGGAGAGTTCGGCCGCAAGCCCACCAAGGACCGCAACGGCAACGAAAACCCGGGTCGCGACCACAACAACCGCGCGTTCAGCACTTGGCTTGCCGGCGGCGGCGTGAAGGGCGGGACGGTTTACGGGGCGACCGATGAGTTCGGAGCGAAGTCGGTCCAGGACAAGGTTCACATCCACGATCTCCACGCCACGATGCTGCATCTGCTGGGGTTCGATCACACCAAATTGACCTACCGGTCGAATGGCCGCGACTTCCGCCTCACCGACGTGGCCGGCAGTGTCGTGAAAGGAATCGTCGCCTAATCGGAGACACGAACCATGAAACGCGCTTTCTTTACCTCAATTGCCGCAACGATCGCCGCCGCGTCTGGAACCCTGTTTGCTGCGGACGAACCCACTCAACCCCTGACCAAGGCGCAGACGGATTTCTTCGAGTCCAAGGTGCGCCCGGTGCTCGCGGACAAATGCTACAAGTGCCACAGCGCGACTTCCGAAAAGGTGAAGGGAGGGCTTCAACTCGACACGCGGGATTCCCTGCTGCAAGGCGGCAACACCGGGCCCGGGTTGATCCCCGGCAAGCCCGCAGAAAGCCTCCTCATCCGCGCGATCAACGGCAGCGATCCCGATCTCCAGATGCCGCCCAAGGGCGAAAAGCTGACGCCGCAGCAGGTGGCTGATCTGACCCAGTGGGTCCGTATGGGCGGACCTGATCCCCGCGTCGCCTCCGCAGCATCCACCAACAACGCCTATGCCGGCGTAGGCCGGCAACACTGGGCTTTCCAGCCGGTCAAGAAACCTTCCGTGCCTGAAGTGAAGACGGCCGGCTGGGCGCAGACTCCGGTGGACAGGTTCATTCTGGAGAAGCTGGAGGAGAAGGGGATGAAGCCCAATCCCGTTGCCGACAAGCGGACTTTGATCCGTCGCGCCTCGTTCGATCTCACGGGCCTGCCTCCGACATCCGACGAGGTGAACGATTTCATCGCGGACAGTTCCCCGGACGCGTTCGCCAAGGTCGTTGACCGCCTCCTGGCTTCGTCGGCCTACGGTGAACGCTGGGGGCGCCATTGGCTGGACGTGGCGCGATACTCCGACACCAAGGGCGATGTGAAACGGCAGCGCGAGGACTTCCGCTATCCGCACGCGTGGACCTATCGCGACTATGTCGTCGACGCGTTCAACAAGGACAAACCCTACAACCAGTTCATCATCGAGCAGCTTGCCGCCGACCGCTTGCCGACGGGATCCGACAAGAGCGTGCTGGCGGCGTTGGGTTTTCTCACTCTGGGCGACCGGTTCAACGGGATGATGCCCGACATCATCAATGACCGGATCGACGTCACCTCCAAGGCGTTCCTGGGACTCACCGTTTCGTGCGCCCGATGCCACGACCACAAGTTCGATCCGATTCCGCAGAAGGACTACTATTCGCTCTACGGGATCTTCTCCAGCAGCTACGAGCCGGAGAATCTTCCACCCCTGAAGCCGATCACGAGCACGGCGGAGTATCAGGACTATAAGAAACAGTCGGCGGAACTCGACAAGCAGGGGGTCGAGCTTAGGAAGGAGTTTGTCGGAGTGAAGAAAGGCGGCGATGCGCAGAAACGGAAGCAGCTCCAGAAAAGCCAGCAGCAGCTCATCCGTCAGCACGCCGACTTGGAGACCAAACATCCCGGCGTGCCGGCCAAGGCCAACGTGATCGTGGATTCCGCCAAACCGAAGGATTCACCCGTCTTCATCCGGGGCGAGGCCGACAACAAGGGGGAGATTGTCCCGCGAAGGTTCCTCGAAATCCTAACCGGTCCAAACCGTCCAGCCTATCGCACCGGCAGCGGACGCCTCGAACTCGCCCAGGCCGTCGCCAGTCCGCAGAACCCGATGACGGCCCGCGTGCTGGTGAACCGCGTGTGGACCCACCACTTCGGCGATGGATTCGTGTCGACGCCGGATGACCTTGGCAACATGGCGTCGATGCCGACGCATCCTAAGCTTCTCGACTACCTCTCCGCCAAGTTCATGGCCGACGGATGGTCGATCAAGAAACTGCATCGTGAGATCATGCTCTCAGCGGTCTACCAGCAGACCAGCGCGACCAATCCTCGCTACGCCGAACTGGATCCCGAAAACGACCTCCTCTGGCGCGCCAATGTTCGTCGGCTCGACTTCGAGTCGCTGCGGGACTCTATCCTCGCGATCTCCGGATCGCTCGACCGGACCATCGGCGGCAAACCCGTCGATCTGGGTGCGGAACCATACACCACACGTCGATCCGTCTACGGCTACATCGACCGCCGCAATATGCCGGAGGTCATGACGCAGTTCGATTTCGCGAACCCCGACGCACCGACCGGTAAGCGCCATGAAACCATCGTTCCACAGCAGGCATTGTTCATGATGAACAGCCCGCTCGTCGCGGAACAGGCCCGGAAGCTCGTCCATCGGCCCGAGTTCGAAAGCCTCGCCAAGGAAGAGGAACGCGTCAGAGCCCTCTACCTGGCGATTTTCCAGCGCCCGCCCAATCCTTCCGAGGTGAAGATGGCCATGGAGTTTGTTGATGGCACGCCGGCGGGCGTCGACCGGCCGGACGGTTCCGTCGAGGTGGCCCAGTTGCGGCCTCGCGAAATGATTCGCGACAAGGATGCCAAGAAAGCGGCCAAAAAGGGTATGGGGCCTCCACAACAAATCGGAATGCGGTCGAGGACGCCCCTGGGTGCCTGGGAAAAACTGGCCCACGCCCTCTTCCAGACGAACGAGGCTTCTTTCATCAACTAGAACGGCCTTTTCCCGAAAAACCCGGCGTCGAAAGCGCCGGTTTTTTCGTTCTCAAGGAGACTTCGGATTGGTCCGAGCTTGATTCAAGTCAGGCAACCGATTTACTCGCCGGACGGAAAATACTATGGCCAAAAAAGCACTTATCACGGGTATCACGGGTCAGGACGGTTCATATCTCGCCGAACTGCTCCTCGAGAAGGGTTATGAAGTCCACGGCATCATCCGCCGGGCCAGCACGTTCAATACGTCTCGGCTGGACCACATCTACGCAGATCCACACAGCCCCAAGAACCGTCTCTTCCTTCATTACGGCGATCTCTCGGACGCGAGCGCGCTTTCGCGTCTCGTGGCCAAGATCCAGCCTGAAGAGGTCTACAATCTCGCCGCGCAGAGCCACGTCCGCGTGAGCTTCGACAGCCCCGAATACACCGCCGACATCACCGGCACCGGGACGATCCGATTGCTCGAAGCGATCCGCGAAGTGGGCATCAAACCCCGCTTCTACCAAGCCTCCTCGTCCGAGATGTTCGGCAAGGTCATGGAAGTTCCGCAGACGGAGACCACGCCTTTCTATCCCCGCAGCCCCTACGGTGCGGCCAAGGTCTATTCCTACTGGATCACGGTGAACTACCGCGAGTCCTACGGCATGCACGCCTCCAACGGCATCCTCTTCAACCACGAGTCGCCCCGCCGCGGCGAGACCTTCGTCACGCGCAAGATCACCCGCGCCGTCGCCCACATCCACGCCGGCCTCCAGGACAAGCTCTTCCTCGGCAACATCGAGTCCAAGCGCGACTGGGGCTACGCCAAGGAATACGTCGAGGGCATGTGGCGCATGCTCCAGCAGGACGAGCCGGACGACTACGTGCTCGCGACCAACGAGACATACACGATCAAGGAATTCTTGGAGGTCGCCTTCAGCCGCGTCGGGCTTGACTGGCAGAAATACGTCGAGTTCGACCCCGTCTATTGCCGTCCCGCCGAGGTCGATCTCTTGATCGGCGACTACAGCAAGGCGAAGGCGAAGCTCGGCTGGGAACCCAAGACCAAGATGCACGGCCTGGCCAAGCTCATGGTCGATGCCGACGTGGCCCTCCTCAAGGCCCACCGCGAGGGCAAGACCAAGCTCAACGCCTGATCGGCCTCACAGTAACTCTACGAAAAAGGCGCGGCTTCGGCCGCGCCTTTTTCTTTTGATCTCCGTCAACGTGGCTTTGCCGGCGAAGAAGCGATGCTCGGATTCGGCCTCGATGTTGAAGACGCGGTGGGTGCCGGGGGCGGCGGAGACGGACTGGATGCGGGTGGTGCCGGAGCGGGTGGCCAGGTCTTCACCGACCCGGAGTTCGGAGGCGGGAATCCAGTCCTGCCGGGTGGCGGAGAAGAGGCGGTGCCGGTCCGTCAGGTGCAGCGGTTCGGACACCCCGGCCAGGCGCAGGTCCATGAGGGGAACCTACTCTAGCAGTCGGGACTGGGGTTTCTAAGAAAGACCAGATTGTTCCCAGCCGGAGGAGCAATGCGACAACCCTCATCGAAGAGTTTCAAGGCGCCCTCAGTAAACCTAAACTGCTTGTAAAAGCCCGCATCTTTGTTTAACAGACTAGCTATCCATACTCCTGCTGAGGTCCTTCGCTTGAGAATGTTTGCCACCTTCCGCCAGCGCTTGATCACCTGTTCTGAGGTGGATTGCGCGGACAGCCACGACTGCGACAATACTTGCTGATCCAATCTTCCCATCCATAGGAAAAGTCCATCTCGATTTGCGTCCAAGAATTGATTCCAGTTTTCGCAAGAGGTGACTGGAGGCTCGTGAAAAACCATAACTTGGCTCGCCTTTTGAAGTCTGGACACTTCCAAGTCAGCCTTGGACGAGGCGAGCTGGATCAAGAAGGGAGACAGCTCCATCGTAACGAGCGTCAAATCTAGACTAAGAAGCTCCCGCAAAAAGTCCGCTAATTCATGCGGTGTCGCGTAGAACTGAACGAGTAACTTGTGCATAGTCATCAGTCGTAACGAATAAAATCCATGTCAATACCGGCACGGCGAAGGTCATCCAGTGCGTCCTGTTCCCGTTTGAGGGGACTGCCGTCGGCCTTTGACCTGCCGACATTGACGCCTCTTAGTGATCCATCGGCACGTCTGATTAGCAAATCGGGTCTCCGTCCAGACTTCATGCCACCGCGAGTTGGGATAAGAACCTCTGGTAGCCGGCCGCCGCCGGCGAGTAAGGTCTCATCCTTGCCCAATTGCCCTTCAAGTTCCTCAATTTTCTCATTGTGTGGTCCACCTTGAAGTTTTGTTTTGGGTCCTCTCTTTGCACCCCCACACGGATTAGTGTTGTGGCTCAAGACTTCGGCCGAGCCGGCGAAGAAGCAATGCTCGGATTCGGCCTCGATGTTGAAGACGCGTTGGGTGCCGGGGGTGGCGGAGACGGACTGGATGCGGGCGGTGCCGGAGCGGGTGGCGAGGTCTTCGCCGGCCCGGAGGTCGGAGGCGGGAATCCAGTCCTGCCGCGTGGCGGAGAACAGGCGGTGCCGGTCGGTCAAGTGCAGCGGTTCGGAAACCCCGGCCAGCCGCAGGTCCATGAGGAAGGAGTTGTAGTGCGTGACGGTGGCCAGGACCACGCGGCCGGGGCCCGCCTTGATCGGCGGGCAGGGTTCCACCCGCACAACCTCGGCCCAGCCATGCAGGCCCATCTCCTCCAGGTCGAACCAGATGACGGCATCCTCGCCGCATTCGACCGCCTGCATCCATTCCACCGAGCGGAGCAGTTCGAGGTCGATGATGTCGGCCGACTGCTCCGGATTGGGCATCCGCAGGACGATCTTCCGCCAGGTGGCGGCATCGACCTCGGTGGTCTTGCAGGACTGAGGTTACTGAGTCCGATTGAGTCTCATGCGATGGAGTGACGGAGGTGGGGCAAAGCGCGGTGGTCCACGGGCTGCAACCTCTCGTCGCTCAAGGGCTGGGTTCGAAGGCGCGTCATGTTCCCGCGCGTCCTTCCCATCCGTTCACCTCGAGATGATATGCCCGCGCGCCACCTGGCCTTTGAAATCCTCGTAGGCCCCGCGGATACCCTCCTCCAGCTCGACTTGCGGTCGATAGCCCAGCGCGAAGAGCTTCGAACTGTCCATCAGCTTGCGCGGTGTGCCGTCGGGTTTGGTCGTGTCCCAGACAATCTCGCCTTCGAAGCCCACGACCTTCTTCACCAGTTCGGCCAACTGCTTGATCGACACTTCCTGGCCGGAACCGACGTTGATGTGTGCTTCCTCGCTGTAGCGTTCCATCAGGAAGACGCAGGCGCGTCCGAGGTCGTCGGAGTGCATGAACTCCCGCAGAGGCGAACCCGTGCCCCAGCAGGTCACGGAGGCCGCCTTGGATTCTTTTGCCTCATGGAAGCGCCGGATCAGGGCGGGGAGCACATGCGAGTTCTTCGGGTCGTAGTTGTCGTTCGCGCCATACATGTTCGTCGGCATGGCGGAGATGAAGTCGCTCCCGTATTGCCGGCGGTAGGCCTGGCACATCTTGATGCCCGCGATCTTGGCGATGGCATACCATTCGTTGGTCGGTTCGAGCGGCCCTGTCAGCAGATGCTCCTCCCGGATCGGCTGCGGGGCGTGTTTGGGGTAGATGCAGGAACTGCCGAGAAAGAGGAGCTTCTTCGCCCCGAAACGTTTGGCGGCGTCGATCAGGTTGTTCTGGATCGCCAGGTTCTGGAAAAGGAAGTCCGCCGGCATGTTGCTGTTGGCGAGAATTCCTCCGACCTTTGCCGCGGCCACAAAAACGTATTCAGGGCGTTCCTTTTCAAAGAATCCGTCGACGGATTTGGCGTCGAGGAGGTCGACCTCGCCGCGGTTCTTCCCGATGAGGTGGGACGCTCCCAAGCGGCCGAGCTCGCGCCAGATCGCACTGCCGACCAGGCCTCGGTGTCCGGCGACGTAGACTTTCTTGTTGTTCCAGAAACTCACGCAGGGAGCGTTTCAAAACCATGCCGCATAGAAAAGACGCAACTTTCTCCGAGGCACGGTGTGGTCTATTTGAGACTCGCTTGGCTTCCGTCAATGTAGCAGGTTCAACGGAGTGTTTCGGCAGGATCCATTTCGTTTGGCGTTTCTCGCCGCGCAGACGGGTTGAACCGAATGTTTTAGTTACCAATATGAAAATCACTTCAAATCTGAACAAGGGTTTCACCCTCGTTGAAATCATGATCGTCGTCGCGATCATCGGCCTCCTCGCCGCCATCGCGATCCCGAACTTCGTCAAGGCCCGGACCACGGCGCAGACCAACGCCTGCATCGCGAACCTGAAACAGATCCAGGGCGCGGTCGAACAGTGGGCTCTCGAAACCAAGAAGGCCGGTGCCTCGGCTGTTGCTCTGACCGACATCTCGGGTGGCTCCGACAAATACATCAAGCAGGCCCTGAACACCGAGCTCAAGTGTCCTGCCAGCGGCACTTATGCCGTCACAGACGTCGCGACTGCCCCGACCTGCACCGTTGCGGGTCACACGCTCTGATCCTTTCCGCCTTCCTAAATCCGGCCGGTTTCCAGGCCGGATTTTTCATTTTCGAGAATCGACGCACATGGATGGACTTGTGCTTAAGGGTGGTGAGCTCTTGTCCGATTGAACCTTAATAGTTATGCGAATCTCTTCACCGAATCCCAAGGCTGGTTTCACTCTTGTCGAAATCATGATCGTCGTCGCGATCATCGGCCTTTTGGTTGCGATCGCGCTTCCGAACTTCCGCAAGTCGAGGGAAGTGGCGCAATACAACGTCTGTTTTGAGAATCTGAAGCAGATCGAGGCGGCCAAGCAGCTGTTCGGGATGGAGTCTGCCAAGAAGAACGGCGATCTCGTCTCCGAGACCGACTTGATAGGACCGGCACTTTTTATCCGCAAAATGCCGGAATGTCCGGGAGGCGGGACCTACGCCATCAGTCCCATCGGCGACTACGCGACTTGCACGGTGGCTGGCCACAGTCTCTGAACCGCTAAATCGGCTCGGTCGAGCGCTGGACGGGTTTCGTAGGGCCCTCCAAGATTCTGGCGTATCAGCTCAATCTTCTCCGAGCCATCATCCACCAGGTGCAACAACCCAGCGCGGCAACAGTGCTTGTTGCACTGCCCGCGACCCACTGATCGCTGGAATAGCGGAGTCGCACTTCTGACAATCCCGCGGGAATCAGCACAGCCATGAAGGCGTGATTTGCTCGGATGACACGCGTGCTTTCGTTCCCGACTTCGGCCTTCCACCCCGGAAGCCACGATTGCGCGACCACCGCGATGGTTGGCGTCGAAGAGTTCGCTTTGAACACGATCAGTTCCGGGTTGAACGACAGGATCGTGGTTTCCACTCGGGCTCTTTGCGTTCTTTTGAGAGCCTCCGTTTCGAGGGGTCCGACCAATACGGTCTCGAGGGACCGGAATTCACGCGACAGCAGAGCCGGGAACGCATTCGTCCCGTCCACCGGCTTGGCGATCTGGCCGGCGGTCACCAACGAAAGCGCCGTCGATCGTGAGATCAACGCCATCGCGTTTGTCGGAGAACTGGTGGCCGTCACGCCGAGAAAGTCGAGCATCGGCCCCGATTCAGCCTCGGGGGCGGCGTAAAGCGCCTTTTGGAATTCCCATTGCCAGCGAGGCTGCAACGTCGATGAACCGTTCACCTTCGGGATTCGGTCCAAGAGGTTCAGGTTGGACCATTGCCCAAACCGTTTCGCCAGAAAGCTGTGTTGCGCGTTCGTTGACGGATCGTTCAAGAACACCGCTTCTGCCGATGGCGAAATGAACAGGCGGCCCTCACCCGCTTTTGGCCGCGCGATGTTGGTCGGCCAGAAACCCGCCTCCATCGCCGAACTGTCGATCGTTGGATTCTGCCAGGGTCGGTGTGTGAGACCGTCGAGGATCAGGGTCGCGCAGAATGCGGACATGCAGAAGGTTCGGAGTCCGGGACCGCGACGGGCGAACACAAGTGCTCCCGCACCGGCGGCAAGCCACGCGATACGCGCGACTGCATTGGCAGCGGCGTCTGCTGTTCGCTGGAACGGCTTGTAAGGAGCTTCACCGGCGTGGTTCAACCAGATCAGCAGAACGACCAGTGCGCCGACTGATGTCGCTGCTACGAAAAGACGTTTCGGGCTCGGCACCACACCTTCCGCCAGGTCTCTGCCGCCGGCTCCGGCCAACAGTGAAATCGTGAACGCGGCGAGGAAGGCGAATTTGACCGGAAACCGGCCGACCGCGATCGGAGGGAACACTTCGCGGACCAACGAAAAGAGACCGCCTGCAGGCCCGAGGGCCATCCACAGTGCGAAGACGGTGAGTCCGACCAGCAGCCAGAAACGTCTGTCGGCGGATCTTGCCGTGACCAGCAGGACAGCCAACCAGGCCCCCAATGGAACATAGTAGGAGGACAGAAACTCCTGCCCGAATTGAAAGTATTGCCCATCCGGCGCGGCGAACGAACGGAACAGCGGCATGAACAGGTTGGCCCAACCCGTCAGCGGCATTGGCCAACGGGCGTCGGAAAAGGAACCGCCGGCTCGTTGCGAGTTCTGGAGCAGTTCGATGAACGGCACCAGTTGCGCCGCACTGATCAAGAGCACGAGCGCGAAGGCCGCGCCCAATCGGATCAACCCAGTTGGCAGATTCCTGGCGCCTGACGTCGGCATTCCGAAAGCCAGAACTCCACCGGTCAGCCAGGTAAACACCGTCAACTCGGGCACGCCGGTGAGCAGTTGGGCAGCGCCTGCCAGGGCGAGTTTCGGGACCACCCGCCAGTCGGAGGACGCATCGGAAAGCCATCCCACGATCCACGGCATCCAGGCCAGCGCCGCCACCCAGTTCGGCCACATGAGCGATCCAAGGACGGCTCCGTTGAAGACAAACACGGTTGCCGCAACCGTCGCTCCGGCCGGTGAGCCAATCCATTTTAGCGCCAGCCAGCGCATTCCCATTCCGGCGAACCAAAGATGGATCACGCTGAAAAGACCCAGCGACCATGGCAAAGGCAGCAGAATATAGATCAGGCTTCCGGGGTAGAAGCACATCGTTCCCCACTGCGCTGCGAATGGCGCACCTGTGTTGCTGTATGGGTTCCACCAGGGAAACTCTCCCGACAGGATGCGGTCCTTGGCATACTCTACGAAAGGATATCCCAGCACCCCGTAGTCGCGGTAGAAGAACGACTGGGCCCCGGAGACCACCGGCCAGAACACGACGGCCAGGATTGCGGCCAGCAGAAAGCCAAAGCCGTTTTGCGTGAGAAGCAGCAAGTCCCATCGGGTCCGCTTGCGTGGGTGGTCGGGAATGGCCATTTGCAGTCGCGCCCGTCCTTAGGGCGTCTTCGTGAAGATACATCGGGCGATCGGGAGCTGGCTTCAGGAAAAGGTGTTGAATTCGAGAACTTCATCCCTAGTCTACTGCCGCTTCGTCATTGGAGCACTTGGTCGGGACGTAGCGTAGCTTGGTAGCGCGCTTCCTTGGGGTGGAAGAGGTCGTGAGTTCAAATCTCACCGTCCCGACCATTGTTTTTCTTCCTCGGAAGTCCTTCCGGTCGTCGATCCACATGGACCTTTCCTGCCCTCGCTTATTCCGGCGGTCAGCCGTTCATGGTTTCAGGAATTCCGACAGCGCTCGTCGCCTCGACGCGAAGGCCAGTTCCTCCGGCTTGAGCAGGTGTGGATCCAGCCAAAGAACGCTTTCGACATCGTCGAGAGCGACCGCCTTTGCCGGTTCGATGACCCTGGCCGTGAAAAACAGATCGAGCACCTGGTAGGTGACGTCCTTGTAGGCGTAGTGGTTCACGGCCGAGCACAGGAACCGTATGCCGTCGAGTTCCACGCCGACCTCTTCCCGAATCTCGCGGCGCAACGCGTTCTCCGCCGTTTCATCGAAGTCGATGAACCCTCCTGGCATGGCCAGCATGCCTTTGCCAGGTTCCTTGGCCCGGCGGATAAACAGTCCCTTGCCGTCCGCTCGAAGGATGATTCCGGCAGCCGCGACGGATGGGTTGAAGAAGTAGACGAAGGCGCAGTTGCCGCAGGTGATGGAGCCCGGCTTCTTGTCGGAGGACTGGAGGGCGGAGCTGCAACGCGGGCAGTGTTGGAAGTGCTCGATCGGCTTCATGTCGGCGAAGTGTCCCGTGGGTGATGCGTGTGTGGCAATCCCGGCTTCCGTGTGCATGGACGCTCGCTTCACGGTCTCCGACGGGGATAGCCTTAGAGTTGATG
>Ga0163144_10011265_pt1 | contig 18934 bp, 10 predicted proteins | sample OliLak19BULKMAT1_FD_123175 | JGI IMG/M metagenome (GOLD analysis project Ga0163144, IMG submission 123175) | Freshwater microbial mat bacterial communities from Lake Vanda, McMurdo Dry Valleys, Antarctica - Oligotrophic Lake LV.19.BULKMAT1 | ecosystem: Environmental > Aquatic > Freshwater >... | reverse complement strand
CCATCGCCGAGCGCACCATGCGCCCGTCGCGCCAGGCCGCACAGGTGGTGCTGGCCCAACTTGGCCGGCGCAGCGTGGCCCTGGGCGCAGTGTCACAGGCCCTGTCGCAGACTTTTCAGCAGGCCGTTACCCGGCCCGCCGGATAGCAGGGCGTGGGCGAGATGGATTTCGGCTTGTAAGGATTCTGCGCTAGAATATTGAACCTCGCGCAGACCGCCGCCAGGAGGTGATGATCGCGACCCAGTCATTCCCCGTTCTACCCTTTACGCCGGATTTGGGACCGATTTGTCCCGCGTTTTGAAGCTCATTAGGAGGAGCAAAAATGAAGAAGACTATGTGGTCGGCCCTCAGCCTCGTGTTGATCGCCGCCTTTGCCCTGGGGGCCTGTACCCCCGCCGCGACTGCCACCCCCACGGCGGCCCCGTTGGCGACGAATGCGCCGGAGGCCACCAAGGCCCCGACGACTGCCCCTGCGGCCACCGAAGAACCCGCCGCCGAGAACGTCACCATCACCATCTGGCATCAGTGGGCCGGCGACTACCTGGTCGCGATCCAGGCGGCCTTTGACGCCTACACCGCCCTGCACCCGAACGTGACCATTGACCTGTCGAAGCCCGAAGACGTCAATAGCGCGCTGGCCGTCGCCATCCCGGCCGGCGAAGGCCCCGATATCCTGGGTTGGGCCAACGACAACATCGGCACCCAGGCCCTTAACGGCAACATCGTGGCCCTGAACGACTACGGCATTGATCAGGCCTACCTCGAGACCATCTACGAGCCGGCCGGCATCGCCGGTGTAGTCTGGCAAGACAAGGTCTGGGCTTTGCCCGAGACCCAAGAAGGCATCGCCCTGGTCTACAATAAGGACCTGGTGACCGCCGAGTACCTGCCGACCGCCCCAAGCGACTTCGCCGACCTGCTGGCGAAGGCCACCGCCTTCCAGGCCGCCAACCCCGACAAGACCCTGGTCTGCAATCAGGGCTTTGGTGGTTCGGACGCCTATCACCAGGCGCCGGTCTACTTCGGCTTTGGTGTGCCCTCGTACGTGGACGATGTGGGCAAGGCCTACCTCGACACCCCCGAAGCGCTGGCCGCCGGCCAGTGGCTGCTGGACTTCTCGAAGGTGTCGCTGGCCGAGCAAACCTATGACCTGTGCCTGGCCGGGCTGACCGAAGGCACCGTGGGCATGTGGTGGACCGGCCCGTGGGCCATCGCCAGCGTCGAAGCCGCCGGCATCAACTACGGCATCGTGCCGATGGGCCGCCCGTTCGTGGGCATCAAGACCCTGATGCTGACCAAGAACGCGGTTGATCGCGGCAACGAGGCCGTGGCGCTCGACATCATGGAGTACTTCACCAGCGCCGAGGTGCAGGCCGGCCTGGCGCTGACCAACAAGACCATCCCGGCCCAGACGGCGGCTTTGGCCAACCCGGAAGTGGCCGCCCTGGCGACCCTGGCCGGCTTTGGCGACGCCCTGAACGTGGGCGTGCCGATGGCCAACACCCCCTTCGCTTCGGCGCAGTGGGGCCCCGTGGGAGATGCCACGGTGGCGATCTGGACCGGTGCGCAAGCGCCGCAAGAGGCATTGACGGCGGCCCAAGCGGCCATTGTTGAGGCCATCGACCAAATGCAGTAGGATGTAACCCGGCGGGGAGGGGGCTGCCCCCTCCCCGCCGCGCTCTTAGCCTACCGCCGGCAAGCCGTTAAGCCTGAGGAGGTCGCGCATGGTTTCCTGGTCCGGACGTCGCAGAGCCTTCACGATCTTGCTGTTTGTTTTCCCCACGTTAATTGGTGTCCTCGTCTTCAATGTTTATCCGATTATCCTGAACACGTACGTCTCGATTACCAACCGCAATAAATTTCACCCGTATCCCGATTGCGCCGCCGGCCTGAGCGGCGTGCTCGACCCGGTCTGCTGGCCGGTCTTCCGCGACAAGGTGCCGACCGGCCTGGGCGAGCCGTACACCATTGAAACGCCGTTTTACCAAAACTACGCCGACCTGATCGGCGACCTGTTTAGCGGCCCGACGCTGCTGGCGCTGCTGAGCCTGGCGCTGGTGGTGGTGCCCTTTGCGGCCGTGGGGGCCGTGGATCGGCGCTTCCAAAAAATGGGCGACCGGCCGGTCTCGACCACGGTGCTGTGGATTGGCGCGGCCGGGGTGGCGGTGCTGTTCGTCCTGCTGTTCAACGTGCGCGCCGCCTGGGATACGCTCATGGCCGGCGGCGACTTCATTGTGGTCGTCATGCGCACCGTGCTGTTCGTCGCCATCCGCGTGCCGCTCAGTTTCCTGCTGGGCCTGACGCTGGCGCTGATCCTCAACAGCCAGCATCTGCCGGGCCGCACCTTTTTCCGGGTGCTGCTGTTCATCCCCTGGGCGGCCTCGTCGCTGGCGATCTTGGTGGCCCTGATCTGGCAGTTCTTCTTCCGCGAGCAGGGCACCATCAATCAGGTGCTGTCGCTGTTCGGCATTGACGGCCTCAGTTGGCTGCAAAACCCCACCACGGCCTTCGCCGCTATCGTCATTGCCGACCTGTGGTTTAGCTACCCGTTCTTCATGGTCGCCATCCTGGGCGCGCTGCAATCTATCCCGACTGAGGCCTACGAGGCGGCCGAGGTAGACGGCGCGACCTACTGGCAGCAGCTCACGCGCATCACGCTCCCGCTCATCCGCCCGGCCATCTTGCCGGCCACGGTGCTGACCTCGATTACGGCTTTTCAGATGTTCGGCACGGCCTGGGCCATGACGGCCGGCGGGCCGGTGCGCGGCGCGGGCCAGCCGGGGGCCACCGAGTTCGTGATGGTCTACGCCTACAAGACGATCTTTCAGACCCAGAACTACGGGCGGGCCACGGCCTTCGCCGTGATCCTGTTCGTCTTCTTGTTTGGAGCGACGCTCTACAGCCTGCGCCTGACGCGCCTTACCAAGGGAGCCCTCGAATGAGCCGCCGCCCGACCGCCATCGCGCTCGTCTTTCAGTACGGCATCCTGATCATCGCCGGCGTCTTCGCCTTCTACCCGGTGTGGTTCGCCATCCTGGCCTCGGGCCGGCTGGGCGACCGGCTGTATACCCTGAACGTGGTCGGCATGTTCATCCCCACCGAGTGGACTTTTGAAAACTACCGGGCCATGCTGGTGGATAAGGATCTGCTCACCTGGCTGCGCAACAGCCTGTACGTCGCCAGCCTGACCACGGTGGCCTCGGTCATCATCACCACCTCGGCCGCCTTCGCGCTCTCGCGCTTCAGGTTTTACGGGCGCGAGTTCTTCCTGATCTTCCTGCTTGCCATCCAGACCTTCCCGGCCATCTTGTCGCTGGTGGCGATTGCGCAACTGCTGACGGCCATCGGCCTGTACGGCAAGCACGAGGGCCTGATCCTGGCCTACACCACCGGCACGCTGGTGTTCAGTACCTGGAACATGAAAGGGTACTTTGACACCATCCCCATAGACCTGGAAGAAGCCGCCATGATTGACGGCTGCGGGCCGGTGCAATCCTTTATCCTGATCGCGCTGCCGCTGGCCCGCCCGGCGCTGGCGGTGACGGCGCTGCTGGGCTTCCTGGCCGGCTGGGGCGACTTCGTGTTCGCCAATGTGCTGGTGCCCGCCCCCGACAGCATGAAGCTGGTGGTGCCGGGGCTGTTCAGCCTGGCCGGCAGCCAGAACGTGCCTTGGGGCTACTTTGCCGCGGGGGCCATGATCATCATCATCCCGACCATCATCGTGTTCCTGTCGCTGCAGCGCTTCTTGGTGGCGGGCCTGACGGTCGGCGGGGTGAAGGGCTAACGCCGCTCGCGCCGGCGCGCCCCGCGGCTGGCATCCAAAGCGTAAAACGCACTGCGCACCGCGCCGGTGCGTTTTACGCTTTTGTGTTCCTCGCTTGAGAAAGAGTCTCGCATGAGTGCTGACCGCACCTTTGGCAACCTGGTAGACCTTGACCAGCGGCTGGTGCGCCACCAGGCCGACCGGCTGGGCGTTAAGCACCTCGACCGCCTGGCCCCGGCCGACCCCCGGCCCGGCGCGCCGTTTGAGTTGCTGCTGACCACCACCGGCCCGCTGCCGTTTGACAGCGCCCGCGCCTGGTATCAGCTAGAGCCGGACGGGACGGCGGGCCAGGTGGCGCTCTACCGCGACGGCGCGGCCTGGGACACCGTGGAGTGGGGCTACGGGCAGACTTGGCGCGGCGTGGTTCCGCCCCAGCCGGCCGGCACGATGGTGCGCTACAAGCTGGCGGCGCATGTGGCCGGCAGCGGCACGCCCGGCCAGTGGGTGTACGCCGACAACCAGGCGGCCCAGCCCGAGAGCGCCACCGAGTTTGCCGTCTGGATTGACGCGGGCGGCGTGCCTGCCTGGGCGCGGGCGGCGGTGGTCTACCAGGTGTTCATGGATCGCTTCAACCCCGGCCCCGACCGCGCCTGGCTGACGCCCGCCAGCCTGTCCGGCTTCTTCGGCGGCACCGTGCGCGGCGTCATCGAAAAGCTCGACTACATCCACGACCTGGGCTTCACGGCCATCTGGCTGTCGCCGCTGTTCGTGACGCCCTCGCACCACGGCTACGACGCGGTTGACATCTACACCGTCGAGCCGCGCCTGGGCACCAACGCCGAGCTGCTGGAACTGATCGCCGGGGCGCACGCGCGCGGGCTGCGGGTGCTGCTCGATTTCGTCGCCAACCACTGGTCGAGCCGGCACGCCAGCTTTCAAGCCGCGCTGGCCGACGAGCACAGCCCCTATCACGCCTGGTACACCTGGAAGCACTGGCCCGACGACTACGAGACCTACTTTGGCGTGCGCGAGCTGCCGCAGCTCAACCTGCGGCGCGGCCCGGCCCGCGACTACCTGCTGGAGGCCGCCCAGTACTGGCTGCGGCAGGGCGTGGATGGCTACCGGCTGGACTACGCGCAAGGCCCCGGCCACGATTTCTGGTCCGACTTCTACCGCGCCTGCCGCCTGGTGAAGCCCGACGCCTGGCTGTTCGGCGAGATCATCAACACCGCCCAAATCCAGCGCTCGTACACCGGCCGGCTCGATGGCACGCTCGACTTTCTGCTCAGCCGCGCGCTGCGCGAGACCTTTGCCTATGGCGAGTGGGACCTGGCCCAGTTCGAGGCCTTCCTGGCCGCGCACGAAGCCTACTTTCCCCCGGCGGCGGACTTCTCGCGCCCCAACTTTGTTGATAACCACGATATGAACCGCATCCGTTTCGTGGCCGGCGGCGACCGGGCGCGCGTGCGGCTGGCGGCGCTGGCGCTGTTCACACTCTCCGGCCCGCCGATTGTCTACTACGGCACCGAGACCGGCCTGTCGCAGGAGCGGCCGATCCATCAGAACGACTTTGGCATCTTTGAGGAGGCGCGCCTGCCCATGAACTGGGACGTGGGGCCCGAAGACAGCGCGCTGCGCGAATACTTCCGGCGGCTGATTGCGCTGCGGCGGGCCGCGCCGTGCGTGCTGGATGGCACGCGCCGGGTGTTCGTTCTGGACGCAGCGGCGGGCGTGTATGCCTATGCCCGCGAGGCCGAGACCGGCCGCGTGATCGCCGCGTTCAACGTCAGCCGGTTTGACCGCACGCTGCGGCTCGAAGTGCCCGGCCTGGCCGCGCCCTTGCGCGATCACCTGAACGGACATGAAGTGCGCTCGAACGGCGCGGCGGTGGAGATTGACCTGCCCGCCGGCGAAGGGGCCTGGGTCGCCTAGATGCAGCGGCGGTGGCGCGAACAAGCAGCCGAGGCGCGCGCCAAGGCCCGCCGCGCCGAGGATGCCCGCCGGGGCACGGGTGACGGCGCGTGGCGGCTGGAAGATGCCCTGGCCCGCGACGACAAGCCGGGGCGCTTCTCGCTGCGCGGCCTGTGGCGCTTCTATACGCCACGCCGCCTGTTCGTGGCGGCCATCGTGCTGGCCGTGCTGCTGCGGGCCTGGGCGGCGCTGCTGCTCCCCACCGACTTTGACGAGCCGGTTTACGTCAACGCCGCCTTTGACTACGCTCGCCTGCTGCGCGCGGGCGACCTGAACGGCGTGATTGATTACGCCGGCAACCGCGAGCACCCGGCGCTGGGCAAGCTGCTATATGCCGGGGCGGTGCTGGCGCTCGGCCCGCAGGCGGTGCTAGAGCGGGCGCTGCTGGCCGGCCGCGCGCTGTCGGCCGTGTTTGGTGTGCTGGTGACGCTGGTGGTCGGGCTGGCGGGCGGGCCACTGGCGGCGTTGTTCCTCGCCACGCACACGCTGGCGGTCAAATACACCAGCCAGGCCTATCTGGAGGCGCTGCCGCTGCTGACTTCCACCGGGGCGGTGCTGGCCTTTGTGCGCGTGCCACGCCGGGCCGATGGTGCGCCGCCGCGCCTGGATAAGTGGTTTGTGCTGTCGGCGGCGGCGCTGGGCGTGACGGCGGCGGCCAAGTTCAGCTATCTGCCCGTCGCGGTCGTCATCGTCTATCTCGCCACGTGGGAGAAGAACCTAACGTGGCGCGGGCTGCTGCCCTATCTGCTGCTGGCCGGCGCGGTCTTCTTTGTGCTCGATCCGTCGCTGTGGCACGCGCCGGTCGAGCGCCTGGGCGACGAGCTGTTCTTTCACTGGCGCTACGCGCAGGGCGTGGACGTGACGCAGGCCGCCTATCCCTGGTATCAGCCCTTCATCTGGGTGGCGACCTCAGCCGCCTCGAACTGGCACCCCGACGTCTTTTTCTACTACGGCTTTGACGGCTTCTACTTTCTGTTGGCGGTGGCCGGCTTGCCGCGCGAGTGGCGCGACCGGCGCTGGCTGGTGGTCTGGCTGCTGGCCGGGCTGGCGTTCCTGCTGCTGTGGCCGACCAAATGGCCGCAATACGCGCTGGTGGTCGCCGTACCGATCTGCCTGATCGCGGCCACGACCACGCAGCGGGTGGTGCGCTGGCTGCGCGCGCAAGACAACTACTACAATTGGCTGTCGCAGATGTTGCCGGACCTCTCGACCCCGGTGCTGGTCGTCACCGGGCTGTTCGTTGCATTTATGGGCGTGATCTATGGCGGCGGGGTGTTGGGCGTGGCGCTGGGCAGCATCGGTTGGAGCCACCTGACCACCAGCAACTCGCTCATGCCAACCAATACGGTCTACGCGGTGCTGCCGCTGGCCGATGGGCGCGTGGTGCTCGGCACCGACGCGGGCGTGGTGATCTGGGAGCCGCCCAGCAGCAGCGACCAGCCCAACACCCCGCGCGTGTTCGATACCGGCAACTCTGGCCTGCCCGACAACCGCGTACAGGCGGCCGTGAGGGGGCCGGATGGGCGCTTGTGGTTTGGCACGCTGCTGGGGGTGGCGGTCTACGACGGAGCGGCCTGGCAGACCTACCGCGCCGCCGACCTGGGCGTGGCCGACGCCCAGACGCAAGCCCTGGTGTTTGACGCCGAGGGACGGCTATACGCGGGCACGCAGTCGGGCGTGGTGGTGCTGGCCGCCGGCCGCTGGTCGCCGCTGCCGCCGGGGCTGGTGGACCCCCATGTGTTCTCGGCCGCCGTCACGCACGGGCCGGGCGGCGAGCAGGTGTGGTTCGGCACGCTGCACGGCGTGAGCGGCTATGATCCTGAAACGCAGGCCTGGCAGACGCCCGCCGCCGCCGCCACCGGCCTGCTGGGCGGCATCAGCGATTTGGTGGTAGATGGGCAGGGGCGGCTGTGGGCGGCCAGCCTGGGCGGCGGTGTCAGCGTGTGGGACGGCGCGGCCTGGACCAACTATCAGCCCGCCAACTCGGGCCTGCCCACCAGCGCCGTCAACGCGGTGCAGGAGGTCAGGCCCGGCCTGGTGTGGGTCGCCACGACCGCGCCCACCACCATCGGCGGCGGGGTGACGACCTTCACCGGGGCCGCCTGGACCACGTTTCTGAAGAGCAACTCCGGCATTTCCGGCGCGGAGCCGTTAGCCCTGGCCACCGACACGCTCGGCCGGGTGTGGATCGGCACGCGTACCGGCGGCGTGGATATTTACCAGTTGCCGAAGGCGGCGGCGGCCGGCCCTTAGGGCGTCCAGTCGAGCAGCAGGAACTCGCCCGCCTCCAGCGTGATGGCCGTGGCGTCTACTGGCTGCGGCGCGCCCGTGACCAAGTTGGTGGGCGTGTCGGCCAGCGGGCCGGGGGCGGTGGTCGGGTCAAAGCTGAAGGTGGACGCCTTGAGGCCGATGTTAAAGAAGGCCGTGATGATTTGGTCGTCGGTGGCGCGCCAGAAGGCGATGACGCCGGGGCGCGGGTTGACCCGCAGCGTGGTGTAGCGGCCGTCGCGCAAGGCCGGCTGGGCGGCGCGCAGGGCCAGCGCTGCGCGGTAGGTGTTCAGCAGCGAGGCCGGGTCGGCGGCTTCCTCCTCGACTGAGATGCCGTCGTTGGGCAGGGTGTATTTGGGCTTGAACCAGGTGGTCTGCCCTTGGCCCCCGGCGGCGTACCAGTCCATCGGCTCGCGGCGGTACTCGTCATAGATCGGCCCGCCGCCCTTGTGGCCGAACATGCCCAGTTCCTCGCCGTAGTAGATGGCGGGCGGGTGCGGCAGCGCCGCCAGGAACCACGGGATCAGGTCCAGGCGGTCCGGCATCTCGGACAGCTCAGTCGCCAGCCGGTCGGTGTCGTGGTTGCTGAAGAAGTTGACCGGGATGGCCTCCGGCGGCAAGATGCGGGCCTGCTCGTCCAGCAGAGTGGTGATGGCCGCGGCCGCGCCGTCGCCGGTCCACAAATTGTCGTTCGAGCGCTCGGTGCCGCCCATGCTGCCCATGAAGAGCGGGAAGTTGAACAGGGCATCGAATTCGTTTTCAAAGTATGGTTCTTGGGCGGCTGCGTCTTGGACCCACACCTCGCCCAGCAGCAGCACGTCGGGGTTGAGCGGCTTGAGCGTGCGGCGCAGTTGCTGCCAGAAGCTATGCGGTGAGCCGAGCGCGTAGTCGCAGCGCCAGCCGTCAATGCCGTCGGTATAGTCGCCGTCGTCGTCCAGGTCCATCCAGTATTGGGCGACCTCCAGCATGTAGTCGTTGACGGCCGGGGTGCTGTGGTTGAGGGTCGGCAGCGACGCCACGCCGAAGAACGATTGGTAGGTCAGGTGCTGGTCGTCCTCCCAGATGTACCAGTCGGAGTATTCCGAGTCCGGCTGGGCGTAGGCCGCCTTAAAGAACGGGTGCTGGTTCGAGGTGTGGCTGGCGACGTAGTCGAGCACAATGTGCAGCCCGCGCGCGTGGGCGGCGTCGACCAGTTCGATCAGGTCGGCCTTAGTGCCGAAGTCGGGATTGATGCTGTAGTAGTCGGTGGTATCGTAGCCGTGGTAGCTGTCGGCCCCGAAGATCGGCGTCAGCCACAGGGTGTTAACGCCCAGAGCCTGAATGTAATCAAGCTGCGCGGTGATGCCGTCCAGGTCGCCGATGCCGTCGCCGTTGCTGTCGTAGAAGCTGCGCACGAAGATTTGATACAGCCCGCCGTCGCGGAACCAGGCCGGCGTGGTGTAGGGCGGCGGCGTGGCGGCCTGCCCTAGCTCTGTTGGGGTCGGCGCCGGGGTGGCCGTGACTGCGGGCGTGGCGGGCGGCTGGCAAGCCCCCAGCAGCAGCGCGGCGGCCAGCACAAGCGAGAAGCGGGAATGGCGGGTCATAGGCACTCCAGATACCAGCGGACAGCCAGATTGCTGTGGATTATATAGAGAAATCGGGCGGCCGGAGGTTGGAAGTCGGAGCGCCAGGCAACCGCCCAAGGGGAGGCAGGTAAGCTTACATGTTAATCAGGGGTCTGGCGATAGGTGAACCCATGAGGAGTCTGCGATGCGATCTCGACCAAGTTTCTTACCGTGGTTGTCCGCCGTGTTAGTTGCCGGCTTGCTGCTCGGCGGCGCGGGGCGGGTGCCCGCAGCCCGCGCCGACCACACGCCGCCGCCGGAGCAAGTCGTCATCCCCGGCACCATTCAGTCGGTGCTGGGCTGCACGGGCGATTGGATGCCCGACTGCACCACTACCGCCCTGACCTATGACGCCGCCGCCGACCTGTGGTGGGGCAGCTTCGCGCTCCCCGCCGGCGAGTACGAGTACAAGGCCGCCCTCAACGGCAGTTGGACCGAGAACTACGGCCTCGGTGCGCGGCCGGACGGCGCGAACAGCCCGCTCGTGCTGGCGGAGCCAACCACCGTCACCTTCATCTATGACCACAAGACCCACTGGGTGATGGATAGCGTCGGCTGGGTGCTGGCGACCGTCGCCGGCGACTTCCAAAGCGCGTTGGGCTGCGCCGAGGATTGGCAGCCCGCCTGCCTGGTCGCGTGGATGCAGGACGCCGACGGCGACGGCGTGTACAGCTTCACCACCACGGCGCTGCCGCCCGGCGACTACCAAGCCAAGATCGCCATCAACCAAAGCTGGGACGAGAACTACGGCGCGGGCGGCGCGGCCGGCGGGGCCAACATCCCCTTCACCGTGGCCGAGGCCGGCAAGGAGATTTACTTCGGCTACAACGCCGCGACCCACGCCGTGACCATCAGCGTCGAGGGCGCGCCGCACGGCGACCTGGGTAAGGCCCAGGCCCAGTGGGTCGCGCCGGACACCATCGCCTGGAAGACCGGCACCCCGGCCGCCGGCACGACCTTTGTGCTCTACTACGCGCCCGACGGCGGGCTGGCGGTCGAGCCGGGGCAGATCACCGGCGGCCAGTCGCTGCCGCTGACTTACGGCTTTGGCGGCCTCAACTCGCGCATCACGGTGCAAAGCCCGCAGTTGGCGGGCTACAGCGCCCTCAAGTTGTCCGACGGCGATCTGGCGCGCGTGCCCGACCTGCTCCAGGGGCAGGTGGCCGTGGCGGCGCTGGATGCCGAGGGCAAGGTGCTCGACGCCACCTCGGTGCAGATTCCACTCGTGCTCGATGCCCTGTACCCCTACAGCGGGCCGCTGGGCGTCACTTACGACAGCGGCTCGCCCACGGTGCGCGTGTGGGCGCCCACTGCCCGCAGCGTCAGCCTGTTGCTCTACGCCGACTCCACGACCACGCAGTTTGCGACCGTGCCCATGACCTGGGACACAGCTACCGGCGTGTGGACGGCCGAGGGCACGCCCGACTGGACCGGCCAGTATTATCTGTTCTCAGTCGAGGTCTACGTGCCCTCCACCGGCGCGGTCGAGACCAACCTGGTGACTGACCCCTACTCGTTCAGCCTCTCGACCAACAGCCGCCGCAGCCAGATTGTTAATCTCGACGACCCCAGCCTCAAGCCCACCGGGTGGGATACCCTCGCCAAGCCGCCGCTGGCCGCGCCCGAAGACAGCGTGATCTACGAACTGCACATCCGCGACTTCAGCATGGGCGACCTCACCGTGCCGGAAGCCGAGCGCGGCACGTACCTGGCCTTCACCGAATCTAATTCAGCCGGGATGCAGCACCTGCGCGCCCTGGCCGCCGCCGGCCTGACGACCATTCACCTGCTGCCCGCGTTTGATATCGCCAGCGTGGACGAAGACAAATCCACCTGGCAGAGCGTGGATGAGGCCGCGCTGGCCGCGCTGCCGCCCGACAGCGAGGCGCAGCAGGCCGCCGTGGGCGCGGTGCGCGACGCGGACGGCTTCAACTGGGGCTATGACCCCTTCCACTACACCACGCCCGAAGGCTCGTACAGCACCGACCCCGACGGCGCCGCCCGCATATTAGAGTTCCGCCGGATGGTGCAGGCGCTCAACCAGGCCGGGCTGCGCGTGGTGATGGACGTGGTCTACAACCACACCAACGCCAGCGGCCAAAACGACAAGTCGGTGCTCGACAAAGTAGTGCCCGGCTACTATCACCGCCTGAACGCCGACGGCCAGATCGAGACTAGCACCTGCTGCCAGAACACCGCCACCGAGCACGCCATGATGGAAAAGCTGATGATTGATTCGGTGCTGACTTGGGCCACCGAGTACAAAGTGGATGGCTTCCGCTTCGACCTGATGGGCCACCATCTGCTGCGCAACATGGAGAACCTGCGCGCCGCGCTCGACGGCCTGACGCCCGCCGCCGACGGTGTGGTTGGGCCGGAGGTGTACGTCTACGGCGAAGGCTGGGACTTCGGTGAGGTGGCGCTCAACGCGCGCGGCCTGAACGCCTCACAGCTAAATATCGGCGGCAGCGGCATCGGCGTGTTCAACGACCGCCTGCGCGACGCGGTGCGCGGCGGCGGCCCGTTCGGCCCCAAGCCGGAGCAAGGCTTTATCACCGGGCTGTTCACCGCGCCCAGCGACTATGAGCAGGGGACGGCCGCCGACCAGCGGCAGCGCCTGCTGCACGCCACCGACCTGATCCGCCTCGGCCTGGCCGGCAACCTGGCCGACTATGAGTTGGTGAATATGCTCGGCCGCAGCGTGCCCGGCAGGCGCCTGGACTACAACGGCGCGCCCGCCGGCTACACGCTCGACCCGCAGGAGAACATCGTCTACATCTCGGCCCACGACAACGAGACGTTGTTTGACGCGATCCAGTGGAAGGCCCCGGCCGAGGCGACCGTGGCCGACCGGGTGCGCATGAACAACCTGGGCCTGAGCCTGGTGCTGCTGGCGCAGGGCGTGCCGTTCTTCCACGCGGGCGACGACCTGCTGCGCTCCAAGTCGCTCGACGGCAACAGCTACAACTCGGGCGACTGGTTCAACCGGCTGGACTTCACTTATCAAACCGACAACTGGGGCGTGGGCCTGCCCGGCTTCGCCACTGACCAGTGGCCGGCGATGGCCGCGCTGCTGGGCAACCCCGGCCTCAAGCCCGCGCCCGCCGACATCCAGGCGGCCGTCACGAGCTTTCAAGAATTTCTGACGATCCGCCGCAGCTCGCGCCTGTTCCGGCTCGAGACGCTGGCCGAGGTGCAGCAGCACCTGGCCTTCTACAACACCGGGCCAGACCAGACCCCCGGCCTGATCGTGATGGCGCTCGAAAACGCCGGCCCCGACCGCCTGGCCGACGCCTACGACCGCGTGGTGGTGCTGTTCAACGCTGCGCCGGATGGCGTGACGTTTGCCGACGCCGCCTTAGCGGGCGCGGGCTTTGCGCTGCATCCCATCCAACAGGCCTCCGCCGACGCGGCCCTGGCCGGGGCTGCCTACGACGCGGCGACCGGCGGCTTCACGGTGCCCGGCCGCAGCGCGGTGGTGTTTGTGGTGGCCTCGACCGCCAGCGCCGCGCCCGCTGCCGGGTGGCTGGTGACGGTCGGGTTGCTCGTGGCCGCCGTCGCCGTCGCCGCCGCCGCTGTCGTGGCCGTCTTCGCCTGGCAGCGCCGCACGAAGTAGGGTTGCTGAATCTTCAACGTGGGCGGGTCCGTGCGAGTGACCCGCCCACGCTGGGTCAAACACAATGAGACTCATAAAGCCACACTGGTTGTATCCAGTGGCGCTCGCTAAAACATCCTACCATCCGTTTCACGCCAAGCGGTTACAACATCCGCTGCCACAGACGTTGTTATAATCTGTATATGCCGTTATCCATCGCGTTGGTATTTCACTTCAATCAGCACACAAACGAAAATGTCGCCCTGGCCACACGGGCCTGCTATCGCGGCCTGCTCACGGTGCTGCGCGCGCATCCTCAACTGAAGTTCAACCTGCATCTGTCGGGCACGTTATTACGCGCCTGGCCGTGGTTCGACCCGGAGAGCCTGGCGCTGGTGCGGGCCGGCCTCGCCGCCGGGCAGTTCGAACTATTGGGCAGCACCTACGCCCAAAACGTGCCCTACGCCTGCGATGATTGGGACAACGCCCAGCAGATCGCGCTGCATCGCGCGGTGCTGCGCGAATTGTTCGGCGTCAGCCCGACCTCGTTCTGGCTCTCCGAGCGCAGTTGGCGGCAGTCGCTCGTGCCCGTCATCGCCGAGGGCGGCTACCGCGTCGTGCCGGTCGAAGACCACATGCTGCACGCCGCCGGGCTGCGTGACCCGCTGCCCGTCACCACCTCGTTCGGCGGCCAGGCGCTCACGCTGGTCTACGACGACACCATCCTGCGCACGCGCTTCAACTATGCCGCCTGGTTCGGGCGGCGGGCGCAGTTGTTCAAATACTTGCAGCAACTCGCCGCGCCGCCGGGGGCCGACAAATTCCTGCCGGTCTACGCCGAAGACGCCGAGACGATGGGCCTGATCGGCTGGGAGAAAGGCTATCTGCCGCAGGCGACCTGGCAGCATCTCGATCACCTGCTGGGCGAGATCGAGAGCACCCCCGGCCTGACTCTGCGCCATCTGGCCGAAGCGGAGGCGCAGCAGCCGCTCGGCCCGGTGCCCGACGCCGCCGCCCGCTGGATGGACGTGGCCCTCACGCAGCCGGACGCCGCCTACCACGAGGACGGCTACGCCGATTGGTTCGACTTTCTGGCGCGCTCGCCCAAGCACGCCAAGTTCCAGCGGCTGTACGCCGTGGTGCGGGCGCGGCTGCAGGCGCTCGGCTCGGCCCGCCAAGACCCCGGTTTGCCCGCGCCGGCCGTCACCCCCGGCGATGCGTTCTTCCGCCAGGCGATTGAGGCCTTCTGCCATCACCAATACGAGTTCGGCTGCATCGGCGTGGGCGGGCCGGGCTACTGGGGCTGGGAGAACGTGCGCTCGGCCCTCACCCTGGCCCGCGCCGTCGAGCTGGCCGACGAGCCGCGCCCCGGCCTGTGGATCGAAGACCTCAACGGCGACGGCTCGGACGAGCTGGTGCTGTGCAACGGGCGCGAGGCCGTCATGCTCACCGCGCACGGCGGGCGGGTGCTCTACTGGTTTGACCTGCACGCCGGGCGGCAGTGGGTGGGCAACCAGTTGGCTGTGCCGCCCGGCCGCTTCAACGTGGATGCCAGCAAGCCGCCGCCCACGGTGGTGCGGCCGGTGGCCTGGCTGCCCGACACCTTTGAGGCCAGCGTCAAGCCCTGGCCCAACCTCAAGCAAAAAGAAGCGACTCCCACCCGCCTCGGCCAACACTTTCCGCCGTGGATTTTTGAGGGCGAGCCGGCGGAGCTAACGGTCTACCCGCTGCCCGACATAGCGCCCGCCCAGCGCCAGCTGCTCACCGCGCAGACCGGCGCGCTGGTCGACACCCTGCGCGTAGACGGCGGCCCGGAAGTGCCGCAGGACATGCTGCTCGACTATCGCTTCGAGGGCGACGGCCTGACCTTCCTGCTCTTTCCCGCGCCGGACGTGTTCATCGAGAAGCAGGTGACGCAGACCGAGGGCGGCCTGAACGTGCGCTATGTGTTCGACAACCGCGATGAGGTGGCGCACAAACTGGTGCTCACCTCCACCCACGAACTCACGCCCGACTACGCCCAGGCGCTGGCGGCCGGGCAGGCCGCCTATGCCTACACCCGCGAGACCCCAGCCCCCAGGCGCGGGGCCGGCGAGCGCGGCGGGGCCACGGTGCGCAACACCCTCACCGGCACGGCGTTGCGGCTGAGCACCCTGCCGGCCGCCTACCGCGTGGAATGCAAACACAACCTGCTGGCGCTGCGGGTCGAGGCCAGCGTGCGCGTGGCGCTGCCGCCGCGCTCGCAGGTCGTGGTCGAAGTGCGGCTGCGCCATCAAGTAGACGCGGCGGCATGAAAATATTGTTCCTGGCCGCCGGCGCGCAAGCCTCGCCGTTGCCGAAGTCGCTGGCCGCGCTGGGCCACGAGGTGCGCGTGGCGGTGCCGCTGGGCGGGGCCACGCGGCCCGCTCGCCGGCCAGTGGCGCGGGTGGCCGTGCCCACGGTGGGGGGCGAGCAAGTCGCCGAGGTCTACGCAGCGCGGCGGGCGGGTGTGACGGTCTACACGCTCGCCGGGCCGCGCTTGCCACGCGGCGCGCCGCCGCTGACCGAGGCCGCGCAGTCCATCTGCTTCTCACTCGCGGCGGTGGGCCTGTGCCGCGCCCTCGACTGGACGCCGGACGTGCTGCACGCGCTCGACCCGGCCTATGGCGCGGCGCTCTACTGGCTGGCGACCGACGGCTTGCGTGACGACGAGTTGGGCGACATCGCCACCGTGCTCAGCGTGAACGACGTGGGCGCGCCGTTTGTGAGCGTTGCGCGCGAACTCAGCGCCTACGGCCTCGTGCCGTCGGATGCGCCGCACCTGCCCGACGCCGCCCGCGCCTCGCTGTTGGGCCTGGGTCTGGCGCACACCGATGGGCTGGCCACGACCAGCCCGGCCAACGCCGAATACTTAGCCCGGCTGATCGGCGGCGGCGACCTCACGCATTTGCCCTTTGGCTGGCAGGGCCGCCTGGCCGGCCTCCGGCCGGGGCTAGACCTGGCCGCCTGGAACCCGGCGCGCGACCCGGCCCTGCGCCAGCGCTACGACGCCGAGCGGCTGGAACGGCGCGCGGCCAACAAACGCGCCCTCCAGCGCGAACTCAAGTTGACTGTGGCGGCGAGCGGGCCGTTGTTCGCGCTCTTGACCGAGCATGAAACGCCCGCCAGCCTCGACCTGGTGCTGCCCGCGCTGCGCGAATTGTTGTGGGGCGGCACGCCCGTGCAACTGGCCGTCATTGGGCCAACCCCGCCGGAACCGGCGGCCGAGCTCAAGGCCCTGGCGCGCACCTTTCCGGGCCAACTGGCCGCCGTGCGCCGGGCGGATGGCGGGCTGGTGCGGCGCGTGTATGGCGGGGCCGATGCGCTGCTGTGCGCCGCGCCGGACTCGGCCAACCACTGGCCCGCCTGGCGCGCCCTGCGCTATGGCGCGGTGCCGGTGGCGCACACCCGGCACGACCCGTCCAGCGGCTTGCTCGACGGCCGGTTTGGCAACGCTTTTGTGTTTCGCGACTATAATTCCGGCGCGCTGCTAGAGACGCTCTACCAAGCGCAGCGCGTTTACGGCCGCCCCGCCAGCCAACACACCCGCTGGTCGCCGCTCCAGCGGCGCGGGATGCGCCTGGCAGCGGACTGGGGCGAGGCGCAAGCCGCCCACCATCAACTCGGGATGTATGATCATGCCATCCGCGTCCGAAAGGAGAAGCGCGCGCAGCTAGCCGGACTCTTAGAAGACTTCCCCGCCACCGGCGCTCCGCCGCTGGAGGCCGGCCCGCTGCCGCTCCGCCCACATGAAGACCCGCGCAGTCATCCTCGCCGGCGGTGAAGGCTCGCGTTTGGGCGTGCTGACCGCCAAACGCGCCAAGCCGGCTGTGCCCTTCGCCGGCAAATACCGCATCATTGACTTTGTGCTCTCCAACTGCGTCAACTCGGGCCTGTTCGATGTGATGCTGCTGACGCAGTACCGCCCGCACTCGCTCAACGAGCACATCGGCGCGGGCCGCCCGTGGGACTTAGATCGCGGCTTCACCGGCGGGCTGCAAATTTTTCAGCCCTACAAGGGCCGGGCCGACACCGATTGGTACGCCGGCACGGCCGACGCCATCCAGCAGAACTTCACCTTCCTCAAGCGCGGCAACCCCGACCTGGTGCTGGTGCTCTCGGGCGACCACATCTACCAGATGAACTACGACCCGATGATCACGTTTCACCTCGATCATCAGGCCGACCTGACCATCGCCACCATTCGCGTCTCGGTGGACGAAGCGCGCCGTATGGGCATCCTGGCGACCGACGACAACTACCGTGTGCGCGAGTTTGTCGAGAAGCCCAACGAGCCGCCCGGCACGCTGGCCTCGATGGGCATTTACATCTTCAACCTGGGCGTGCTCGACCGGCTGCTGCTCGAAGACACCAAGCGCCGCGACTCACAGCACGACTTCGGCAAAGACATCATCCCGCGCATGCTGCATCTCGGGATGCGCGTGTTCGCCTACCCCTACAACGGCTACTGGGTAGATGTGGGCACGCTGGACTCCTATTGGCGCGCGCACATGGACCTGCTCTACCACCCGCCGCGCTTCGATCTGAACGACCGCTCGTGGGTCATCCACACCAAGTCGGAAGAGCGCCCGCCGGTGCTGATTCAAGACGGGGCCATCGTCAAAGACAGCCTGATCACCGACGGCTCGATCATTGCGCCGGGCGCGCGCGTCGAGCGCAGCGTGCTCTCGCCCGGTGTGTACGTCGGCCCGGAGGCGGTGGTGCTCGACTCGATCCTGTTCACCGATTGCTCGGTCGAGGCCGGGGCGCGGGTCGAGCGCGCGATTGTGGACAAGTTTGTCACGGTCGGCCACCGGGCGCAGGTGGGGCGTTTTGACCCGGCCGCCACCGACCTGGGCATCTCCGCTGTCGGCAAGAACGTGCAAATCCCCAACAACACCATCATCGGGCGCGGCGCGCAGGTCGGGGCCGACATTCTGGCCGATGCCTTCCCGCGCGAGGGCGTGGCCGACGGCCAAATCCTGGAGCGCAAGGCGTGAGCGCGATAGTGAGCGCGCTGGCCACACCCGCAATCGATAAACCGGTGGCTGAAGCCATCGTTAACCGCCGGCGCGGCTCGGGCATCTTATTACACCCCACCTCGCTGCCGGGGCCGTATGGCATCGGCGATCTCGGGCCGACCGCCTACGCCTGGGTAGAGGCGCTGGTGCGAGCCAAGCAGAAGTGGTGGCAGGTGCTGCCGCTCGGCCCCACCGGCTACGGCGACTCGCCCTACCAGTGCTTCTCGGCTCTGGCCGGCAACCCCTACCTCATCAGCCCCGAAGACCTGGTGCGCGCCGGGCTGGTGCGCGCCGACGAGGCCGAGTCCAAAATCTTTCCGGCCGACAAGGTTGATTTCGGGCCGGTGATTGACTACAAGGTCTGGCTGCTGGGCCGCGCCTGGGAGTCGTTCAAGGGCGGGGCCGCGCCGGCGCTTAAAACCCCGTTCGAGCAGTTCTGCGCCGAAGAGGCCGCCTGGCTCGACGACTTTGCCTTCTTCATGGCGCTCAAAGAGACGCAGGGCGGCGGCACCTGGCTCAACTGGCCCGCGCCGCTGCGCAAGCGCACGCCCGCCGCGCTGGCGAAGGCCCGCGCCACGCTGGGCGACGCCGTGCAGCAGCACCAGTTCCGGCAGTTCTTGTTCTTTCAGGCCTGGCGTGGGCTTAAGACCTACTCTAACACCCACGGCATCCGGCTAATTGGCGACATCCCGAT
>Ga0163144_10011264_pt1 | contig 18935 bp, 16 predicted proteins | sample OliLak19BULKMAT1_FD_123175 | JGI IMG/M metagenome (GOLD analysis project Ga0163144, IMG submission 123175) | Freshwater microbial mat bacterial communities from Lake Vanda, McMurdo Dry Valleys, Antarctica - Oligotrophic Lake LV.19.BULKMAT1 | ecosystem: Environmental > Aquatic > Freshwater >... | reverse complement strand
GGCTCCGATCCCGCACCGGCACCGAACTCGACGCTCGGGCCCACCGCCGGCAGCGTCGTCTCGAGCGACGGCAAGGTCACGGTCTCGGTCGGCGACAACGCCCTGCAGGCGCCGGTCTCGATCACCATCGTGGCGGGGACGCCCGACGCCGCGACCGCGGCCGACCCGAGTTATGTGCCTGGAACCACCTACGTGTTCACGGCGCCCGACATCCAGGTGCCGGAGCAGGTGCTGATCACGATCGAGTCGCCGTTGGCAGTGGCGGCGGCTGCCGCGCCATCGGACCGCAAATTCGCGCTCGCGCTGCCGCCCGGCTATGTGCCGCCGCCCACCTGCCTGGTCAATGCGCCCGGGGTCCTTGCGGGCACCCAGGCGCTGCAGAACATCTACGTCAGCGGCAGCCAGTGTCCGGTGGCGCCGGCGCCAGCCTGCGTCAAGATCGACGTTCTCTACGTGACAACGCAGAGTTTGTGCGCACCGGCCGAGGACGTCCTGATCGTCCCTTACGCGAGCCTTTCCATCTGCCCGGAGGGCTACAGCGAGGTGACGGGTGATCCCGCATTCGCAACGCTCGCATCGCTGTACGGCAACTCGCGCATTTGCCTGCGGCACGGCGTCTCGGCGCCGCCCGTGCTCACCAAGAACGGCACGCGCACGACGATCAGCTGCTCGGTCAAGGGCGGCAAGTTTCTTTGTCCCGCGCCGATTCTCCCGAGCGGAACGTACTCGGTCGTCTGGGACCGGACGCCGCCGCCCCAGCCCACCTTCGGACGGCAGCAGCCATTCGGGCCCGTGACCCTGACCGAAGGAGGGCCGCCTGGAAGTCTTTCGTTCCGGATCACCGCGAGCGATCCGGAGGGGCTCGGCGGCATCGAAGTCGTCGAGGTACTGAACTCCGGCAGCGTCGTGGACGGCATCCAGTCGCTGCCGACCCGGCAGGTCTGGCGGGCAGACCCTTCGCTGTTCGAGGGCACAGCCGTCAAACAGTTCGACAGCGGGGTTTTCTCGATACCGTACACGCTCGCCGATCTTCCGAGCCGCTACCTGTACGCCCGCGTCTACGACCGCGCAGGCAACAGTACGAAGTCCGCCGCCCAAAGCGGCGACAGCATCGCGAGCGTGATCACCATCGGCAACTTCACGGTCACGCCGGCGACCGTGGCGCCTCCGAACGGGAACGTGACGCTGAGCTGGTCGGTCAAGGGGGCCGCGAGCGCGAGCATCGACCAGGGCGTCGGCGCCATCTCCGTGACCGACAGCCTGAGTACCGCGAGCACCGGTTCGCAAGTTGTCAACGTCGCCGCGAGCAAGACCTTCACGCTCACGGCGACGCATCCGACGCGCGGCACGAAGACCGCTACCGCGACGGTGACGCTCAGTGCCGACACCACCGCGCCAAGCGTGTCGCTCGCCGCCAGCCCGCTCGCCGTCGTCGCCCCCGGCTCGACCACGCTCACCGCCAGCGCCAACGACATGGTCGGCGTGACCAAGGTCGAGTTCTTCCGTGGCGCGACGCTGATCGCGACCGACACGACAGCGCCATATGTCCAGTCCGTGGCGTTCACGCCGGCCGACATCGGCACCGTGCCGTTCACGGCCAAGGCGTTCGACGCGGCCAACAACAGCACGGTCAGCGCGGTCGTCAACGTAACGGTTGGCGCCGACGTCACGCCGCCGACGATCAACCTGCTCGCCAACCCGGCGACCGTCCTCGTCCCCGGCTCGACGACGCTGCAGGCGACCGCGACCGATGCGATCGGCGTCACCAAGGTCGAGTTCTATCGCGGCGCAACGCTGATCGCCACCGACACGTCGGCGCCGTACCAGACGCAGGTCGACTTCACCGCCGCCGACCTCGGCAACGTCAGCTTCACCGCCAAGGCCTTCGACGCGCAGAACAACAACTCCACCAGCACGCCGACCCTGGTGCTGGTCACCACGCCGTCGTCCGGCGACACCTATGCCAGCCCGACCGGCATCGACACGGGCAACAACAGCTGCTCGCAGGCCGCACCCTGCCTGACCATCGCCAAGGCGGCGCTGCTGGCGCAGGCAACCAAGACGGTCTGGCTGAACAATGGCAACTACACCAGCGTGACGCAGCCGGCGCTGATCAACTTCCCTGCCGGCCTGACGCTGCGCGCGCTCACGCCGGGCCTCGCCCAGGTGTCGCGCGGCATCGTCCTGCAAGGCAGCGCCACCGTGGTCGGCGTCGTCATCGGCCGGGTCGGCTTGTTCGACACGGGCTTCATCGCCGCGTCGAGCGGCACGGTCGTGCTCGATGGCGTCAAGGTCGTCGGCTCCGCGTTCACCGGCGGCGGCCTCAACGCGGCGATCACCCTGAGTGGCACGGTGCAGGCGACCATGACCCCCGGCAACATCGCCGACTACGCCGACCAGCTCACGCCGGTCGGGCAGGGCGCCGCCGCCTACGCGACCCTCGCCGACAGCGCCCGGCTGAACGTCAACGGCGGCGTGTTCGGCGGCGCGGCACTCGGTGGTTCGGCGAATTTGTATGGCCCGAGCGGCGCGTTCACGCTGACCGGGTCGAGCCGGCTCGACATCAACAACGCCGTCGTCGGCGTCGATTCCTATGGCGTCGTCATGAAGGGCAACGCGACGCAGCTGAACATGACCGGATCGGTGCTGAGCTCGAACGCCAACTCGGGTTTCGGCGGCGGTGTGTTCGCCGCTGCCGGAACGCCGCAGGTCACGCTGGTGGGCTCGGTCATCAGCGGCTTCGCCACCAACAGCGGCCGCGGCATCAGCATCGGCCCTGTCGGCAACGTCGGCCTGCCCGGCGTCGCTGCAACGGTGACGATGGCCAACTCGACGCTGAACATGAACGACTTCGGTGTCTGGGTCGCCGATGGCACGACGCCGTCTTCGCTGACCCTCACCGGCAGCAACGTGACGATCGGCTCGAACACGTTCGGCGGCGTCGTGTGCCCCGCCGCCTGCAACATCGACATCGCCGGCGGCGAGATCGCCGACAACGGCACCCAGAACCCGGCCCTGGTCGGCGCCTGGAGCTTCTACGGCGGCCTCTGGCTCGGCTCGGCGACGAAGAACTACTCGCTGAAGCTGCGCAACGTGCAGGTCGACGGCAACAAGAGCCTGCTCGGTGGCAACTCGAACCAGCCGGGCAACTCGGGCATCACGATGGCCGGCACGGCAGCGTCGGCCTACGACCTCGGCACGCTCGCCTCGCCGGGCGGCAACGTCTTCGCCGGCAACAACACCGGCAGCCAGACCACGAACCTCAACGTCGCGGTCGCCGCCGGCGTGACGGTGAGCGCCGTCGGCAACACCTTCACGCTGAACGTGCAGCAGGCCGACGCGCAGGGCAAGTACAAGCTCGGCACCGCGCCGTGCGGCGCGTCGAGCTGCAACCTCACGACCGGCAGCGGGGTGAACTACCGCATCACGGGCGGCAGCTTGCGCCTTGCGGAGTGAACGGCCGGCGCGCCGGCACAACTAGGAGATCGAGATGGGACCGATGTCGCTGAAACGCCTGCTGGGCGCCGGACTGCTGTGCCTGGCGGCACAGACCGCGGCCACCGCTGCTGTGAGCCACCCGATGGACCCGCTGACCGCCGACGAGATCCTCGCCTCGGCGAACATCCTGCTGCAGGGCGGCGCGGCGCGGCCGGGGGCGATCTTCCAGAGCATCGAGCTGCGCGAGCCGCCGAAGAACGAGGTGCTCGCCTTTCGCCGAGGCGCCGCGCCGAGCCGCTCGGCGACGGTCTTCTACCGGCAGAACAAGCGCAGCTTCAAGAGCACGGTCAACCTGAGCCTGGGCACCTTCACGCCGCCGGTGCTGATCCCCATCAGCGACGGCCAGCTCGGGCTGACGATCCAGGAGGTGAGCGACTTCTCGTTCGTCTTCAACGATCCGGCGTTCCTGAGCGCGCTCGCCCTGCGCGGCATCACCACGCCGACGCAGCTGCAGCAGGTGTTCGTGACGCCGCTGACGCCGGGATCGTTCGGCCTGCCCGAGGAATCGCGGCGGATCGTCAAGGCCCAGATGTACTACACCGAGGGCGGGAGGATCAACCTCTACGCCCGGCCGATCGAGGGTCTGCAGGCAGTCATCGACCTCGACGATCGCAAGATCATCAAGCTGATCGACACCGGCGTCGTGCCGATCCCGGCGGCAACGCACAACTTCGACGAGGCGAGCATCGGCGCCGCCTACGGCCTGCGCCCGGAGCTCCGGCCGATCCGCATCAGCCAGCCGGCCGGCCCGAACTTCCGCTTCGACGGCAACTTCATCGAATGGCAGAAGTGGCGCTTCCACGCCCGCTTCGAGCGCCGCTCGGGACCGGTCGTCTCGCTCGTCACCTACGACCGGCGCCAGGTGATGTACCAGGGCTCGCTGGCCGAGATCTTCGTGCCGTACCAGGACCCGGGCGCCAACTGGTTCTACCGCACCTACATGGATGCCGGCGAGTTCGGCTTCGGCCTGCTCGCCTCGCCGCTGGCGTTGGGGCTCGACGTGCCCGAGAACGCGGTCTTGCTCAACGGCCTCGTCGCCGCGGCGATTCCCGATCCGGTCCTGCCGGTGATTCCGCTGCCGTTGCCGCGGGTGATGGGCGTCTTCGAGCGGCTGACCGGCAACCCGGCGTGGCGCCACTTCGAGCAGTTCGCCGGCGGCGCCTACGAGGGCCGGGCCGAGGTCGAGCTGGTGGTGCGCAGCATCGCCCAGGTCGGCAACTACGACTACCTCGTCGACTGGATCTTCACCCAGAGCGGCGCGATGCGGGTGGAGGTCGGCCTGACCGGCATCGACGCGCCCAAGGCCGTCGGCAACGCCGGCGCCCAGCGCGGCGGCGACGGCCAGCGCTTCGCCGCGCCGGTGGCCGCCGAGCTGGTGGCGCCGTTCCACAGCCACCACTTCAACTTCCGCCTCGACCTCGACATCGACGGCCAGAGCAACAGCTTCGTCCTCGGCGAGCTGAAGCAGCGGCCCGCCGCCGGCCCGCGCAAGAGCATCTGGACCCTGACCGAGCGGGCGATTGGGAGCGAGAGCGAGGGCCAGCTCGACCACGGGCACGTTCAGTGGAAAGTGGTCAACGACAGCCGCCGCAATGCGCTCGGCGAGCGGGTCGGCTACACCCTGCATTCGCACAGCAACGCCGAGCCGCTGCTCGATCCGGCCGACTACCGGCGCGCCGGCTTCATCGGCCACAACCTGTGGATCACCGCGTTCGACGCCGACGAACGCTACGCGGCGGGCGACACGCCCAACCAGCATCCGGGGGCGCCGGGCCTGCCGCAGTACGTGCGCAACAACCAGAGCCTCGTCAATCGCGACATCGTGCTCTGGCTCACGGTCGGCCATCACCACGTGACGCAGGCCGAGGACTGGCCGGTGCTCTCGGGCGAGAAGCTGTCGTTCGAGCTCAAGCCGGCGAACTTCTTCGACCGCAATCCGGCGGTCGATCTGCGCCGTGCGCCTTTCGAGGTGCGGCGTTAGTCCCATCCCCATCCACCAAGGAGCGACGGAGATGACCGTCACCCTTGCAAAATGATCGACCGCGCAACAGCAATCGCTTGGCTGAAACTCACCCGCCCCATGTCACCAGGAGAACTCCCGTGCCAGGATCTCGTGTCTTGCGGACGCTTGCGCCCGCGTTCGTGGCCTTGTCGCTGATGGCGCCGAGCCCGCCCGCCTCGGCCCAGACGCTCACCGGCGCGGCGGCGCAGAAGTCGGTGCAGGCCGACGTCTTCATCGCCTACGAGAACGCGCTCATCGACGGCGGCCTCGACGCCGCGGCGAAGCATGCCGCGCCGTCGAAGGTGAAGGAGAACCAGGAGATGCTGAAGGCGTTCGGCGCCCCCGGCTTCGAGCAGATGCGGGCAGAGAAGAAGAAGGCGCGGCTGGCGCCCGAGCAGCGGCGCCGGCAGATCAAGAAGGTGGAGGTCAAGGGCGACTACGCCTATCTCGAGGCCGAGAGCGAGAGGAAGGGCGTGCTCGACGTCGCCGGCTTCGAGAAGACGGCCGAAGGCTGGAAGGTCGCGCCGGTGCGACGCTGACGGGGAGAAGCGGGCGACGCCGCCGCCAGCGGCCGGCACTCGCGACAATGGCGTCGACACTTCCAGGAGCGGACGATGCGGCTGGCGGACGGTATCCGCAAGCGAGGCTTTCGCAAGTGGTACGAGGGCGAGTTGACGCGCAGCCATCTCCGCCTCGTGCTGGTGCTGCTCTGCGCGGTCGGCGCGATCGGCACCCTGGAGCTCGCGAGTCGGCAGGCGCCGATGGCCGATCGCCTCGGCAGCCTCGTCCTCCTGCTCGCCTGCGGGTTCATCGGCGCCGTGTCGCTGCGGCGCTACCTGTTCCTGCTGATGCGCGCCGAGCACGCGGCCAGCCAGGCGATCTGCCCGCAGTGCCAGACCTACGGCCGGCTCGAGCTGGTGCGCGACGAGCCGCAGCACGACCGCATGGAGGTTCGCTGCCGGAGTTGTCAGCACGCCTGGTCCATGTCGGACGCCGGCGAGGACTGAGTCTTCCCGCTACCTCGCGCCGGCGCGCTCCAGCTGCTGCACCATCTCGGCGTAGCCGCGGCTGCGCGCCAGCTGCAGCGGCGTCTTGCGGTCTCGATCGGCGAGCGACGTGCTGGCGCCGGCCGCGAGCAGCGCCGCCACCACCGCCTGGTGCCGCGCCTTGCCGTCGCCGAGCACCACCGCCTCGATCAGCGCCGTCCAGTGCAGGTTGTTGACATGGTCGAGCGGCGCGCCGGCGGCGATCAGCTGCCGTACGACGCCGTCGTGGCCGAGGTGGGCCGCGGCGATCAGGGCGGTGCCGTCGTAGCGGCTGGTGACGAGCTTCGCACTCGCGCCCGCCGCGAGCAGGACGCGCAATGTCTCCTCGTCGTCGGCGACGGCGGCGATCGTCACCGCGTCGTAGAGGTCGGCGTCGAGCGCGCCCGGGTCGGCGCCGGCCCGCAGCAGGGCCTTGACGGCCTCGCGCTGGCGGACGTAGGTGGCGACGTGCAGGGGCGTGCGGCCGTGCGCGTCGCGCGCGGCGAGCGCGGGCCGGGTGGCGCCCAGCCGCTCGATCTCCATCAGGTCGCCGCGCTGCGCCGCCGCGTGCAGGCCGCGGTAGGCGGCGAGCTCGGCGGGCGAGGGTGGAATCTGGGCGGCCAGGGGCAGGGCGAGCAAGGCGGCCGCCGCCAGCATCCCGGCGGCGATGAAGTCGCGGCGCATGCTCAGGAAGGCAGGAAGTCGACGGGATAGCTGACGACCATCTGGTTCACGTCCTTGGCGCCGAAGTCGAACTGGCGGATCCGTCCCAGCAGCTTGGCCTCGAGCTCGGGCGCCTTCAGGTCGCTCGATTCGATGCGCAGGTCGGTCACGTGGCCGTCGGGCGAGATCGTCAGCTTCAGCACGACCTTGCCCTGCAGCCCCGGCTCTTCGCGCAGCGCCCGGTTGTAGATCGCGTAGATCGCGCCCTTGTTGCGCTCGAACACCAGGCGCACATCCTCGATCGCGCGAGACGGCTTGCCGCCGCCGCCCTTGCTGGTGCTGCCGCCGGCGCCGCCGCCCCCCGGGCCGGCGCCGGTGCCGCTGCCGCCGTAGCCGCCGAGGCCGCTGCCGGTGCCGTCGCCGCGGCCGCGCGCGCCGCCGCCGCCCGGGCCGCCACCGCCGCCGCCGCCGATCGCGCCTTCGACCATCGTCGTCGAGCGGCCGGCGAGGCCGCCGCCGCCGGTGTTCTTGCTGTAGGCCGCGGTGTTGATGCCGCCGCTGCCGCCGGTGGCGTTGGAGGTGATCAGGTTGCGGGTCGGCACGCCGGCCTCGTTGCCGGCGCCAACGCCGACGCCGGTGCTGGTGCCGACGCCGGGCCCCTGCCTGATGTCGGTCCGCATCTGCACCGCGATCGGCGCGCCGTGCAGCTCCTGCACGTCGTCCTTCATCGCCAGCAGGCCGATGCCTGCGACCTTGCGCCGGGCCGCGTCGATCTCGCCGGGCGGCTTGTCGGGCACGGGCACGCGCGCCTCGGGCACCGGTGCTTCCTTGTTGAGCGCGACCTTGGCCGGTGCGCTCGGCCGGCGCGACGCCGGCTTCTCGGGCTCGGGCTTCCTGCTCGCGATCTCGCGCTCGAGCGGCTTGGCCGCTTCGGGCTTGGGCTTGGCGACCGGCAGCGGCAGCGGCGGCGGCACCGCCTGCTCGATCAGCAGCCGGGCCATCGGCGCAGCCAGCTCCGGCGGCTTCGCCGGATCGGGCTTCCACACCGGCAGCCACGGCATGGCGATGAAGATCACCGCGCAGAGCAGCAGCACCCGCTGCGTGATCCGGCGGAAGCGGACCTCGTCGTCGGTCGCCAGCGTCCACGGCAGGACCGGCGTGCGAAATGAAACCGCTGCAGCGCTCATGACGGCACCCTACGGCCTGCGGCCGGTCCCGCCGAGCGGGAGCGAGCCTCTTCGGGCGGCCGGGCGGGGCTCATGCATCGATCCTTCGCACCGCGAACGACACGTCGGCGAAGTTGGCGCGGGCGCCGGTGAACATGATCTTGCGCAGCAGCCGGTACGGGATGTCCTTGTCGCCCATGATCGTCAGGCGCTTGGCGTCGGCCTCGTTCTCCTTGCGGATCACCTGGCGGCCGGCCTGCTGCTCGAGCTCGAGCCGGAGCGGCTCGATCAGGTCGCCCTCGGCCGCCAGCACCTCGGCCACCGACGCCACCCTGCGCCCGCCGACCAGGATCTCGCTGCCGTTCACGACCACCAGCACCGTCTCGCGCGGCGCCTTCTGCGCCACCGACTCGGGCAGGAGCACCGCCTTCGGGCTCGGCAGGGTCTCGACCCCGCCCGAGTTCGAGAGCAGGAAGAAGATCAGGATCGTGAACACGTCGATCAGCGAGACGAGGTTCATGTCGACCATCGTCTTGTTGCGGCCCTTGTGCTCGGCCCGGCGCTCGCGCGGCGTCAGCTTCATGGCCGGGCCGCCGCGGTCTGCACGATCGGCGCGTCGCCGATCGAGATGTTGGGGAAGTAGTCGACCTGCACCGACTTGCTGCCCTGCGCCTGGTGGCCGCCGCGCACCGCGTCCATCACCTTGACCAGCTTCTCGTAGGAGGTGTTCGGCTCGGCCAGGACAGTGGCGTCGTCGTGCTGCGGGAACCTGGTCTTGATCGCCTGGATCAGGACCGCGAGCGCCCGGGTGTCGGGGCCCGAGGCGACGTCGGGAATGCGCTCGCCGATCGGCAGCAGGTTGCCGCCGTGGCGGTCGCCGACCTCGAGGCTGCCGGGACGGATGACGATCTCGAGCTTGAGCGGCTTGTCCGGGTCGAGCTTGGCGATCGCGTCGCTCGACTGCGCCGGCAGGGCGAGGTCGATCACCGCCAGCCGCGTGAACACCGCGGTCGACAGCAGGAACGGCACCAGCACCACGATCAGGTTGATGAACGCGGTGATCTCGAGGTGGGCCGGCGTCTTGCGCAGGCGGCGGACCTTCATGGCGAGGTCTTCAGCGCGGCGCCGGTGTCTGGACCGACTGCTCGGCGCGGATCCGCTGCACCAGGTTCAGGAAGCTGATCTTCGCCGCCTCGAGGCCGTCGACGATCTCGCTGGTCTTGGCCTGGAGGAACGAGTGGATCAGCAGGAACGGAATCGCCACCATCAGCGCGAACGCGGTGTTGTTCATGGCGATCGAGATCGAGGCCGAGAGCATCTCCGCCTTCTCGGCGGGGTTGACCTGCGACACCGCGGTGAAGCCCTTGATCAGGCCGATGATCGTGCCGAGCAGGCCGACCAGCGTGATCACGTTGGCGAAGGTGGCGATGTAGTGGGTGCGCTTCTCGAGGCGCGGCACGATCTCCATCATGCCTTCCTCCATCGCCGCGTCGTAGTCCTCGCGCCGGCCGGGGCTCTGCATCCGGGTCAGGCCGTAGTTGACGATCTTGCCGACGGCGGCGTCGGAGTGCGAGGTCACGCCCTGCACGTCCTTGAACTGCCCCTTCTGCAGCATCGGCAGCACCTCCGCCCAGACCTTGCGGTTCTGGTTGCGCGCCTTGGTGAGGAAGAGGAAGCGCTCGATCGAGATGGCGATGCCGAGCGCCATGATCAACGCGCTCGGGTAGATGAAAAGACCGCAGTCCTGGAAGAACTTGACGATCGTGCTGAAGGTGTCCATGGGGCGATCTCCGGGTGAAACGAATGTGGATGCGATGAAGGGCGGGCTATTTGGCGGGCGGCCTGGCGGCCGGCGGCGCGACCCGCGCCTGCGCCTGGGCGTCGTAGTCGACCTGGCGGCGGAAGACGTCGCGGTCGACCGGCGCGAGCGCCTCGTCGAGCACGCTCACCGGCGGCCGGCCCGAGAGGTCGCCGGGCAGCGGCTTCTTCCAGGGCACGATGTAGAGCACCTTGGGCAGCTCGCGGTTGCCGATGATCTGGGTGCGGTCGAGGTCGGCGCGGTCGGGCGCGGCGGCCGAGGCCGGGGTCGCCGCCGGCATCGCCGACAGGGTTGCCGGCGCGGGCGTGGCGGCGGGTTTCTTGGCCGGCGGGGCGGCGGCCGCGCCGGCGCAGGCGCAGAGCAGGGCCGCCGCGGCGCTGCGATGCCTGCGCATGAGGATCCGTGGCGTGGTCATTCCTTCTCCTTGCGGCTCACGGTGATCGGTGCGGGCTTGCGGTTCTTGAGCTCCGCGACCCATTTGGTTACGGTTGCGTCGCCGCTCGGCTGCAGCAGCAGGTAGCGGCCGTAGAGCTCGAGCGCGCGGACGCCGTCGTTGAGGTAGAGGTCGTGCAGGATGCCGAGGTTGAGCACTGCCGCGGCGTAGCCCGGGTCGAGCGCGATCGCCTTCTCGTAGGCGTTGCGTGCCTTCGGGAACTGGCCCGCCTGGCGGTAGGTGACGCCGAGCTGGTTCCAGTAGACCGGCTGGCGCGGGCTGAGCCGCACCGCGGTCTCGAGCGCGGTCACCGCCTCCGGCAGCTTGCCGGCCTGGCGCTGGATGACGCCGAGGTTGGCATGCGGCCCGGGCAGCTCGGGATGGGCCTGCGCCAGGCTGCGGAAGCGCCGCTCGGCGTCGGCGGCCTGGCCGGCGCGCAGCGCCCGGGCGGCGTCGTCGAAGGCGCGCTGCGACTCGGGGCTGACGGCGACGTTCGAGGGCGCGGCGGTCGATACCGCGCTCGCCGGCGCGGCGCCCGGCGCCGCGGCGCGGGCGGGCGATCCGCTCGTTGCCGTCGCGGCCGGGGCGGCGCCGGGGGAGGGCGCGAGCGCCCCGCGGACGGCGTTGATCGGCTCCATCACGGTCGCGCAGCCGGCCGCGCCGGCGAGCAGCGCCGCGGCGGCGAGGCGGGTGGCCAGCTCAGCGGATCGCATCGACCACTCCTTCGCTGCGCTCGACCTTGCCGTAGCGCACCGGGCGCAGCTCGCGCAGCGCGTCGAAGCTGCTCTGCACCCACTTGTCGTAGACGCCGGCCGCGGCGCGGCGCGCATTGACCTCGTGCAGCTCGGTCGCCTTCTCCTCGAACGGGAACGCCTGCTCCTCGAGCAGCACGTCGTACTGCTCGAGCTCGACCTTGCTCAGCCTCTTCGGCCGCTCCGAGCTCATCATCGCCTTGCCCATGTCGCGATAGACGACGGCGATGCGGTAGGTGGCGGCGGTCGAGACGTCGGCGACGCCGTAGTCGGCGGCCACGGCATAGGCCTTGAGCGCCTCCTCCATCCTGGCCTTCTTCAGCCGCAGCTGGCGCTGCAGCGGCTCGACCAGGGCGATCCGGCGGTACTCGGCGGCCACCGGCTCGGCCAGCGACAGCGCCGCGGTCGCGCCGAGGTAGCGGGTGCGGTCGGTGCGCGCGCCGCCGCCGTTCTGGTCGGCATTGAAGATGTCCTTCATCAGCGCCGCCTCGCGGCTCGCGTTGCCGTCGGCGGCGGCGAGCCTCGAGAGCCGCCAGCGGGCCTCGACCGCCGGCTCGAGCGGCTGCGGGTTCCTCGCCAGATAACGCTCGTACGACTTGACCGCGTTCGGCCGCGAGCCCGCCTTCTCGTACAGCTCGGCGGCCTGCCAGAGCGCGTCGCGGCCGATCTTCGGATCGGGGTTGCTGGCGGCCAGGCGCTCGAACTCGCCCGCCGCGCCGGCCCACTGGCCTTTCTCGAGGTAGGCGACCGCGAGCTTGCCGCTGACTTCGCCCTGCAGCGCGTGGTTCGGAAAGCGCTGGCGGAAGTCCTCGAGGGTGCGGATCGCGCCGTCCCAGTCCTTGAGGACGATCAGCGAGGCGGAGGCGTCGTACTGCGCCGCAGCGCGCACCGTCGACTGCGGCGCGACGCTGGCGACGCGCGCGAAGTGGCCGACGGCGTCGCGCGTCTGCCCGGCGGCGCGCGCCTGCTCGCCCTGCTTGTAGATCGCCGCGGCCTGGCGCTCGACCAGGTCATTGCGCGCCGGGTCGCGCTCGGGCGCGAGCTTCAGGACCTCGGCGTAGTTCTTCTCGGCGCGGTCGAAGGCGCTGGTCTCGAAGGCGGTGTGCGCGAGCACCGTCCAGGCGACCCGGCGCTGCGCATCGGCGGCCGGCGGCTGCAGGTCGATCACCCGCTGCGCGACCGCTGCAGCCTGGGCGCCGTCGCGCAGGGCGTAGAGCTTCTCGGCGGCGTCGGACAGCACCGGGCCGGCGCGCGGGTCGGCCGGCCAGGCGGTGGCGAAGCGCAGGGCGCTGGCGACGCTGGTGCGCTGCAGCGCCGGCACCTCGGCGGCGGGCGTCTTCTTCTGCTGCTGCACGTAGGCGAGCAGCGCCGCGTAGCCGGAATCGGCGCTCCGGGCGTGCGCCGGATAACCGTAGGCGGTCTTCTCGTACTCGACGCCGGCCTCGGCGAAGCGCGCGTCCTCGAACAGTAGCTCGGCGAGCAGGAAGTTGCTCTGCGGCGCCGCCGGATCCCTGGGGAACGAGACCAGGTACTCGCGGTACCAGCGCACCGCCTCCTGGTAGTCGGCGCTGGCCTTGGTCTTCTGCGCGCTGGCGTGATAGTGGCGCGCCAGCTCGGCGAGATGGGTCTTGACCAGCGGCTGGGCCTTGTCCCAGCCCTCGGGGTTGGCGCGGCGGAACTCGCTCGAGACGCCGTAGCGGGCGACGTACTCCTTCTTCGCCTCGAGCGCCAGGTTGGCGAAGCCGGTCTTCTCGTAGATCTCGATCACCCGCGCCTGCAGCACCGGCGCCTGCGCATGCAGTGGCCGGAGGCGGGCGAACAGGCCGAAGGTGTCGGCCGCGTCCTTGGTGCGCTCCTGGCGGATGTAGAGCTCGCCGAGCTGCTCGTAGACGCGGAACTCGTAGCTCTGCCGCGCCTGCGACTCGCCGACGAACTCGGGAATGCTCTCGGCACCCTTCATGTTGGCCAGGCTGATGCTGGTGACGCGGAAGGTGTCCTCGACCAGCTCGCGGTCGGCGCGGCTCAGGCCGGCGAGGGTCTCGATCCCGCCCTCGCCCTTCCTGCCCGCGACCTTGAGGTCGAGCACGGCGAAGAACGAGCGCAGGCCGTCCTCGAGGCGGACCTGCTTGAACTGCGACCAGCCCTGCATGTAGAGCGCCCGGTCGTGGTACGCAACGGTCGGGCCGCCGGCGAGCACGGTGGCGAAGGCCTTCTCCGCGCCGGGATAGTCCCTGGCGGTGAACAGCAGCTCGCCGCGGCGGAACTGGGCCTCGTCGCGGAAGCGGTTGAGCGGGTAGTCCTTGACCAGGCGGTCGAGTGTCTTCAGGGCGGTGGGCAGGTCGCCCCCCTGCTCGTAGGCCCGCGCCAGCTGGTAGAGGACGCGGTCGTTGCCGGGGTCGCTCGGGTAGGTCTTGAGGAAGTCCTGGTAGCGGGCGATCGCCGCCTTGTAGTCGGGCGCCTCGCTGCCGATGGCGCTCTTGTTGTCGGCCAGGTCCATCTCGAGGTCGCCGATCCGGCGCATCGCCTCGGCGCGCTGCGAGGCCTTGGGGGCGATGTCGAGGAACTTCTTGTAGGCGTCGATCGCCTGGACCTCGGTGACGGCGATGCGCCGGTCCGGCTCCACCGCGACCTGCCGGCCGGCCAGGGCCTTCAGCGTCGGCTCGTTGTCCGGTGTGCCCTTCTTGCCGCTGCCGAACATCGAGCACGACGCCAGCGAGGCCACCGCGGCGAGCACCAGCGCGCCGCGCATCAGGTCGGGGCGCTCAGGGCCGGGCCGGCGCACGCTCGGGCTCCTTGGTGGCATAGGCGCGGTCGTAGAGCTGGGCGACCGCGAACCGCGCCTGCGTGGTGTAGTCGGCGAGCCGCTCCTGCTGGCGGGTGAGCTGGGCGACGGCGATGTCCTGGACGGCGCGCTGCTGCTCGCGGCCGAGCGCGGCGACGCGCGGGATCATGACGTCCAGCAGCGGGGTCAGCGCCGCGATCCGCTGGCCGAAGCGGTCGAACCGGGCCGGCTCCTCCTTCTGCGCCGCGACGAGCTCGGCGTCGCGTCGCTTCACCTCGGCGAGCTCGGCGTCGATGCGCTGCAGCTCCTTCTGCAGCGCCCAGAAGCGGTCGGTCTGCTTCTGCGCCAGCTGCCAGGTCAGGAGGCCGCCGGCGAGGCGGACCCGGTCGCGCAGGGCCGTCACCTCGGCGTCGGCGCCGGGCGCGTCGACCGCGGCGCGCAGGCCGTTCACCCGTTGCAGCAGATCGTGCTCCCTGGCGTCGGCGAAGGCGACACCGTCGCCGGCCTGCTCGCCCCGGGCGACCTGCTCGGCGACGGTGTCGCGGCGCTTGCCGAGCAGCTCGATGCCGGTGTCGCCGGCGCGGGCCTGGACCGGCGGCAGCCGCTCGGCGAACGCCTTCTTGCGCGTCGCCAGCATGGCGTCGAAGATGCCGAGCTTGTTTTTCCAGTCGTCGAGGTTCTTCGCCAGGAAGCGCAGGTCGCGGTAGTTCTTGAACGCCTCCTGGAACTCGTGCTGCGCCAGCACCTGCGACAGGTGCGCGGCATGCGGCACGTCGGGCAGGTCGCCGAGCCGCCAGAACCAGCCCATCTCGTCGCCCGGGTTGGCGTCGATCATGGTGTCGATCCACTTCGGCGAGCGCAGCGCGGCGATCGATTCCCTCAGCGCCTTGCTCTCCTGCTCGAAGGCGGCGATCGCGGTGTTGTAGCGATCGAGCGCCTGGCCGTAGGCGCCGAGCTTGGTGTAGGCATAGGGCACGGCAATGCGCGCCTCGAGCGCGGCCGAGTCGCCGACGTCGCGGCCGGCGAGCTCGAGCCAGGGCACGAGCGCCAGCTTGGGGTCCTTGAGCGAATCGGCGGCCCAGCCGAAGCCGAGCAGCGCCTTGTTCGACTGCAGGCTCTTCAGCCGCACCCGCTCGAGGTAGCCGCGCGCCGTCTTCGGATCGCCTTCGGTCAGGGCGGTGAAGCCGAGTGCGACGTTGGCCCGGTCGCGCAGGCTCCGGAACTCCTCGTTCTCCGCCGGCATGCGGCCGACGTCGTCGAGGATCGACATGCCGCGGGCGATGCTGCGCGGCGTGCCGTCGAGCTTGAGCAGGGCGACGCCGAGGTTGTAGCGGGCGTAGCGCGAACTGCTCGCCTTGAGCGACATGCCGTTCAGCACCTCGGCCGCGGCATTGAAGTCGCCGTGCGCCATCAGCAGGTTGGCCTGCAGCAGGATCCGCTCCTCCTGCAGGCCCTCGGGCAGCTGATCCTCGACCTGCGCCAGCGCGTTCTCCGCCTCGGGCAGGTAGCCGCGCTGGTAGCGGATCTTGGCGAGGAAGAACCAGGCCCGGTCGCGCACCTTGGGCGAGGTGCTCTCGATCAGCCTGGCGAAGATCTGCCCCGACTCCCTGGTCAGGCCGTACGACAGCAGCATGCCGCCGCGCAGGATCTCCGACTCCTCGTCGTGACGCGAGACCCGGCCGAAGTGCTGCGAGGCCATCAGCGTCGTCACCGACGTGAAGTAGTGGTCCTGGAAGAAGTGGAACAGGGCGTCGCCGTAGTACGGGTCCTTGATCTCGCGGTTCGGCCTGGCCGGGGCGTCGGCAGCGGCCGCGCCTGTGCACGCACCGGTGGCCAGCGCCACTGCGAGGGCGATCCTCGTCAGCGGCCGGCGAAGAAGCGACGCTTCGCGCATCGGAGTGCCTACTGCCAGAGCTTGACGTCGAACTCGGGCTGGAGCTTGCCCATCGAGTCCTTGATCCGCAGCTCGATGTACTTCGCCTCGGTGCCCTTGTCGAACTTCACGGTCGCGCCGCGCTTGTAGTCGCGGTCGTGCGGGCCCTTGCCGGTGAAGTAGGCGACCAGCTCGTGGTCACCGGTCTTCAGGTTGCCGAGCCAGACCCGCTGCACGCCGCCGCGGTGCAGCGCCTGCACCTCGAGCGGCGTGTACAGGTAGGCGGCGACGACCTTGTCGTCGAGCTTGACCTGCACCGAGTCGAGCTCGAACATCCTGCCGACGTCCATCGAGACGAAGACCGCCACCTGGGTGTTGGCCGGGAACAGCAGCTCCTCCTCGAGCACCAGCAGGTCGCGGTTGAGCTTGATGACGTCGCTCTTGACGTCCTGCACGCGGCCGTCGAGCGTTGCCGCGAGCGGCGGGGCGCTGGCCGCGCCGGCCGGGGCGAGGGCCATGGCCGGTGCACTGGCCGCGGGCGTGGGCGCTGCGGCGGCGGGGGCCGACGTGGCCTGGCCGATGGCCGACGGTGCCGCGGCGATGAGCAGCGCCGCGAGGGAAAGACGCAGGGGATGCAGCAACATGGGCGAGTCTCGTCAGAAGGTGCCGGTCACGAACAACTGCAGGATGCTGGCGCCGTGGGCGTAGCGGCTGCCGGTGCGCAGGTCGGTGAAGTCCTTGAACTTGAAGTGCATGTACTCGTAGGCGCCGTTCACCTTGACCTCGTACTTGCCGGGCACCTTGCGCCAGGTCCAGGCGACCTTGGCGCCGAGCGAGGCGTTGTCGAACGGGCTGAGCTGACGGTTGCGCGAGACATAGACGGTCTCGCTGGTCGCGTTGTCGCTGTAGAACAGCGCCGCCGACTGGGTGTGGTAGCGCAGGTAGGTGTCGGCGAGCCAGGCGTCGCCGAAGTAGCGGCTGTAGCCGAGCTCGAGGGTGTGTCCCTTGATCTCCCAGGTGTCGCGGTAGTAGCGGTAGCTGGCGTGCATCGCGTCGCGCGAGCCGAGGTCGCCCTTGACGCGCAGCATCAGCGAACGCGCCGAGCGAGTGCGCGGGTTGCGCTCCGGGACGGCGGCGCCGAACACCAGCGCCGCGCGGTAGGGGCTGCCGAGATAGCCGTCGTCGGCGATCGCCTCGACGTTGGCGCTCATGATCCAGCGCGGCGTCAGGATCTGGCTGACGCCGAGCCGGTACTGCCAGTGCCGGGCCTCGTCGGAGAACTCGGGCGAGTCCTTCTTCCTGACCTTGTCGGCGCCGCGGGTGAAGCCGAGGGAGACCGTCGTCATGCCGCCGAACACCTCCTGCGAGATGTCGATGCGGGCGCGGTCGGCGGTGTAGTCGGGCTCGCGGCTGGTGTTGACGCCGATCGTGATCTGCGAGTCGCGGTAGACGTAGTCGGCCGAGAGCGCGTACTCGTGGCGCGATTCCTTGTACTTGCTCGCGGTCGTGACGACGTCGATCGACGCGTTGCTGACCGCGTCGAGGTAGTAGGAGCCGGTGATCGAGAACCGGTCGGCGACGCTCTTTCGCACCAGGAACGCCGGCCCCCAGGCGGTGACGCCGCCGCCGGTGTAGACGTGGAGCAGAGCCTCGGCGCTGTCTTCGGGCAGGTCGGCGGCGCGCGCCGCCCCGCCGACGGCGAGCACGCCGCCGAGCAGGCTGCCGAGCAGCGCCGCCAGGCGCCGCCAGAGCGTGAGCGCGGCCCTAGTTGCAGCCACATCCGCCCCCTTGCACCCCGGTCGCGCCGCGCGAGCCCTCGCGCACGTCGCGCACATGCTCGGCGTGCCGCTCGGCCAGGGCGCCGCGCGAGAACCGCATGATCGGATCGGCCAGGCGCTCGCGCTCGTACGGCTTCACCCAGGGCTCGACCGTCGGCACGCTGAAGCTCGAGCAGCCGCCGAGCAGCATCGCCGCCGCGAGCGCGAGGCCGGCGCGGGCGGGCGTACTCATCTCAGCAACTCCCGGATCTGCTTGTCGTAGTTGTCCTCGTAGCCGGCAAGGTAGCCGCGATGGAAGTAGCGGACCTTGCCGTCGCGGTCGATGATCACGGTCGACGGCATCGTGCTCAGGTCGTACAGCTTGCTGACCGCCTTGTCGGTGTCGAGCAGCATCGGGAAGGTGACGCCGAGCTTGGCCGCGACGTCGGCCGCCTTGCGCGCGTCGTCGTCGACGTTGACGCCGAGCAGCACGAACCCCGAGGACTTGTACTTCTGATAGAGCCGGTCGAGATGCGGCATCTCCTGGCGGCAGGGGCCGCACCAGGTGGCCCAGAAGTTGACCATCACCACCCGACCGCGCTGCTCGGCCAGGCGCAGGTTCGGCCCGCTCATGGTGCGCAGGGTGAAGTCGGGCGCGGCGGACTGCGGCGCGATGGCGCCGCCGGCGAGCGGCGAGGCGAGCGTCGCCGCGGCGATGGCGAGGGCGCATAGGGCGCGGCCGGATCGAGAGCGCGGAGTCATCGTCGCTGCCTCAGAAGTAGAAGGAGAGACCGGCGGTCAGCTCGAGGTTCTGCGTCGTCCGGCGCTCGCCGAGCAGATCGAGCGAGAAGATGTGATCGCGCAGGTCGAGCTGCAGCGAGGCGTAGTCGGTGAGGAAGACGCGGAAGCCGAAGCCGAAGTTGTAGGTGGGCTTGCGCTGGTCGACGAACTTGGTGCTGCCGACGCCGCCGATCAGGTACAGCTGCGACGGCCGGGCGCGGCTCGAGAGCAGGAACACCTCGCCGGGCAGGATGTTGTAGCCGACCGAGAGGTTGTAGTAGTTGAGCTTCTGCGTCTCGGCGCCGAAGATGCCGCCCGGCAGGATCTGGCGGAACGCCTCGTCGCTCACCTTGGTCTGCGCATACACGCCCTGGACGAAGAAGTC
>Ga0163144_10011262_pt1 | contig 18939 bp, 16 predicted proteins | sample OliLak19BULKMAT1_FD_123175 | JGI IMG/M metagenome (GOLD analysis project Ga0163144, IMG submission 123175) | Freshwater microbial mat bacterial communities from Lake Vanda, McMurdo Dry Valleys, Antarctica - Oligotrophic Lake LV.19.BULKMAT1 | ecosystem: Environmental > Aquatic > Freshwater >... | reverse complement strand
TGGCGCCCGCGGCCAGCAACGGCTTGTAGGCCAGACTGACGTAGTACTCGCCTCCCACGTTGAGGTCACGCTCGACGGTGCGTCGAAACGCATCGAGCATTACTTCGCCGGACGAGAAGTAGTAGGTCCCGCTGGACGCGTACTCCTGCATGCGCTCGCTGGTATAGGGCTGCTTCTCCTGGATGTCGAGTATCCAGCCGCCTTGCTCCCGCATGTAGGCGTAGTTCGTCGTACCCAAGCTGTGCGGGTGGAATCCTCGATATGCCGGGATCGCTCCGTCGCATGCGCAATCCCGCACGAAGCTCTTGAAATGTTCCCAGTTCCAATAGCAGGCGAAATCGCAGTAGTTGACGATGATCGGCTTTCGAGAGTCGATCAAGTCCGCCACTGACAGCACTGCGTGTACCGGCCCCAGCTTGTGCGGTTCGATCCCGACTATCCGGCCCGTCGGGCAGTATTGCCGCAGTATCGTTTCCATGCGGTAGCGCGGTTCGGCCAGATGCTGCTGGTTGCAGACAAACAAGAAATCGATTTCGCCGGGGAACAGGTCGATCACGTGCGCGATGACGGGCTTGCCGTCGATTTCAATAAGCGGCTTGGGAACTTCGTAACCGGCCTTGCGGAATCGCTCGCCAAAGCCCGACATAGGCACCACAATCTGCATCGCTTTCACCGTCCTCGAGCTGTTCTCAAACGTATCCATCCATATGACAGCCGGGTGAGATGTGCGTGTCGGCCCCCTCCCATGTCGTTGCCATTGCCCCTATACCTGACGCACCGCCGACTACGATGTCATGCGAGCGAGGGATTGCCGGTATTTCTCCGCATCCCAGCCCAGCAATTCGAGAATTGCGAATTCCGGAAGCGGAACGATATGCTCGGAACAGTCGATGCGTCCCGCCAGCGCAGCCCAGCAGCCCAGCATGGCCTCGGCATTGGCGGTGATATCACGACGAACGATCACCCCGAACCCCGGCACGATGACATACGGCGCATCGAGTTCTGCCCAGTCGAAGCCGTCCAGTTCTGTCGCGGCTCTGCTGACCGCGCCGGAACCGAGAAAGACCACGTGATCGGGATACAGCGCTCCCACGCGCGCCACTTCCAGCGCAGTTGAATCGAGCGCAAGTCGATTCACCGACTCATCCTTCGGCAATCTTCCGCCGATGCGGTTCGCCAGTTCTGCCGCTCGCGCAAGGGTGCTGGACGACGAGGCGATTCTCGAAGCCCGATGCAGCGCATGCTCTACGGTGGCAAGAAGCGCCTGGGCCTCATCGAGACGGTCCGCAGCGATCACGAGTCCGTGATTGGCGAGTACCAGGACCAGTGGATCGGTCGAATCGATGTCCGCGACCAGTTCGATGGCGCGCGTGAGCGGCGCACCGGGTCGCGCATACGGAACCCAGCGCCATGGGATTCCTGCCAGCAGCGGCTGCAGGGCTTGCTCTCCTGCCTCGATCACCGCATGACAGAGGACATTGATCGAATGCACGTGCAATACGACGCGCTGCGGCAGCAACGCGTGCAATCCGGTTTCAATCGAAGGTTTCAGCCCCGCGGCACCGATCACGCTGGCGGCAAAATCGTCTTCTCCCGCCAGAGCTCGGCTGCGCGCGGACTCCGACGCGACCGGTACGAAGATGTCGCTGTCATCGGCGTCCGCCAGCCATTTGCCCGAGGCCTTGACCCACAGGACGCCCTCATGCTTGAGCGAGACATTGCCCCCGGCTCCCTGTACGAGATCGGGGTCGCGGCCGATCTCCGCCGAAACGGCACGGAACAGCTTCCAATCCACGACGGCCGGCTCCCGCTGAACCCCCCGGTTAGGCGTCATGCTCGCACCAGTCCACCGGGAAGATAAATCGATGCGACGCGCGCGGAAGTGTCTTCATCGGTCGAGGATGGCCCTGGACCCCCTCGAAGTCTCGATGTCATCGACAACCGTGACCGATGATGCATCGACGTGCTGCACATCTCATTTCTCATTTGCTGCCGCCATCTCGTCATCGCTCGTTTTCCCGCGCGAAAGTCCTGCCTTGGCCAACCCGAACAATCGTTTGATCGCGTCGCTCCTGAACAGATTCATGTGATAGACGGTTCGCGACCGATCGGTCCATCGCGTGTGCCATTCCATCAACGGACCGTAGAACTCGACGCGACGGATCCGTTTCTCGGCGAAGATGTTTCGAAAGATCTGTTCCCTCATGAGAGTGGCGGGTGACAACTTGCCGAAGGTCTCGTCATAAGCGGTCTTGAGCACCACCATCATGTCCCGATATTCGACACACAAGTCCATCGCAACCAGAGACTCATCGAAGAAGTATCGATAGGCCCTTGCCTGACCCAGCTTCGCCATGCCCTCCATCATGTCGACGTAGAACCGCCCCTGGGCAGTTTGCATCGAGACCGCCGTTCCGACCGAGCGCTTCCATCCCGCCGTTTCAAGTTTCGCGTAGTCCTCGATCGCCTCACGCATCTCGAGTGGATCGGTGACCTGCTCCAGCCTTGCGGTGATCCCGTCGGTCGAGAGTTTCTTACCCAGCTTCCTGACGTTGTCCCGCAGGTTCTTGCCGCGAGCTGCCCAGAACGACTCGAAGTCCCCTTCGATTTCGACCCAGGCAGTCTGGATGTAGTCGAGAGTGGATAGCGTCGTCCCCTCGTCCGGCCGTGGTACCACCATGGGGTCCAGCTGGGTAAGCCCGATCATCATCGGCAGGCCGGGCAGGGCACGAAACAGTTCCGCTATCGACCGGTGATTCAAACCGGCATCCTGCTTCTGAAGGAATGGGCCGAGCGGCAACTGTGACGGCTGGAATGTGTGCCATTTCCCGATACCCTTCCGCTGCAGGATCAACGCGCTGGTCGTTTGACCGTCGCCGTCACGGAGGGCGACGAGTTCGTCGCCCTCCCCGAAATGGTCAAGCGCAGCCTGCAGAAACGCACTGCCAAGAAACGGGATACCCCCTGCATCGTCATTCAGGGCGTCCCACGATCGTGCGACAGACGAGAACTCCGTGGCCGGCACGAATTTCCAACTCATTCTGGGCCCTCCGCAGAAGGCGTGCCCAAACTTGCCGCATGCTCGGATTGACGTTCAGGAAACCGGCGGCCAAAAACCTTTGTCAGCGATTTTTCGAAGTAGTCCATATCCTCGACGGAAAGATCCTGATGACAAGGCAACTGAAGCACATGATGGGCCCAGGCGTTGCCTTGATCCGAAGCTTCTTGCGGCGTGTTGGGCCACCGCCAATCCCAACGAAATACGGCGATGCCGAGCGCCCGCAAGGCGACAAACGATTCGTTGGGGTTGTCGGCCCAGAGGGGAAACACGTAGGGAGCGGCACCGACCGGCAATGACGACCCGAGCGGGCGAGCACTGACAAGCTGAGCCGAACAATTCAGCAACAGGGAGAAATGGGCGCGACGATTGTGGTAGGCCCGACTCATGCGGGTATGCTTCACGATGCTCAGGGCAGCCTTGGACATGGCCATTCCGGCCTTTTCGAGATCCAGATCGGCCAAAGATTCCTGCGCGACAAGTATATCTACGGCAGGATCGTGGACGGCCGTCCTACGCTTGCCTCGCAGCGACGATTTGGCTCGCCACAAGGCATTGAGCGGGGTATTTACCCCGGCGAGTCGGTTGAAACTCGTCGCGCGCTCGAGAATGTCCACTGCGGTCTTCAGCTCTCGGGACAAAGGGCTCGCGCGCAGCCGCACCGATTCGAGCGAATGTCTTGCGGAAGCGATGCAACCGCCTTCGGGCACCGGGAAGAACTTCGTCATGCTCCCGATCGCGTAGTCGCCCAGAGAGCCGACAGCATAACCATCGTGTTGGCCCCAGAGGGCGTGGGCGCAATCCTCGATGAACGTGATGCCCCGGTCGTCGCACAGTTGCCGGATCGCGTACATGGCGCGCGGCAATCCGAAGAAATGCGCTGCCAGGATCGCCCGCACGGGTCGGCGTGTCGCTGACCGCAGGTAGTTCATGTCGGCGCTGCCGTCGGAACAGATTGGATAGAACTCCACTTCGCCGCCGAGCAAGACGACCGGAGCGATCATCGACATGCAGTGATAACTGGGCATGAGAACCCGATCCCCGGGCTGGAGCCCGGCGAGCTTCAGTGCGTGCCAGATGGCCGCGCGACCGCTCGTCGTATAGCGCACGTGCTTCAGGTCCAGCAGGGACGGCTGTTCCGACTGCCGGGCAAGTGAGACGCCCTGCCAACTCAGGACGGGGAGTGTCGGTACGGTTTCGTTCATTCACTGAGCGCCCGTGTCAGCGCAGGGACGCCGAGTGCGCCAAGTCCAGCCGCTCGGCAAGACGCCTCGCTTGAGCCGAGCGCGAGTAGTCGCCGATCCTGGTCGGCGGCGGCACCTGCAGCTGCCCGGCCGCGGCGTCGCGCATCAGAGTTTCAAGCATCGCCAGGATCAGTTCCGGCCGATCGAGCGGCGCCACGTATTTTGAGCCCATGGATGCAAGCACGTGGGCAGTGTCGCCTTTCGGGTCGGTCAATCCGACCAACGGACGACCCGATCGAAAGTACTCATAAATCTTGGCCGGAATCTGATCGTTACAATTCGAAGCTTGGAGAACCAGCAGCGCGTCCGCCCGCATCATCTCCGCGAGGGCTTCGCGGTAGGGCAACGCAGGAAGGCACTCGACCTGCGCCTCCACGCCATTTTGTTGCGCGAGTTGGCGCAGAAGATTGTCATGAGAAGAAGCGCGAAAGCACAGCCTGAGTTTCTCGGCCACGGCTGGGGCAGCTCGCTTCAGCCGACCGAGGGCTTCGAAGAGGTGGGTGGGGTCGCGCTCCGAAGGGTATACGACCCCGCTGTGCAGCAGCGTCACCATGCCCGGCTGCAACGGTCCTCCGTGTTCGGACAATCCCGCGAAGCTGTGCTCATCGAATCCGTTCTCGATCACGCAGATCTTTTCCGCCGAAGCAGGATATCGCCTCGAGTACTCGCGGGCGGCTCCGGGCGTGGTGAAGACGCTGCAGGCTGCGTTTTCGATCGCCGCTTTCTCGATCCGGTGGAACGCTTGCCAAGTGGCGGGGTCCGCCGGGTAGCCTTCCTGTGCCATCGGATCGCGAAAATCCGCAATCCAGGGAAGTCCTGTGAGGCGATGGATCAATCCGGCCGTCAGATGTGCGCTTGCGATGGGATACGTGCTCCACAACGCGTGCGGCCGCTCGCGCCGCACGATCTGAAGTGCCATTGGGACAGCTCCGATCACCCACGATACCCAACGATCCGGCCGGGCGAGAAAGCCGGGATAGCGCCCCGCGATCGCCAGATGCTTTCGCGTATCGAGCCCGAATGCCCTGTGAACGGCGACATCGGCGGGAATCTCCGGTAACAGGTCGACGGCGGTTTGCTCGTAAGCCGTGGGTTTGGCGGTCAGGACGATCGGCATCCAACCGTTCGCGGGAAGGTGTTGTACGAAGCGCAACGTCCGTTGCACGGCACTGCTTCCGGCGAATGGGGGAAACTGAAATACGACCATCAGGACCTTTTTCACGTCAGCCCCCTCAACCAATCGCTCACGGATCCCTCGACTTCCACGCGCCATTGCGCAGTCGAGAACGTGTGATCTGCCTGGGGCATTTCCATGCGGCGCGTTCTCGGATCCGCAAGACGGGCCCGCCAACGCGGATCGCGAGCCGACAGTTCGAGGAATTCCCTCGCGGTCAGATCGTTGCCACTCAACAGGACCAGCGATGGACCGGAATGGCGTTGCCATCCGGCGAGCATCCTGTCCCGGAAGTTCGCGGTCTGTTCTGGACCGCCGCCACCTCGGAGCGCCGAGAGCGAAGACCCAACCAGGCCGCCGATCGCGTCCGCAATACTCACTTTGCCGCTCACGAGCTTGCGCCAGAACGCCCCTGACAAGATGCGGCCCCCGTAATAGTGCTTGACTTGGGTGGCCGCTTGCGTCTGTGCATCGCGCACCCATGGGTTGATCAGAACCAGGCCGCACACGCGCGGGTCCGTCGGCGCATAGATCATTGCCGCGGAAGCGCCGTCGCACAATCCCCAAAGCACGACGCGGGTCGTGCTCGGGTGAACGTCGAGAAAGGCATCGATCGCCGCTCGAATATCGGAATCGATTTCTGCGAACGGTCTCGGGGCACCATCGGAATCGCCCATCCCGCGATAGTCGAAACGGAACACCGGCGAACCCTGCTCAGCGAGATTGCGCGCCAGCAGCGCGAACTGTCGATGGCTTCCGACGCGATACTGCGGCCCTCCGACAACCAGCAGGACTCCCGGCTTGCCTGCATCGCGTTCAGGGGCGGTCAACACGCCGACGAGTCGATCACCATCGCATTCGAACACCACGCCTCGATTCACGCTCGTCATCCGAATGCAGTTCCGAGCGCTTGCAGGGTACGCTGGCAGAGACCCTCGGCACCTTCGATTTCCACCGTCATCCAGAAAGGCTGGCCAAGCACCTGATCGTACTCAATGGCGACGCCGCCCTCCCGCAACAGGGAGAGTGCTCTGAGCGTCGCCGGGGGCGGCTCGGTCACCGGCTCGGGCGCAACCTCAAGCCATACGAGGCGGCCCTTCCAGGCGGCGAATGCGCCGATGCCTCGTTCCGCCATCGGCAGCACGAGCATGGGATTGAGCTCGTAGCCGCCTATTTCGAGAGGCTCTCCGCGTTCCAGAGTCGCACGGAGCTGCTTCGTGGTCTGGGTCGGGCCCGATCCGGAAAAGGCCTCCTGGGCAATTCGCAATCGCAGTAGTTGCGTGAGTTGCTGTTCGCCGGACAGCAGTGGCTGCCAGAGAACCAGCATCGAATCCGGATCCGCTGCGTCCCGCGCCAGCAGCGCGCCGGACCGGACTGCCCAGTAGGCCACTTTCAATCCCGTCTGCCGCGCGAGATCGGCGCCCGCGGCGCGGAAGTCGGCAACCCACTGCGCCCACGTCGCGTCGGCGAAGTCCCCGGGGCTGTCCCCTGTTCCGAACGCATCGACCAGCCGAACATGCCAGCCATTGGCCGAAAACGCCCTTGCAGCGCACGCCATGGCTCGACGCGACTTGTTGAGCTCCTCACCGAACGGCGGCACGAGCACCAGTGCCCCAGCCGCCTTCTCCGTAGGCTGCCAGTCGACGCAGAAACGTTCGCCGGTTCCAAGATCCCTGAACTGCGCGCTCAGGGAGCACCGCCGGACCGACATTCAGGCCCCGATCTTGCTGGCGACAAGCGCGCGCAAGGCACCAAGTGTGGAAAATGCGGACGCGTCGATTTCGTCGTCCTCGAAAGCAATGCCAAAATGTTGCTCCAGGGCGGTGAGGACACTGACCACCGCCATCGAATCAAGCTCGGGCAGGGCGCCGAGCAGCTTGGAATCATCGGCAAGGTTGCCCGCCCGATCCCCCAACGAGAGCGTTTGCCGGAGAATGCCGCGAATGGCGTCGGCCGAAACTGCGTTCATTTGTGTCATGGCTTGTAACAATCGGTGTGACGATCCGTTTCAGGGCAAAGGGGTGGGAAGGCTCGCCGTCACGGAAATTTGCAAGCAACAAGCGGCTTGCTGCCGGAAGCAAGTTTAGAGCCTAACTGATTTTCGCGCGCACTCGATGACCACCCACCTTCGCACCATCGTCTCCGATCTCCTTCGTCCCGAAGGCCGGGACGCTCGCATTGCCATCCGTACCGACGGACAGGATGTGTCCTATGCTGCCCTCCAGGCGGAGTGCGGCATATTCGCCCAGGCGCTGCTGCGCTTGCGGCTATCGCGCGGCGAACGCGTTGCCGTCTATCTGGAGAAACGGCGCGAGAATATCGTTGCGATGTTCGGCGCCGCGACCGCGGGCCTGGTGTTCGTTCCAGTCAATCCCTTGCTCAAGGCCGAGCAAGTGGGGCACATCCTGCGCGACTGCAATGTGCGCGTCCTGGTGACTTCGGCCGATCGGCTCGAGTTGTTAGCTCCGACTCTGGTCGCCTGCGAGGACCTTCGCACGGCGGTGATCGTCGATGGCGCGGCGCAAACGGTGCCTGCTGGATTGCAAGTCATGACATGGGAGGAATCGTCATACGGTTCGGATGCGGCACGGCCAGTCCATCGCGTGATCGACACGGATCTCGCAGCCATCTTCTATACCTCCGGCAGCACCGGGCGCCCCAAGGGCGTGATGCTGTCGCAGCGCAACATCGTGTGGGGCGGCATCAGCGTGTCGAGTTACTTGGAGAACCACGCGGACGACCGTCTGCTCGCCGCGCTGCCTCTGTCTTTCGATGCCGGATTCAGCCAACTCACTACCAGTTTCCATACTGGCGCCTGCGTAGTGCTGCACAATTTCTTCCTGCCGAAGGACGCGCTCAAGGCCCTTTCGAGCGAGCGAATCACCGGGCTCACCGCGGTGCCGCCGCTGTGGTTCCAGTTGATCCAGCACCCCTGGCCGGAGACCGTCGCCGACCACCTCCGCTATATCGCGAACACCGGCGGTCGCATGCCGCGCACGACGCTCGATACGTTGCGCGCCCGGTTGCCGAAGACCCGGGTGTTCCTCATGTACGGGTTGACCGAAGCGTTCCGCTCCACGTATCTGCCGCCGGACGAAGTGGACCGCCGCCCGGATTCGATCGGCAAGGCCATCCCCAACGCCGAAATCCTGGTGTTGCGCGAAGACGGCACGCAGTGTGCACCGCGCGAACCGGGCGAACTGGTCCACCGCGGCGCGCTCGTCGGCATGGGCTACTGGAACGACCCCGAGAAGACCGCCGAGCGCTACAGGCCGCTGCCCGGACGCGAAGGGGGCTACGTGCTGCCCGAGTACGCCGTGTTCTCGGGTGACACGGTGTATTCGGACGAAGACGGCTTCCTGTATTTCGTGGGTCGCCGCGACGAGATGATCAAGACGTCGGGCTACCGCGTGAGTCCGACGGAAATCGAGGAGGTCGTGTATCGCACCGGGCTCGTCTCGGAAGTGGCGGCCTTCGGGGTTGCGCACGATCAACTGGGTCACGCGGTGGTCCTGGTGGTAGTGCCGGCGAGAGCTGACATCGACACCGCCGCGATCAAGGCAGCCTGCCAGCAGACATTGCCCGGCTACATGGTGCCCAAGCACATCGAGCTGCGTATGGGTAACCTGCCGCGGAATCCGAACGGCAAGATCGACCGCAAGCATTTGGCGGACGAGTTCCGTTCGATGTTCGAGAATGCGGTCCCATCATGAACGCACCCAATCCTCCTCTCGTTCCCGGCACGGTCAGCACCAATCCGTTTCCAGTGGAGAACGGCGAGCTCGTCGTCGGCGGCCTGCCGTTGTCGCGGCTTGCCGCTCGCCTGGGTTCGACTCCGTTCTTCGCCTACGATCGCGACCTCATCTCGGCTCACGTTCGCGCACTCCGATCAGTCCTGCCGGCCGACATCGACCTGCACTACGCCATGAAGGCCAATCCGATGCCCGCCCTGGTGCAGACGATGGTGGGGCTCGTGGACGGCCTCGACCTCGCCTCGGCGGGTGAGATGAAGGTGGCGCTCGATGCCGGCGCGGATCCTGAGGAGTTGAGCTTCGCGGGGCCGGGCAAGCGCCCGGCAGAACTGTGGCAAGCGGTGGCCGCGGGCGTGACGATCAACCTGGAATCGCCGCGCGAACTGGAGGCGATCGTCGCCGCGGGCAATGCGCTCGGGGTGAAACCGCGCGTCGCCGTACGCGTGAATCCCGATTTCGAGCTGAAGGCGTCGGGCATGAAGATGGCCGGCGGACCGAAGCAGTTCGGCGTCGACGCCGAACAGGTTCCCGAGCTTCTAGCGTCCATGGGCCGCCTGCCGATCGAATTTCGCGGCTTCCACGTCTACAGCGGCTCGCAGAACCTCAAGGCCGAAGCGATCTGCGAGGCGCAGGTGAAAACCCTCGATCTCGCGGTGCGCCTTGCCGAGAGCGCGCCCGGTCCGGTGCGAATGCTCAATCTCGGCGGCGGCTTCGGCGTGCCGTACTTTCCCGGCGATCGCCCCCTCGAACTGCTGCCGATCCTGGAGAACCTGCGGATCATCGCCGCCGATGCCCACAAACGGTTGCCGGAAGCAAAACTCGTGATCGAGCTCGGCCGCTATCTCGTTGCCCACGGCGGGATCTATGTCATGCGCATCGTCGATCGCAAGGTCTCGCGCGGGCAGGTGTTCCTCGTGACCGACGGCGGATTGAACCATCATCTCGCTGCCTCCGGCAATTTCGGGCAGGTGATCCGCAAGAACTATCCCGTGTTGATCGGCAATCGGGCCGACACACCTCCCGAGGAGGAAGCGTCCATCGTGGGTCCACTATGCACTCCGCTCGATATTCTCGGCGATCGAGTCAAGCTGCCCCGCGCGGAGGTTGGCGATTTTGCCTGCGTCCTGCTGTCCGGTGCTTACGGCTACACCTCGAGTCCATTGCAGTTCCTGAGCCATCCCCATCCGCTCGAAGCGCTGGTCTGACCGATGTCCGCGTTCACTCCATTCAGCCTGATCGGCCGCGGCAAGCTCAATATCTTCATCTATCACAGCGTGAAAGCCGAGCCGGATCCGCTGCAGCCGTCCGAACCCGACATGCGGCGTTTCGACGCGATCCTCGGCTTTCTGCGGCGGTGGTTCACCGTGCTGCCGCTGGGTGAGGCCGCCCGCCGCCTTGCCGACGGTTCGCTCCCGCCGGCGGCCGCTTGCGTCACGCTGGACGACGGCTACGCCGACAATCTCACAAGGCTACTGCCCTTGCTCGAGCGGCACGAGCTGCCGGCCACGATATTCGTCGCGGACGGGTATCTCGACGGCGGCTGCATGTGGAACGACGTCATTATCGAAGCCGTGCGTCATTGCAAGACCAATCGACTCGATCTGTCGGCGGAAGGGCTGCCCGTCATCGCGTTGGACAACCTCGACGCACGCCGTCGCGCCATCGACACCCTACTGCCGCTGGTGAAATACCGGCCGGTTTCCGAACGCACTCCGCTCGCTGCCGCCATCGCTCGTAGCGCAGCCGTGACGCCATCTTCCGAGCTCATGCTGACCACGTCGCAACTCCAGACTCTGGCGCGCTCGTCACTCGTTACGATCGGCGCCCATACTCATTCCCATCCGATCCTGGCCGTGGAAGACGAAGCGACGGCGCGCGAAGAGATTACCGCATCGAAACGGCGCCTCGAAGCGCTGACTGACCGATCGGTCGGCCTGTTCGCGTATCCGAATGGACGTCCGGGGGCGGACTACACGGCTCGGGACGTGGGTCTCGCACGCGCGGCTGGCTTTGACGCCGCGGTCAGCACTGCGCCTGGATTTGCCACGGCGGATTCGGATCGCTTCCAGTTGCCGCGCTTTACGCCGTGGGATCGCACGCTGCCGCGGTTTGCGGTGCGGATGGCGCGACACCTCGCGGGACGCTCCCCGGCGAAGGCGTACGCGCAATGAGACACAGTCTGATGGCGGTAGCGGGCGCCTCCGGCGAAGTCGCCGCGCGACTGCGCGAACGCGTCCGCAGCAATCCCCATGCGGGGCTGCAGCGGCCGGCCCAGCTCACGTCGGCGAGCGCGTCGCTCGACTGCGGCGACGGCTCGTTCTTCGACGTGCACCCGGACCCGGGCGGCTTCTGCGCCGTTATCGGGCATCCATGGCATCGGGGTGGTTCGTCGCGACGCGCTTCCGCCCAGGACATACTGGAGGCCTACCGCAAACGGGGCCATGAACTGCTCGACGGGCTCGCCGGCGGCTTCGCGATCGTGGCGCACGACGCTGCCAGCGGTCGCACGTTGTTCGCTGGCGACCGGATCGGGGTCCACACGCTCTGTTATGCCTCCGTGCCCGAGGGCGTGGTCGTCGGGCGCTACGCGGACGAAGTGGCGGATGCACACACGGAGGATTCGCGCCTTTCGCTCCAGGCGCTCTATGACTACCTCTACTTCCATGTCATTCCGTCGCCCGCAACGGTGTTCCAAGGCGTGCAGCGCCTCGAGGCAGCCCACTTCGCCGAGTTCCGCAACGGACAATTGGTGGTCCGCCGCTATTGGAGTCCGGACTACAGCCGCGAGCAGGCCGGCACATCGGGCGACCGGGCACAGCGCTTTCGGGATCTCATGCGAGAAGCGGTTGCGCGCGATGCGGCAGGCGGTTCGGTCGGTGCGTTCCTGAGCGGCGGGACGGACAGCTCCACCGTCGTCGGTTGGCTGGCCAAGGCCAGCAATTCGCCGCCGCGCGCGTGGTCGATCGGTTTCGACGCCGAAGGCTACGACGAGATGTCTTACGCACGGCTCGCAGCGAAGCATTTCGGGGCCGAACATCATGAGTACTACGTCACGCCGGCTGACATCGTCCGCGGTATTCCACTGCTTGCAGCGCACTACGATCAGCCGTTCGGGAATTCTTCGGCGCTGCCCGCATACTTCTGCGCGCTCAAGGCCCACGACGCCGGCGTGGACCGCCTGCTCGCAGGCGACGGTGGCGACGAACTGTTCGGCGGCAACACCCGCTACGCGAAGCAGCAGGTGTTCGAGTGGTACGGCTCCGTCCCGTCCGTGCTGCGCAAGGGGCTGCTGGACCCGATTCTCGGAACGAGCCTTGCGCGCGCATTACCTGGCATCAAGAAAGCGGCGAGCTACGTGGCGCAGGCCAACGTACCGTTGCCGGCGCGGCTGCGAACCTACAACCTGCTGTCCCGCCTCGGCACTTCGCGCATGCTGTGTACGGGTTTCCTGCGCGCGGTGGATGAATCGCGTCCGGCACGGCATGAATCGGCAGTGTTCGCCCGGTGCGACGATCGCGCGGTGCTGAACCGGCAGCTTGCCTTCGATCTCAAGTACACGCTCGAGGATGCGGACTTGCCCAAGGTCGTGCACACGTGCGAGCTGGCCGGCTGCGACGTCCGTTTCCCGATGTTGGACGATGCCGTCGTGGCATTCGCGAATCATCTGCCGCCCGCGGACAAACTTGACGGATTCAAGCTGCGTCCGTTCTTCAAGCAATCCTCGCGCGGTTTCCTGCCCAACGAGATCCTCGCCAAGTCCAAGCATGGCTTCGGCCTGCCGTTCGGCGCATGGGCGCTTCGCGACGCGGCGCTCGGAGCCTATGCGAGGGAGAGCCTCGTATCGCTGGTCGACCGCGGCCTCGTGCAGCGTTCGTTCGTCGACGAGGTCTTCGTGAGCGAACTCCCGGCCCACCCTGGCTTCTACGGCGAAGCAGTCTGGATCCTCATGCTGCTGGCACGCTGGCTTGATCACCATGCGCCGGGCTTCCGCATCGAAGGGTGATGCGGCGAGCGCTCGGGCCCTGACGGTGCCTGCCCTGGTGGCGATCGCGGCGCTCGCCCGGATGGTCGCGCCCGCCGCACTCCTCGCGACGACGATCGATGCCGTTGCAGGTACGTCGGTGCGAGATGCCGCCGTCAGGGTGCTGCGAGTCGGACCCACCAGAGCGATCAAGACCATCTCAGGTGCAGCAGGCATGGCGCGGGATGGCGATACCATCGAGATCGATGCTGGCGAGTATGCCGGGGACGTCGCGATCTGGGAGCGCAGCGGTGTCACGATTCGCGGAGTGAACGGCCGTGCCAGACTGGTCGCGAACGGCGCCGCAGCGGAAGGAAAGGCTATCTGGGTGGTTCGCGCCGACAACTTGCGCGTGGAGAATGTCGAGTTCGTCGGCGCGCGCGTCCCCGATGGCAACGGCGCAGGCATCCGATTCGAGCGCGGAATCCTGCGCATCAAGGGCTGCGTGTTCCGCGGCAACGAGAACGGCATCCTCACCAGTGGCGACCCCGCCTCGATGCTGGAGATCGAGGATTCCGAGTTCGATCGCAATGGCGCGGGCGATGGCTACAGTCACAATCTCTATGTCGGCGCCATCGCCCGGGTCATAGTCACGGGCAGTTACTTCCATCGCGCGAACGTGGGTCATCTGCTGAAGAGCCGCGCACGGGAAAGTCGCATTCTCTACAACCGGCTCACCGATGAATTCGACGGGCGCGCCAGCTACGAACTCGAGTTTCCGAACGGCGGACTCGCCTTTGTGATCGGCAACGTGATCCAGCAATCACAGCGTTCCGAAAATCCCGTGATCGTCGCATACGGCCGGGAGGGATACACACATGCGCCCAACGAACTCTATCTGTCACACAATACGATCCTGAACGATCGCGCGCAGGGGGGCGTGTTCATTCTTGCCGAACCGGGAGCGGACGTGGTACAGACATCGAACAATCTGCTTGTCGGTACGGGAACCGTGCGCATTCCCGGTGCCAGGAAGTCGCGGGGGAATATTGCATTGCCCGATGGAACCGAGTTCGTCGATCGCACGGCGCTCGACCTGAGACTCAAACGTTCCTCCTACCTGCGGGGAAAAGCGACGCCTCCGGCCGGCGCTCGCGGCGAATCCCTGCGTCCGACGGCGGAGTTCGCAGCTCCGGCGGGAACCCGGCAGACCGAGGCTGGCGCACCGTTGAACCCGGGCGCAATGCAGTCGACCGGGCCATAGGGCGGAAACATGCCGAGGACTTCGGGACGGATCCGCAAGCCCTCGCGTTTGCTTCGCGGCTATTCGGTGCTCGCCCTTCCTTCGGCCACGCTCGTGCTGGCATGGTGGCTCACGCTGCACCCGTTTGGGGGCAGCACGATGGTCCTGCCCCTCGCCGCTTATTCCGCGGTCATCCTGATCCGACCGGACTGGTGGTTGGTCTTGCTGCCCGCGCTTTGGCCAGTCGCCGATCTCGCACGCTGGAGCGGCCAGATCCACGTCACGGAATCCGATGCGCTTGCGCTCGGCACCCTCGCAACTCTGAGCCTTCACGCACTGTTCACGCGACGCTGGCCCGCGGCAGTCGAACCGGTACCGTTTCGCGCAGGGATCACGGTGTGGGCGAGCATGGCGCTGCTGGCCCTGGCGACTGCGCTGGCACTCGCTCGAGGCATGTCCGAGTTCCCGCCGGAGAGCGTCGAAGCTTGGACGGGATATTCCGGCAGCCTGAACGCGATTCGCGTAAGCAAGGGTTTCCTGCTTCCCATGTTGCTGCTGCCATTCCTCCATGCAGCATTGCGCAGGGACGGCAAGCGTGCGTTCGAACGTCTCTCGGCCGGGCTGGCGCTTGGCCTGGGCACTGCGTCGGTGGCCGCATTGTGGGAGCGTGCCGCGTTTCCAGGCCTGACCGACTTCGCCGCAGACTACCGGACGACCGCGCTGTTCTGGGAGATGCATGTCGGGGGTGCGGCGCTCGACGGCTGGCTCGCCCTGACTCTTCCGTTCGCCATATTCACTGCCTGGACCTGGCGACGATCGCCGCCGGGGCTCGCCGTCACGCTGGCGATCCTCGCGATCGGGAGCTACGCGATACTCACGACGTTCTCACGGGGATTGTATCTCGCCGTAATGGTCGCCGGCGTAACCCTGGGTGTCGCTGCGTTGCTCGCCCGAGCCGACACGGAAAAGGATTCCGGTCTCCGACCCATGATCGCCATCGGAGCCGCGGGAATTGCCGCATTCGCGATTGCCGCGATCGTGTTTCGGCATGGAGGGTACCGCGGTGCGGCGGCAATGCTGCTCACAGGCGGGCTCGCCTATGGACTGGTCGGCCGGCTGTCCGGACTACGCGTCCCCGAAATCGCCACTGCCCTGGGGCTCGCAGCGGTGATCGCTGCGGCCAGTACCTGGTTCGGATCGCTGTTCCCCAAGGCCCCATACGTCATGTTCGCGCTGGCCTGGCTCGCGGGAGCGGGCACGGCTTGGCATCTTTGGCGTGGCGCACCAGACCGGGGATGGCGCGTGCTGGGCTTCGCGATTTTTTGCTGGGCTCTGGTCGCCGCCATCGGCGTGGCGGTCAATTGGGGCGGCGACGTGGCGTTGGCCGACGCGATCGGCGCCGCAGCGCTGATCGCGGCCCCGGCGATCGGACAAGTCTCGTCAAGGCGAAGTTTGTGGATGCCCAACATGAGAGGAGTGCTTGCCGCGGGCGTTATGGGCATCGCGAGCGTGCTAGCGGCGGCCGTCTTCGGCGGTTATTTTTTCCAGGTCCGCGCGGCCAACACGGGTGCAGATCTGGCAGGTCGTCTAACGCACTGGCGCCATAGCGCGTCCCTGGTCGATACCGAGGCAGAGCGATGGCTGGGAATCGGAGCCGGGCGGTATTCGGAGGCCTACTTCTGGAAGGTTCCCGAGGGCCGGGTCCCAGGGACTTGGCGGATCCTGGACGAACCGGGAAACATCTATCTGCGACTGGGCCCGCCAAAGCATATGCGCGGATTCGGAGAGTTGTTTCGCGTCACACAAGCGGTTCCCCTAGATGTGCGGGGACCATTCCTCTACCGATTCCGCGCGCGCGCCAACGCACCCTCGGTGATACGCATCGAGATTTGTCGAAAGCATCTGCTCTACACGGAGGACTGCGTCATGCGCAGCCTGAGCGTCAAGGGAGACGGCAAGTGGCAATCTTTCGACGGCGTCACCGAACAGGGGGGGCTTTACCGGGGAACCTGGTACGCACCACGGCTTGCTTCGTTGTCGCTTGATCTGGATGGTGATGCGCCGGTCGATGTGGACGATATCGAGGTTGCAGACGGGCACGCTCGCCCTTTGTTGCACAACGGCAACTTCGATTGGGGGCCGGCATTCTGGTTCTTTTCTTCGGACAAGCACCATTTGCCCTGGCATGCAAAGAACATGGCCCTTCATGCGTACGTAGAGGGGGGAATTCTTGGGTTGTCTACATTGGGCGCCGTCGTTATCCTCGCGTTAGGCAGGGTTAGCCGGCGGATGCGTTCGAAGGGCCCCGTGGCTGCGGTGCTGCTGGCGAGCCTGCTTGCGTTCCTGACCGTGGGGCTGTTCGACAGCCTGATCGACGTTCCGCGGCTCTCGTTCTGGCTGGTCATCGTGTTGTGGCTCGCGCTGGTGTTGCGACGCGACCTGGCGGCCGCTTCTCAGGGGCTTGCCGAATGATCGTAGTGGCGCGGTCGGGTTCGGGTCGAAACCGGCGCAGCCGGGGCATTGAACGTCGAATATTTTTACAGATGTCTTTGCGACGACGCCGACGAGGAGTAAAAAGATCGTTTAAGATTAGTATATTGCAATGCATTCCAAGGCTGGAACCCGTCTTGCTAGACTCTGCCCTGACTTGGAGAATTCCAGAGAGCATCCATGACCCAGCCTTTGAAATCACGGCGCAAGATTCTTACCGCAGGTATTGCGGCGCCGCTCATTCTGACCGTTCGGCCTTCATCGGCAACCGCTCTTGCGAGCAACCGCTGCATGGAAAAAGATGCGCTGAAGCCGGTACCGTCCAATATCCTGAGCGACACGCCGGACGAATGGATGCGGTGGCGGGCGCAACCCTGCGAGCTCACCGTGCCAGTCAGTGGCAAGGCGACGAAGCTCAAAGGACGACTGTTCATCAGGAACATCAGCGCTTCCAGCTACTACGAACTGGACAAGTATTCGCCGAATACCGTCACCCCGAAGACATGTCCGTACGTTCCCGGAGCACCCGGTATCGTGGAGAGCATTCCCAGCGGGACTGCCGTCAAGAACTGTCTCGTGAAGATCAACGCCTCCGGCGTGCCGAGCGCGTACCACTGGGAGACCTCGGCAGGGACGCAGAAGTGTACGAATTCCTGCTGGACATCATTGCGCCCACGCTAGCGGTCAGGCAGTTCGAAGTGGCGTAGTGCCCGCGGGATCATGGAGCGGACGTGCGCATTGATGGCGCCGCGAGAAACCCTTCTGCATTTCTTCGCCGACGGGTGCGCCACCTTCAATCCGACGCGCTGGGAAACTCACGTCGTCGATCTCCTGGTCGGCACCCTGATCGAAGCTCTGCTAGAAGGACCGAAGTCAGTTCCTGAGTTGTTGAGCATCGCTCTGGACGCGAGCGACCTTCCCGTCCCGCAAGCCGAGCGTTTCGTCGAAGAGGCGTTGGCTCAGTTGTCCGGGCTCGACCTCGTCACAGTCTCATCGAACGATGAAGTTCGCTGAGTGGGCGCCAGGCAAACTGATTAAGACGCTCGCCGGTTCCGGCATCGTGCTGGACATCGGCGCCGCTTCGATTCGAGTGCGCAGCGACTCCAGCGACCTCGCGGAGGCGCTCCGTATCGTGTACGGCGAGTTTCCGGTATTGGATCACGAACGTTTCTGTGAAGTGAGCGCGTCGATCCAACGCGTCGGCGGTGCGCGGCGGTTCTTCCACCCCCAGGTGGATTTCGAAGTGGATGGTCAAAAGCCGTTCGAACCATTTCCCGCAGATACGCACTTGCCGCTCCTCGAATGGGGTGTCAACTGGACACTCGCCGAGCGCTTCAACCACTGTCTCCTGCTCCACTCGGGTGTCGTGGAAAAACATGGTGTTGCCATTGTGCTACCTGCGATACCCGGTTCCGGGAAAAGCACGCTGACGGCGGCGCTGATGCTGAGCGGGTATCGCCTGCTCTCCGACGAATTTGGGGTCGTGCGCTTCGCGGACGGTGCGCTGCTGCCGATGCTGAAAGGCGCCGCGTTGAAGAACGCTTCGATCGATGTAATACGGGCGAAGTTTGCGCATGCCCGGCTCGGTCCGTCGTTCCCGAACACCCGCAAGGGTACGGTGGCCCACCTCGCTCCTGACGCCGACAGCGTGGCCCGAAGGCATGATCCGGCCCTGCCTGGCCTCGTGGTGTTTCCGCTCTATCAGGCAGCGGCCGAAACAACGCTCGAAACGATGGGGCCTTCACAGGCCTTCTCGAAGCTTGTCGTGAACTCGTTCAACTACGAGACCCTGGGTCCGGCGGGCTTCTCGGCCGCCTGCAGATTGATCGAGGCCTGCGACTGCCGCCGCCTGATCTATTCCGATCTCGATGCGGCCATCGGAACCATCGACCGCTTGACCGAGTCGGTCGCTGCAAGGCGGCTCTGACGCACGGCCGGACACGTACCGTAGGATGGCGGTTTTGTTCTACCGCTCCGCCATGGCCGAACCGATCTCGCCGCGTGCCCGGCACGTCCG
>Ga0163144_10011260_pt1 | contig 18944 bp, 12 predicted proteins | sample OliLak19BULKMAT1_FD_123175 | JGI IMG/M metagenome (GOLD analysis project Ga0163144, IMG submission 123175) | Freshwater microbial mat bacterial communities from Lake Vanda, McMurdo Dry Valleys, Antarctica - Oligotrophic Lake LV.19.BULKMAT1 | ecosystem: Environmental > Aquatic > Freshwater >... | reverse complement strand
GTCGCATCTCGCCGGGTCGCATCTCGCCGGGTCGCATCTCGCCGAGTTTCATCTCGCACAGCCGCGTGCCGCTGGATCGCGCTTCGCGGTGGGCGTGGACGTCGGCGGCACCTTTACCGATCTCGCGGCCATCGGTGAGGATGGGGAGGTGCGCGCCACGAAGGTGCTGAGCGTGCCAAGTGACCGCGCGGCGGGCGTGCTGGCCGCAGTGGAGACGTCGGGGCTCGCGCCACGCTCGATGGCGTATATCGCGCACGGCACCACCGTCGTCACCAACCTGCTGCTCGAACGCGCTGGTGCGCGCGTGGTTGCGTGCGTCACCGCCGGTTTCACCGACCTGCTCGAACTGCGCCGGCAGGAGCGCGCATCGTTGTACGATCTCACGCGACATCATCCGGTTCCACTGGTTGCGCGCGACGATGTCATTCCGGTGCGCGAGCGCATGGTGCCCGACGGCGTACAGATGCCGCTCGACAACATCGCCATCGCCGACGTCGTGCAGGCGGTGCTCGCACGCGCCCCCGGCATGGTGGCGATCACGCTGCTGCATGCGTACGCCTCGCCCGATCATGAGCGGCTGCTGCGCGATGCGCTCACGCGCGCGCTTGCTGATGCTGGCGTAGCGTGCGATGTCGTCTGCTCGCATGAGGTGCTGCCGGAGATTCGTGAATACGAACGTCTCGCGACCACGGTGGCGGAAGCGTACGCGCGTCCCGAAGTGCGACGGTACCTGAGTGACTTGCAGTCGCGGCTCACCGAACGTGGTCTTCCCGCACCGCGCGTGATGACGTCGGCGGGGGGCACGCTCACCGCGCGCGATGCGTCGGAACACGCGGCATCACTGGCGCTCTCGGGCCCGGCCGGCGGCGTCACTGGTGCGGCCGCAATCGCGCGCGCTCTCGATATTCGTGGCGCGCTCACGATCGATATTGGTGGAACGAGCGCCGATGTCGGATTGATCGACGAGGGCGAGCCGCTGGTGGAGCGCGGGGGCGCGGTGGCCGGCGCGCCCATCGCGTTGCCACGCGTGCTCGTGGAGGCCGTTGCTGCGGGCGGCGGTAGCATCGGATGGATCGACGCGGGCGGTGCACTGCGCGCGGGTCCGGAAAGTGCGGGCGCCGTGCCGGGTCCTGCGTGCTACGGTCGTGGAGGAACGCGCGCCACCATCACCGATGCGCATGTCGTGTTGGGGCATGTCGCGGCCGGCGCGTGGAGCTGCGGCGTCACCATCAGCGCCGCACTGGCGCGTGATGCTATGCAAACACTCGCCACGCCGCTCGGTGTGAGCGTCGAACGTGCGGCGGAGGCGCTGATCGCCACCGCCGATGCAACGATGGCGCGTGCACTGCGGCGAGTCTCGGTGGAACGCGGCATTGATCCCCGCTCGGTGGCACTGATCGCGTTCGGCGGCGGTGGGCCGTTGCACGCGTGCGGACTCGCCGGCCGTCTGGGGATGATGCGCATCGTGATCCCGCCGCATGCGGGCGTACTGAGCGCGGTCGGACTCGCACTGGCACCCGAGCGTCGCGAGGGGTTGGCGAGTTTCGTTGTGGCGACGGACGACGTCCATAGCGCGCGGCTGGCTGGCCTGTTGAACGGCGAAGCCGCGCGGTTGTGCGGCGAGGATGGCGGTGCGCTGACCGCGCGTTGGTGGGTACGCGCGCGATTCGTCGGACAGGGGTACGAGCTCGATGTGCCGGTTTCGCCGGGCGACGACGGTAGCGCGATCGCGAGTCGCTTTCTCGATCGACACCGGACGCGCACGGGCTTCGTGCTCGATCGCGCCGTCGAGTGCATCAGCCTGCGTTGCGCTCTGCTTGGCGATGCATGGCCGGTGCGGTTCAGTCGCGCCGTGGGCAGCGGCGAGCCGGCGCAAGACGTGGATGATGGAACGATGTTCGAGCGCACGCTGCATGGTCCGTCGATCGTGCGTCTCCCCGATGCCACGCTGCGCGTGATGGTCGGATGGACGGCGCGTGCGCTGCCAATGGGCGGGTGGATGCTGGAGCTGTCGGCATGATCACCGCACGCGATGCAGTCTCGCGCGTGCGTATCATCGGCGCGCCGGTGAGGCCGCTGCTGCCGGACGCGGGCCCGGTGCACGTCTTCCTCGTGGGCGAGGCGCCCGGACCGCGCGGCGCGGACAAGAGCGGCGTACCGTTCTTCGGGGACGCGGCGGGAAAGCACCTGTACGATGCGCTGGTGCAACTCGGCGCCATCGAGTTGCCGCCATCGGTGAGCGGGCTGGCATGGGATGGTGCGCTGTTTGCGCAGGCCGGTGCGCGACCGGTCGCGCACGGCGTCGCATTGGGAAACGCGTACGACCGTTGTCCCACCGACAATGGTGTCTCCTTCCGTGCACCGTCGCGTACCGAGCTCGAAGGGGCGGACAATGTGGAGCGGCTGGTGCGTGAGTTGACCGTGTTCTCGTCGCGCGGCCTTCGCGCCATCGTCACACTTGGTCGCGTGGCCACCAACACCATCGACGCGGTCTTGCGCGCGCATCCGATGCCGCGAGTCGCACGCGTTGCCGTGCCGCATCCGTCGGCACAAGGACTGCTCTCCATGGCGCCCAATCGTGGTCGGGGCGCGCGCATGGCCGATCTGCAGCAGGCGTGGCAGCAGCAACTGTGCAGCGCCGTGCTCAGCGCCGGTTTTCAGCGTACACTCGCATCTGACGCGGAGCGCGCATGACGACGGAGCATAAGAGTGCAGTCGTGAGTGCCGTCGTGAGTGCCGTCGTGAGTGCCGTCGTGAGTGCCGTCGTGAGTGCAGTGAACGACGCGAATCTCCAGTCGCCCGCTGCGGCCACTGCGCCGACGCACGCGAGCTTCGACGCGCTCGACCTCACTGTCTTCGCGCAAAGCGTGGCGATGCTCGCTGAAGAGATGGGAACGCTGCTCGAACGGAGCGCGATCTCACCCAACATTCGCGAGCGACGCGACGCGTCATGCGCACTGTTCGATGCGGACGGGCGGATGGTCGCGCAGGCAGCGCACATTCCCGTGCACCTCGGTGCGATGCCCGAGTCGGTAGCGGCCGTGCGGGCCGTCGGTGCACAGCCTCGTGATCTCTTCCTGCTCAACGATCCGTCTCACGGCGGCTCGCATCTCCCCGACCTCACCATGGTCGAGGTCATCGCCGATGCGGCGGACCCGACCTGCATCATCGGCTACGCCGCGGTACGCGCGCATCACGCCGATGTCGGAGGCATGAGCCCTGGCAGCATGCCCTTCGGCGCGACGGAACTGTTTCAGGAAGGGATCATCGTGCCCCCCGTGCGACTCGAGCGTGACGGTGTGCCGCAGGATGACGTGTTGCGCCTCATCCTCGCCAACGTGCGCACCTCGTCCGAGCGAGAGGGCGATCTGCGCGCGCAGCGTGCTGCCTGCGCCTCGGGCACCACGGGATGGCAAGCGTTGTACGCACGCCTTGGTGCGGCACATTTGCGCAGCGCCATCGACGCCCTGCTCGACTACACCGAACGCCGAGTGCGTGCGCGATTGTCGCTGCTCGCGGGTGCAACTGGCAGCGCCAGCGACGCGCTCGAAGGTGATGGCGTCAGCGACGCGCTCATTCCGGTGGTCGTCAGCGTGCGCATCGACAACGACACGTTGCATCTCGATCTCGCGGGCACATCGCCGGCTGTGCGCGGCAACGTGAACGCACCACCGGCCGTGGCGCGCGCGGCGGCGGTGTTCGTCTTGCGCGTGTTATGCGACGATGATGTGCCGGTGAACGACGGCGTGGGGCGCGCACTCGAGCTCACGATCCCCGACGACTGTGTTGCCAACGCCAAGAGTCCGAGCGCAGTGGCCGCCGGCAACGTGGAACTGTCACAGCGCATCACCGATGTCTGTTTCGCCGCGCTGAGCAACGCTGCCGCATCGCTCGGCGTGTACGACCTGCCCATTCCGGCAGGCGGACAGGGCACCATGAACAACGTCACGCTTGGCGCGACTGGTTGGAGCTTCTACGAAACGCTTGGCGGCGGACAGGGCGCGAGTGTTCGCGGCGATGGCCCGGACGCCGTGCACGTGGGGATGAGCAACACGCGCAACACGCCCATCGAGGCGCTCGAGCGCGCCTATCCGTTGCGCGTGGTGGAGTACGCGGTGCGACGTGGCAGCGGAGGTGGCGGTGCGCATCACGGAGGTGACGGGGTGATTCGACGCTACGAGGCGCGCGTTCCCTGTTCCGCGACGTTGCTCACGGAGCGACGTGTGCTGGCGCCAAAGGGTGCCGAGGGCGGAGCCGACGGTGCGAGTGGCCGCAACCTGCTCAACCAAGAGCTGCTGCCGGCGAAGTGCCGCATCGCCATGAACGTAGGCGACGTGCTCACGATCGAAACGCCTGGCGGGGGCGGATTTGGACGCGCCATAGAGAGCGACGGGTCAGACAGGACTGGTTGAACGCTGAGTTTCTTACTCAGCACTGTGTCCTTTCGGAGCCAACGTCACTTCCACTCATCGACAGAGCGCAGTGTGATCCCGTTTGGATCGGCCAGCGCGTCAGTCTCGGGCCCGAGACCAGGACGCAACGACCGACAGGTGTCCTAAAAGATGTTGGCAATCGGCTAGAGGCTCAGCATCTCACTACGCGTGTAGACGGCCGCGACATCGAGAAGTGAGCCGTCGTGCATCAACGGGATCATGCGCGGTGTTTCGCCGCTGAGCACGCCGGACAGTCGAGCAGAATGTTTTAATGCACGCGCAACGATTCACGTTCGGTTCATACGCTGCTGCTGGGTTGCAGTCGCGGAGGCATCGTGACTGACAGCGTTCGACCGATGCGTACCAGAAGTGCGTCTGCATCCACTTTGCCGGTGGACGCGATGCGCGTGCGCTTGCTCGCGGAGGGCGTCGTCGTGACTCAAGCGGGCGGTGCGTGCAGTGCGGCATCGGCTCGTACAGCTGTCCGAGTGGTATCAACGTGCGCGCGATCGCGCGTGACGGTGGTGCGATCCACGATCGGCGCTGTCTGTTGTGCGGGAGTTGCGTGGCCCGGTGTCCACGCGGCACGCTGCAGTTTCAGATGCTCGAGAAGCGGCGGTGACACCTGACGTCACGCAGCGCGTGATGCACCACGTGTTGATTGGCTCCGGCATCGCTGCACTGAGTGCGGCAGAGTCGAACCGTCGTGTGGACGCATTCGCAAACATCACGATGGTGAGTCCGGAGGCGGACGTGTTCTATTCCCGTCCGGACTCGCCCACCTGCTGACAGACGAGATCCCGGCCTCGCAACATACGATCGCGCGCTCATCGCGACCGGCGCGGCGTCGATTCGGGCAGACTTTCCTGGCGCAAGGTTGATTGGTGTCGTTTCTCTCGACGATCTCGCCGAAGCGTTGGCGATCGTGGAGCAGACACGGCACGCGCGTGCGGCGGTGGTCGTCGGCGGCGGAAGCACGGCCATGGAGTGCGTGCGCGTCAGGTCATCTGAACACGACCACGCTGGCCGCGTTCAGGCAGGCGCCACGGGGCTGCGTCTCGTGCCACAAGGCAGACGACACGCATCGCGGTGGCTTCGGCACTGATCGCACCTCATGCCACACCACCAGCAGTTGGGAAGCTGCCAGGTTCGATCATGCGGTCTTCCCGATCGATCATGGTACCGGTCGCCACACCGCCTGCACGACGTGCCACAACGTGCCACAACGTGCCAAACAACTACACGCGATACACGTGCTACGGCTGTCACGAGCACCGTCCGGCGCGTGTGCCAGCGCAACATCGGGGCGAGGTACGGCAGACCAATCTCGACAACTGCCTGCAGTGCCACGGCGGCGGTCGTGGAGAAGGTGGAGAGCGTGGGGAGAGTGGTGAGCGCCGCGAACGAGGCGAAAGGGGAGAGCGGGAAAGGCGTCGGCGGCATTGATCGCGTACCGTCGCCTGCTCGCGCCTCGAGGCGGCGGATTTGTTCGCCCAAGTGCAGCCGATGGGTCACTCACGACTGGTTGAACGAACAGGTGACTGAGCAAGTGAACTTGGACGGCGCCCGATATGGCAGCTCCCTTGACAAACGATTCTCACCATTGCAGAGTCGGCAACCGATTTTGTGCCCCAACGCACACTTCGCGCGCGCACTTTCCGCCCGCAGTTAAGGCCACCCATCACCCCTCCGCTCATGCGCACGCTGCTCCGACCTGCCCGATCCATCGCCGCTGCGCTGCTGCTGACCGGCGCGCTGGCGGCCCCTGCACGGGCCCAGCTCGACCTCGGTGATCCGACAATGACGCCGTTCCTTGCCGGGAATATCGGATTTCTGGGTTGGGATCGCGGCGTGTACTTCCGGGCCATCACCGACTTCTCGATTTTTTCCGCCGGCATCAAGTTCGAGGCACTGCAAGGTGGTGCGACCGAAATCATGGCAACCATCCGGGAGGGCTTCGCCGGACCGACCCGCGGGAACGTCCTTGCGTCGGGCACCACCGTCATCAACAACGTCGGGCTGGACTTCTACGACGTGCCGCTCACTTACGACTTCATCGCGGGTAACTTCTATGACATCTCGTTCGAAGATGTCGGCGGTCCCGATGGCTGGGGGAACAACGGCATTAACTCCATGGAGTTCTATTCCTTCGATTCCCCAACGAGCCCATCGTACACGGTGGGCGGCATCGTGGAGGTCATCGATGGCGGCTGTTTCCCGTCGCAGTGCCGCGAGTACGGCAATACCGTGATGCCGCACGTGCGGTTCGACGCCGCCGCAATGACGGTACCGGAGCCGGGCACCTATGCGCTGCTGGCCGTCGGGCTTGGTGCGATGGCGCTCGTGGGGCGTCGCCGCCGCAGCTGATGGAGGGTGGGAACCGTGCGGGCGCATCCCCGCACGGTGGTCCGCCGACTGAGAAGTCGTTCCGTCGTCGCTGGTCACGATGTGGCAGCCTTCCAACAGCGGCGCCGACACTCTCCCCACCCTTCGCACGCGGTCAGCGGATTCGGTGGAAGTGCGTCATCGAAATCGTCAGTCACGGTCCTCTTGCCGGCACCCATGCCGGCCGCTCGCGTCACCTTGGCCGACAACGCCACCAGACGTGCCCGCGGTTCGCCGTTGCGAGAGATGATGATCTCCTCGCCGCGGGATGCGCGCTGGACCAACTCGGGCAGACGCGCCTTCGCGGCCTGATTTGGTCTGAACCCAGATCGACGTTGATCACGTAGAGGGTGCGATCCCACCCCTCCCTCTCATGCTCGACATTCAATCCCTCGCGAAGACCTACCCCGGCGGTGTTCGGGCGCTGCAAGGCATCTCGCTGCAGGTCCCGCGCGGCATGTTCGGGTTGCTTGGCCCGAACGGTTCCGGCAAGACGACACTGATGCGCATTCTGGCCGGGCTGCTGGAGCCGACGAGCGGGCGTGTGCTTCTCGATGGCGAGGACGTCGTGCTGCATCCGGAGCGCATCTGGTCGCGCCTGGGATATCTGCCGCAGTATTTCGGGTTCTATCCCGGGCTGACCGGTGCCGCGATGCTGATGCACATGCTGCGGCTCAAGGGTGTCGAGCATCCACGTGGGCTCGACGCACTGTGCGCCGAGTTGCTCGATCGGGTGAATCTGGCGCATGCGGCCGGTCGTCCGGTCAAGTCGTACTCCGGCGGCATGCGACAGCGATTGGGTATCGCCCAGGCGATTGCCGGCAAGCCGGATCTGCTCATCGTCGACGAGCCGACGGCGGGGCTCGATCCCGAAGAACGCTCGCGATTCTATCAGCTGCTGGCGGAACTGGCGGAGTCCTGCACGGTGTTGCTGTCGACGCACATCGTCGACGATGTCGCCGTGTTGTGTCCGCGCTTGGCCGTCATCCGGCATGGACGCCTGCTGGCCACGACGACGCCGCACGAGGCCCGCGCGGCGATCGCGGGGACCATCTACGAAGGCGAGGTCGGGCGTCACGATCTCGAGGCGATGGCGGCGACGTTCGAGGTGACGCAGGCATATCTCGTGGAAGGCCGACATCGCGTGCGCGTGCATGCGCCGCATCATGATGTGCCGCCACATTTCGAGATGGTCCCACCGACGCTGGAGGACGCGTACATGCTGCTGACGCAGCGCGACGCGCGGGATCGGCCGTTGCTCGCGGGCTCGGCGTGAATCGCCGTCGCACCACCACGCTGCACGAGCTGCGAGCGCAGCTCACCAGCGCGCCATTCGTTGCCCTCGTACTGCTATTGGTTGCGGCCACCAGCACGCTCAATCCGGTGGCGATGCTCCCGGGCGGATCGGACGCCGACGTTCCGGTGCGCGCGGTGGCGAACTCGGTCTATTCGCTCGCGCCAACCTTCGCGATGAGTGGGTTCTTCGTGTATCCGTTCTTCGCCGCGCTGATGGCTGGTCTGTCGGTGCTGCGCGACGAGGAGGCGGGCGTGTCGGAGCTGTTGCACAGCACGCCACTCACCAAGGCGGAGTATACCTTCGCCAAGTTCGCCGGCGTGGTGGCCGCGTTGCTGATCGCGGTCGCGGTGCATGTGCTGATCGTGATCGTGTTTCGTGAGTCTGGCGTAGGCGGCGTCGCGCGGGGGCCGTTCGAGCTCTCCGCCTATCTGCTGGCTGCCGGACTGTTTGTGGTGCCCGGCGTGCTGTGGATGGCGGGGCTGACGTTCGTGATCGGTGCGCGCACGAAGGCGCCGATGGCGGTGTACGCGCTACCGGTCGCGTTGTTCGCGCTGGAGTTCGTCTTGCTCTGGAACTGGCATCCGCGGGGAATCGACCCCACGCTGGATGCGCTGTTGATGGTCCTCGACCCCACCGGTCTGCGCTGGCTCACGCATTCGCTGTTCAGCGACGATCGCGGGATCGACTGGTACAATGCAGCGCCGCTCGCCGTCGATCGCGTGCTCATGCTGGGGCGCCTGCTCACGGTGCTGGTGCCGTTCGCCGCCGTCGCGCAGCTGGCGCATGGCGGCAAGCGCGTGGACAACGCCGGTGCACGACGGAACCGCTGGCGGCGCGTGATGGATGCCGTCCCCGTTGGGTGGCGATTGCGTGGCGGCGCGGCCGGTCTGGCGCGTGCGAGCAGAGGTGGTAGCGCCCCATCCACCGCGTCCTCGGCATTGGCATCGTCGACGGCAGCGACCGCGCGTTCGTTCGGCAACCTCGAAGATCTGCCGATGCGACGCCGTACGCCCACCGGACTGCGTGCGACCACCACAGTGCTCGTCGCCGAGCTGCGATCACTGATGCAGCAGCCGTCCGTGTACCTGTTCGGGGCGTTTCTCTTCGCCGTGGTGACCGAAGTCGGTGGCGCCGAGGTGGACGCGTACGGCTCGACGCCGGTGCTGACTGCGGGCGGTATCGCGGTCAACGCCTTGCCGGCGGTGACGGTACTGACCTGCCTCTTCCTGTTGTTCGTGATCGTCGAGAGTCTGCATCGGGATCGCGCCACGGGGTTCGACGCGATTGCCCTCAGCAGCCCGGTGCCGACATTGTCGTTCATCGTGGGCAAGGCGCTCGCTGCAATCGCCATGGTCGGCGCCTTCACCGTGGTGTGCGTCGCCGGTGGCGGCGTCCTCTTGGTCGCCCAGTCGGGGGCATCGGCGTCGTGGTGGCCGCTGGTGTTGGTGTTCGGGGCGGTGCTGGGGCCGACGTACGTGCTCTGGACGGCATTCGTGACGGCGGTGATGTCGCTGGTCCGGTCGCGTACGTCCGCGTTGGCCATCGGATTCGTGGCGCTCTTGCTGACGGCGGCACAGTTCATCCGCGGGTCGATGACCTGGGTGACCAACTGGCCGCTCTGGGGATCGCTGCGATGGTCGGAGTTTGCGCTCTTCCCGCTGGACGGAGAGGCGCTCGTGCTCAATCGGCTGCTGGCGATGGCGCTGGCGCTCGCCCTCTTCGGCGTTGCCCGCCGGTGGTTCGTGCGCACCGAACGAGATCCCGTCGCGGCCCGGTCGCGTCGCACGCCGGCCGCGATCGGGCGACTCGCGCTGCGCGCGTCTCCACTGGTCGCGCTGCCACTGTTCACCGGGATGTTTCTCGCCGTGCGCGTGCATGAGGCGTACGACGGACCGGTCGCGGAACGGGCAGCGGCCGCCTACGAAGCCACCAACCGCCGTCAATGGGGATCGGTTATCCCGGCACTGATTCAACACGTCGACGTGACGGTCGTTCTCGATCCGGCGCACCGTGCGCTCGATGTCGACGGCACGTACGATCTGGTCAATCGGACATCATCGACGATGACGACATTGCCGTTCACCGTGCCCTTCACGTTCGGACGCGTGGGCTGGCACGTGCGCGGTGTGGCGACGACGGCAGCCGGCGGCGAGGGCCTCCAAGTCCTGTCGTTGGCGGCGCCACTCGCGCCGGGTGATACGGTACGCGTGGGCTTTCGCTATGCGGCCCGCATCAACGACGGCCTGTCGCGCAACGGTGGACCGGTCGATGCGTTCGTCCTGCCGTCGAGCATCCTCCTGTCGACGCACCGCGGAGACTTCCTTCCGATTCCGGGCTATCGCGCGGGACGATCCGCGTCGTTGCCGACAGTCGACAATGCGCCACGCTCTCCTGCGGCAGCCAATGACGGCCTGGAAGACGTCAACGACGACAGCACGTTCGACGGCGACGCGTCTTTCAATCGCGGCGCGTCGTTCACCGCAACCATGCGCGTTCATGCACCGGCGGCGCTGACGGTCAATGGCGTGGGGCATCGTACGACGTCGGTGACGCGTGATGGCGAGACACTCACCACGTGGGAGACACGCGAACCGGTGTCGGCGCTCAATCTGGTTGGCGCCGCGTACGCGGTGCGTCGCGCCGAAGGTGTGGCCGTGTTTCATCACCCGACACACACGCGCAGTCTCGACGTCATCGTGCGCACGTTGGCCGCGGCGCGTCGACACTACTCGACCTGGTTCCATCCGTATCCGTGGGACGAGCTTCGGCTCAGCGAATACGCGGACCTTTCCTCGCAGGCGACCTCCTATCCAACCAACATCGCCTTCTCCGAGGGACTGGGCTTTCTCACCACGGACGGCGAGCATGGCGGCCTGGCGTTCGCTGTGACGGCGCACGAAGCAGCCCATCAATGGTGGGGACACCTGCTGACGGCGGGCACCGGACCCGGCGCGGGCTTCTTGGTGGAAGGCATGGCCGACTATGCCACACTGCTGCTGTTCGAGGCCGAGCGTGGTGCATCGGCGCGGAGGGCACATGCCGCGTTGCTGGAGCGACAGTTTCTGGACGGGCGCGCCGGAGCTCGTGAGCGCGCGCTGCTGGCAACTCGTGACGCGACGAGCGCCGACGAGGCGGTGCTGCAGAAGAAAGGCGCGTGGACGATGTGGATGCTCCACAACAGCCTCGGCGCCGAACGGACGTTTGCGGGGCTGCGTGCGTTCATCGCCGAGCATCGCGCATCGGGACGTTTCGCCACGCCGGCCGCGCTGTTGCGCACGCTGCGACGGCAGGCGACCGACACGACGCAGTTCGATGCGCAGGTGGCGCAATGGTTCCACAGCACTCGCCTGCCCGAGTTCACCGTGGATGCTGCGCGTTGCGAGCGAGCCGACAGCGCGTGGGCGTGCGCAGCGATGCTGCGCAACAGCGGCTCCGGCGATGCCAGCGTCGACGTTGCGGCAGTGAAGGGCGACACGCGCATGGACCACGGCACGGTGCGTGTCAGCGTTCGCGCCGGGCAGTCGGTACCCGTTCGATGGATGCTGCCGGAGCTGCCCGATATTCTGGTGGTCGATCCTGAGGTGATGATCCTCCAGACGCGCCGGGAGCAGGCCCTGTGGCGACGACCTCGAACACGGCCAACAGCCAACCGGTGAGGGTGGACTCGGAATTTCACTCTCGACGAATTGTTCTGGAGGTGCACAAGTAAACCCTGGTTTACCAAAATCGTTCGCCGCCCACAGCCACACTCGATGCGACATTCGGGGCGCTGGCCGACCCGACGCGGCGCGCCATTCTCGTCCGGCTCTCCGAGGGCGAGCGTTCGATCGGCGAGCTCGCTTCACAGTTCGCGATGACGCTGCCCGGCGTCTCCAAGCATGTGCACGTCCTGGAGAAGGCGGGGCTGACGGACGTGCGACGCAACGGACGGGTGCGCCGATGTCGTCTCGTAGGTGCGGCGCTTCGCGACGCGGAGGCGTGGATCGTGAAGTACCGCGTCTTCTGGGAGCAGCAACTCGATCCGTTTGCGGCACTGCCACCGAGGTCATCGTGACGCACGCGTTGCCGCCCGATGACACATCGCGCCTGAATCACGCCAATGGTTGGAACGGTTGCCTTGCCAAATACGTCGCGCTGTTCGAAGCCACGCTCTGACGCTGTCCCCGCGGCACCACTGCCGCATCCACCCTCTGGAGGTCTCCATGGATACGAAAGCCGTTGCCACCAAGCTGGTCGAGCTGTGCAATGCCGGTCAGCAAATGGTTGCCATCGACACGTTGTACAGCCCGGACATCATCAGCATCGAGACGAACGAACCGATGAAGGAAGTCCGTGGCATTGACGCGGTGAAGGGCAAGGCCAACTGGTGGTTCGAGAATCACGACGTGCACTCGGGCGTCACACGTGGCCCGTGGGTGAACGACGAGCACTTCACCGTCGAGCACACATACGACATCACCTTCAAGCCGACGGGTGAACGCAGCACGATGAACGAGATCGCACAGTATACGGTCAGCGATGGCAAGATCGTGCAGGAGCGGTTCTACAGCCCGGTCTGAGCGCGCGAACGAGGCGGCGGGTTGGCCGGGACGGCTCCTACAGCGCGCTTCCACCACCCGGCAGGCGCACGCGCAGGAAGTGCGTGCGCTCGTTCGGCGGCAGCGCCAGCAGCCGGTGAATCTGCGCGAGCAGCGCGCGATCGCTCTCCCGTCGCAAGGCCGACGGCGCCACGAGCAACGCGTGGCGGCCAAACAGCACACGCAGCGCGCGCGCGCATGGCCTCGAACGATCGGACCCCGTCAACGCGGGCCATGAAGTCCAGCTGCAGTCCGTCGCGGTCCCGGACGACGCGGTACAGCTGTGACGCCCGATAGAACGGCCGCATGACCATCGCGTCGAGATCGACCGCGAGCGCCTCGAGCTTTCGCAGGCTCCTGCTCGTCTTGCGAAACATGAAGTGCACGTCCATGGTCGTGACCGGCGACCCTTGCAACGCGGCCGCCGCGTTGCCGATCATGACGACATCGAGTCGATGCCGCGCAATGCGCTCGGCGACGAGCGTGAGCATGGGCGCGGCGTTCATGACCGAAACACAGCAGCAAGGTATCGGGGGCCGCAGCCATCATCCTTGAATCCCGGTGTCCCAAACGGCGACGCCGCGATCGCGCGGCCGCCGCGTATTCCGCGTCGCGCCCCCTCGGTCCGCGTCATGCGGCCGATTACGCGTCTCGGCGCGTCTGGCTCGCGCTGGGACGGCTTCGAGGTAACGTAGGGGCATGCATACCTCGCCCATGATCTCGATTGCGCTGCGGTTGGCGCCGTTGGCCTTCCTGTTTGTGCAGGTTTGTGCAAGCGCCCACACCGTCGGGCACGATGGTGGCGATTGACATGAAGGCCGCGTCGGTCTGGATGGTCGATGTGGCCAGCGGCAGCACGATGGCGAGTATCCCCACGGGCGCAGGCTCCGATGGGGATCGTTTCTCACCGCGCGTCGTCGCGCACCAACGCCAACCGATGCGCACCTTGCAAGCGGTGTGGCTTCGCCGTCGAGACGCACGCTGGGCGCGCTCGTCGATCGTAGTCGCGTTGCTCGTCGCGCTGACAGCAGTCGGAACCAACGCGCGACGGTTGTCGTCGCAGCGCCGCATGTTCGTGGAGCCGAACGCGCAGTACGACGGCCGCTACACGTTCGTGCGATTGCGCTACACAGTGTACCGGCGCAGTGGCTGGGAGTTCGACTATCCGGCCATGGAGCGCAACTTCATGACGATCGTCAAGGACCTGACCAAACTTCGACCACACCTGACCGAAAGTAACGTGCACGATATGGACGATCCGGAGCTGGCCAAGTACTCCATCGCGTATCTGTCAGAGCCCGGTTTCTGGTTGCCCAATCAGTCTGAAGCCGAAGGGCTGCGCAACTGGATCCTGAAGGGCGGCTTTCTGATCGTGGATGATTTCTACGGCGAGCAGTGGCAGAACTTCGAGCGCTCGATGAAGATGGTGCTCCCCGAGGGGCGCATCGTCCCGCTCGACGTGTCGCACCCGATCTTCGATTCCTTCTTCCACGTCACGTCGTTGGCCGGGATGTCCCATCCGGACAACAACTACTGGAAGGCGCAATATCTCGGTATCTTCGAGAACAACGATCCGAAAGCGCGACTGATGGTCATCATCAACTACAACAACGATATCGGCGACTACATGGAGTGGTCGGGGCAGGGGTGGTATCCGGTCAACCTCTCCAACGACGCGTACAAGTTCGCGACCAACTATCTGGTGTACGCGCTCACGCACTGAACGCGCGCGTTACGTGGTGACAAGACCTCTGCTTCGTGCCTTTTCTCTCTGACGTCCATCTCGCTTCACGATCGCTTCAACTCCCGCTCACCATCCGAGCTCCCCGCATGAGTCGCTCTGCCTCGCTCCATCTCCAGTCGCTCACCCGCGTCCGTTACATCTCCGGTCAGCTGCTGTCGGCCGATGACCTCGACACCGAGCAGCAGTACCATCGCGATCGCGCCCGATTGCACCACCGTCTGCTGCATGGCACGGGGGTGGTGGCCGGACTCGTGGTTCGAACTTCCGGCGGACAGATCGTCGTCGCGCCGGGTCTGGCACTCGACCCTTCGGGTGACGAGATCGTGATCGCGGCGGAACATGTCATCGCTTTACCGGCGAAAAGTGACGGACTGAAGGCGCAGCACGTGGTGGCGCGCTATGCGGAAACACTTGCCGTACCCGCGCCGCCCACCGGTACGAACGATGACGAGCCCCGGTTCACGCGCGTCGTCGAAGGTTTCGCAATCACGCTCGAGGCGGTGGCACCTCCGCGTGGCAACATTTCGGTGACCCTGGCGCGACTGACCTGGCGCAGCGGCAAATGGCGCGTCGATTCGCGCTTCAAAGTGAAGAAGGTCAGGCGATGAGTGCTCGGCGTCGACTTGCCGCGGTTGTGGTACTGCTCACCGCCGTGCCGCTCTCGATCTCATCGCTGACAATGCATGCTGCCACGGTCAGCGCGCAGCGCTTCGATCGCAACGCTGACGTCTTGCCGTCGCACGCTGCCATCACTGTTGGCGCCGATCGCCTGCTCGGCGAGTACATACACCTCATCAAGGGGAAGCGCCTCGCGCTGGTCACCAATCACAGCGGCCGCCTGGCCAACGGCGATCACCTCGCCGACGTGCTTTTTGCACTGCCGGGCAGGCCGTTGCGCGTGATGTTCGGCATGGACCACGATATCCGCTCCAACGACTACTCGGCCACGCGGGACGAAGACCGTGCCCTCGACGCGACGACGGGTTTGGTGAAGTACAACCTGTACGGTGACGTGCATCGCCCGACGCGCGCGATGTTCGCCGACGCGCAGGTGGTGGTATTCGATATCCAGGAGGTGGGCGCTCGCTTCTACGAGCACATCAACATCCTTGGCTTCGTGATGGATGCGGCGGCCGAGTATGGGTTGGAGGTGGTGGTACTCGATCGCCCGAATCCCATCACCGGGTTGCGCGCCGATGGCTTTGTGACAGATGCGGCGCAGCGATATCGCTTCGGGTCGTACACCACGGTGCCCGTCGTTCACGGACTCACCATGGGCGAGCTGGCGCAATTCTACAACGGCGAGCGACTGTTGCAGGGCGGTCGCACCGTACCGCTCAACGTCGTGCCGATGGTGGGGTGGCGTCGCGGCATGTGGTACGACGAGACGGGGCTCGAATGGCGCAAGCCGTCGCCGAATCTGCTCACGCTGCAGTCGCTGCTTGCGTACACGGGCACCTGTCTATTTGAAGCGGTGAACGTGAGTGAGGGGCGGGGCAGTGCGACGCCCTTCGAAGTGATCGGCGCACCGTGGCTCGACAACAAACGCGCCATCGTGATGCTCAACGCGCTCAAGCTGCCAGGGGTCCACTTCGATACGATCACGTTCACGCCGGTGCAGCAGCCGTTTCACGGCAAGCCGCCGGAACTCGCCGACGAGCGGTTGTCGGGAATCGTCATTCATGTGCTCGATCGCAACGTCTTGCAGCCGTATCGCGTTGGCGTCGCGCTGCTGTGGGCGGTGAACACGCTGCACGCCGACAAGCTGGTATGGAATGACGCGGTGCTGGAGCGGCTCACCGCCACGCCACGTCTCAAGCAGATGATTCAGGCCGGTCGCACGCCAGCGGAAATCTTTGCGTCGTGGCAGGAGGAAGTCACGTCGTTCAAACGCCGAAGTGCAAAGTATCAGCTGTACAAGTAGGACCGCACTGGATGTCATCGTGTTCGTGCCGAGCAAACCGGCCGCGGGTCTGTCCATGTCCGTACCTCGCCGTGGAACACTTGTACGGAGGCGCGAAGGGAAAAGAGCGGCGCGGAGAATTCTCCGCGCCGCTCTCTTCGTTCCGCGCCGTCGCATCCTACGGAACGATCTTCGCCACCGGCGCCGTCTTCGGATCGACCAGCGGCTTGCGGTCCTTCAAGTGCGCTTCCATCTGCAGGCGCGGCACTCCTTCCTTGAGCCACTCCGGTGCGGGCTGATCGCGCAGGAACGTGTCGAACCACTCCGTCATGCGCAGGTTGTAATCCTTCTGGTTGGCCGGACGCGCGAGACCGTGATTCTCACCCACGTACTCGAGCAACACGACATCCTTGCCGAGTTGACGGAGGTGATTGTAGTACGTGATGCCCTGATTGAAGTCGACGGCGCCGTCGCGATCGTTGTGCAGGATCATGAACGGAATGTTCAGGTTCTGCGCAAAGCGCTGAGGCGAATTGCGCAGATACGCTTCGGGCACGTCGTTCGGGCCGCCCGTGAAGCGCCCCTGACTCGAGATGAAGATCGATCCGTCGGTGCTGCCGGTATTCCAGTATACCGAGCCGAACATCGAGACCATATCGGTGAGTGGTGCGCCGGCCACCGCGGTCTTGAAGATGTTCGTCTGTGTGGTGATGAATGACGTCTGATATCCACCCCAGCTGTGTCCCTGCAGGCCGACACGCGCGGTGTCGATGAGTCCCGTCGCAATCGCTGCCTTCACCGCCGGAATCACGCACCACACGGCCGACATGCCCGGATCGTTGATCTTGTACTCGATGTCGGGCTTGAGGAATGCGTAGCCGCGCGACGTGTATACGCTCGGGTTCGAATAGCGCGTCGCGTTCGGCTCGGTGTAGACGTTGAACTCCTGGCTCAGCTTCTCGTAGATGTACGTCAGCATCGGATACTTCTTCCCCTGTTCGAATCCGGCGGGGAGATAGAGCACGGCCTGATGCTTGCCGCCACCATTGTCGCACGTGTAGTCGATGAGACGTGCGCCCGGTGTCCAAGCCACGTCCTTCTGCTGCGGATTGGCGTCGGTGAGACGGCGTTCGTTCTTGAGTGCATCGTCGGCCGCGAACCAGTCGGGATACTTGACGACCGTCTGGCGTGCATACACCCACGTGTTGGCGTCACGCGCCTTGCGATAGTCCACCTTCGCGTCTTCGAACGCGATGGTCTTTGCGCCGCCCTTGAGCAGGTCCACCTGCACGAGTCCTTCCTTCTTCGTCCACTCGCCGTACGTCTCCACGAAGAACGGCTTTGCCGGATCGATGATACCGCGATCACGCGGGTCGGAGAGCACGCGGTTCTGATAGCGGATCTGCTCCTTCTTGCCGGTCACCGTCAGATTGAGCGCTACGCCCGCGCTGGCGACCGGCAAACGCCAGAGATCCCAGTTGTCGCGCACGAACACATTCGCGCCATCCTTCGTCCATCCGATCAATCCGCCGCCGATCGCCGGCTTCACCTGATTGTGATCGTCCTCGGTGTTCCAGAACTGCGTCGGCACGCCGCTGCTGATCACCTTCGTCGCGCCGGTGGTGAAGTCGTACGACTTCCAATCGCCGCTGTCGTAGTAGACGTACTTGCCGTTGTCGGGAGAGAAATTCACCGACGGTCCGAAGCCGCGGCCACCGCCACCGCCGCCCGGCACCTTCGACTGCAGCATCTTGCGTTCACCCGTCGCAACGTTGATCGCGAAGATGTCGCGGTACGACGTTCCCTTGATTCCCTGCTCACGCTCGTAGGCGGAGACGTCGGTGCCGACCGCCCACGAATCCTTCGGGCCAACGGACACGTCTCGTACCTTGCTGTCGGCGAGCTTGACGACCTTCGCTGCCGCGACGTTGTACGCGGCGAGATAGCTGAACGCCTTGTCGGCTGCTTCCTGTACCTGCTGTTGCGCCTGTGGACGCGGGTCCTTCCAGTGCCAGAGAATCAGCGACGGCACATCAGCGTCGGTTTGCGGCGCTGCGGCCACCTGTCCGCCCGCACCAGCGCCCGGCGCCGTGCCCGTCGCTTGTGGCGGCGAGAATCCAACGGCCGCACGCGGACGCGGCGGGCGCGGATCGCGCAAGCCGAAGTACAGCACGCCCTGCCTGTTTCCCCACTCCAGCGCGCGATCGCTGCTGATCACCAATCCATCGGTGACGCCCGCAGACTTGGCGGTGATCTCCATCGGCTTGGCTGTGGCGAGCGCGGCGTGCGACCATGCCAGCACCGCGGCGTCGTCATCACCGCCGGCCGTATCCGTCACCACGCGCAGCACGGCCAGCGCGTCGCTCGAGTCGCCCCAGGCGAGCCGACGATACGAGGCCTTCTTGAGATCGAGTGTGCGCGCCACGCCGCTCGAGAGCTGACGCAACTGCACACTGTTGCCGAATTGATCGGCGGTGCCTACCGCGAGCGCCACCCAGTCACCGCTGTCGTCGAACGCGAACTCGGTGACATCAGAGATGGGCGACGGCATACCGCCGGCGAGATTCACCAATTCGAGGATGGTGCCGGTGGCGACAGCCGGCGC
>Ga0163144_10011258_pt1 | contig 18946 bp, 20 predicted proteins | sample OliLak19BULKMAT1_FD_123175 | JGI IMG/M metagenome (GOLD analysis project Ga0163144, IMG submission 123175) | Freshwater microbial mat bacterial communities from Lake Vanda, McMurdo Dry Valleys, Antarctica - Oligotrophic Lake LV.19.BULKMAT1 | ecosystem: Environmental > Aquatic > Freshwater >... | reverse complement strand
TAAAACACATGGATATTACGAAAAACGTATGCGAAAAGCTCTATGCGGAGGTAAAGATAATGCTACAAAAGGAGTTTGTGAAGCGCGGCATGACGTATAGAGGTTCGGAAACTTCGATATGGAAACTGACTCACCCGCATCACGACAAAACCTATTTTCAACTCATTGCAGAAGAAGTTACACTTGTTTCTTTTTCTACGACTTTTAATAATATGTATCTCTGGCGAAAAATGAATGAGGCACAGAAAAGAGATATGGTTCATTTTCAAGAGGATTACCTATTATTTTTTGTCAGATTTTTGGGCTATAGCAACCCGCAAGAATACCTCAATGAGTCTTCTCAGCATTTACATAGCTTTTTTGGTATCAAAGACAAGGGCAAGGTATTGGCAATTCAACCAATTTTCGATGCCACCTCCAACAAAATTCTTCCCTTATTTCTCAAAGGAAAGCACCCAAGAGAGGGCGAGCAAACAGTAGATTCGAGAGATGCAGAAAGCCTACTCGAAATCATGGATTTGTTTCATAAGTCTGATAAAGTATCACTCCAAAGAGTGTATGACCAAGACATTATCAGCATAGAAAATAATATTCACTACCTCAATGATGCCTATTCAAATCTTACAGCTATTGATTGTGTTTTTTGTATAGGTTTTTATTCCAACTACTTCTTTAAGTGGGCTTTATCTGAACAAATTAGGCATCTGGTAGAGTTTGAAGAAAGTCCCATCCGCTACCGCATCAGGTACTATAGCCAAAGCCTAAACCGCAGTACTTGGACAGACTATTACGAAAGCAACGATAGCTTTGATAGTGGTTTTTTAGCCAAAATACCTATCAAATTAGGGCTGCACACCGTTGATTGTTACTTCATCTGCGGCATCGAAAACAAGGCTACCAGAGCCATGACAAGCTATCTTTGCCAGCATTGGAAGTATATTTCTAAAAAACGAGATTCCGAAACTGACACTTTAATTAATCAACAGCCATTTATTATGGTTTTTAAGGTAAACAAGGTAGATTTGGGCGAAATCTATTGTGAAAAAATAGTCTGCCTTGATGCTAATGAAAAATCTAAATGAAACATTAAAAATGAAACAGCAAATTGCGCATATTGCCTTAGTCGTAGCAGATTATGACGAAGCTATTAAGTTTTATACCGAAAAATTGAATTTTGTGCTTATAGAAGACACCACCCTAAGCCCCACGAAACGCTGGGTACTCATTGCCCCGCAAGGCTCAGACGGTTGTCGCCTATTGCTTGCGAAAGCCGCTAATGAGGAACAAAAAAGCAGAGTTGGCAATCAAACAGGCGGTAGAGTGTTTTTATTCCTACATACTGACAACTTCTGGAGAGATTACGAGCAAATGATGAAAGAGGAAATCAACTTTATTAGGAAACCTTCGCAAGAGGAATACGGTACTGTAGCTGTTTTTGAAGATTTATATGGCAACTTGTGGGATATGATAGGCAAGTAAAAAAACCTTTGACAAATGTTCTAAACCTTTGTCAAAGGTAAAATATATATTTTATCCCATCGCACTTGCAAAGCGATTCCCTACGTTTTCCCAATTCACAACATTCCAAAAAGCAGTGATATAATCGGCACGCTTATTTTGGTATTTGAGATAATAGGCGTGTTCCCAGACATCTAAGCCCAAAATCGGCGTTCCCAACTGCTTTACTATGTTGGTCATCAAAGGGTTATCTTGGTTTGGGGTATTGCTGATGAATAGCTTTTTGTCATTGCCTACGCACAGCCACGTCCAGCCTGAACCAAAAACACTTTTCGAAGAATCGCTGAACGCAGTCTTGAACTTGTCCATCGAGCCAAAAGTTGCGTTGATAGCATCTACCAATTTGCCTGTAGGTGCCGCACTTTTTGGGGAAAGAGTTGCCCAGAAAAGAGAGTGATTGTAATGCCCGCCGCCGTTATTGCGAACCGCTCCATCTTTGTCTGTGATTTTTGTCATCATCTCCTCGATAGTCATTTCCGCAAATGGATTGCCTTTGATGGCATCATTTAGCTTCTGTATGTAGGCAGCGTGATGCTTGCCATGATGAATTTCCATCGTCATCTTGTCGATATGAGGCTCTAAGGCATCTACGGCATAAGATAGCGCAGGAAGTGTAAAAACGCCTTTTTCGGTAGAAACCACCATTTTTTTAGTGGTGCTACAGGCAGTAAGCGGGTCTAAAAATGCCGCAGCAGTAAGCAAACTTCCCGCTTTGATAAATGTTCTTTTGTCCATATTATTTGATGTTTTGATGTGGTGATATAAAGATTTTGTTTGATTTACTAATTTGATTTACTAAGAAAACTCCTCTACTTCAGCAGCAGCTCCATATCTTTGATGAGCAAGTCGACCTTTTCGGGCTTTGTGCCGTCATAATACCCTCTAATCCTTCGCTGCTTATCTACGAGGACAAATGCGCCGCTATGCGCAAAGCCACCCGCTTCATTTTTATCCTCTAAGGCAGAAACTAAGTAGCCTTTTTGAGCAAGCATCAGCACGTTCCTATCGCCAGTGAGAAAGCTCCACTGCTTTGTATCTACTTCTAAACGAGTAGCATAGTCTTTCAGCACCGCTACGGTATCGTGGCGAGGGTCTATAGTATGGGAAAGTATTTTTACAGAAGAATTGTTTTTAAAATGCTCGTGTACTCGCAGCATTTGGGTTTTCATTATCGGGCAAATCGTGGGGCAGGAAGTAAAAAAGAAGTCAGCAACATAGATTTTGTCTTTGACATTTTCAGGCGTAACTACTTGGCTGTCTTGGTCTATCAATCTGAAATCGGGGATTTGGAAATAAATGGTATCTATTACTTCCTTGCCATCAACAAGTGTTATTTTAGTTTGTTTCTCCCCCAAAATTGGTAGTGTTCGCTCTTGGCTACAAGAAATCAAGAGCAAGCAAAAAGCGAAAACAAGTAGAAAATTATTTTTAAAAAATTGCATGGTTAAAATGATGTAAAATTTTGAAAAGACATAGAGGGCATATTTGGAAACTATTTAGATTTTTTTGAAAATTCCCAATAAGCAAAAATACAATATATTGTTGAAAAATCTTATACAACAGGCGAACGGCGAAAAATAAATTTACGTTCGGTGCAGACCCTAACTTGGTTTACACAGTGGTTTGCAAGAAAAGTAGCTTTTATGAAGTATTTCTTACTAAATTCAGAAAAATTGCCTGTTTTTGTTTTCGTTGACCTACCAAAATAATGGGATATAGCAACTACAAAAATTTGAAAATGACCCTCAAGCGATTGGGATTGGAAGAAATAGACATGAACATCTTCCCGACCATTGAGCCTGTGCCACTCTCAAATTGGCTATTGGAAACCATCAAAATAGCGAAAAGAATGCCGCTTACCAATAAAAAAAGGTAAGTCTGAAAGGGTGATTTCACTTATTTTGGCAGAAGCCGCCTTTGCATTATGAAAGTCAAATTACCCTGTTTTCAGGAGAGGACTTGACCGTAGATATAGACAGAGATTTGGCTGGTGCTTGTGATTTTTTCTTTGCCCGCCACCCCCGTAAAAGTGTCATACAAGCCCCTATTATCACTTTTGTAGAGGCAAAAGATGAGGATTTTGAGTACGGACAAGCCCCAATGCACAGCCCAAATGTATGCTTCTTTGCTGTACAATGAGCAAGGAGGCAAGCCCATTCCTTTGACTTGCCTAACTTGCCTACTTTGTTGGGTATTTTCAAACAAATTGTAGAGAAATTTTTATAGAAATTTTACGAGCCTATTGAGCTTTTTAGGCAAAAGTACATTCCTCTTTGAGGAAAGAGCGTAAAATCTCTTTCCTTTTTTAAAAAATGCGTTCAATTTGCCCTATATTGTTTGCATTTACTTCTTAAATCTAAGTACTAAATACGTATCTATGAAAAAATATATGCAAAGTGTATTTTATTTCTTGCAACTCATTCGTTATCAGAACTTAGCAATTATTATTTTGACCTTACTTTTTGCTAAGTATTTTCTGATAAATACGCATTTGGGCGAGAATATAGAGGGTGTGGAGAAATGGATATTACTCATTTTTTCTACTACCCTCATTGCGGCGGGTGGCTATATCATCAATGATTTTTATGACATAGCGATTGACATGATTAATAAACCGCATAAAGTATTGATAAACAAGATTTTTACTCAAAAAACAGTTTTATTTGTATATACTTTTTCTAATGTACTCGCCTTATTCTTGGGTTTGTTTATTTCTGTGCAGATTGCTTTATTGCAAGTTTTTTGTGTGTTAAGTCTTTGGCTATATGCTTGTTATTTCAAAAAAATAGCACTCATTGGCAATGTATTGGTAGCCTTCCTTTCTGCTCTTGTAGTACTGATAGTCAATGTGTTGTATCAGCAACATTTTCTTTTGGTATATATTTTTGGTGTTTTTGCATTTTTTATTTCTCTTATTCGTGAACTTATCAAAGACATGGAAGACATAGAGGGTGATAAGATAGGAGCTTGCAAAACTTTCCCAATTTTATTTGGCGTAAAGCGGACTAAAGTATTGATTTACTGTTTGGTAATTATTTTTATTATTTTTCTTTTTGCCTTTCCTTCCCTTGATATTTTTGGTCAAAATATAAGTCAAATTGGTAGCTATATTATTTCACTCTTATTACTTTTTTTGGTATGTAAACTTCATTTCGCTGTAAAAAAATCAGATTTTCATACATTAAGTAGCTTTTGCAAACTGCTGATGTTGGTAGGAATGTTGGGCATGGTAGCCCTAAAAATGTGGTAAACTGAGCGGGTTATGTTTCTCTTTGTCATAAAAAATATAACCATCTCTCACTTCCAAAGGTAGTTCTACGTTGTTGTGATAGAGCTGCCCTGTGCCTAATCCTTGCGGTAGGGTAAGGGAGTAGGAAGCGGCAAACTGGCAAATAGCATTTAAGCCAATGTTGGACTCTAAGGCAGAAGTAAGCCACCAGCCAATTCTCTGATTATTAGCTAATTGTATCCATTCTTTGCTTTCTTCTAAACCACCCAATAGCGTAGGTTTCAAAATGATATACTGCGGTCTGATGGTGCGCAATAGTTTTTCTTTGGCAGTAACATCCTCTGTTCCAATGAGTTCTTCGTCAAGGGCAATGGGCAAAGGTGTATTTGCACAGAGTTCGGTCATAGCCACTATTTGCCCTGCTCGGATGGGCTGCTCGATGGAGTGTAGCTCATAAACAGAGAGTGCTTTTAGCTTTTCCATTGCTTCTGATGGCGAAAAAGCACCATTGGCATCTACCCGAAGTGTAATTTTTTCAGACGAAAAACGCTTTCTAATAGCGTGCAAAAGCGCAAGTTCTTTGTCAAAATCTATTGCCCCAATTTTCAATTTGATACAAGTAAAACCCTTTTGTAGCTTTTCTTCTATCTGCTCTCGCATAAAAGTGTCAGTTCCCATCCACACCAATCCGTTGATAGGCAAAGGTTTACCTTCATTATAAAAATCATTGTCATAAATTTTTTGTTTGCCACCATGAATTAAATCTTGGCGTGCAACCTCTGCGGCAAAGCGTAGGCTTGGCAATGACAGCGTATTTTCTTTGAGCCATTTATAGGAAATTTCTTGTGGGTTTTTAAAACGCTGTCCTGCAAATTTTTGACAGAAATCCTGCAAATTTTCTTCGAAATCAGGTACATAGTCAATGCTCAAGCCTTGCAAAGGACTTGCCTCGCCGAGTCCGAAAACTTGGGGTACACTGCTTTCAAACAATCGAATAAAATAGGTATTTCTCTCTGTGAGTACACCACGCGAAGTGCCAGCATCAAACTTGAAATGAAGTATATATTTTTGATAATCAATTTGTAACATATTTTTACCAACTTAGAAAATAGCCTAAAGACAAATTTATAAAGCTAAAAATATTTTATAACCTTTGCATCACTTGCACCACCATTTTTTCTTTCCAAGTTTTAAAATTGCCTTCTATGATTTGCTGTCGTGCTTGGCGCACGAGCCAAAGGTAGAAAGTAAGATTTTGGATGCTTGCTATCTGCCCGCCGAGTAGCTCACCGCTTACAAACAGATGACGCAGGTAAGCCTTTGTATAAAAGGTACTTACGTAGCCACCAATGCTTGGGTCTATTGGCGAAAAGTCATTTTTCCACTTTTCATTCCTCATGTTCATAATCCCTTGCGAGGTAAAAAGCATCCCGTTTCGAGCATTTCTTGTTGGCATTACGCAGTCCATCATGTCGATGCCGAGTGCTATGGACTCCAAAATATTGGCGGGTGTGCCTACGCCCATGAGGTAGCGAGGTTTTTCTTTTGGCAAAATATCGCAAACTATTTCTGTCATGGCATACATTTCTTCGGCTGGCTCACCTACAGATAATCCTCCTATTGCGTTGCCTTCTCGCTGCATGGATGCTATGGTTTCGGCAGATTGAATGCGCAAATCTTTGAAAGTACTGCCCTGAACAATTGGGAAAAGTGTTTGGCTGTACCCATATTTTTCTTCTGTGCTATCAAAGCGGTCGCAACAGCGTTTGAGCCATCGATGCGTAAGTTCCATTGACTTTTTTGCGTATTGGTATTCGCAAGGGTAAGGCGTACACTCATCAAACGCCATGATAATATCTGCTCCTATGCTACGCTGTATATCCATCACATTTTCAGGCGTGAACAGATGTTTTGAGCCGTCTATGTGCGATTGGAATATGACACCTTCTTCCTTGATTTTGCGGTTGGCGGCAAGCGAATACACTTGATAGCCACCGCTATCAGTCAATATTGCCCTATTCCAACCATTAAATTTGTGCAAGCCTCCTGCTTTTTCGATGGTTTCTAACTTTGGTCGCAGGTAAAGGTGATAGGTATTTCCCAGAATAATTTGGGCTTTAATGTCCGTTTCGAGTTCTCGCTGATGCACTGCCTTTACTGTACCTACCGTACCTACAGGCATAAAAATAGGAGTATGAATTTCTCCATGTGCCGTAGTGATAGTTCCTGCTCTGGCTTTGGAGTGAGCATCTATGTTATTCAAACAAAAATCCAAGATAATAAGCGTTTATGTACAAAAATATATTTGGCTATCAAACCTCTTTTTCAAGGTATTGCTGGAACAAAGCTACGAGCTGTTCTCTTTTTATTGGCTTGATGAGTAAGTTGCTCACTTCCTCAATGTTACGTGTTTTTTCCTTGTCAGATTCATCTATTGACGAGGTAATCACGTAGATAGTTGGTATTTTAATTAGATTTGACTTGATTTGCTTGTAGGCTTCTAAGAACTCCCAGCTATCCATGATAGGCATATTAATATCCAGAAAAATAATATCGGGAACTTTATCTATGTCATATTGATTGGCAATTAAATTGTCTAATGCGTCTTTTCCATTCTCAAAAGAAACGATGTTATCAACTAATCCGATTTTTTCTATTGTTTTTTGTGCTGTAAATTGGTATAGTCTGTCATCATCTACAATAGAAACTAAATTAATTTTTTTCTTTGTGTTTTCCATTTTTTGTATTGTTGCAACGTATAAATATTATTTGTTAGTTTCGCTTTTAAATTTTCGCATCAGTTTGTTAGAGAACAAGAATTCATTTAATTCGGGAACTTCTGAGTCGAAAATCTCTTCATTGCTTCCCTCCCATTTTTTTTCGCCTTGATGTAAAAACATAATATATTCTCCTATTTCCATCACTGAGTTCATATCGTGCGAAACAATGATGGTTGTGATGTTAAACTCTTGAGTAATTTCTTGGATTAGGTTGTCTATTTTGATAGAAGTAAGCGGGTCAAGCCCAGAATTTGGTTCATCACAAAACAGGTAACTTGTTGTTTCTAAGGCAATAGCACGCGCTATTCCAACTCTTTTTTTCATGCCTCCACTTATTTCGGCAGGCATTTTCTTAGAGGCATTTTCCAAGCCAACTCTCTTAAGACAAAAATGCGCTCTATCTTCTCTGGTAGTCATAGGCAAATTTGTAAGCATATCTAAGGGGAAACGAACATTTTCCTCGACAGTTTTGGAGTCAAAAAGGGCAGAACCCTGAAAAAGCATTCCAATTTCTTGGCGAATGTCTTTTTTTTCTTCTTTGCTTGACTTCACAAAATCACGACCATCAAATAATATCTGCCCGCTATCAGGAACAACTAAGCCCACAATATTTTTGAGCAACACGCTTTTTCCTGTGCCACTCGCCCCTATAATCATATTGGTGATGCCTCGTTTGAAAACGCCACTTATATCTTTTAATACCTCTTTACCACCAAATCCTTTAACAATATTTTGTACTTCAATCATCGTTTTTTGTTTAGCAATTGTCTTGCATATCTTCTAACTGATTAGCTTGTGCGTATCCATTTTTTCTTGCAAGGAAATAGGATTAGAAACTGTATAAAGCACTTCGCCACTATTTGAAACTTCCATGCCAAGCAAACCATCTTTCTGCATTTCGTCCAGTTTTGCCTTGAGTTCGGGCAAAGGTGTATCCATTTCCATCATCAGTTCGGCAAAGGTAGTTTTACCATAACTGTTTCTAATTAACTGCACCAAGCGTTTGGACATTTCTAAGTCTTTTTGCGACCTCTCTTCTTTTGCATCTTGCAAGAGCGAATAGGTGCTTGTTCCACCTATTCCCATTAACAGCAATAAGAACGTAAAAGCTTCCGTAGGTACTTCCCCTCCCAATGAAATAATAGCAGTGATTTGTGCAAAAGAAGCTAAAAATCCTCCTCCCGCTCCTACTTGCTTAAATAATTTTTTGAAGTCCATCAGTTTCATATTTTTATTTAACCTAAAAATTTTTCTTTAATCACAGAAACGGTACTCAATAGTTTTTCGGAGGTAAGTCCTTCGCCAATAGTTTGAAAACTCCACTTCTTGCCCTCCTTGTAGAGCTTACCCAAAACCATAGCCACCTTTCCTGCAAACTCTTTTTCCGCAGAAATATTGTACTGACCAAAGGTTTTTTCTGCTTTTGCCAATTCTCCACTATATATTCTCACTTTTGAGTAAGGAATAGTGGCAAAATCTTGGCGATTTGCACTTACCAAAAAGAAAACTAATTGTTTTGTATTTGGGTTTAACTTGCTAAAATCTATAGTAATTGTTTCATTGTCAGTATTGCCACTGCCTTTGGTCTTGTCCCCAGTAGTGTCATCACCGCTATGATAAACTGCAGTGTCAGAGGAAAGCATTTTGGCGGGATAAATCAAATCTACCATATCTTGCTTTTCATTAAAAATAGCTACACAAATATCTAAGTTTACATCTTCCCAATTGGGCAACAGTCCAAAAAATTTCTTCTTTGTAATAGCTCCCCAGTTCATACCAATATTTACCTTGTTGGGCTGGGGTAAAGCCTCTTCTCGGATAAGTATTGTGTTATTTTTGTTTAACATTGTAGATTCCCAAAGTTACAAATTTTTGTATTCGAAAGGTATTAAGAGATTAAAAAATTTATAAAACGCGGATATTTTCTTTATTTTCTATCTGTGCAACCAAAGCGGCATACCATTCCTGCCCATACTTGCGAGTAAGCGCGTCCTTGAGAAAGCGGTACACAGGTACGCCCAAAGCCTCACCGAGCGAGCAAGCAGGGCTACAAATGTCCCAACGGTGATAGTTAAGTGCCTCAAAATCATCATATTTGGTAATGCGGATAGGGTATAGGTGGCAGGAAATTGGTTTTTTGAAATCAATTTTACCCGCCAAATGTGCTTTTTCTATGCCACAAGCCCAAACACCGTTTTTTTCTTTGACTGCGTATGCACAAGCTTCACCTTTTACCATAGGTGTAGAGAACTCATTATCAACGTCAAGCACGTACTTGCCTTGTGCCTCTATAGCCCGAATTCCCGCTTTGCTCAAGAATGGTTTTACCGCTTCATAAATTTCTTCTAAAATTGGTAATTCTTCCTTGTCTAAGGGCGCACCCAAATCGCCCGCCTCACAGCATTCTCCCTTGCACTTTTCTATGTTACAAACAAAAAGTTTATCAGCAATGTCATCAGTCAGAATTGCGTTCCCTATAGTAATCATTTCGTAAATTATAAATTTCGCCTATATTTTTTTGGTTCGTGGACAAAATTACAAAATAAAAGCAAAAAACCTATGAGGTCTTGAAGACCTCATAGGTTTTTTATTTGGTATAACCAAAAAAGCATTAAAAATCCTCAACAAGACTGAATTTTTGGTCGGCTTTATCGCTCATTACGCCTGATTTTTGATATTCTGCCACACGCTTTTCAAAGAAATTTGTTTTTCCTTGTAGCGAAATCATTTCCATAAAGTCAAAAGGATTAGTAGCATGATAGTGTTTTTTACAGCCTAACTCCACCAACAGTCTATCTGCCACATATTCAATGTATTGCTTCATTAGCTCCGCATTCATTCCTATCAAACTCACCGATAGTGCCTCGCTCACAAATTCTTGCTCGATGCTTACTGCATCAGTAATGATGGAAACTACTTGCTCTTCTGGCAGTTTGTTGGTGAGATGATTGGTATAAAGTAAGCAAGCAAAATCGCAGTGCAAGCCCTCATCTCTGGAAATTAACTCATTAGAAAAACTTAGTCCGGGCATCAATCCACGCTTTTTCAGCCAGAAAATAGAGCAGAAACTTCCTGAAAAAAAGATGCCTTCTACGGCAGCAAAAGCAATTAGCCTTTCGGCAAAGTTATCGCTTCCAATCCATTTTAACGCCCATTCTGCTTTTTTACTCACGCAAGGCACTGTTTCTATAGCATTAAAAAGATAGTTTTTCTCTGTGCTGTCCTTCACATACGTATCTATGAGCAAAGAGTAGGTTTCCGAGTGTATGTTTTCCATCATAATTTGGAAACCATAAAAACAGCGAGCCTCTGGGTACTGCACTTCGTTCATGAAATTGATAGCCAAATTTTCATTGACTATGCCATCACTTGCCGCAAAAAATGCCAATACGTGCTTGATGAAATGCTTTTCATCATTGTTCATATTTTCCCAATCCTTCAAATCTTGCGAAAGGTCTATCTCCTCTGCCGTCCAAAAACTTGCTTCGGCTTTTTTATACATTTGCCAAATATCAGGATAGTGAATAGGTAAAAGCACAAAACGGTTTTTGTTTTCTCTTAATAATGGCTCTTCGACCATTGCTGAAACTTCTGCTAACAAACTCATAATCAATATTTTAATTTTGTTTAATATTTTACTTTCAAAAACAGAGGTCAGACGCTCGGTCAGACCTCTGTTTGTTATCCAAAGCAAATGCTGCTTCTTTAAATCAATGTGGTAAAAGATTGTTTTCCCAAAGTGATAATCTTTTTATATATCAGCTAAAGTTCTCTGATTCAGTTCACCATCAAAGATAGCTTCGATAGGTACTTCAAAGCCTTTGATAGCAAAACTTTTGAGCGTGCCATGATTGGTTTTAAGAATCATTTCATACTCATCTTTGCCAAAACAATACTGCTCTACAAAGCCTCGCTCAGGGTCTATAATCCAATACTCTGAAATATGATGTGCCTCATAATCAGCAAATTTGACGGTTTTGTCTATGCGCTCAGAAAAGCGGGAGATGACTTCTACTACCAAATCGGGCGCAGGAAACTTGTTTTGCTTGGGGGTAAAGTGTCTGGTTTTTTCAGCACTAAAAAAACATATATCGGGAACGTAAGTATTGCGAGTAAGGAATACATGGGCATCCTCGACAAATAACGCACCAACTTCATGCTTGGTCAAATGTTTTTTCAATAATTTTCCAAGCTGTAGATTAACAATATTATGCTTATCAGAATGTAGTGCAGGGGCTGTAATTTCTCCATTGATGAACTCGGCTCGCTTGTGCGTGTCTATCATCTCATAATACTTGGCTCTTGCTTCTTGCTCTCTTGCCAAAGAGTCTTCTAACTCCCTCATAAAAAGATAGATATGAGGCATTTGCAAGACTTGGTGAAGTAGTGTTTGTGTGTGCATATACTATTCAATGTTTAATGTTCAATATGAAAATAAGGTATGTAACAAAGGTTTGCCCACTATTTTTAGATAAAGCTAATTCACAGAGCGTAGGCATACGCTTAATGGGCAAATATAAAGAAAGGCAATGAACTTTTGGAAGTGAATGATAAGAAAAAAAGAATTTTCTCAGAAATATTTGAGGATTTGAGGATTTGTATTAACTTTGCAGGAATTTAAAAGTAATTAATGTTAAACGGGTTTTAAATCATTGGCAATCAGCCAATAACCTATTAACCACATAATCAAAACAATCATGTACGCAATCGTAGAAATCGCAGGGCAACAGTTTAAGGTAGAAAAAGACCGTTATATCTATACACACCGCTTAGACGCAGTCGAAGGTGATGTACTAACATTTGACAAAGTGTTATTGACAGATAGTGATGGCACCGTCAGCGTTGGTAAGCCTCATGTAGCAGGTGCAACAGTTACAGTAAAAGTGCTTGGTCATGCCAAAGGAGACAAAGTAATCATTTTCAAAAAGAAAAGAAGGAAGGGCTATGCCAAGAAAAATGGTCATAGACAGCAGTTCACAAAAGTTCTTATTGAAAGCATCATTGGTTAATAAAATTTTAAAACCACAACATCAAACTCATTAAAATATCATGGCACACAAAAAAGGCGAAGGTAAAGTAAAAAACGGCAGAGAATCGGAAAGTAAAAGACTCGGCGTAAAAATATATGGTGGTCAAAGTGCTATCTCTGGGAATATCATTATCCGTCAGAGAGGTACAAAGCATCACCCTGGCAAAAACGTAGGTATTGGCAAAGACCATACTTTGTTTGCTTTGACTGATGGCATTGTTACTTTCAAAAAAGGAAGAGATGATAGGTCTTTTGTTTCTATAGAGCCTATTACTGAAAAAGCATAATAAGCTGATTTAGAATAATATGAAAATGGGTTTCGAAATATCAAATTTCGAAACCCGTTTTTTATTGCAAATTTTTGGTAACTTTTCCTTAATCAAACCTTTCAGGTGAAAAGCCTTGTATATTCATGCTAAGTTGCTCATTTATAACGATTTCTTCTATCAATTTTCCTGTAGCTGGCGCAAGGCTGATGCCCATCATGGCGTGTCCGGTGGCGATAATTAAGTTTTTGAGGTGCTTACTCCTTCCTATATAAGGAAGTCCATCGGGTGAGCATGGGCGCAAACCTTTCCAAATTGCCTCTTTTTCGGGCAGGGCAACCTTTATTTCGGGGTAAAATTTAGGGATAGCTTCTACAATGCCGCTTACTCTTTGCATATTTACAGACAAATCCACATCAGTAATTTCCATTGTCCCCGCAAACCGCAAATCTGTCCCCATAGGCGTTACTGCGACCTTTGCTTCGGTCAGAATCGAAGGAATCTGCACATTGGTTAGCCTATCCTTGAGTGTAAAGCTGTAACCCTTGCCCGACTGCATAGGCAGCGTAAGTCCGAGCTGTGTGGTCAATATTGGCGACCATGCGCCCGTAGATAGCACAACTTCATCTAATTTATCTATTTTGCCACTTGAAGTAATGACCGCTTGAATCTGTCCGTTTTTCTTTTCAAAGCCGGTTACACTTGTTTTATCCAAAATTTTCACCCCTTTATTTTCCAAGTATTGGATAAGTTCTTTTAGCAAAATCTGAGGAATCAGGTGTGCATCTTTGGGGAAATAAACGCCCCCTCGTACCGCAACTTTGATTTCTGTTTCCAAGTCTTGTACCTCTTTGGCAGAAAGAATATGGGCGGGAATCCCAACTTTATTGGCAATTTTTGCTGTTTCTGCTTCTTCTTTTTCTACTTGTGCTGTTTGGTAAAGCATGAGCAAACCTTTTTCTTGAAAGCCAAATTGAAATGCTTTTTCTTCGGAAAGTGCTGTATATAACTGTCTGCTTAGTAGGCTAATATCTCTTAGCAAGGGAATAGCATGGCGAACGTGCTGCTCTGTAGAGGCTTTGTAAAAATGATAGCCCCATTTGAGCAGGTCGGCACTTGCTCTTGGCTTGATATAAAAAGGGCTTTTGGCATCAAAAAGCATCTTCATACCCTTTGCTATCATGCCGGGAGCAGCAAGGGGAATAATGTGGCTGGGGACAATCATGCCTGCGTTGCCAAAAGAGCAGCCATCGGCAAGGTCAGTTTGCTCTATTAATGTGATTTGACAGCCTTTTTTGGATAGATAATAGGCTGAAAATAAGCCAATAATGCCGCCACCTATGATACAGATATTTTTCATTCATAAAAAATTTGGCATAAATATACCAATATATAATTAAGAAGTATCTTTGCCTTCAGGCGAAGAAATTGTTTTTTCAATTGCAGCGGCGAATCGCTAATCATTCGCCCAAAGACGAATATTACAAGTTTGGAACAAAACGCTGACAGTGGTCGAAGACCTTGTAAGTCGTTTTTTTAAAAATAATAAAAAATGGAAAAATCAATCACTGTCCAACTTCATACAAAATACCATACGCTTGGCGAACTAAGTGAACAAACCGAGCAAATTTGGTTTGCATTACATGGCTATGGTCAGTTGGCAGAGTTTTTTGCAAGGAAGTTAGATTTTTTAGACAAAAAAAAGCACTATGTCATCGCTCCACAAGGGCTGAATAAATTTTATTTGAAAGAATTTTCGGGAAGAGTCGGCGCAAATTGGATGACCAAAGAAGACCGCCTCAACGAGATAGCAAATTATGTAAACTATCTTAATAGTATTTATAAGAAAGAATTGGAAAACATTGATTTGCAAAAAGTAAAAATCAATATATTAGCATTTTCGCAGGGCTGTGCTACGGCAAGTCGCTGGATAGCTAATACTGATTTGCGTTTCGATAGCTTGCTACTTTGGGCGGGAGAAATACCGCAAGATGTGATTGGGAAGCCCATTTTTAAGACTATCCCTACTACACTCGTCATGGGAATGCAGGACGAACTCCTTACTCCAGAATTTGTTGCAGCGTTTTTAGAACAGCTAAAACTTTTCCAGCTTAGCCCTAAAATTACTCGCTTTGATGGCAAGCACGAGGTAGATAAAGAGGTGTTAAAAGCTATTATCTGTTAAAATATTTAAAAAGAACTGTAAAGTCTTGCATATCTCTTAGTTTTTTATATACTTTAAAGTTCAGAAAAAAAAATAGGCAAAAAGAGTTGGTTTATCAATTGAATTTATACTTTTGCCTAATACACTAATATTATACTTTTATTTTACAATAAAGTGTTAGATAAAAACTACAAATTTAAGGATTTAAGCGTTTACTCCTCTACTGAATGGCTTGCCGATGGGAAGAAGAAGTATCGCACCGTTTTTGAAAATATAGAAACTACTTATCTATATGCCGAGCTTTCCTTCTACAACAAATTGTTTGATGAGGAAGACTGGGATACTGCCATTCGTTTAAAAGCCTTTCGCCTGAATGATAAGGGCAAAAAGGAAGATCTTTGCGATGTCAAATTAGATAATTACAAGGTTTCCAAAGAGGATAACATTGTACAGATTCGCGAGGGCTGGGGCAACAAGGACGCGGGTGCTTTCTGGGTGCGAGGCGATTATCTTTGGGAAGCATATATTGACGAAGAACTGGTAGGGAGAAAAAAATTCTACGTCGAAAGTGGGGGACCCGTCATTGGTGATGATAACCCCTATATAGCGGTAGATTTTGTCAAACTTTACGAAGGTCCCAACAAGGGCGTTGGCGAAGGCGAGCGTAACTATTATACTTGCTTTAGGGCAAAAGATACGCGCTACATTTGGGCAGAGCTGCACCTGAACAATTTGCAGCCCTCTTCTTGGTATGCTGAATTGTTTTTTAACTTCTATAATGATGCAGGGCAGCTCAAAGGCAGAACTGTTGAACTTCGCAAGATTAATGTAAACGAAGAAAGCTTAATTGTTACCACAGGTTGGGGGTCAGATACGCCGGGTTCTTGGTACACCGACAAGTACCGCTTGGAAGTAATTTTTATGGATCAGCTTGTTGCCGTAGTGCCTTTCGAGGCGGGTGATGACTGGCTCAAAGGAGAAAATACAACCATTACGGGTGATGATTTGAGGCATACCGAAGGCTATCAGAAAGCTGAAGAACCCGAAGAAACTCTGGACGAACTCCTCGCAAAGCTCGAAGAAATGATAGGTCTGAACCAAGTGAAAACACGAGTTCATGACTATATCAGCTATTTGCGTTTCCTAAAGCTACGCAAAGAGCAAGGCTTTGATGAAACCCAAAAAATAAACCTACATTCTGTTTTCCGTGGCAATCCCGGTACAGGAAAGACAACTATTGCCAAAATGCTCGGCAAAATATACAAGCAAATGGGCTTACTTAGCAATGGCAAAGTACACGAAGTAGGCAGAGCGGAGTTGGTAGGGCAGTACATTGGGCAGACCGCTCCCAAAGTAAAGGAAATGATAGACAAGGCAAGGGGCGGCGTGCTTTTCATCGACGAAGCCTACTCGCTCATCAGAACCAAAGAAGATAGCAAGGATTACGGGCAAGAGGTCGTAGAAACGCTGATAAAAGAAATGTCGGACGGGGCAGGAGATATTGCCATCATTGTAGCGGGCTATCCGAAAGAAATGGATATTTTCTTAGACTCAAACCCCGGCTTTAAGTCCAGATTTAATATTTACTTTGACTTCCCTGACTTCCTACCGCAGGAGTTAAGCCTGATTGTAGAGCTTGCAGCAAAGCAGAAAGACATTGAGTTTTCTACTGAATCGCTTGCTTACCTAAACAAGAAAGTTACAGAAAGCTACCGCAATCGTGATGGAAGTTTTGGAAACGCACGCTTAGTAAATTCGCTGGTAGATGAGGCTAAAATGAATATGGGCTTGCGAGTAATGAAATCGGCAGACCTTTCTCAAATCACCGCAGAAATGCTCAAGAAAGTAGAACTCTTAGATGTGCAGAAAATCTTTAAGGATGAAAAAGTGCAAATGCCTTTGATAGATGAAGACAATGTACTTTTGGAAGAAGCAATGGCAGAGCTAAACGCTATGGTAGGCTTGAGCGAAGTGAAAAACCAGATTTTTGAACTCATAAAATTAGTGCGCTTCTACAGGGACACAGGCAGAGATGTATTGGGAAGATTCTCCTTACATACTGTATTCAAAGGAAATCCGGGTACAGGCAAAACTACTGTAGCTCGTATTTTGGCACAAGTCTATAAGGCTCTTGGCATTTTGGAACGAGGACATTTGGTAGAGTGCGACCGACAAAGTTTGGTAGCGGGTTTCATTGGGCAGACGGCTATCAAAACAGCTGAACGTATAGAAAAAGCCATTGGAGGTGTGCTTTTCATTGACGAGGCGTATGCACTCTCTCCGCAGGGAACAGGCAACGACTTTGGAAATGAGGCATTAGAAACAATCCTCAAGCAGATGGAAGACAAAAGAGGGCAGTTCATCGTAATCGTAGCGGGTTACACCGAGCCTATGGACAGATTCATAGAGTCCAATCCCGGTTTGAAATCACGCTTTGACAAAACCTTGAACTTTGAAGATTATTCTGCTGACGAACTCTATCAGATAGCATCTTATATGCTTAGTCCAGAGAAACTTACGCCAGATGCAGAGGCAGATGAATATTTGAAAAAATACATGAAATATCTCTATGACCGTAGGGACAAATTCTTTGGAAATGCGCGCTCTGTAAGGAAAATCATTAGCCAAGCCATCAGAAAGCAACACTTGCGCATGGCTTCGTTGGACAGGGCAAGCCGCACAGAGGAAATGCTTACGGCACTTACCATTGCAGATATGAAGGATTTGAACTTTGAGGAAGAGGCAGGCAGTCAGCGAAAAGTTGGTTTCAGACCACAAGCAGAATAAATTTTAATCCAAAAATAAAGTGGATTTAGGCTTAAAAAACAAAGTAGTCATCATCACAGGTGGCTACAGCGGCATAGGAGAAGCAATAGTACGAGGAGTAGCCAAAGAAAGTGGTATCCCTGTCATTGTAGGGAGGTGGGGCGAGCGTGCTACTCTCATCGAAAATGACCTTAAGCAGCAAAACTGTGATTTTTTGGCAGTCATTACAGAACTTAGTCAGCCTGAGCAATGCAAAAATGCAATTGCTCAGGCTGTTGCTAAGTATGGAAAAATCAACGCCTTAGTAAATAATGCAGGCATGAATGACGGCATAGGATTGGAAAATGGTAGCCCCGAAAAATTCATGGACTCTCTCCATCACAATCTGTTCCATTACTACACAATGGCGCATTATGCCTTACCTTTTCTAAAACAAGAAAACGGCAATAGCATCATCAATATTAGCTCGAAAACGGGTGTTACTGGGCAAGGAGGCACGTCAGCTTATGTAGCATCAAAGGCGGGGCAGTTAGGGCTTACAAGAGAATGGGCGGTTGAGTTGCTTCCCTATCAGCTTCGGGTAAATGCCGTAGTGCCTGCCGAAGTAATGACTCCTCTTTATGAGCAGTGGCTCAATACTTTCGTTAATCCGCAAGAAAAATTAGCCGAGATTACCAAACGTATTCCTCTCGGTAAGCGAATGACTACACCCGAAGAAATAGCAGATACGGTACTATTTCTGATTTCAGATAGGGCTTCACACATCACAGGGCAGCATATTTTTGTAGATGGTGGCTATACACACTTAGATAGAGCAGTATAAATGGAAATTTATAAACACAAATATCGGGTGCGTGTCTGCGGAATTTGCATAGACGAGCAGCGTATTTTGCTCGTAAAGCAGGAAGGACTTGCGCACATTCCCTACTTATGGATTCCCCCCGGCGGCGGATTGGAGTTCGGAGAAACACTCCAAGACGCACTCAAAAGAGAATTTTTTGAGGAAACTACCCTCGAAATAGAAGTCGGCAATCTATTATTTACCAATCAGTACGTTGCACCCCCTTTCCACGCTGTTGAGTTTTTCTTTGAAGTGAGTATTCAGAAGGAAAAAATCAAAGAAAATTACTCTCCCCCTAACGAACCCTCTTTGGCAGAAGTTTGTTGGCTTAATTTCGAGGAACTAAACAAAAT
>Ga0163144_10011257_pt1 | contig 18946 bp, 17 predicted proteins | sample OliLak19BULKMAT1_FD_123175 | JGI IMG/M metagenome (GOLD analysis project Ga0163144, IMG submission 123175) | Freshwater microbial mat bacterial communities from Lake Vanda, McMurdo Dry Valleys, Antarctica - Oligotrophic Lake LV.19.BULKMAT1 | ecosystem: Environmental > Aquatic > Freshwater >... | reverse complement strand
CCGACGCTGGCCAGCGTGCCCGCGATGTTCACATCGGCCGACCAGTCCATGACCGTTCCACCATCAGCGCCGTCGGACAGGCGCATGGATGCGTCCGCGTCGACAGCACTCCCCGGGGCCTGGCCGTGGGCCTTGATGATGGCCTCGTCCGGCGGAGTCAGCTTCGCGAACTCCATGTCCACCTTGAATCGGGCGCTGATGAACCCGATCCCGACCTTGGCGGTGGCCTTGAAATGGCTGTCGTCCACTACCTCGATCGACTCGACGCCGGGGCCGCACTGGCCGACCTGGTTCGGATCGATCACGAACGCCCAGACGCGGTCGCGGGGAGCGGCGATCTCGACGGAGCCTTCGAAGTGCATGGGTTCCTCCGGGGCGGGTGGCGGGGTCGGCGGGGTCAGCCGCGCATCGATCGGGTGGACGGATCGGCCGTCAGGTAGGTTACCGGTTCCTTGATGAAGCGCGTCCGACAGCCGATGGAGCAGAACGCGTAGACGACGCCGTCGTGCTCGGCCAGATGCCGGGCGTGGGAGCGCTCCACGGTCATGCCGCAGACCGGGTCCAGCAACACGATGTCGTCGACCACCGGTTCGTACGAGATCGCGGGCGGGATGGCCCCGGTCCCCGCCACCGTCGCCGGTCCCGGTGACGCCACGAAGTCCGCCCGACCGCGTCGCACCTGGACCAGTTCGGCCAGGATGGACAGGGCGATCTCCTCCGCGGTCTCGGCACCAAGGTCCATGCCCGCCGGGGCTCGCAGCGCCGCGATCCGGTCCTCGCCGACGGTCGTCTCCTCGCGCAGCCACTCACGTACGACGCCGGCACGGGTCGGCGAGGCGACGAGTCCCACGTACGCCGCCTCGCGGGTCAGCGCCAGCCCCACGGCCTCCTCGTCCCAGATCCCCTGGCTGGCAACCACGATGTACGGCGACGCGGCGGGATCCAGCCCGCGGATGTCGGCTGAGACATGGACGCGCTCGGCGCCGGGAAACGCGTCCGCTTCCACGATCGGGTCGATGACGGTCACCCGCCAACCGGCGGCCGCACCGACGCGCGCAAGCGCCCCGGCGATCGGCGTCGTCCCGATGACCCAGAGCTGCGCCGCGGGGACGTGAGGTTCCACGTAGATCTCCAGCGTGCCACCGGAATGGCAGGTCATGACCAGTTCGATGACGCCGTCGGCCCGACGGCCCTCGGCCGGCCCGTCACGGGACAGGCGGAGCAGCCGAGGTTGCCCGTCGGCCAGGGCGCGCAGGGCTTCGCGTATGACCACGGGTTGGGCGCAGCTCCCGCCGACCCAGCCCTCGATCATGCCGTCCGGATGGACGATCCCGCTGGCCCCAGGCCGGGCCGAGGTCGGCTTCCGGACCGCCACCACGGTGGCGATCGCGAACGACCGACCAGCGGCCTGAAGTTCCGCGGCCCGCGCGAAGGTCTGGATGCTCATCCCGACTCGCTCGGCCTCAGCTGATGCCGTTCTCGTGCAGGATGGCCCAGACCTTCTGGGGCGTGATGGGGATGTCGATGTTGCGGACGCCCAGGTGCCACAGGGCATCGACCACCGCGTTGGCGATCGCCGGCGGAGCGCCGACCGTGGCCGATTCTCCGACGCCCTTGGCCCCGAACGGGTGATGCGGCGACGGGGTGACGGTCTTGGCGACCTCCCAGGCGGGCGTCTCCATGGCCGTCGGCACCAGGTAATCCATGAACGTGCCGGCCAAGTTGTTGCCGAGATCGTCATAGGTGATCTGCTCGTACAGCGATGGCGCCAGGCCCATCGTCAGGCCGCCGTGGATCTGCCCGTCGACGATCATCGGGTTGATGATGTTGCCGCAATCGTCCACGGCCACGAAGCGTCGCACGTGGACCTGGCCCGTCCCCTTGTCGATATCGACAACGCAGATATACGAACCAAAGGGGAAGGTGAGGTTGGGCGGATCGTAGTAATCGACCGCCTCGAGACCCGCCTCCATCCCCTGCGGATGGTTGGTGTAGGCCGCAAAGGCGATCTCCTGGATCGTCTTGAACCGGTCGGGCGAGCCCTTGACGCTGAACTTGCCGGGCTCCCAGTCGAGGTCGTCTTCCGACGCCTCCAGCAGGTGTGCGGCGAGCTTGCGGGCCTTGTCCAGGATCTTGCGCGAGGCCATGGCCGTCGCAGCACCGGCGACCGGAGTCGAGCGCGAGGCGTACGTGCCCAGGCCGTAGGGTGCCGTGTCCGTGTCGCCGTACTCGATCTTGATGTCCTGCACGGGGAAGCCGAGCTCCTCGGCGATGATCTGGGCGAACGTCGTCTCGTGGCCCTGGCCCTGGCTCTGGACGCCGATCCGGGCGATGACCTTGCCCGTCGGATGGACCCGGATCTCGCACGAATCGAACATCTTGATGCCGATGATGTCGAAGTCCTTGGAAGGCCCGGCACCGACGATCTCCGTGAATGAGCTGATGCCGATGCCCATGAGCTCGCCCCGAGCGCGCTTCTCGATCTGCTCCTTGCGCAGCCCGTCGTAGTCGATCATGTCCATGGCCTTCTGCAGGGCAGGGCCATAGTCGCCGGAGTCGTACTCCCAGCCGGTCGGCGTCTTGTACGGGAACTGGTCCTTCTGGATGAAGTTCTCCATCCGCAGCTGGGCCGGGTCCTTGCCGATCTGATGGGCCAGGATGTCCACCATGCGCTCGATGGCGTGAACGGCCTCCGTCACCCGGAACGAGCAGCGATAGGCCACGCCGCCGGGCGGCTTGTTGGTGTAGACGCCATCGACTTCGACGAACGCGTTGTCGAAATCGTACGAGCCGGTGATCACGTTGAACAGTCCGGCCGGGAACTTGGATGGGTCCGCGGCGGCATCGGTATAGCCGTGGTCGGCGACGGTCTTGACCTTGAGGCCCGTGATCTTGCCGTCCTTGGTCGCCCCCATCTCCGCATGGATGTGGTAGTCGCGGGCGAACGAATCGGCCTGGAGATTCTCCGAGCGATCCTCGATCCACTTGACCGGCTTGCCCACCGTCAGGCTGGCGACCACGGCCAGGACGTAGCCCGGGTAGACCGGCACCTTGCCGCCGAACCCGCCGCCGATGTCGTGGGTCTTGACCCGGATGTTCTGTTCCGGCAGGCCGCTGACGAGGGCCAGCACGGTGCGGATCGCGTGCGGCGCCTGACTGGTCATGTGCAGGGTCAACTGGCCACGCACGGCGTCCCAATCGGCGACGCAGCCACACGTCTCGATGCTCGCGACGTGGATGCGCGGGATGTAGATGTCCTCGCTGATCCGGACCTCTGCGGCCTCCAGGGCCGCATCGGCCTTGGCCGCGTCGCCGGATTCCCAGTGCCAGATGTGATTGGTCTGCTTGTCCGCTGCACGATCCGGGCGCAGGATCGGGGCGTCGGGCAGGAGCGCCTTGAAGGGGTCGGTCACGACCTGCAGCGGCTCGTAGTCGACGAAGACCGCGGCCACGCCGTCGGCGGCGATGTACTTCGTGGTCGCCACCACCGCGGCCACTTCCTGGCTCTGGTACATGACGGTGTGGGTCGGCAGGACCATCTGCTTGTCGCCGGCGAGGGTCGGCATCCAGTGCAGGCCGGCCTTCTCCAGGTCCGCGCCGGTGATGACCGCGAGCACGCCCGGGATCTTGAGCGCCTCGGAGGCGTCGATACCCTTGATCGTGGCGTGCGCGTAGGGGCTCCGGACGATGTCCATCCAGAGCTGGCCCGGGAGGTTGACGTCGTCGATGTACTCGCCGGCCCCGCGGATGAAGCGCGGGTCCTCCTTGCGCTTGACCGAGTGGCCCATGCCCCCGATCTCCGGGGAGGTGCGCAGTTCGCGTTCGGTCTCTGTCGTCATGTCGTTCGCTCCCGCTCAGCCGGCCGCGGCCGGTTCGGCCGAGACTTCCTGTCCATCGACGGTTGCGGCGGCCAGGACCGGAGCCGACTCGCTCGCGTTGAGCGTGCCGGCTGCCTGCTGGATCGCCTTCACGATGTTGACGTAGCCGGTGCAGCGGCACAGGTTGCCGCTGATGCCCTCGCGGATCTCGCCCTCCGACGGGTCATCGTTCTGCTTCAGCAGCCAGGCCGCCTGCATGATCATGCCCGGCGTACAGAAGCCGCACTGAAGACCGTGCTGGTCCCAGAACGCCTGCTGGAGCGGGTGGAGGGTGGCCCCGTCGGCCAGGCCCTCGATGGTCTTGACCTCGTGGCCATTGGCCTGGACGGCGAGCATCGTGCACGACTTGGCGCTTTCGCCATCGACATGGACGGTGCAGGCGCCGCAGTTGCTCGTGTCGCAGCCGACGTGCGTGCCGGTCAGCCCGAGCGAATCGCGCAGGAAGTGGACGAGCAGGAGGCGCGGCTCGACGTCCGCCTCATGCGCCTCCCCGTTGACCGTGACCGAGATGTGCTGGGTCGTCATTCGTGGCTCCTCGTGCCGTCTACGCGAAGGAGAGGGCGCGGGCGACAGCGGAGCGGAGCGACCGGACGGTCATCTCCGCGGCCATCGCGCGCTTGTACTCGACCGGTCCCCGAACGTCTCCGGCCGGATCCGCCTGGGCGCCGGCCGCGTCGCCGGCTCGCCGGAAGAGCTCCTCCGACGGCATCTGGCCGACGAGGATCGCCTCGGCGTCCGTGGCTGCGAACGGGCTCGCGGCCACCCCGGTGAGACCGACACCCGCACTCGAGATGGTGCCCTCCGCCGCGAGCCGGACCATGACGGCCGACCCGCAGGTGGCGAAGTCGCCGACCTTGCGCTCGAGCTTGGTGTACGCGGCCCCGGCTCCCCTGGGTCGGCGGGGCAGACGGATCTCGGTCAGGACCTCGGTCGGCTCGATGGCCGTCTGGAATGTGTCGAGGAAGAAGTCGCGGGCCTTGATCTCACGCTCGCCGGTCTGACTGCGACAGACGATCCGGGCGTTGACCGCGAGGAGCATGGCCGGCCAGTCGCTGGCCGGATCCGCGTGCGCGACAGAACCACCGATCGTGCCCCAGTTACGGACCTGCGGGTCGCCGATGACACCGGCGAGATCCACCAGACTCGGGTAGCGGTTCCGGACGATGTCGTTGTCGCGGATCTGGCGGTGCGTGGCCCTGGCGCCGATGCGCAGTTCGTCGTCCGTCTCGCTGATGCCATCGAGGCCGCTGAGGTCGGCGATGTCGACCAGGAGGGCGGGCTGCGCCAGCCGGAGCTTGATGAGCGGGATCAGGCTGTAGCCGCCTGACAACAGCTTGGCCTCCCCTTCGCGATCCTTGAGGATCGCCAGCACCTCATCCAAGCTGCCTGGACGAACGTAGTCGAACTGGCCTGGGATCATCGCGCTGCCTACCTCCTCCCCGCGGTTTGGCGGGGACTGATCGGTCTGCCCGGCCCAGATGGAACCGGGGTTGGTGGCGACGGCTCACCCCGGCGAACGGGCAGTTTGTCCCTCCTGCTCGCTCGTCGGCTGAGTTGCATACGTGTTGCAGGTCAGTATCCGCGGCGTTCGTTGCCAAGTCAACGCGCTTTGGTGGCGATGCCCGGCGCCGGTTCCGACGGGCGCAACCCCGGTTCCTACCCGGGCTCCTACCTTGGCGCCAAACCGGGCACCCTACCTTGGCGCCAAACCGGGCGCCAAACCCGACAGATGCCCGCCCCAGGAGCGTTAGGCGCGGTACTCCAAGCGGCCATGGCGGTCGCGGGACCAGATGGCGTCACGAACCAGCCCGCCCACGCTCGGCGCGGCGAACCCAACGACCGCCGGGATCCCTTCCAGCGCGCGATGACCTCCGCCATCGCGCCCAATGCTCCGGTGGCGGGCATTTGGCGGAATGGGTGTGGCGCGCGATCGATCAGACCGCGGCCGTCATCGTTGGAGCCCGCGTTCCGGGCAGGCCACCTCCAACGGAAACCGCGGCCCCTCGAGCCGCGCCTTTGGGTTCCGACGGCTGGACCCACGGCCGACCGTCCGGATGGATACCTTCGTCGGTCACGAGCGACCGCCGTCCGGTGTCCAGGTCACGATGCCGATCGGCAGTGGCCGCTGCCCGACGAGTCCGACGCGCCCCTCTCCGTCCGTCTCGAGTGCAGATTGGAGTGCGCCCAGGAATCGCGCATCGGCCGAGCTACCAGGCTCCACCCACAGCTGGCGGCGCAGGAAGCCCTCCAATTCGTCGCGCGTGCCGAACCGGCGTGGTTCGCGTTCCAGCCGCTGCACCGCGACCGCCCGACCCATGGCCCCCAGCAGCTCCACGAATTCCGGGAGGGCGGGGAGCGCCACCCGCGACTCGCCCCAGACCGGTGGCCAGAAGACGTCCGCGATCGACGACGGCTGACGTTCCATGAGGACCGCGATGCACAGCCTCCGGGCGCTCGACTCCATGGCCCGGACGAACGGCCCGATCTCCGGGATGTCGTAGCTGACATGCGCGATCAACGCCACGTCGGCCGCGAACGGCGCGAGGTCGCCATCGGGCGGCGGCCACCGTCCCTCCACCGAGCGAACGTTGGCGATGCCATGCTCGAGCGCGAGCTCGTGCAGCCCGGCCAGCATCCCGGACGACGGGTCGACCACGATCACCTCGCCACCGGAGGCCCCAAGGGCCAGGGCGATGGGCAACGCATATCGGCCAGCGCCCGCGCCGATGTCCAGCCACGTGTCGCCCGGCCGGACCAGCGCGCGCAGGACGTCCAGTGCCGGTTCATCGGTCCGGGTCGGGTCGGCACGGAACAGCGAGGTGACCGGGGCGTAGAAGTCGGTGGCATCCGGGACTTCGCGGAACCGGTCCACCTGCGACTTGTTGTCCCGGACGCGCGCGGCCCAGGCCGTCTCCAGCATCGCGACGAGATCCGCGCGCGTGTCGATGTCCGGATTGCCGCCGACCGTGGCCGCCACCGGCACCTCGGCCACGAGTTCCGGGTGCGCGGCCAGGATCGGCCCCAACCCGCGGTCGCCGCTGGCCTCCGCAACAAGCCCGAACGCGCTGCGCCCAACCAGGACCGGGTTGCGGCCCCCATCGTCCGGGTAGACCGGCACGGCGATCGGTCGGGCGTCGTCGACACCGGCCTCGAGCAACGCCCGGATCCCCGCGACCGGCACCCGCGGCTGGTCGCCAAGGACGATCAGGGCCACAGCCACGTCGACGTCCAGCGCCTCGACACCCACCCGCAGCGAGCTCGACAGTCCGCGCCCGGGGTACGGGTTGCGAACGCGCCGCTCACCGCGCCAATCGATCGCCGCCTCGACCGCCGTCGCGTCCTCCCCGAGCACGACGACGACATCTTCGAGACCTGCCTCGGCCAGCCGATCCAGCACGTGCTGGAGCACCAACCGACCTTCGAGGACAGCCAGCAGCTTCCCTCCCCCGAACCGCGACCCGGCTCCGGCGGCCAGCACGACCGCCACCACATCCCCGGGGGTCACGTTCGGCCTCGGCTGTCCTTGATCAGGACCACATCGACACCTTCCGACCCGGCGGCCTCGGCGAGCGCTCGATCGCTGGTCACGAGTGGCCCACCTACACGAGTCGTCGTGGCGATCGCGAAACAGTCTCCGAGCGCGACGTTGCGATGACGTCGGTGATAGTGCGCCGCGCGGAGACGCCCCGCGTCACGCCCCACGGTTTCGTCCGCCGCCACGACCTCGAGTCCTCCTTGAAGGAGAAGCTCCACCTCCCGCTCGACTTGTTCGACATCGAGGGTTCGTCGCCCGAGCACATCGATCACTTCGGCGAGGTTGACGGAGGAGATATAGGTGGCCACGGGCCGATGGAGGATCCGCAGGACCTCCGCACCTCCTGGCTCATCCACCAGGAACGCCACGACCGCACTCGCGTCAAGGACGGTCAAGGTGTTTCCACTTCCGCTCTTCTGCCTCACGCTCCTCGAGCCGGTATTCACGCATCATCGACTCGGCGGTCTCGCCGGGTCGGAGCAGGTGTTTCAGCGAACCTGCGGCTGCCGCCAACGGATCGTCGGGTACTGGGCGTAGCAGGAGACCCCCCGGCGTCTCCTTGACCATGACCCGGTTCGTGGTCCAATCTCGTCGGTACTCCGCGGGGATGGACACCTGTCCGCCGCGGGTGAGCGTCACGATCTTCATGAACATGATGCTATGCCATGCGTCAAGGCATCACTTCATGCGATGGTGCGTTCCTTCATGGGAACGCCGGTGCCGCCGTAGCGCTGCGCGACGATCTCGGCGAGGATAGCCAGGGCCGTCTCGGCCGGCGCTCGGCCGCCCAGGTCCAACCCGACGGGCCCGCGCAAACGGTCCAGCTCCTCCGCCGTGACGCCTGCCTCCAGGAGCCGCGCGCGGCGGTCGCCCTGGGTCTTGCGCGAGCCGACCGCACCCACGTATCGGCATCCCCGCCGTAACGCTTCCACGATGGCCGGCTCATCGAATTTGACGTCATGGGTCAGGACGGCGACGGCATCGTTGGGGCCGAGACCGATGTCATCGGCGACCTCATCCGGCCAGCCGACGACCAGTCGATCGACATTCGGGAAGCGCTCCTCCGTCGCGAACGACGAGCGCCCGTCGATGACGACCGTTTCGAACCCGAGTTCCCTGGCCAGGCGCACGAGCGAGCGAGCGACCTCCACGGCCCCGACCACCACGAGTCGCGGCCGGACCGGGAAGACCTCCATGAAGAGCGATCGACCGCCGATCTCCACCGTCCGCGACAGGCCACGACCGAGCGCCTCCTGGGCGGCAACCACCAAGGCCGCGTCGAGCGCCGCGTCGCCGAGCGTGCCCTCCAATCGACCGTCGTCGTGGACGACGAGTTCCGGCTCCGGGCGCGCCCCTTCCCCCGGCGTGTGCTGGCCGAACGCGGCCGGCGGCGAGTCCCCGGGGAGTGGCGTGATCACGGCCGCGCCATGCCCACCGGCACCCAGCGAGGCAACGGCCGCGGCCACCGCCGCCGACGGGACGGACGGCTCCACCAGGACATCGATCGTGCCGCCGCAGGCCAGACCCACGTCCCAGGCCTGCTCGTCGCTGATCCCGTAGCGGATCACCCGGGCGTGACCGTCTGCACGTGCCCGCTCGATCTCCTCTGCCGCCGCGCCCTCCACGCAGCCGCCGCTGACCGAACCCGCGATCCGGCCATCCGCCGCATACAGCAGCACCGCTCCCTCCGGTCGCGGCGCGGACCCGAACGTCCGGACCACGACGGCCCGGCCGACGTCGATCCCCTCCCCTTGCCAGGCCGCCAGCGTGTCCAGGAGTTCCTTCATCGGATGGGCCTCGCGATGTGCGGATCGGTGGGCAGACCACCCACCTGGGGCGGCGGCAGGATCGACGCCGGGTCGGGTGGCGCCGCGGTCGGCAGCGCAGCATGCGCTGCAGCCTCGGATCCCCGGCGCGTGTCGGAGGAGCGTACGCCGCCCAGGATCTCACCGAGCCGCTCCAGCGAAGCGACCGTTCCGGCCGGCAGGAAGTCGTCGATATAGGGGTAGGCAGCGCGCATCCCACCGGCCAGCGGCTGATAGCCGGGCGTGCCGGCCAGCGGGTTGAGCCAGATCAGGCGGTGGCAGTTGCGCCGCAGGCGGGCCGTCTCTGTGGCGACGACCGCCGGGTCGCCGCGATCCCAGCCGTCGCTGATCACGATCACCACGCCGCTGGTCCGCAGCGTCCGCCGCGCCCAGTCCTGGTTGAAGGTTCGGAAGCTCTCGCCGATCCGCGTGCCGCCCGCCCAGTCGTTGACGGCGTCGGCGACGCGAGCGAGCGCTCGGTCCCGGTTGCGGTCCTTGAGCAGTCGGGTCACCCGTGTCAGCCGCGTCCCGAACACGAACGATTCCGTGCGCACCTCGCTCGCCGCGCTGAGTGCCTGGATGAAGCGCAGCAGCAGGCGGGAGTGCCGTTCCATGGACCCCGAGATGTCGCAGATGACGACGAGCGACCGGGGCTCCTTGATCGGTCGCCGCCAGACCCACGACATGAGTTGGCCACCGGTACCGAGGTTGCGTCGGAACATCGCTCGCGGCGCGAGCCGACGACCGTGCGAATGCAATTCGTAGCGGCGCGTCCGCCGTCGCTCCAGCCGCGGGATCAGCCGATCCACCAGGCGCTCCGCGTCGCGCAGCTCGGACGGGGTCATCCGATCGAACTCCCGGTGACGGAGCATCTCGCCGCGGGAATAGGCGTCCGGTGCGACGACGACCCCCTCGATCTCGCTGTCGTCGTCGGCGTCCTCGCTGCCCTGCGACGGCATCGGGATGCCGTGCTCGTCCTCGCGACCCTCCATCTGCTCCTGCCCGGGCTGCGCCTGGCCACTGGCCTCCTCGCCGTCCAGTCCGTCGTCCTGGGCCGGTCGCTGGAGCGGCGGCGCCTGGAAGTCGCCCTGGCGCCGCGACCGCTGGCGCCACCACCGATCGAAGACGGCGTCGTAGGTCGGTCGATCGTCGCGGCGGCGGACGAACACGGCCTCGCCGGCTGCCCTGACCTGTTCCCGCTCGCCCATGTCCACCAGCGGAAGGGCTCGTGCGTAATCGACCGCAGCGCCAAGGTCGATGTGCAGCCCGGCCGCGCGCAGCGCCCGCCCGAACCCGACGCTTTCGCGAAGGAGGCGCCGCCCATCAACCTCCGGCCCCCATGGGGCGCGCGCGATGGCGGGATCGTCACGCAGCGGCATGTGCGGACTGTGCCACGACTCCGGGCGGGGCGTCAGCCGGGCAGTACCTGGAACCCGAGCTGCTGTCCGTTCGAGCGCACCCGATCGTCGAGGCTGACGATGGCAAGCTCGCCGACTGACGCGCGAGCCCGCACCGCTGTCGCGAGATGGATCGCATCCATGGCTCGGATGAGGTCGTCGGGGAATGACTCGCTGGCTCGCGACACGATCTCCGGTCCGATTCCAACGATGCTCCATGCCGAGGTCGTGGCGTAGAACTCCGTCCGCAGTAACGTCGCCCGTTCGGCAGACACCTCGCCACTCGCGACCCTGCCGCGCAGGGCACGCTCGCACTCGACGACCGTGAGGTCCGAGGAGATGACGACATCGGCGTTCCGCAACGCCTCGTACGCGAGCCAGCCAGCCTCCTGGTCCAGCAGCCAGGCGACGACGGCGCTCGTTTCGACGTAGACGCGCATCAGTCGCCGCGGATCTCGTCCATCAGGTCCGCGATGGTCTTCCCGCCCAGATGTACGCGCGGCATCCGACGGTACAGGGACGGGTCGTTCTGGCGCGTGGCGAGGCGGATCAACCCCTTGCGCTCCATCTCGAGCAGGCCAGGATGGACGTCGGGCCGGTGCTCCCCATGGCCCGGCGGCCAGAGCTCGGCGACCACCCGGCCGCGGTCCGTGACGATGACGACGTCGCCCGACGCGGCCTGGCGCACGTACTTGCTGAGGCTGTTCTTGAGCTCCCGGATGCCGACCTTCGTGTCCATGCCGCGCAAATGTAGCCTCCTGTGGCTACATCGTCGATGGGCGGGTTCTCGGCCGCCCGTTCAGCCTCGCGCAGCGACCTCGGTCAGGATGCGGGCTGTCTGTTCGCCACGAACCTGGCGGATGTCCTCCTCGTACTTGAGGACGACGCCCAGGGTCTCGTCGACGATCTCGGGGGTCAGTTCGCGGGCGCCCAGGGACATGAGGGCGGCCGCCCAGTCGAGCGTCTCGGCGATGCCCGGCACCTTGGTCAGGTCCCCCTCGCGCAGTCGATGGACGAACGCGACGACCTCATGGGCAAGCTTCTCCGGGGCGGCGGGGACCCTCGCCAGGACGATCTCGTACTCCTTCTGGGCGGTCGGGAAGTCGATCCAGTGATAGAGGCAGCGGCGCTTGAGCGCGTCGTGGACTTCGCGGGTCCGGTTGCTGGTCAGGATCACGCGGGGCGGCTTGTCTGCCTTGATCGTGCCGATCTCCGGGACGGTGACCTGGAAGTCGGACAGGATCTCCAGGAGGTACGCCTCGAATTCCTCGTCGGCGCGGTCGATCTCGTCGATGAGCAGGACGGGCGCGACGCCGTCGTGGACCTCCAGGGCCTGGAGGAGCGGCCGACGGATGAGGAAGTCGCTGCCGAAGATGTCGCGGGCGGTGGCCTGGTCCGCTTCGCCGCGGGCCTCCAACAGCCGGATCTCCAGCATCTGGCGCGGGTAATTCCACTCGTAGACGGCCGTGTTGACGTCCAGGCCCTCGTAGCACTGGAGCCGGATCAGCTTGGCGCCGAGGCTCTGGGCGAGGACCTTGGCGAGCTCCGTCTTGCCGACGCCGGCCTCACCCTCCAGGAGCAGCGGCCGACCGAGTTCCAGGGCCAGGAAGACCGCGGTCATGAGCGAGCGGTCGGCGATGTAGTCGCGGCCGCGGAAGTCCTCGGTCAGCGCCTCGATGGAGCGGGTGCCGGCGGGTCGGTCGTCGCGGTCGGTCATGGTCGGACTCTACACGGAAGGTCGGCGCCGCGGCTGGGGCGGCTGGGACGCGACGCGGCGGCGGCGGCGCGTGGCGCGGCGCGGGGCGCGTGGCGCGGCGCGGGGGCGGGCTAGATGTGATTCACGAATAGGTTGTTGACAGTCGAGAGGCCTCCCAAGGTTCGGTGTGGGTATCCAGCTCACATCGAATGGGAGGCTCTCGTGGCACATCGTAGGGCGAAGCTGACGACGCTCGGCCGACAACTCCTGGTGGATCGGATCGAGACCGACGGGTGGTCGACCGCCCGAGCGGCCGAGGCCGCCGGGGTGAGTCGCCAGACGGCGACCAAGTGGGTCCGCCGCTACCGCGACTTCGGGATCGACGGCCTCGAGGACGCGAGCTCGCGGCCGCAGCACTCTCCGCGCGCCCTGCCAAAGGCCCAAGTCGAGGCGATCCTCCTCGCCCGCCACGAACTGGGCGTCGGGCCGCATCGCCTGGCCCCGCTCCTGGGCATCCCGCGTTCGACCATCGGCGACGTCCTCGAGCGGCACGGCCTGTCGCGTCTGGCCGACCGCGACCGGCCGACCGGGATCCCCATCCGCTACGTCCGGGAGCGACCGGGCGAGCTGCTGCACATGGACGTCAAGAAGCTCGGACGCATCCCCGACGGCGGTGGCCACCGGTTCCGCGGTCGTGGCCACGGCACGCCCCGTGCCCGCCGCGGCTATGACGACATCCACCAGGTCGTCGACGACATGAGCCGGGTCGCCTATGGCGCGATCTACGCCGACGAGCGCGGCCCGACCTGTGCCGCCTTCCTGCGTGAGGCGGCCGCCTTCTTCGCGCGGCTGGGCGTCCGGATCGAGCGGGTGATGACCGACAACGCCAAGAACTACACGGCGTCGCGAGCGTTCGCCGGCGCGCTCGACGAGATCGGCGCCCGGCACCTGCGGACCAAGCCGTTCCGACCCCAGACCAACGGCAAGTCCGAGCGCTTCAACCGGACGCTGCTCGACGAGTGGGCCTACGCACGACCGTACGACTCCAACAACGAGCGGCTCCTGGCCTTCGGCCCGTGGCTCGACCACTACAACCAACACCGACCGCACAGCGCGTTGGGAGGGCGCACGCCGATGGAGGTCCTTGTCAACAACGTGTCCGGGAATCACACCTAGATGCCCCGGTCGGGCTGCGGAGCCGCCGGTGAACTGCCTTTCGCCGCGAGATTTCCGGTGGGACCGACATATCGAGGGCAACGGCCAGGTTATCGACGGGGTCCGCGTTCGAGCCTTGGCATCGTCGCGCCGATCTGTGCGTGCGGGCTCGACGCGGTGCGCTCCTTCGACTCAGCCGTCGGCTCTTGAGGGGATCGAAGGCCGCAGAATGCTGCTCCGGGCAGAATCCGAGCTCGGAAGGCGGATCACGCGGATCACGCGGATCACGCGGATCACGCGGCCCGCGGAACCGCGGCGCTCTCCTTCCCTACCCGTCCGGGGCGTCCAGCTCGCGGGCGTATGGCGGGAACCGGAAGCGCTGCGCCCGGGTGAGGATTCCGCCGTGGCCCAGCTTCGCGACCGTCCGCTCCGAGGCGGGCTCCCCGGAGAGCAGCCGCGGCAACAACAGGTCCGCGGCCGTGGCCTTGGAGTAGGCGCCGCAGGTCGGCAAGCCCAGGATGGCGGTCTTGCCCACGCGCGCCAACCAGAGCATCGACCCCGGGTGCGAGGGCACGCCGCGCCGGACGATCCGGCCACCCAGCGCCTCCACCGCGACGTAGAAGGCATCGAGCGGATCCGTGCTGGCCGAACCGGCCGTGAGCACGACATCCGCCATGTCCGCCCCACGCACGAAACGGGCCACGGCCGCCTCCACAGCGTCCGCATCGTCCTCGACATAGACGATGTCGATGATCGTCGAGCCCAGGCCCTCAGCCTTGGCCCGGACGCTCGTCTCGAACCGCTCGCGGGCCGTGGCGCGCACCGACTCCTTGACCACGACGCCGATCCGGCGGGCCACGAATGGCGCGACCCACACGATGGGCTGCGACCCGAATCCGGCGATCCGCGCCCCGGCTTCCACGATCCCGGCATCCACCACGTGCGGCGCGACCTTGACGCTTGCCACGAGATCGCCCTTCTCCACGATCTGGCCGTCAAAGACGGTGAAGACCTCCAGGGGGTCCAGGCGGTTGAGCCGCTCCAGTTCCGCGATCAGCACATTGACCACGCCGGGCACGGATGCCACCAGGTCCAGACGGCTCTGGTTCGGGCCGCGAACCTCCAGGTTCGGGCCGGCGACGGCCTTCGCCAACCGGACCGCGGCATCGTCCTCGTGCAGTTCGCCGGGCTCCGCGATGATGACCGTGACCGGCGGCCCGGGATCCGCGGAGCCGAGCGCCACGAGATCCGCGGCCGTCAACCGACGACCCTTGTGCCAGCGTTTGCCCTCGACGATGAGATCGCGAGCGAGGATGGACCCCGCCAGGCGCGCGGGCACGCGTCGACCAGGCGTGACCCGCTCGACGCGCACGCCGTGACGTGCAGTTCGCTGGTGGGCTAGCGGCCGAGCGCGGCCTCGATCGCGCGACGGGTGTAAACCACCGCCATGCGCGCTCGATAGTCGCGGTCCGCGTGGATGTCGCTATTGACGGTCTGGCCGTCCGCGGCGTGCTCAGCGGCGGCGGCCACCGCGGCCTGCGAACCGTCACTCCCCAGGAGCGCCGCCTCAACGGCCTTGGCCCGGTACGCCACCTCGCCCACCCCGGTCAGCGCGACCCGGGCGTGCGTGACGCTCCCGCCGGACGCGACGATGACGGCGGCCACCCCCACGATGGAGTAACCCGAGGCCGGGTGCTCCATCTTCTGGTACGAGCCGCCGGCACCTTCCGGCAAGGGACCCCGGACCATCTTCACGAGGATCTCGTCCGCCGCGATACCGGTCTGGAACGGGCCCTCGAAGAAGCCGTCCAGGGGCACGGTCCGCTCGCCCCTCGTGGAGCGGAGGACAGCCGAATAGTCCAGCGCCAACCCCAGCGCGGGCAGGTCCGAGGCGGGATCGGCGTGGCTGATCGCCCCGCCGACGGTGCCGCGGTTGCGGACCTGGATGTCGCCGATGCCGTAGATGCACTGGACCGCGATGGGAAGCTGGGTGTTCGCCAGGACCTCCGCGTAGGTGACGAGCGCCCCGATCTCCAGGCCACCGTCCGCGGTGGGACCCATCGCCCGGAGCTCCGAAAGCCCGCCGATGTCGACGAGCATGTCCGGGCTGGCCAGGCGCAGCTTCATGAGCGGCAGGAGGCTCATCCCGCCGGCGATGACCTTGGCGTCGCCCGCGGCGAGTGCCGCGAGCGCGTCGTCGAGCGAGGACGCCCGCCGATAGCCGAATGCCGCCATGTTCACGCCTGGCCTCCCTTCGCCGACTGGATCGCCGACCAGACCTTCTGGGATGTGTAGGGCATATCGAGGTGCCGGATCCCGAGACCGCCGAGCGCGTCGACCACGGCGTTCGCGACGGCCGCCGTGGACGCGATGGTCCCGGCCTCACCGACGCCCTTGACGCCGAGCGGATTGACCGGCGACGGCGTGACGGTCTCCCCGAGTTCGAAGATCGGGAAGCCGCTGGCTTTGGGCATCGCGTAGTCGAGCATGGAGCCCGTCAGCAACTGGCCCTCGTCGCTGTAGATGGCACCCTCCCAGAGAGCCTGGCCGACGCCCTGGGCGATGCCGCCGTGGAGCTGCCCGTCCACGATCATCGGGTTGATCTTGTTGCCGACATCATCGACGGCGACGTAGCGCACGAGCTCCACCACCCCGGTCTCCTCGTCGATCTCGACGACCGCGATGTGCGTACCGAACGGCCAGGTGCAGTTCGGCGTGTCGTAGTAGGCCGTCTCGTCGAGATAGGGCTCCATGCCCTCCGGCGCATCGAACGCGAGGTCGAGCGCGAAGGCGATCTCCTGGAACGTCTTCTTGCGGTCGGGCGAACCCTTGACCCGATATTCAGCGCCGTCGATCTCGATGTCGTCGGGCGACGCCTCCAGCATGTGCGCGGCGTAGCGCCGGGCCTTGTCCTTGATCTTGCCCGCAGCCTTGACCGCGGCGGTCATGCCCACGGAGCTCGTGCGCGACCCGTAGGACCCATACCCGAACGGCGTGCCCTGCGTGTCCGAGTGCTGGACGATGACGTCCTCCATCGGGATGCCGAGCTCGTGGCTGATGACCTGGGCGTACGTCGTCTCGTGCCCCTGGCCCTGCGGCTGGGTGCCCATCGTGACCACGACCTTGCCGGTCAGGTGGACCTTGATGTTGGACGACTCCCACATCGCAGCGCCCCAGCCCTCACCGACGGCGCCGATCCACTTGGACGGCGCCACGCCGCAGACCTCCAGGTACGTGCTGAGGCCCAGACCCAGGAGCTTGCCGCGGCCCTTGGCCTCCGATTTCTTCGCGTCGAGATTCGCGTAGCCGACGGTCGCCAGGGCCTGATCCATGGCCGGCTCGTAGTTGCCGGAGTCGATGTAGATCTTGGCACCGCCACTGGCCGTGCCGAGGCCGGATGGATTGTCGTAGGGGAATTGGTCCGGCTGGATGAAGTTGCGTCGGCGGATCTCGGCGCGGTCCATGCCGATCTCCGCCGCGAACAGGTCCATGGCCCGCTCGATGACGTACGTCGCCTCCGGTCGGCCGGCGCCTCGATAGGCGTCGACGAACGTGGTGTTGGTGTAGACCCCGGTCACTTCCGCGTAGACGTTCGGGATCTTGTAGCAACCGCTGAGCACGCGGGCGTAGAGGGTCGTCGGGATGCCTGGGCCGATGGTCGACAGGCGGCCGCCCAGGTTGGCCAGGGTCTTGACCCGCAGCCCGGTGATCTCGCCGTCCTTCTTGCCCGCGATCTCGATGTGGGTGATGTGGTCGCGGCCGTGGATCGTGCTGCCGTAACTCTCGCGGCGACCCTCGACCCACTTGACCGGTCGACCGCCGAGCGCCTTGCTGGCGAACAACACCATCGCGTAGTCGGGGTAGCAGAAGATCTTCGTTCCGAAGGCGCCGCCGACATCCGGGCTGATGCACCGGATCTTGTGCTCCGGGATGCCCATCACGAAGGCCGCCAGCAGGAGCCGCTGGATGTGCGGGGTCTGGCTGGACATCCAGATCGTGTACTCGTCCGTGCCCGGGTTGTACCAGCCGATGTTTCCCCGGACCTCCATCGGGTTCGGGATGAGGCGCTGGTTGACGATGCGCTGGCGGACCACGACCTCCGCGCCGTCCACGGCCGCATCCGTGCCGGCCTTGTCGCCGACGGTCCACTCGAAGACCTTGTTGTTCGGGGCATTCTCGTGGAGCTGCGGAGCCCCGTCCGCGATGGCCTTCTCGGCGTCGACGACGGCGGGCAGCGGCTCCCAATCCACGTGGATGGCCTCGAGCGCGTCAAAGGCCTGAGCTTCCGTCTCGGCCACGACCGCGGCGACACCTTCGCCGGTCCACTTGACGCTGTCCGTGGCCAGTGTCCGGGGCGTGCTGATGTTGTTCTGGAGGCCTGCGCTGCCGCCGGCCGGCCAGGCCATGGGCATCGGGTTGTACGGGATGTCGGCGCCGACATAGACGGCCACGACGCCGGGCATCGACTTCGCCGCGCTGGTGTCGATCGAGCGGATGTTGGCGTGGGCGTACGGACTTCGCAGGATGGCCATGTGGGCCATCGACTGGAGCTTGATGTCGTCCAGGTAGCGGCCCTGGCCGGTGATGAAGCGCGGGTCTTCTGTGCGCTTGATGGGCTTGCCCAGCGGGCTGCTGAGCTTGGGGGCGTCGAGCACGTCGGTCATGGTGGTCTCCTCGTGACTAGACGCTTGCCGGGGCGGCGGATCCGCGCGGCTCCGCCATCACGACCGCCGCGGCCTTCACCGCCACGACGATGTTCTGGTAGCCCGTGCAGCGGCAGATGTTGCCGGCCAGGGCATGACGAATCTCGTCATCCGTCGGGTCGTTGTTGTTGGCCAGCAGGTCCGCCGCGGTCATGATCATGCCCGGCGTGCAGAACCCGCATTGCAGGCCGTGCTTCTCCCAGAACGCGGTCTGGAGCGGGTGGAGGGCGCCGCCGTCACCGGGCGCGGCCATTCCTTCGATCGTGGTGACGATCGCCCCGTCGGCCTGGACCGCGAGCATCGTGCAGCTCTTCACGGCCTTGCCGTCGACGTGGACGGTGCACGCACCGCACTGGCTGGTGTCGCACCCGACATGGGTGCCGGTCAGATCCAGGTCCTCACGCAGGGCCTGGACCAGGAGCCGTCTCGGCTCGACGTCCAGTTCTCGTACTGCCCCGTTGACCGTCATGGAGATGTGTTCGCCCACCGTCCGGACCTCCTTCGACGACTTGCCTGGCGCGCGTCCCGGCGTGGTGCCGGCTCGCGCGGTTGACGGATCGCTACGTCCTGTGGAGCACTCGGGGCCTCGACGTCGGCTGGCCCGCGGGTGGGCGGGCCCGGGTCGGCGGGAGGGTGCGTCGATGGTGGCACCGTCGGGTGTCGGAATCAAGTCGCGGAGGGTTGCGATGCGGTGAGCGGGACGGGCGGGGCGCCCAGCGGGGCGCCGGGCGGGTTGGGGCGGGGCGCCGGGCGGGGCGCCGGGCGGGGCGAGCGGGG
>Ga0163144_10011256_pt1 | contig 18947 bp, 13 predicted proteins | sample OliLak19BULKMAT1_FD_123175 | JGI IMG/M metagenome (GOLD analysis project Ga0163144, IMG submission 123175) | Freshwater microbial mat bacterial communities from Lake Vanda, McMurdo Dry Valleys, Antarctica - Oligotrophic Lake LV.19.BULKMAT1 | ecosystem: Environmental > Aquatic > Freshwater >... | reverse complement strand
GGGATCGTCGGATCACCGGTGGCGAACCCTGAGCTGTTGCTGCCGGTGGGCGTGGGCGCCCCATTGGCCTGGTCGAACGCGTCGCCGTAATAGTCGGTGTAGTTCTCGCCCGTGGTGCTGGTGCGTTCTTGGCCCATCAGGTCGGCCATGTCATCCATGGCCACATCATGATCTACGGCGCCGTTCTGCAGCTCGTTGGAGATGCTCTGGTACTCACCGCTGCTCTGACCGGGCGGGCCGCCGATGTCCGGGCCCCCGCCGCCAGCGACCTCGTTGCGTGCCACACCGCTGCTGTGCTGGGCGTAGGCCTCGTCGCGCAGCATCCCGTTTACGTACTCGTCGCGCGAGACCCCCGAGGTCGCGCCTGGGGGCGGGCTCGGGTTGGTGGCGTGGCCAAGCTCGTGGGCCAACGTCGAGGTCTGCTGACCGGGCGTCAGGTTTGGGTCCAGCACGATCTCCTTGCTGGTCGGGTCGTAGTAACTGCCATTGCCGGGCGTGCCTTGGCTAACGGTCCCGTCGTTAGCCATGTGCTCGGCAAGCTGACGCTGCATGTTGGGTGAGCGTCCGACATTCTCGACAACCTCGTCAGCGAGGCCTGCGTGCTTGAGCACGATATCGCTCTGCCGCATGACGCCTGTGACCTCATCGGCGAAATCGTCCGCCGCCGTCACGGGTGCCTCGTCCACCAGCGTGTCGGCCGCGTCCGCTACGTCATCCGCCACGTTGTCGCCCGCCTCGGCGACGTTGTCGGCGGCCTTGGCCACCTCGTCGGCGTGCTCGCCAGCCTCAGCCGTGGCCTTCTTCAGCACGCCCTTGAGCGCTTTGACGCCCTTGGCCAACCCCTTGAACAGCACCCCGAAGGCACCGCCCATCAACAGGCTGACCAGCGAGGGCATGGGCACACCGCCGATGAGCACGTTGGCGCTCGAGTTGATCGTCATCCCAACCATCGGGCCCAGCGGCGGGTCACTGGGTTTGGGCGCCGAGAAGATGCAGTGCTTGGTGATGTCTACCAGCACCCGCGCGGCACGCGCGCCCTCGATCCACACGCTCGACGAGCCCAAGAAGACCTCGTACAGCGGGAAAAATCCGCCGCACCACACGCCCAGGCCCATGTCGCCGCAACGCGCCGCGGGCATGTTGTTGATCAGCGTGCGCGACGCGCCGCTGAGCAGCGGGATCGGCATGATCGGCCCGGTGCTGGGCAGCGGCACCGGCGGCGCAGGCGGGATCAGGTTCGGCGGGTGCAAGTGCGCGTGCGGCAGCCCGATGTCGCAGTCCATCACCCGCACCGCCGGAAACGCCGGGAATGGGATCGCCGCCATCCACATCGTTAGCAACTGCTCGATCGACGTCAGAAGCTGGAAGCCCGCGCCGATGTGCTGCAGCGCGCCGCGCGGCACCGGCCCGTCACCAACATGAAACAACGCCGAGAGCTGGTTGGAGATGTCCTGAGACACGACATCAAAGCCCGCCTGGCTTTGCCTGAGGACCTCGACCACGCGGTCGCCCCCGCGCAGATCATTGAATGTCGCCGCAAGCCCCTGCGAAGACTCGAGCATGCCCCCTATCGGGTTCACCGGCAGGCGGCCCTCCTCCCAGAAGCGCCGATCAATCTCGTTGCCCGAGTGCGTCCAGACGTCCGTCAGCTTCGACTGCTGGGCATGCTGGGCCGCAAGCTGATCTTGGGTCATCCCGGCCTGCCCGGCGTTTGAACCCGCCCCCGAGCTCTTGTCAGCCAACGTGCTGCCACGACCGGCAAGGTCGCCTAGCTCATCACTGCCCTGGCCTAGGCCGCGCGCGATGTCGTCGGCACTGCTCTGCCCGGCGTGCGCAGCGCCCTCGCCCAGTTCTTTCGCGATTTTGTCAAGCCCGCTCATGCACCACCGCCTTTGATGGCTCGCGAGCCGCCACCACCACCCGCGCCACCACCCGCGCCGGCCCGCGCCAGAGCTGAGATCTCAAGGTTCACCGGCGTTGGGCGCGGCGTGTAGCCAGCGGGGTTGTTCTCGTGCCGCGCAAGTTTCTGGTCAATGTCCTCGCGTCCCGCGCTGCGCACGTCCGCGAGTGCCGGCGCGCTAATGCCCTCGTAGAGCCGCCGCGCCTCGCGCCAGCTCTCACGCGCGGCCTCGTGCAGGCCCAAAGACGCCAGCGCCCCGGCCTTGCAGTCCAGCACGTGAGCCTCGCCCGGCGGGTGGCTCATCCGCCGAAAGACCGCGCGCGCAAGGTCAAACGCCTGCACCGCCTGCTCGCCCTTGCGCTGACGCTCAAACGCCACGCCCAGGTTCGTCAGGCTCATCGCCAGCAGCGGGTCGCGCTTGCTGTCAAAGCTCAGCTCCACCGCACGGTCAAGCATCGCCTCGGCGTCTGCGTAATGGTGTTGCTTGAGTCGCGTGGTGCCAAGGTTGTAGAGCGCCTGCGCCTCACCAAGCACGTCGCCGCCGGCCTTGGCCTGCTCAAGCTGCTCAACCTGGATCGCCGCCGCCTCACCCAACCGCCCTGATGAAGAGAGGAACCCCGCGAGCATCGCCTTGCTGGCATTGATTTTGACGAGCTGGGCCGCCGTGGGGGCAGGCGTGGAGGCCGCCGTGGCGGCAGGCGTGGCGGTGAGCTTGGACGCCGCGCCGAACATCAGCGCGCCAAGCTCGCCCTGCGGCGAAAGATCGTGCTCAAGCTCCGCCTGCATCGCCTCGGGCGGCACGTGGAAGGGGTGCACAAAGCCCCGGCGGCACATCGAGCCCACCCGCGGCAAGCCCGGCTTGCTCCGGTCATCGGGCACGATCAGCTTCACCCTCGTGCTGGGAATGTTGTCGGCTAAAAAGCACAGCGTTCGCTGGAAGGCCGCGAAGTCAGCGACCGACTTGGGCACGATCACCACCGCCATCGCATCGCTCACGGGCGCGATCGCCTCGGCGCTGGCCGCGAGATACGCCGCCAACCGCTGCGCCGGAGACTGGACTTGTGCAGGAGCTCGGGCCTTGCCTGCTAACTGGCTGCTCCCAGGCGACGCTACCGGCACCGACGCCAGCCGCACCCCGCCGCGCTGATAGACGCCCCGTAGCGGCTCCTGCGCCTCGCTCAGGCGCTGCATAACCCCCTCGCACCAAGAAGCCGGCTCTACAAATGGCACCTCGCACGCCACCATGATGACCCGCTCGCACGTGTCGTCCAACTTGACCAGCAGCTTCTTGATCACGACCTCAAGGTCCGCGTCGCGCGTCAGCACCATCAGCGTCCGCGCACGATCGGTCAGGAACCGCCTGATCGCGTCCGTGTTCCGCGCAAACAGCGTTTCGATGGGCATGCGCGGCTCCCGGGTGCGTTAGTTGATCTTCACCAGTGTGCCGAAGATCGTCACGCCCGACGGATCGATCTTCACGTAGTTGGCGCCCACCGAAAGGTTGATCTCCGTCTTGCCGGTCACCGCGATCTTCATCCCATCTAGCGTGATTGTCCCGTCCTTGGCCACCGTCGCGGTCGACTGCCCGCACTTGATAGTCACGTTTTCGCCGCCAGCGGTGACCTCTACGTTGGCCGTCCCGCTCGAGACAACCACGTTGTTCTTCGCCTTCAGCGTCGAGGTCGCGTTGGACGACTCCAGCCAGAGCTGGTCCTTGCTCGTACCGGTAAACCCGCCGGTCTTGGCGTTGATCGACGCGTCGCCCGGCTCAACCTCCACCGCGAACTTCCCGTCCTTGACCGCGATGGTGTAGTCCTTCTTCACCGTCTCGGTAAAGCTGCCCTCCGCGATCGTGTGCTCCTCGTTGCCCTTGTTCACCACGTTGACAAGGTTGCCCTCGGCGATCACCACCTTGGTGTCCTTGGTGATCGTTTCGGTGTGCGTGCCCTTGACCGTCTGCGTCCGGTTGCCAGAGACCGTCGACGCCTGATTGTTCAGCACCGTCTCGGTCATGTTGTGCTGCGCGTGCGTCGCGAACAGCTCGCTGCCCTTGGTGTCATCAAACTTGATCTCGTTGAAGCCGCGCGGCGCATCCGCCGAATTCGGCCCCTCCTTCACGCTGTGGCTCTTGATCCCCGAGATCATCTTCTTGTCGGGCAGCGGGTACGGCGGCATGTTGTCCGCGTTGTACACAGCGCCAGTCACCAGCGGGCGGTCAGGGTCGCCCTCTAGAAACTGCACCACCACCTCGTGCCCGACCCGCGGCAAGAACACCGCCCCCCACTGCTTGCCCGCCCAGAGCTGCGCCACTCGCACCCAGCAGCTCGTGTCGCCCGTGGTGCCGTCGTGGTCCTCGTCCCAGTGGAACCGCACGCGCACGCGCCCGAACTCATCGGTGTGGATCTCGTGGTCTTTCGGGCCCACGACCATCGCCGTCTGCGCACCGGCGATCACCGGCTTGCGCGTACTGGGCCACAGGCGGAACGCCTGGGTGTCCTTGATCGCCGTCACACAGCAGCTCACACGCGCGCCGCCGCCACCAGTGCCGCGGTCGTAGCTGTCAGCCTGCCCGCTCACCTGCTGGCCCGTCACGAGATACTTCTGCTCAAGCTCGTCGCTCAGGTCGCCGTTGGGGTCCGTCAGCTTGAACACCCCGCCCGCGAACAGCCCGCGCACATCGCAGCTGCCAGTGAACGTCTGCGCGCCCGCCGCCAGCGCCTCGGCACGCAGCGACGCAACCGTCCCGCCTCCCGCCGCGTTGATGAACTCGCCGGGATACTCGAACATCCGCGTAGGCAGCCCGGCATCAAGGGTCTTGCTCCCAAACGGCGAGTCCACGTCCTTGGGGCTCAGCAGCTGGTTCGGCGGGGTCTTGAAGTTGTAGTCCTTGGTCGCAAACGTCGCCGTACACATCCGCGCCTCAAGCCCAAACACGCTGAAGGCGTCGCCCTCGTGGCTCGAACCCGGCGCGTAGAACGCCAGCTCGTCGTAGTTCTCGATGTCCTTGTGGCACAGCGGCCCGTCGCACAGCTCGACCTTGTTGCCCGTCTCGCTGTGCACAAATTGGTAGTAGATCCCGTACTGCTCCATCAGCCGCGTCACGAACGACAGGTCGCTCTCGCGATACTGCACGCAGAACTCAAGCGGCTCGTACGGCTCCTTGCACTTGTCCTCTACCTGCACCGCGTGCCCGCCGATGACCTTCTTGATCACATCGAGCACCGACTCTTCCTGAAACCACCGGCAGCGCGTGCTGTAACCGAGCAGCCCAAGGTTCGGGATCACACTCAGCCGATACTCCAAGATGTCGTGGTTCCCGGGGATCGACGCCGACGCAACCAAGCCGTTGAAGAACCGGTCGGGCTTGCCCGGGCACACCAGCTTCACCGTCAGGCTCTGACCCACGAGCTTCTCGGGCTTCACCGCCACGCTCGTGGGCGCCAGCAGCACCGACAGCACAAACGGCCGCCCCAGTTCCTCGGTATAGCTGAATCCACGCAGCAAGAGCGCGTCGTCAGCCTGCCCCTGCACCTTCACCGACATCTCACGGTTGGCTTGGGTCGGAGGTGGCATCGACGATCCTGTCCTTTCAGCACGGGAGAGAACGACGGACACGCTCGCTCGGCCCAGCCCAACGCAAGCACGCCGTCGTTGCTGGATACGGCTTCGCCGCTGGCGGGCAGCGTACGCGGCCGCGTCAGCCCTGCCCCGGGGGACTGCGGCCGGGTGCGAGATCCACCGGTGTGTCGTCCCGCGCGCAGGGCCACTTGTTGCGCAGCTGGCGCCCCATTGTCGAAGTCCGTCCCCCGCGGGCGTCCAATGGCTCAAGGCGCGGAGCTGGTCCTGATGAACCCGTTCTCATCGCGGGGCCCGTCGATGCCCTCTTGCAGCGCGCCGGCGAGCGCGCCAGAGCCGAACGCCAGACCGCCAGCGACCAGGGCCGCCGGGCCCACGATCGGGATCGTCGTGGCCTGCCCCACGGCCACGGCCAGCCCGCCACCGCTGCTGTTGCTCATCGAGTTCCCCGCCGCGGTGCCCATCGCGTTGACGTAGACCGAGACAGCGGTACCAATCGCCGCTTCTCCGATCCCGCCTGCGGCGGCCCCCAACTGCCCGGCGACCGCGCCCCCGAGCTTGCTGGAGGCGAACGAGGCCAAGCAGTCGGTCAGCAGGCTCACGATCCCGGCCACGATGTCACCGCACGTCACCCCGACCTGGCGCGTCGTGGGCGTTGAGATGCCAATGCCCGTCGGGGCGTTGAAGCCCGCGCCACTCACGTCCATGCAGTTCTGCGTTGACATAAGGCAGCACGCGCCGACGGGCGCGATGGCGCCGGACCCGCCAGTAGCGCCGTTGACCAAACCGCCCTCGACAGGCTCCTGCACAGCGCTGCACGGGATCCAGTACTTATGACTTGCGCCTAGAGCCGTAAAGATCGCCGACGGCGTCACGATCATCACCGGGCCCGTGAACAGGTGCGGCTGCCCAACGCCCCAGTCGTGCCCCGCCAAAAGGCCCCCGTCGCCCTCGGTGTGCACCGTCGGCTTGCTGAACTTGCCCATTAGCCACTGCGAGGGGTACATCGCATACATCGAGGCGACCACATTCGATGGCACCGGCACGGGGTTGACCGGCGCGGGAGGCACCGGCGGCTGGCTCGGCGGCATCCCCGCGTGACAGTCCACGCCCATCCCGTAGATCGCAAGCGCCCGACCAAATCGCATGCTCACAGCGGCCTCCAGTCCACACGCGCCACATCACGCCACGCCAGCGCCTGCCCCGCGCTCTGACGCATCGCAATCGGCGCCACACCCGACCAGACCACCTCCAGCTCGCCCGCGTCCACGTCGATCAGCACCTGCTGAAGCTCAAGCTCGCCCATCGTCAGATCACGCCCCCCAACGCCCGCGCCCGGGATTGACATCACCGGCGCCTCGCGCGGCAGCAGCACCGCCAGCTCACGCTCAAGCCCGCCCATGCCCCGCAAGAAGATCACCTCGCCCGGACGCAAATAGTCAAACCGCAGGCCCAGCGGCGCCGTCCGCGCCATATCAGGGTTGAACATCTTCGGAACATCCTCGGGCTTCACCGTCGCCCATGAACCCGGGCAGTAGCCCTTGACGAGCAACCCCGCGCGGACCTCGGGCATCTCGTCAGGGTGCACGTCAAACGCCGGGGGCAGCCCAGACATCGCGCTACGCGGAAACGAGTTCGCATCCGAGAACCCAAACAGCGCCGGGATCGGCAGGCGACTCCACGCCATCGCCGGGTTGCCACCAAGCCGCTCGGGCGTCAGCTCATCGCCCGGGCGTTCGATGTTCGGCAACGCCACCGGCCCACCCTGCCAGGGCTGGCTCGGATCCGTCACGTACCCGCGCCCGTACATGTTCCGCGCGTAGCTAAACGGCGGCGCTTTGATGAACTTCTTTCGCAGGTATGTCGCCGTGCGCCGGAAGGCCATCAGGCCCACTTCGTCCTGCACCCCCTGCAAGAACCGCTGGCCCGCCGCCCGGTCAAGACCGCCAAAGGCCAGCTCGTGCCGCAGCGGCAGCGGCGCCAGCTCGGCCGGGTCGGTAAACCGAATACCGCCGGGCTCAAAGAGCGCCAGCCGATCGCCTGTCACCGTCGCCGCGTGCAGCTTGGTCCCGACCCGCACCGACACGCTCATTGACACCGCGCCCGGCGTGGGCACCGCACGCCCGTGCACGATCACGTCCGTCCCCGGGCGACGCGCGAAGACCTCCGGCACGCGCCGCAAGCTCGTCATCGGCGGCTCATCGCCCAACGGCACGTCCGCAAGCGGCTCGTGCGGCTCATCACCCTTGTACAGCGGGCGCTGAACCTCCGCCGCGACCGCCTCGCAGTTGTGCGCCCACCGGTACGTTCGCTTGGCCACCACCGCCACCAGCGCCTGCTCACCGGGCTGCGCCGTGACAACCTCGACCGGCCCCGGCTTGGCCTGGTATTCAGGCGGGATCGCCATCACCGGCATCTCTGACTGCGGCACGGGCCGCGGGATTGGCGCACGCTCGCTCAAGGTAAGACCCCCTGCCCGGCAGCGCTTCCGCGTCCGTACTCCGCCGCCCGATCTGCCGCTCGCGCACGCGCGTCGATCGCCGCGATCTCCGCCCGGTCGGCCCACGGGTCCAGCGTCCACGCCCCGTGCCAAACCAACCCGCACGAACGCTCGGCCTGCTCACGCTCGAACATCCACCTGAAGCTCGTCGAGTACGTCAGGCACAGCACGCGGTGGCTCGGCAGCGCGACGATCCGTGAGATCGCCAGCGGGAACGCTGATCGCAGCGCGCCCACCGCCACGTGCGCCACAGGGCCCCACGCCTCGCCGATCACCGCCGGATAATTCGCCCGCACCGGCGGAAGCTTCCACCGCAAATCTCCCCCGGCTTCAAAGCCGCGCAGCAGAAGCTCTGCGCCCAGCTTCTTAGCCGGGCACGTCAGCTCAAGCGGGCTTGACTGCAACCCCGCCTGCATAAACCGCTCCGCCATATCGCATATCCGCTCGGGCTTGCCAAGCTCCTGCACCGACAGCGGCCCGGACGACGTAAAGCCCATCGCCCCGCCCATGAACCGCCCCGTCGAGATCGGCGACGGCCGATCTTCCCACGTCCGCACAAGCTCGCCGACACGCTCAACGTTCGGAAGCTTCGTCCCGCCCGCGACCGCCTTCTCCGCCACATACCCGCGGCCGGCGGGGTTCATCCCGTCCATCAGCGCCATGCCCCCGAAACTCGAAGCCCCGCCGTACGCGCGCTCGGGCGTGAGCGGCATCGTCGTAAACTCCTCGGCCTCGCTGGCCCGCACACCCTGCTCATCCACGATCCAGACGCGATCACCAAAGACCGCCGCCTCCCACTTCAGCTGGCCGCACTCGATCTGGACCTTCATCGCCCGCGCGGGCTTACCCCCGGGCGTAACGGCAGGTCCCACCACCAGCACGTCCACGTCAGGACGCCGAAAGTCCACGTCCGGCTGCAGCGTCACGCCAAGCAGCTCAGAGGGCTCGTTGAGCAGCGGCCACGCTTGGTCGAGCGCCACCGGCACCAACACGCCCCGCTCACCGATCCGGCACGTCAGCTTGCACGCCACCGTCGCCAGCATCTCGCTATCACCAACCGAGCTCGACGCAAAGCTGCACGGGGCCGCGATGCAATGCCTGAACTTCATGACCCAGCCCCGCCCTTCTGGCCGCTATCGCCCGCCGCCCGTGCTGGCAAAGGGGCCAAGCCCGTCGCGGGCTCAAGAGCCAAGCCCGCCGCGGGCACAAGGGGATGCGGGTCGGCAAACTCAGCCTGCCCGACCCACGGCATCTTCACCAGCGCGCGGTGCGCCACCACCGTCATCTGCTCACCCAGCTTGTTGCTCCGCGCCGCCGCGTCCTGCTCGTCGGTAGTCGTCTCGGCGTCAGGATCACCCACAAGCCGCCGCGCCCCCACGCTGTAATAGAACCCCACGCAGTGCGCCCGCACCCGCGCCTCCTGCTGCTCGAGCCACTCCGTCGAGACCGGCCGCCCGGCCAGCCCCTCGGTCAACTGCGCCTCGCGCAGGGCCTCAAGCCGGCGGCCCAGCCCGATGACCGACCACGCATCGCGGACATACTTGAGCATCGAGACTCGCTCCAGGCCCGGGGCCGCTAGCAGTTCATCCGGATCCGCTCGCCCTCGACGCGGACGTCGTCGTTGGCCGCCACGCTGATGTCGCCCAGCGTCGCCGTCAGGTGCTGACGCTTCGCCGACTGGGTAATCGTGTCCTCCGCATGGGTCGTCACATCGCCCCCACTGCTGACGGCCAGATGCTCGCGCGCGTGCAGGCTCACACGCCGCGCGTCGATCGACAAGTCACCCTCGAGCGCCAGCCGGACTGAACCGGGCCCAAGCTCAATGCTCGTCGCGTCGGCCGTCACCCTGATGGTCAGCCGCGCCACGCCGCGCGCGTCCACCAGCGTCAGCGTCTCGCCAGCTTCGCTGACACCGCCGGCCCCGCTGTTTTCGCTGGCCAACCCAAGGCCCGTCCGCTCAGCGACTGCCGCCTGCGCGGCCGACCGCCGCACCAGCAGCGACTGACCACCACTAAGCGAGACCCGCTGGTCGCCCTGCAGCATCAGCCCCTCGGGCCCCGCGACCACCCCCGGCTTGGTTGTCGTGCCGCCCATTTAGTCCTTCTCCGTAACTTCCCACGTCACCGTCGCCCCCGCGCCACCGGGGAACATGTACGGGTAGACCTTCATCTCGCCGATCGTGTGCACGACCTCCACCGTTTTGACCAGTGGTTCGTGCGTGTGCCCCATCACGTACACCGAAAAGTCCATGTTCCGAGTGACCCAGAGCGCCGCGGCACCAAACACAAAGCTCTCGCGCCGCACGCAGTCGAATTCTTTGAGCACCCTGGCCGACACCCCATCACCCACCACCTTCTGCGTCGCGTCGTGGCCGGTCTGGTTCCCGTCGCTGTTCGACGTATCGATCCTCTGCCCGTGCTCGACCAGCATCCCGTTGCTGAAGACGTTCCCGGTCGATTCGCGCGCAAAGCACTTTGATAGCGGGAAGGCGCGGTTGCCGAAGATCGACCCGTGGGCCCGCCCCGCGCGCGTGGCCATCTCCGCGTTCGCTGCCGCCACCACCGACGAGTTCCACAGGTAGTTGTCGTGGTTCCCGTGCAAGAACTTCACCGACCCGAAGACCTTTGAGACCTTCTCGAGCCCCATGAACACACCGTCAAAGAAGTCATGGATGTACGCGATCTGATCCGCGCAAGAGCTGACCGCCGAGGTGCTTCGAAAGTCCACACCCGGCGGCCCGCTCGGGCGCGACTGGAACCACCGGTCCTGCTGCGCCCACAGCTCGTACAGATCGCCGGCCTGCACCAGGTGAACCTGACTCGCCCACGACAGCCCCGCCAGCTTGTCAAAGAACTCCGCCAGCGCGTCGGTGCTTCGCCGCGATCCGAAGATGTCGTGCGCCACCGACCGGTCCCACGCACGCGGGTCGTCCCACGCACTCCCAAACGTCAAGTTGTTCCACTTCGCATTGGTGGGCGGGCGCGGCACGCTCTTGGGCACACTGGGCGGGATGTGGCAGTCACCGAGGATCACCGTGATCTTGTCGTAGTTCGGGCTCCTATGGGTGGCGATCCACTCCCGGTCTACCTCGCTAACGCCTGGGATAGCCAGGAAGCGCTCCAGTAGGTTGGCGCCCAACCCGACCTGCTTCAGAATGCCCCCGCCCGTGCGCGCGGGCCCAGTCGCCCCGGCGGTGTACTTGCAAAGCACCGCCTGATTGCCCCAGACCAGCCCGAAATCTTGGTGCCCGTTGAGCCATCGACCGACGTCCAGATACACAAACGAGCCCTTGGGTGGGCGGATCGTCTGCTTCGAGCCCGCCGAGAGGCATGCGCTGTGGCTCTCAGTGGTCAGCGCCTGCACAACGCCGTTGCCGATACCGCTCGTGACCGTCGTCTCTTTAGGGATCTGCTGGCCCTCGCACTGCGCAAGACGGATCGTGCCGGTGCCGGCGCTCTGACGCGTCCACTGAAACTCAACCTTCATCGGCGGACCAGCCATCACGCACACTCCAGTACACCAGACCGCAACCACCAGACGCCACGTACTCGCAACTCGTACGCCCACCCCCACGCCCACCCCAACACCCGCTCAAAGTCGCCCGCCCAAAGTCGCCCGTCCAAGCACGCTAAGACCCGAACTCATCGATCACCGCCTGGCGCGTCTCATCGTCCAGCTCGCCAGTCGCCTTCTCGTCGTCGCGCACCATCACCTCGCGCTGGAACGCCGCCAACGCTTCGTACAGCGGATCGTCCGCAGTCAGCCCTACCTCGTTTGCCGAGCCCGAGCTGCTGCCCGCGTCGTAGCCCAGGTTGTTTAGCCGCTGGCGGATCCCCGAGAGGCCGTTGTCGAAGTTGTGCTCTTGCCCCTCGGTCTTGTCGCCCGGGTTGAGCGCCCCCAGCGCGATGGGGTACCGCAGCGCGCGGTCTGGCACCTCCAGCACGCCGCGCGTCCCGCTACGCAGCACAAGCTTCTTGTGCTCAATCTTGCCCGCGCCGTCGGTGCTGGCCAAGAACTCGTAGTCGCCCAGCACCAGGCGGTACTTCATGTTCTTCATCGGCGAGCCGTCCGGCTCCTCGAGCATCAGCGTGAAGTCCTCGGTAAAGCTCTTGACCGTGAAGCTGTGCCGGGCCTTGTCCGCGCAGGTCTCCATCTTCTGCTCCACCGGCGGGATGTACGGCATGTCGCCCGGGTGCAGCTCCTCGGGGCGGCGCGTCTTCTTGAGCGTCGCGTTCTCGCCGTGATCCCACACGCGCATCGGATCGCGCACCAGATACTCCCGGCAGATGCTCTGCAACCACTCGCCGCTGCTCACAATGTGGTAGATGCCCGTTTCTTCCATGGTCTTCACCAGCACCAATTTGACCTCACGGCCAGCTCAAGCCTTCTTCCACTCTGACTTATCCATACGCGGAAACTTCACCTCGCACGTGCCGGGCTTGAAGCCCTCGATCCGCGCCACACCGCGCTCATCCGTGGTCCCCGGTGCCACGCTCCCGTCGGGCAGCTTGACCTCGTACGGCTCGCCCACTACCGCCACGCCGTCCTCATCCTTCAGCTCCAGCTCGATCCAGCTCAGCTCACTGGGCGTGCCGCCACCGCCACCGCCACCACCACCGCCTCCACCACCACCGGGGGCGGGCGGCACGTGCGGCGGCGGCGGGTCCGCCGGCGTTACCGCCGACTTGCTCACGCCCGTGGCATCAGACGGCCCCGCCGGGCCCTTGGGCTGCAAAGGCGTCTGTGGGCTCGGCGCTTTTCCAGACTTCGGACTTGCCATAAGTGCCTCGCTCCAACCGCCCGCCTACGCATTGTTCTTGATCGTCGGTGCCGAAAGCTCCACCGTCGCCGACGACGACATCTTGACACCCGCGCTGCCCGTGATCTCGACCTTGCCGCCGCCGGACTCGACCTTGACGCCCCCGTTGGCCTTCAGCTCGATGGTCCCGGTCGTCTCGATTGTCACCCCGCCAGACTCGATGGCGATCGACGTGCCGCCAACCTTGATTGTTACGTTCGTGCTCGCCTCGATGCAGATGTTCGCGGCCTTGACGAAGTAGTCGCCCTGCACGCCCTGCGAGTAATCCGCGCTGTACACCAGGCTCGCGCTGCCGGTCACTTTCAAAGACTGCGCGCCAGAAATCTGGCCAACGCTGTCGCCCACCACCGTTATGTGCGCGTCGCCCTTGACCTTCTGCACGCTGTTGCCAGTCACCGACACGTTGTGGTCCTTGCCCACAGACTCATTCAGGTCGCCGCCGACCCCAAGCCCCGCGCTCCCGCTCACGCCCACCGCCTGCGAGCCCTTGACCTTCACGTGGTGGCTCTTCTCCGCGTGGATGAACAGCAGCTCCTTGCCCTTGGTGTCGTCAAACTTGATCTCGTTGAAACCCGAGCCGCCCGTGGTGCTGTTGCTCTTGATCCCCGAGATGTTCTTGTTGTCCGGCATCGCGTACGGCGGCATGTTGTCCGCGTTGTACACAGCGCCCGTCACCAGCGGCCGATCCGGGTCGCCGTCAAGATACTGCACGACGACCTCATGCCCAACCCGCGGCAAGAACATCGCCCCCCACTGCTTGCCCGCCCACAGCTGCGCCACACGCACCCAGCAACTTGTGTCGCTCTCGTCGGAGCCATGGAACCGGTCCCACTTGAAGCAAACCCTCACACGCCCAAACTCATCGGTGTGGATCTCTTGATCTTCCGGCCCGACCACCACCGCCGTTTGCGCGCCGGCGATCACCGGCTTGGGCGTGCTGGGCCACAGGCGGAACACCTGCGTCTCCTTCACCGCCGTCACCGAGCAGCTCACACGAGTGCCACCGCCAGAGCCGCGGTCGTAGTTGTCCGCCTGCCCGCTGATCTGCAGGCCCGTCACCAAGTACTTCTGCGCCAGCCCCTCGCTCAAGTCCGCGTTGGGGTCCATCAGCTTGAACACACAGCCCACGTACACCCCGCGAACGTCGCCGCTGCCAGTGAACGTCTGCCCACCCGCCGCCAGCGCCTCGGCACGCAGCGAGACGACCTTCTCGCCCCCCGCCGCACCGAGAAAATCGCCCGGGTACTCGTAGAAATCGGTCCACGATGGGACGGAGTGGTCAAAGCCAAAGGGGGAAACAACCACGCCAGAAGAAGATAGCCCGTTCTTTGGCGTCTTGAAGTTGTAGTCCTTCGTGTCGTACAGCCCCTTGCACATCCGCGCCTCAAGCCCCCACGTGCTGAACGCAGCCTCCTCATGGCTCGAGCCCGGCGCGTAGAACGGCACCTCCGCGTCGCCCTGACCCTGCGTGTGCGAAAGCGGCCCATCGCACAGCACCAGCGTGTTCGAGCCCTCCAGGTGCTTGCTGTAGTAGTAGACCCCGAACTGCTCCATCAAACGCGTTACAAACGCCAGGTCGCTCTCGCGGTACTGGACGCAAAACTCCAGCGGCTCGTAAACCTCATCACACTTGTTCTCCAGCTCCGCGTGATGAAACTGCACGGTCTCTTTGATCACCTCGAGGGCCGTTTTGCCCTGGTTCCAGTCGCAGTTGGTCCTGTACGAAGCCACCGCAAAGTTCGGGATCACGCTCAGCCGGTACTCCAAAATGTCGTGGTTCCCGGGGATCGACGCCGACGCCACCAGACCGTTGAAGAACCGGTCGGGCTTCCCCGGACATACCAGCCTCACCGTCAGGCTGTGGCCCAGCAACTGCCCGGGCGTCACCGCCACGCTCGTGGGCGCAACCACCACGGTCATAGTGAAGGGCCGACCAAGCTCCTCGCTGTAGCTGAACCCGCGGATCAGCAGCGCGTCCTCCGCCAGCCCCTCAACCTTCACCGACATCTCACGGTTGGCTTGGGTCGGAGGAGGCATCGATGCTCGGTTCCTTTCTACAACAATCATCAGCGCAAACACTCAGCCCTGCGGCTCGCCATCAAACTGGACCGGCCCCGCCGTCACCGAAGCCGTAGTCCTACCGCCAGCGGCGCCTGTTGCGCCAGAACCTGCCGCCGGCGGAAACTCGACCTGACGAACCGGGTTGAACCAGCACTGACCCACCGGAATCCTGCTGAGATTTCCCCAGAAGTCCGACATCTCACGGCGCATCTGCCCAAGATATACGCGATTGCGACGGTGCGAATCCAGCCAACCCGCCGCGCTCCCCGTGATCGGCCCGAACCCGTGATGGTTTGACCTCAGCAACGACGTGTCGCCCGGTGCCGGCGTCTTGCAGGCTATGTAGATGTTCGCCACCACCAGCGCGAAGAACTCCTCCTGCGTGTCGTAATCCCCGTACATCGGCGCACAGTGCATCAGCCCGCGAAGCTGCCGCACCGCGTGCACCATCTCGTGCATCAAAATCTCGTCGTCCGCCGCGCCCGCCCCCAGCGCCCCGCAGACCGCCCCGCTGTGCCAGATTGCCGACTCAAACGCTAGCTCTGAGTCCGAGCCCGTCCCGGTCCCTGTGTACGTCCGGCCCGGCATGTCAAACACCCGATCAAGCACGCTCCGCCCGACCACAGGCCGTGAGTCAGTGCAACTCAGCAACGTCTCGCCCCCGCGCGTCGCGTCGAGCGTCGACACCGGCCTGGCGTAGGCGTTGCAGGTGTCCTGAGCAAGCTCCGCCGGCGTCCGCGGGCGAATGATCACACGCCGTCCGCCGCTGGTCTCAATCGCCTCCAGCATTACCTGGCCGCAGCTGGTCGCCACGACCCGCGCGAACGTGTCCCCAGCCAAGCTCAGCCAGACACGCCCCGCCGTCGTGTTCTCATACCTAAACACCACGCGCGGCGTCGTTGTTGATGGCACCTCAAGCATCGAAGAATCCTCCTGACCAACCGCGCCCACCGCGCCCACCACGCCTGACACGCCCTCTAAGACAACCCGTAGTCCGCGTTGAACTTCCCGGCGTTGCGCGCGAAACCCGCTAGAGCCCCACCTTTCGCTCACGCCCAGCAAACTTCGCTACGCGCCGGGCCCGGGGCCGTCCGGTAAGCACGACGCTCAATCGAACTCGTAGCCAAAGTCGCCCGCGTCGGTCACCTTCACATGCACCCGGCTGACGCGCTCGCCACGCACCAGGCGCTCCAGCATCTCACGGCTCACCGTCGGGAGCACCGTGTGCGTCAAGATCCGGTCCACCACACGCCCGCCGCTCTCGCGGTCGTTGCACCGCGAGACGATCTGCTTGACAACCTTGTCGTCATAGGTAAACGGCACCTTGTGCTGCTCCTTGACGCGCTTGACCACACGCCCAAGCTGCAGCTTCACGATGTTGCTCAGCATGTCATCCGTCAGCGGGAAGAACGGGATCACCACCATCCGCCCCATCAGCGCCGCCGGGAAGACCTTCAGCATCGGCTCCTTGAGCGCCTCGGCGATCCCCTCTGGGCTCGGCATCAGCTCCGGGTCCTTGCACATCTTCATGATCAACTCAGACCCAACATTGGTCGTCAGCAAGATGATCGAGTTGCGGAAGTTGATGTCACGCCCCTCGCTGTCCTTCATCGCCCCCTTGTCAAAGACCTGGAAGAAGACCTCGTGCACATCGGTGTGCGCCTTCTCAACCTCGTCCAGCAGCACCACGCTGTACGGGCGACGCCGGACCGCCTCGGTAAGCACGCCGCCCTCGCCGTAGCCCACATAGCCCGGGGGTGAGCCCATCAACGTCGCGACCTTGTGCGCTTCCTGGAACTCGCTCATGTTGATCGTGATCAGGTTGCCCTCGCCGCCGTAGAGCGTCTCGGCCAGCGCCAGCGCCGTCTCGGTCTTGCCCACGCCGCTGGTGCCCGCGAGCATGAACACACCGATGGGCTTGTTGGGGTTCTCAAGCCCGGCCCGGCTCGTCCCGATCCGTTTGGCGATTGCCTCCAGCGCGTGCCGCTGACCGATGATCCGACGCTCGATGATGTCCGCCAGGTTCAGCACCGTCTCGATCTCATTGCGGACCATGCGCCCCACCGGCACGCCCGTCCAGTCCGCCACCACGCTCGCCACCGCCGTCCCGTCCACGCTCGGCAGGATCAGCGGGCTCTCGCCCTGGAATGCCGTCAGCTCCGCCGTCAGCTTCTTGAGCTCCGCCAGCGCCGTGGCCCGATCCGCCTCGCTCATCGCCGGCGTCCCCGGCGCGGGCTGACCGGCCGCATCCGATGCTGCCGCCGCCTTCGCGCCGCTCGCGCCAACCGCAGTCGCGCCAGGCCCGCTCGCCCCAGCATCAATCGCCAGGCCCGTGCCCGCACGTAGCTTCGCGCGCAGGTCAAGCACCTTGGCCACAAGCCCCTTCTCCTGCGTCCAGCGCCCCTCAAGCACCGCCAGACGCGCCCTCTCCGCCGCCAGCGTCGCCTCAACCTCCACCTTTCGCGCCTCGTGCGGCAGGCCGACCACCAGCTCGCGACCGACGATCTCAAGCTCGGTCTTCAGGCTGTCGATCCGACGACGGCTGTCGTCGATCGCCGGCGGCACCGCGTGCTGGCTGATCGCCACCCGCGCGCTTGCCGTGTCCAGCAAACTCACGGCCTTGTCCGGCAGCTGCCGCGACGGAATGTACCGGTGGCTCAGCCGCACCGCCTGCTCGATCGCCTCGTCCATCAGCTGCACCTTGTGGTGCTTCTCAAGCGCCGCCGCCAGGTGGCGGATCATCAAGATCGCCTTCGCCTCGCTGGGCTCCTCCACCTTCACAACTTGGAACCTGCGCGTCAGCGCCGGGTCCTTCTCAAAGTACTTCTTGTACTCCGCCCACGTCGTCGCCGCGATCGTCCGCAGCGTCCCGCGCGCCAGCGCCGGCTTCAGCAGGTTTGCCGCGTCGTTCTGCCCCGCCGCCCCGCCCGCGCCAATCAGCGTGTGCGCCTCGTCAATGAACACGATGATCGGCCGCACCGACGCCTGCACCTCCTCGATCACCTGGCGCAGCCGCTGCTCAAACTCGCCCTTCATGCTCGCGCCGGCCTGCAGAAGGCCCATGTCCAGGCTCAGCAGCCGCACGTCCTTGAGGCTCGGCGGAACGTCACCCTGCACGATGCGGTGCGCGAAGCCCTCGACCACCGCCGTCTTGCCCACGCCCGCCTCGCCCGTCAAGATCGGGTTGTTCTGACGCCGACGCATCAGGATGTCCACGCACTGGCGGATCTCCTCGTCGCGCCCGATGATCGGGTCGATCTTGCCCTCGCGGGCACGCTGTGTCATGTCCACGCAGAACCGACCAAGCGCCTCCTCCTTGCCCATCTGCGCCGGCGCCATCGCCCCGCTGGCAGAGCCCGGGTCGCCCTGTGAGCCAACCGCCGTCCCGTCCATCGCCGGCTGCGTCGCCTCGGGCGAGCCCGCGACGATCTCGTTGAACTTCTCCGCCAGCGTGTCGGCCTTGACCCGCTCAAACTGCTTGCTCACGCCCAGCAGCACGTTGCGCAGCCCGGGCGTCTTGGTCATGCCCAGCACCAGCATCCCCGTCCGCACCTTGCTGTCGCCAAACATCAGGCTCCCGTAAAGCCACCCGCGCTCTGTCGCATCGTCCAGGTGCGCCGACAGATCGCTGATCGCCGTCGCGCCGCGCGGCAAGCGGTCGATCGCCGCCGTCATGTCCGCCGCCAGACGGTTGGGATCAAGCTCAAAGTGCCGCGCGATCCGGTGCAGGTCGCTGTCCTCTTGCGCAAGAATCTGCTGGACCCAGTGCACAAGCTCTACGTACGGGTTGCCGCGCAGCTTGCACGCCACCGTCGCCCCTTCAAGGGCCTTGTACGCCAGGGGGCTCAGCTTGCCGAACAGTGCGCTGCGAGAGATCTCTGACACGTCGTTGCTCCGCTGTGTTCACGCCACCACAAAACCCACCTACACGACACGACACCACCACCACTCCGACGTCAGCACTGCATCAACCGCAGTACAGTACAGTACAGTACAGTACAGTACAGTACAGTAACAGTAACGTACAGTATGCACTGTGTGTGTGTGTGCATACCATAAGAATCATATCAGACGTACGTGCGACGCCGATG
>Ga0163144_10011255_pt1 | contig 18947 bp, 11 predicted proteins | sample OliLak19BULKMAT1_FD_123175 | JGI IMG/M metagenome (GOLD analysis project Ga0163144, IMG submission 123175) | Freshwater microbial mat bacterial communities from Lake Vanda, McMurdo Dry Valleys, Antarctica - Oligotrophic Lake LV.19.BULKMAT1 | ecosystem: Environmental > Aquatic > Freshwater >... | reverse complement strand
TGTACTGGCATTGGAGCCCCAACAACGGATGGTCTATGAATTTTCCTGTGCGTGGTTTTAATGAATGCTTGATCATGTATGTACTGGCGGCATCGGGTAGTAATGAAAAGTATGCAGTAGGTTCAAATGTTTATCATCGTGGATGGGCCGAAAGTAATTTCTTTAAAAACGGGAAAGAGTTTTATGGTATTAAACTGCCGCTGGGTTTTGATTACGGTGGACCTTTGTTTTTTTCACAGTATTCATTCCTTGGATTAAATCCAACAGGTTTAAAAGACCGCTATGCAAATTATTGGGAGCAAAATAAAAATCACACACTTATTAACAGGGAGCATTGCATCCGCAACCCCAATAACTTCAAAGGGTATAGTGCTGATTGCTGGGGATTAACTGCCAGCGATACGTACAATGGTTATGCAGCACATTCACCAACAGAAGATTTAGGAACTATTTCACCAACAGCTGCATTAAGTGCATTCCCATATACACCTGAGTACTCCATGCAGGCATTGAAGCATTTTTATTATAAGCTGGGCGATCAGATTTGGAGTGAATATGGTTTTGTAGATGCATTCAATGAATCAAAAAATTGGGTGGCAAAAAGTCACCTTGCAATAGACCAGGGACCCATTATTGTAATGATTGAGAATTATCGCAGTGGTTTGTTGTGGAAATTATTTATGAGTTGCCCGGAGGTGAAGAATGGATTGAAGAAGTTAAGCTTCACTGTTGCAAACTAAACGGCCGTCTATAACATCGAAGTATGAATAAATTTCTTTCTTCATCTCCGCTTTGGCAAACAGCGGGGCTTACATTGATCAGATGTATGCTTGGGGGTTTCCTCATCTATCATGGCTGGGAAATTTTTAATGAAGTAAAAATGAATGAATACCTCACATGGGGTCATTTCAAACACTCATCTTATGGAAAATGGTTGGCCTATGCGGGTAAAGCTGCCGAGCTTATTGCAGGAATTTTATTTGTAGTAGGGCTATTCACAAGAATTGCTGCTTTACTTACTGCAGGCACCATGATCTATATCACATTCTTTTTAGGCAATGGTATTTTCTGGAATAATGATCAGCATCCGTTTTTATTTGTCATGCTCTCGGCTGTTTTCTTTTTTAATGGCCCGGGTAAATTCAGTTTAGATGCATTCTTCTTTAAAAAAACTGGCACATGAAAAAGCAATACTTGTTTATACTCTTCATCTTTCTTTGTGTTACTACCTATGCACAACAGAAAACCTATTGCAACCCCATCAACATTGATTATGGGTATACAAGGCTTCACTTACTTTCAAAGTATGTAGAAGGAAATAAACGAATCAAAAACAGGCTTACAACAAAACCCAAAACAGCATTTGTAAATGTGTATGATGCCATGCTTACAAAAGATGGCAAACCAATGCCTGATATTTTTAAAGAAGATAACCTGCACAAGAATGCAAAAGGATATGCTATCTGGAAAAAAATACTGCAACCATATTTGATGAAATAAAATATTTAAAATGAAATGTATGAAAGTCTTACAACGATCAATGATTGCTTTAATAATGCTGGTAACTGTTCAGGCTTCTGCTCAGATGACCAATGATGCAAAAATGAAAGTGTTTATTGATGCATTGATGAAGAAGATGACAGTTGATGAGAAAATTGGTCAGTTGAACTTACCCGGCTCCGGTGATATTGTTACGGGCCAGGCTGGCAATTCTGATATTGCTAAAAAAATCAAGGAAGGAAAAGTAGGCGGACTGTTCAATATAAAAACGGTTGCAAAGATCCGTGCAGTGCAACAAGTGGCAGTAGAACAAAGCCGCTTAAAAATTCCATTGCTTTTTGGCATGGATGTGATTCATGGTTATGAAACAGTATTCCCAATTCCATTAGGGTTGAGTTGCAGCTGGGATATGCAATTGATAGAACGCAGTGCACGGATTGCGGCTGTGGAAGCAAGTGCTGATGGCATCAACTGGACTTTTTCGCCGATGGTTGATATTTCCCGTGATCCACGCTGGGGAAGGATTTCAGAAGGAAGTGGTGAAGATGCTTATCTCGGTTCGCAAATTGCTAAAGCGATGGTAAGAGGTTACCAAGGGAATGATCTTTCACTCAACAATACCATTATGAGTTGCGTAAAGCATTATGCATTATATGGTGCTGCTGAAGCAGGAAGAGATTATAATACAACCGACATGAGTCGCTATCGAATGTACAATGAATATTTTCCTCCTTACAAAGCTGCGGTTGATGCAGGTGTTGGCAGTGTTATGGCATCGTTCAACGATGTGGATGGTATTCCAGCAACTGCTAACAAATGGCTTATGACAACAGTATTAAGAAATCAATGGGGTTTTAAAGGATTTGTTGTTACAGATTATACAGGCATTAATGAAATGATTGATCATGGTTTGGGTGATTTGAAAACTGTTTCAGGGCTGGCTATGCAGGCGGGTATTGATATGGATATGGTAGGCGAAGGATTCCTGTTAACATTAAAACAATCGTTGAAAGAAGGAAAGATCAGCATGCAGATGATTGATGCAGCATGCAGAAAAATTCTGGAAGCAAAATATAAGCTGGGATTGTTCGATGATCCTTATCGCTATTGTGATGAGCAGAGAGCAAAGACAGAAATATTTACACCGGCTCATCGAAAAGTTGCAAGAGAAATAGCCGCACAAAGTTTTGTGTTACTGAAAAATGCTCCCCTGCCGGGAGGTTCAGGTGTGGGGGTTTTACCCTTAAAGAAAACCGGCACAATTGCAGTAATTGGGCCGATGGCTAATAATAAAGAAAACATGCCGGGCACCTGGAGTGTTGCTGCAGATTTTTCGAAAGCAACATCTGTATTAACAGGTTTGAAGGAAGTAGCAGGAGATAAAGTGAAGTTTTTGTATGCAAGGGGAAGCAATCTTGATAGCAATGAAAAATTTGAAGAGCATGCAACGATGTTTGGCAAATCATTAGGAAGAGATAAACGCCCCGCTGATGTGATTTTGAAAGAAGCGATTGATATCGCCAATCAAAGTGATGTAATTCTTGCAGTAGTGGGTGAGTCAGCAGAGATGAGTGGTGAAGCATCGAGCAGAAGCAATATTGAAATTCCAAAAATTCAACAGGAGTTGATCAAAGCATTATTGCAAACAGGTAAGCCTGTTATATTGGTATTGTTTACTGGTCGCCCGCTGGCATTGAAATGGGAACAGGATCATGTACCTGCTATCTTAAATGTTTGGTTTGGTGGTAGTGAAGCTGGTTATGCAATTGCAGATGTGTTATTTGGCGATGTAAATCCTTCCGGAAAATTATCAACTACATTTCCGCAGAATGTTGGACAGGTGCCTCTCTTTTATAATCATAAGAACACTGGCCGCCCGTTGGCCGAAGGAAAATGGTTTGAGAAATTCCGCAGTAATTATTTAGATGTAAGTAATGAGCCGGTTTATCCGTTTGGGTATGGGCTTAGTTATACAACCTTCAACTATAGTGATATAAAACTAAGCAATACATCCTTAAAAGGAAATCAAACATTAACTGCAAGCGTTACTGTAACCAATACAGGAAAGTACGACGGTAAAGAAGTGGTGCAGTTATACATTCGGGATATGGTTGGTTCTGTAACAAGACCTGTGAAAGAATTGAAAGGGTTTCAGAAAATAGAATTAAAAGCAGGTGAATCAAAAACAGTTTCGTTCAGCATTTCATCCAATGATCTCAAGTTTTATAATTATGATCTCAAGTATGATTGGGAACCCGGAGAATTTAAGATTATGATTGGTGGTAATTCAAGAGACGTTAAAACCGGAACAGTTAACTGGATGCGATAGAATTTTTTCAAGAAACAGCAGCATTGCTTTTTATAGTAATGCCGCTGTTTTATACTCAGTTAATATTGATGAGGTAATCAAAGAGGTTTGTTTCTGAACCAATGCCTAATTTTTTTCTCAGCCTGTAGCGGCTGATCTCCACTCCACGTACCGAAATATTCATGAGCTGGGCAATTTCTTTTGTAGATAAATTCATTCGAAGATAGGCGCAGAGCTTAAGTTCGTTATTGGTAATGGAAGGATGTTTTTCTTTCAAACTCAGCACAAAATCGCTATGCACTTTGTCAAAATGTTTGGTGAAGTTTTCCCATTCTTTATCCATATTATCATCTTCACTCAATGTTTTAATCATTTTCTTTAATTCACTTACTGCCTGTGGATTTTCCATCACCTTCATCACATGTGTGAGTTCTGATTTGATCTTTGTCATCAGCTCTCCTTTTTTTACCAGGTGCATGGCAGAAGAAGCCAGTTCAGAATTTTTAAAATTGATTTCTACTTCCAGTTTTTCATTACGGAGTGTTACCAATTCACTTTCTGTTTTGTTAAGCTCCAGTTCATGAATATACAGCAGGCGTTTCTGTTCTTCTTCAAATTTTGTTTGCTGGCTGTAAAATTTCATTTGTTGAAACCTGTATAGCAAATAAATACACGTACTGAAAAGGATCAGGTATAACAGGTAGGCCCATGTTGTTTGATACCACGGTGGCAGCATTTCGAATGCATAAACAGCAGCAGCAGACTCATTGCCAAGATTGTTCCGCACTTTTACTTCAAAGCTGTAATTACCTGCAGGCAGGTTGGTGTATTCTTTTTCTGTACGCTTTGTCCATTCACTCCATCCTTTATCAAAACCTTTTAAACGGTAACTGTATTCCAGGTTCGATTGCAACCCAAACAACGGAGATGAAAATTCAAAACGGATATTCTTCCATTTATTAGATACATCAGGCACCAGTTCTGCATCCTGCGTTTGTGTTTCATTCACCCCTTTGAAATAACCGCCGAATAATAAACTGTCCGTCTGGTTGATGATACGTACGCCATGTATCCGTACCACAAGGGTAGGAGAGGTTTGTTTATATTTTTCATAATTGATATGAAAGAAACCTTTTTCTCCGCCAAGGAAGATATTATGCTCATTCACCGGATAAATAAATTCAAAACCGCTGAGCAGTTTGTTATTTAGTTCGGGCAGATAAATAACAAAGGGTTCTTTGCCTGACAGATCAACGACACCTAATGTTTTATCATGAATGAACCAGATATTACCGTTGGTATCTTCTTTTAAATAACGAATACTCTGATTGCCGAGTATTTTTTTATAGAAGGTTGATGGTTCAAATTTTTTTGTTGTTTCGTTAAAGGTATACACGCCTTTTTCTGTTGCAACCACCACTTCATTCTTTACTTTATATACATGGTTATTTAAAATGGAAGGAAGCCCTTGTTTATTGCTGTAAGTGTTTATTGCATATTTGCCGTTTGCAGATGCAACAATTTCGTAAACTCCATGATAAGGGTGAGATATCCAGATATGACCATCTTCATCAATGGTAACAAATCTTGAAGATTCTATGAAGCCTGCTATAGAACCTGAAAAAGTAAACTGTCCGTTGCTGTAGTCAAAGAACTGGAGATTTTTATAGGTACCTGATACAATTTTCTGTGCCGGAAATGTAGAAGAAAGCGGAACAAAATTCCAAAAGCCGGGATCTGTTGAAAAAGGAATAGCTGTGTTATCTTTAATCAGAAATGCTCCATCATGATGACCAAGCATTAGCTGATTATTAATTTCGGCCAAACCCCATGTTTGACCATTGGTATGATCAATTGGTTGGAAGTTTCCTTTGCTGAAACTAAGATCAGTCAAAGGCTGCAGGCCAACACTAAACAATCCATTTGATGTGCCTGCGTAAAGCCTGCTTTTATAAATAAGAGCTGTATAGCCCGAACCATCTTGCCCGTAAGGAGTAATATGTTTGATGGCGCTGTTGTAAGCAATAAAATCAACTCCATTATCCAGGCCGAGCCAAAGATTACGCTGATTGTCCAGGAAAATACTCAATACGTTTGTATGCTGTAATCCTTCGGCCTTGGTAAATGTTTGAATGATATTTCCTCTCTTGTCAATAATATATACACCACTGTTATTTGTAGCAAGTGCCAGCCATTCATCATTAATAGACGTGGTTGCATAAATACGCTCACGTTGAAACAGGCTGTTATTTGCTGAACTTAGTTTAGAAATATGATTGCCTGTAAAATGAAAGATGCCGTTTTTAAGTGTGGTGATTAATATACTGTCTTTACCTCCCGGTAAAATGCCCGTTACAGGATCGTTTGGAAGCGCAATGCCTGTAGCAGGGATGGTCTTCATAACATTGTCTTCAAACTGTAGTAACCCATGAACAAAGTCATGTGCAAATAACCGGTCGTTACAAACACCCATATACGACCATTCGGAAGAGGCTCTATAGGTGGCCACTACTTCGTTGCTGAACTTAAAAATTTTTGTTGAGGTGCGAAAGAAAACATCTTTTTTGTATGCAACAATATCCCACACATCACCAAAGGATTGATCTTTTGCAGTAATCAATTCATCCATTGGGTGATACTTCAACTGACCATTATCTGCCGGGGCAAAATACCCCAGCTCATCCTGTCCTCCTACATATATTTTATTGTCAGGCCCAATCGTTACCGACCGCACAATGGTGCGGTTAGGAAGTGGGTAAAGAGTCCAATACCGGCCATCAAAACTTAATAGCCCCTCATTATTGGCTATATAAATAATGCCATTCTTATCCTGCTGAATGTCCCAATTCTGGAGTCCCGCAGCGTATGATTGTTTTGAATAATTAATTACATCGGGCAACCCAATGGTATTTTGACCAAAGCAGGTAAGTGGTAAAAAGAAAAAAAGAAGCAATCGTTTCATCTCAGCCCTTGCAATTGAGTAGTGAATGTATAAAAATTCTGTTGATGTAGTATTGATGTAGTATAAATTATCTAAAAATCAATGATTTGTATTTTGTGATGTAGTAATGATGGGTCGTTTTATTTGTTTTCTGTAGGGGTTGGTTTTAATTTTAATTTTTCGATTCTCCTTGATTATTTAAAACTAAAACGATTGCTTTATGAAATGTAAGATCACAATTCTGTGTCTTGTTATTTTCCTCGGCACTTTTTTGCAGCAAGCTCTCGCACAGAATCTTTCTGTTACGGGAAGCGTTAAAAACAAAGGAACTGGTGAGTCCCTCGCAGGGGCAACTATTCTGGTAGAAGGGTCAGCCACTTCTACACTTACGGATGCGAATGGCCGTTTCGCCATTTCTGCAGCCAAAGGATCTGTGCTGGTTATTTCTTATACAGGAATGACTACTCTTCGTTACACGGTTACCGGTTCAACAACCGGCGAAATTCAACTTGAAGAAAGCGCCACTACCAATCTTGGTGAAGTAATTGTGGTTGGTTACGGTGTACAACGGGTAACAAAAGTATCGGGCGCTATTTCAACCATCAGGGCCGCCGACATTGACAAGCTTAAGCCGGTACGCACAGAAGAAATATTACAGGGCAGAGCTTCTGGTGTAAATGTGATTCAAAGCGGATCGCCCGGTTCAAAACCTACGGTGCTCATCCGTGGTATTCCTTCTTTCTCAGGAACCGATCCGGTAGTGATCATAGATGGTGTGCCTCAAACATTAACCGATTTTAATTCCATCAATCCAATTGATATTGAATCGATCAGTGTATTAAAAGATGCTGCCACTACTGCTATTTATGGTGTAAAGGGTGGTAATGGTGTAATCGTGGTTACAACAAAATCCGGTCGTAAGAACCAGAAAGCCGAAATCACGGTCAGCAGTAACTATGGTGTGCAACAAGTAATGAATACCATTGGTGTATTGAACGCAACTGAATATGCTGCAATGATCAATGAAGGCAGTGTTACAGCAGGTGGCAATATCATCTTCCCCAATTTGAGTACAGTGGGAGTAGGCACCAACTGGCAGAATGAAGTGTTTAAAAATGCAACCTTTCAAACGCATACCATTTCTGCACGTGGCGGAAGCGATAAAATGTCTTACTTCCTTTCAGCCGGTTATTTAAACCAGGGTGGTATTGTTGGTGGAAATGATAAATCAAGATTTAACCGTGGCAACTTTACAGCCAATCTGTCGTTTAATCTCACATCCAAATTAACATTCATTGTTAATACAACAGGTGTGTTGCTTGATTCAAAAGGTGTTCAGGAAAACTCATTCAACAGTGTGTTGGGTAGTGCTTTGAATTTTGATCCAACTGTATCTGTATTAAATACAGTACCCAATACAGTTGGTAAATATGGTTTCAGTAACCTGTTGTTATCAGAAATATTCAACCCGCTTACCAAACTGGAGAATACCTATAATAAGAACATAGGTAACAAACTCTATGGTAAGTTTGAATTGCAATACGAGGTGATCAAAAACCTTACACTTACATCCCGTTTTGGTTATACCAAATACGATGGAAATGCAAAAGGCTTTACACCACTTGTGTTCTATGGTCCGCTGAATGTGGAGAACAGCATGAATGCTGATGGTTCTCAAGTGGCCGGGCGATTCAACACTGTATCACATGAAAAAACGAGCAACTTTAATTATACCTGGGAAACATTTGGTAACTATAATTTTACAGTAGCCAACGATCATAATTTCGAAACAGTACTTGGTGTATCAGTTGCAAAAACATCGGGCAATGCAGCCGGCGCAAGTCGCCAGGATGTACCCTTCAACTCCTGGGAGTTTGCTGATTTTACAGCAGCTACCGGAAACAATACAGCTACAAATTCAAATGCTGTTGCCGGTTACTATTACCAGTATTTCAGAAGAAACCTTTCTTACTTCACTCGTGTTAACTACGACTATCAAAGTAAATACCTTGCTTCTTTCACAGCACGTCGTGATGGATCGTATGCATTTGGTAGCGATAATAAGTTTGCCAACTTCTTATCCGGCTCATTGGGTTGGGTAGCTTCCAGCGAAGATTTTTTCAAATCTGACTTTATTGATTACTTAAAGATCAGGGGAAGCTATGGTTCTATCGGTAACGAAAATGTAAGCCCGCAGTTTGTTGGTATTGTAACCGGCGGCCCGAGCTATGGCCCTACTGCCAACAGCAATGGGTACACATTTGGCGATGTATTCTATCCCGGTTCAACGGTAGGTTCTGCTGCAAACAATGCACTCCGTTGGGAGAAACAATTGCAGATGAATGTTGGCTTTGATATTACATTCTACAAAAATAAGTTCTCCTTATCAGCCGATTATTTTGAAAAGAAAGTAGATGGTTTGTTATTTACACCTTCTGCTTCTTTATACCTCGGCACTGTTCCTATTCCTACTGCTAATATCGGTTCTACATCCAGCAAAGGGATGGATGTTACATTAAGTTATAATGAAACAATTGGTAAATCTTTCCGCCTCAATACATCACTCACCTTTACTACATCAGAAAACCTTGTAACTGCAACCAACAGTGATGGTACTGCTAAAATTTTAGGTGGTGGTTATTTCAATGGACAGTCACAAACAGTAACGGTGTTTGAAAAAGGATTTACTCCCGGCTATTTCTACGGTTACCGTACAAATGGTTTGTTTCAAACATTTGATGAGATCACCAAAGCGCCAACACAAGCAGGTGCACAACCAGGTGATATCCGTTTTATGGATATGAACAACGATGGCGCAATTACTGCTGCTGATCAAACAAAAATCGGTGATCCCTTCCCTGATTTTACATTAGGTTGGAATGTTGGTTTGGAATATAAAAATTTCGACTTCAGTGTGTTTACTTATGCCTCTGTAGGTAATGATGTTTACAGGGCATACGAACGTAATGCAAACTATTCCAATAAATCAAGAGATGTGTTGGGTCGTTGGACTGGCCCCGGTACAACCAATGATGTTAGAACTCCACGTTATTCTTTTACAGATGCCAACAGCAATATCCGTGTATCAGAAAGATATGTAGAGGATGGTTCGTTTGTAAAAATTAAAAACTTACAGCTCGGTTATACATTTCCTGAAAGAATGACAAAGAATGTATTCAGTCGTCTAAGGATATATGCACAGGTAAGGAATGCATTCACCTTCACGAAGTATACAGGATTTGATCCGGAGATCTCGGGTGGTATTCTTGATACCGGCGTAGATCGTGGTGCTTATCCACAAGCCAGAACTTTTTCCTTTGGCCTCGACATCAAATTATAATCTTCCATAAAAAACTTTTGCAAAAATGAAGAAGATAACAATAAAAATAACAACCCTGTTTCTGTTCACCTTGCTGCTTGGCTCTTGTAAAAAGTGGGTGGATTATAATCCCCGTGAGGATTTCAGAATAACAGAACTCGATTACCTGCAATCAGAAACGGATTACCGTACAATGGCGATCAGTGTATATACTCCTTTGCAATGGATCAACCAGGTAGTGCCCATTGGTGATATTGCTTCAGACAATGCTGTGAGCGGAGGTGAAAATGCATCCGATGTATTATCACTCCAGCAAATTGATGACTATACTCATACACCGGTGAATTCTGCATTAACAGAAATTTGGCAATCGGCTTATGAAGGAATTAACCGAGCCAATTACATGACACAATACAAAGCGGCTAATGTTGCAGGTAAGGCAATCGATTTTGCAGGAAAAGAAGCACTGTATGGCGAAGTATATTTCATTCGTGCATACTACTACTTTACATTGGTAAAGATGTTTGGTGATGTGCCACTGTTTGTTGAAAAGCGTTTAAGCCTTACTGAAAGTAAAAGTTTACAACGTACTGCAAAAGCAGAAGTGTACAAACAAATAGAAATTGACCTCAATGCGGCTATTGCGGTATTACCTGCTGTTCAACAACAGAAAGGAAGAATTACCAAATATGCAGCGCAGGCTTTGTTAGGTAAAGTATTCTTGTATCAAAATAAATTTGATGCTGCTGCAACAGTGTTGGAAAGTGTAATTACTGCCAACGCATTTACGCTCCCATCAAATTTTGCTGCTACATTTTTAGCAGCCGGTGAAAATGGTCCGGAGTCTGTTTTTGAAATTCAGTATTCCAATACTTCTCCTTATTACAATTGGCCCGGTTATAACAGGGGACAAGGCAACTATTCAGCACAACAATGTGGCATCAGAGGGTTGAATGGAACTGCTGCTATGCCTTACGCTGCAGGTTGGAGTACCAATCTCCCCACACAAAACCTGGCTGCTGCTTATGAAGCAGGTGATCAGCGTAAAGCAGTAACGGTGTTGGATATTGAAGCTTACAAAACCGCTAATCCATCTTTCAATATTACGTACCAGGTAGCACCTTATAAAAATACAGGACTGTACAATCAAAAGTATTTACCACGTAAAGGTGAAACAAGTGGTCAGTTGGAATTAAACTATACCAATAACTTCCGCATTATCCGTTTTGCAGAAGTGTTGCTGATGGCTGCTGAAGCATACAATCGTAGTACAACGCCAAATGATACAAAAGCAAGAGATTATCTTAACCGTGTGCGTCAACGTGCATTTGGAGATCTGTTGCATAATAGCTCAGCAAGTGGTATAGCATTAAAGCAGGTAATCTGGGACGAACGCAGATTGGAACTGGGTATGGAAGGCGATCGCTTTTTTGATCTGGTAAGAACAGGTCAGGCTGCAACAAAAATCACAGGATTTGTTACAGGAAAGCATGAAGTGTTTCCGATTCCTCAATTGGAAGTATCCATTTCAGGATTAACCCAAAACAATCTTTATTAATTCCAACACATTTAAAAACTGAAGATCATGAATACAATAAAATATATGTTCCGGTTTGTACTTCTGTTACTTGTTGTTACAGGATGCAAAAAGGAGATGAATGATGATTTGTCTTTTCTTGAGAGTGCAGAAAAATCGGATAAGTTATCTGCGATGTTTGATATTACGCAGGATAACACGGGTAAAGTAACCATTACACCAAATGGCGAAGGCGCTATTTCCTATGATATCTATTTTGGTGATGGTACAACACTACCTGCAAAAGTAGCTGCAGGTAAAAGCACAACACACAAGTATGCAGAAGGGGTGTTCAATGTGCGGATAGTTGGTTATAATGTTGCAGGTCAAACAACTGAAGCCACTAAATCGCTTACTGTTTCATTCAGAGCACCCGAAAATCTGGAAGTAATTGCTGTTGTTGATGCGGTGAATAACTTTAAAGTAAATGTATCGGCTAAGGCAATCTATGAAACGATGTTTCGTGTTTACTTTGGTGATGTTCCGAATGAAGTTCCCGTATCATTTTTAGAAGGTGAAACAATCAGTCATATTTATGCAGCAACAGGTACCTATACTGTAAGAGTAGTTGCGTTAAGTGGTGGCGCTGCAACAACAGAATTCACAAAGAGTATTACTATTGTTGATCCGTTATTACTGCCCATTACATTTGAATCGCCATCCATTAATTATACATTCACCAATTTTGATGGTGGGGTTGTAACAAGAATTAATAACCCGCAGATTAACGGCATAAACACAAGTGCCAAGGTTGGGCGGATGGTAAAAAATGCCGGACAGGTTTGGGGTGGAAGTTTGATTGCTCTCAGCAGTCCCATGAACTTTTCTGTGAATAAGGTGTTCCGCATGAAAGTATTCTCTCCAAGAATTGGTGCAAAGGTTTTGTTGAAAGTTGAAAATGCAACAAATGGAGGAATCAGTTTTGAAAAAGAAGTAACAACTACTGTTGCAAACGTTTGGGAAGATCTGGCATTCGATTTTAATGCAATCAATACAGGGAATACTTATCAAAAGATTGTGCTCATTTTTGAATTAGGTACCCTTGGAGATGGCTCTGCAAATTTTACATTCCTGTTTGATGATATACGTTTATCGAATCAATTACCAACAAGCTTGCTTGCATTGCCTGTAACCTTTGATCTGCCGAATGTGAACTATGCAGTGACTGATTTTGGAAATAATCAATCGGTTAATGCTGTTGATCCTGTTAATGCAGCAAATAAAGTGAAGAGGACAACAAAACCAAATGGTGCTGAAACATGGGCTGGTACAACAATTGGTGCCGGGTTTATTTCAAAAATACCCTTTACTGCAAGTGCAACACAAATGAGCGTAAGAGTATATTCTCCTGCCGCAGGTATCCGGGTACGATTAAAAGTTGAAGATCGTACCAATAATACAAGGTCTGTTGAAACAGAAGCTATGACACAAGCAGCCAATACTTGGGAAACATTAATTTTTGATTTTGCAAATCAATCTGCTGGTACTGCTGCTATCAATCTTTCATTTAATTATGATATGGCATCCATCTTTTTCGATTTTGGAGTAGCAGGTACAGGAAAAATCTTTTATTGGGATGATGTGAGTTTTTTAACGACCAATGTGCAACCGAATTATCTGGCACTGCCGCTCACATTTCAATCAACAACCTTCAGTTACAACTTTACCGATTTTGGAGGTGGCAATTCTACCGTTATCAATAATCCTTTTCCATCAGGAATTAATACAAGCACTAAAGTAGCACGGATGGTTAAAAATGCAGGAGAAGTTTATGGCGGTAGCGTAATTGAAATGGTAAACCCAATTAATTTTTCTGTATTAAAAACGTTCAAAGTAAAAGTTTACTCACCAAGAATTGGAGCTAAATTATTATTGAAAGTTGAAAATGCTTCAAATGGCGGAATCAATTTCGAAAAGGAAGTAGCTACAACCACTGCAAACGCATGGGAAGAGTTGACTTTTGATTTCAGCGGAATCAATGTTGGGAACTTCTATCAGAAAATTGTGTTCATTTTTGATCTTGGAACAATGGGCGACGGCTCCCCCAACTTTACTTATTACTTTGATGATATTTCACTTAATTAATTTTCAAAAAATAAATTATGAAACATATAAAATCATTCATCCCTTTGTTTCTTTTTGCAGCCGTTGTATTTTATGGTTGTGAAAAGAAAGAATATTCATTGGGCGATATTAAAACTCCAACGGGGCTTACATTAACCACAGCTATAGCTGGTGTTGATCTTGCAAACCCTAATGGAAACGGAACAGGTAATGTAACCATTACCGCTGCAGCAAATGATGCCATTACTTATAAAATTGATTTTGGTGACGGTACAACAAGAGTGGTGCCTTCAGGAACACTTACATACAAGTACACAAACCCCGGTACATCTAACTATACCATTACAGTAAATGCAGTTGGTACAGCAGGTGTTACAAGCACCATCAGTAAAGTAGTAAAAGTGTTTGTTGCGTTTGAAATACCGGCGAACATCATTGCTGCTCTTACAAACGGCTCATCCAAAGTGTGGGTTACAGATCGTGATGCACCAGGACATTTTGGTGTAGGCCCTGCTGATCAATTCTCACCTATCTGGTATGCTGCAGGACCCAACTCAAGAGAAGCTTGTGCATATGACGATGAGATTACTTTTTCAAAAGATGTATTGAACAGAATTTCAATGACGATCGATAACAAAGGCGCTTCGTTTTCTATTGGTGCATCAAGTGCGTTCTATGGTTTTGGCGGTGGAGATAATTGTTATGCTATTAACACAGGCGGTACAAGATTGCTGGCCTTTATGGGTGCAACTTCAAGTTCTACGCCTGCTAATTCAACAAGAGTACAGTTTACAGTTCCCGGTAATGGAATTATTAACTTTGGAACAGGAGGCGTTACGTATGAAATACTTTCCATATCAGCAACCCAGGTAAATCTGCGTAACATTGGTATTGATGGTAACTCATGGTATCAGAAATTAAAAGTGAAACCCTAATCTATGACAAGGTTCAACATATGCTTATTGTTATTCGTACTCTCTTTTTCTTTTTGTAAGAAAAAAGGCAGCCCGGGTAACACGGATACAGTTCCATCAAATCTTACCGTTACAGCAGTGGTAAGCTCAGATAACAGCGGTAATGTTTCGTTTACTGCAACAGCAACCAATGCGGTGAGTTTTGAGTATGATTTTGGTAATGGTGTTTACCAGAATGTTTCTTCGGGTGCAGTTACTTATAAGTATCCTTCAACCGGAACATACACAGTAAATGTGATAGCGAAAAGTGCAGGCGGGAAAACCATTTCAAAATCAATACAGGTAAATGTGTCTGTTGCATTTTCATTATTATGGAGCGATGAGTTTAATACCAACGGTGCACCAGATCCTTCTAAATGGGGCTATGATCTTGGAGCAGGTGGTTGGGGCAATGCAGAATTGCAGTACTATACCAATCGCCCTGAAAATGTAATTGTACAAAATGGTGTATTGCGCATTAATTTGATCAAAGAAAATTTCAGTGGCAGTAATTACACATCAACACGTATGCTTTCTAAAGGCAAGTTCAGTTTTAAATATGGTGTGGTGGAAGTAAAAGCAAAGCTGCCTGCCGGTGGCGGTACCTGGCCTGCAATCTGGATGTTGGGTAACAACATTAATACTGCAGGATGGCCTGCATGCGGAGAAATTGATATCATGGAACATAAAGGGAATGATCTCAACCGCATCTACGGTACACTGCATTATCCCGGCCGCTCCGGTGGCAGTGCCGATGGCAGCACCAAAGTGATCAGCAATGCATCAACTGAATTTCATCTTTATAAAGTGGAGTGGACAGCCGCTGCCATTAAGATCTATGTAGATGATGTATTGTTTCATACCGTAGTTAATTCTACAGCCATTCCTTTTAATCAGGATTTCTTTCTGATACTGAATGTAGCCATGGGCGGAACATTCGGCGGTGCAGTTGATCCTGCATTTACCAATGCAAGTATGGAGGTAGATTATGTGCGGGTGTATCAGTAATAAATTTTAACAGCAATAATTCTTATAATCAATAGGGGAGTGGATCATATTTTCTTTTTTAATTAAATATCTTTCACTTCTTTTTTTCTTAGCAACATTTTTTCATTCGTTTAACCGTATGATCATGATTCGTAATATACAATCACTTCTTTTTTCTCTCTCAATAGCATTCATTGGTTTGTGTTGCAACGTTGCACAATCACAAAACGTTTATAAAAAATTAGTTTGGTCTGATGAGTTTACTGTTGCCGGGTTACCCGATAGTACAAAATGGAGTTATGATAAGGGCAGGGGTTGTCCGCAAAACTGCGGATGGGGAAATAATGAGTTGCAGTTCTATACACATAACCGCAAAGAAAATGCAAGAGTGGAAAATGGAAAGCTGATCATTGAAGCCCGCAAAGAAAATATGGAGGATGCAAAGTATTCATCAGCAAGATTGGTTTCAAAAAATAAAGGCGATTGGAAATATGGACGTTTTGAAATAAAAGCCAAACTTCCTGCAGGCACAGGTATGTGGCCGGCTGTTTGGATGTTGCCAACCAATTGGGAGTATGGAGGCTGGCCTCAAAGCGGTGAAATTGATATTATGGAAAACGTAGGTTATTGGCCCGACTCTGCCTTAGGTTCAATCCATACAGGTGCATATAATGGCATGAAGGGAACACAAATTACCAGTGGTTTGCACATCACCGATCTCTCAACTGCTTTTCATGTGTATGCAATTGAATGGACGCCGGAGATGATTTCTTTTTTTATTGATAATAAAAAGTACCAGGAGTTTAAGAACGATCATAAAGGAATTGATACCTGGCCTTATGATAAAGAATTTCACTTATTAATGAATATTGCCGTTGGAGGCAACTGGGGCGGTAAGTTTGGAGTTGATGATAAGATCTTCCCCCAGCGAATGGAAATTGATTATGTGAGGGTATACCAATAGTAGTATGAATGATCTCATTTCCTCTTCGGTTTTTAGCTAGCACATTTACATGATCAAAACATTGCCATACGAATGATAAAGCAACTTGTTCTGTTGTTAATTGCCTGCGCTCCTATACAACTTGTACATGCGCAGATGAGCAGAATAGATAAACGTGTTGATTCTGTTTTAAAACTCATGACCCTTGAAGAAAAAGTTGGTCAGATGAATCAATACAATGGAGATTGGGCTGCTACGGGTCCTATTACACAAGATGGCGATAAACAAAACCAGATCCGCAAAGGAATGGTGGGCAGCATGCTCAATGTAACAGGTGTAGATCATACAAGAACATTGCAGCAGGTTGCCATGCAATCAAGATTAAAAATTCCTTTGTTATTTGGGCAGGATGTCATTCATGGTTACCGTACAACATTTCCTATTCCTTTAGCAGAAGCAGCCAGTTGGGATATAACAGCTATTGAATTAAGTGCACGCATTGCAGCCATTGAAGCATCGGCCGCAGGTATTCACTGGACCTTTGCACCCATGGTTGATATCAGCCGTGATCCACGTTGGGGAAGGGTTATGGAAGGTGCAGGCGAAGATCCTTATTTGGGAAGCATCATTGCAAAAGCAAGAGTAAACGGTTTCCAGGGAAAAGGCTTTGGTCATACAGATGCAGTAATGGCTTGTGTAAAACATTTTGCAGCGTATGGTGCAGCAGTTGGCGGAAGAGATTATAATTCTGTTGATATGAGTATGCGTACACTGTATGAATTATATCTGCCACCATTTAAAGCAGCACTTGATGCAGGTGCTGCAACGTTCATGAATTCATTCAATGATCTCAATGGAATTCCTGCAACGGGAAATACATTTCTGCAAAGAGATCTGTTGAAAAATAAATGGAAGTTTACCGGATTTATTGTGAGCGATTGGGGAAGTGTGGGCGAAATGATCAATCATGGTTATGCAACAGATAATGCACATGCCGCCGTGCTTGCTGCAAATGCAGGTAGTGATATGGACATGGAAAGCAGAAGCTATATTCAGCATTTAGCAAGAATGGTGAAAGGGGGCAAAGTAAAGATGAGTGTAATTGATGATGCAGTGCGCCGCATTCTGAAAAAGAAATTTGAAATGGGTTTGTTTGACGATCCGTTTAAATTCTGTAATGAAGCAAGAGAAAAAGAACAATGGAACAACCCGGCACATTTACTTGCCGCAAGAGATATGGCAAAGAAAAGTATTGTGCTGTTAAAAAATGAATCTCCTCTTGGGAAGGGTGCAGGGGTGAGTTTATTGCCCATTAATAAGCAAACAAAAACAATTGCTGTTATAGGGCCCTTTGCAAAAGGCGTTAAAGATAATTTAGGATTCTGGAGTTACGACTGGGCCGATGATACTGCAAGAATAAAAACCTTGTGGACTGGTATTCAAAATAAATTGAGTTCAGGTTCAAAGATGATCTACGCAAAAGGTTGCGGCATTGCAGATACAAGTCGTGCAGGATTCCAGGAAGCCATTGATGCAGCGAACAATGCAGACATCGTAATCGTTAGTGTTGGTGAAGCAAGAAACATGAGTGGTGAAGCAAAAAGCCGCAGCAGCATTCAGTTACCGGGTGTGCAGGAAGAATTGATCAAAGCACTGATGGCAACAGGAAAACCGGTTGTGGTATTAATTAGTGCAGGACGGCCATTGATCTTTAACTGGACAGCCGATCATGTTCCTGCTATTCTTTATACCTGGTGGTTGGGTACAGAAGCAGGCAATGCCATTGCGGATGTTTTGTTTGGCGATTATAATCCATCGGGAAAATTGCCCATGAGTTTTCCAAGAACAGAAGGGCAAATTCCCATCTTCTATAATTATTATAATACAGGCCGTCCGGCAAAAAATGAAAATGATCAGAATTACGTATCGGCTTATATTGATTTACCCAACAGTCCAAAGTTTCCGTTTGGTTATGGGTTGAGTTATACCAGCTTTGAGTATGGTCAACTGCAGTTCAATAAAACATCGTTGAAAGGAAAGGAGCCATTGAAAGTAAGCGTAACCGTTACCAACTCCGGTACATATGCAGGCGAAGAAGTAGTGCAGTTGTATAGCAGGGATATGGTTGGTTCTGTTGTACGGCCGGTAAAAGAATTAAAAGGTTTTCAGAAAATATTCCTGCAGGCAGGTGAAAGCAAAACCATTTCATTTGTTATAACAACCAACGATCTCCGGTTTTATAACAATGAATTAAAGTTTGATTGGGAAGCCGGTGAATTTGAGATCATGATTGGGGGCAACTCAAAAGATGTAAAAAGTGCAAAGGTAAATTGGGTAAAGTAGAATGCATTTTTAG
>Ga0163144_10011253_pt1 | contig 18948 bp, 16 predicted proteins | sample OliLak19BULKMAT1_FD_123175 | JGI IMG/M metagenome (GOLD analysis project Ga0163144, IMG submission 123175) | Freshwater microbial mat bacterial communities from Lake Vanda, McMurdo Dry Valleys, Antarctica - Oligotrophic Lake LV.19.BULKMAT1 | ecosystem: Environmental > Aquatic > Freshwater >... | reverse complement strand
GCGAGGGTTGCAAGCGGGGCGAGCGGGATGGCGACGGACCAGCGCGGCTGCGTGCTTCCGGGCGCGGCGAGGGCGAAGGTCGGCGGCGCGGGGAGTGTGCCGGTGCGGGTCTGGACTTGCCCGTTGCTGGTGAGCTGGACGATGAGTGTGGGCGCGGTGCTCGGGCCGAGGTAGACGGTGAGCGTGTCGGGGGTGGTTGAGGCGGCGGTGCTGATGGGTGCGGAGCGTTCGAAGATAAGCACGGGTCGGCGGGCGACAGGGTCCCACAGCAGCAGTGCGGCGCAGTCGTCACGGGGCAGTGGGGTCAGGGCGCGGAGGGTTTCGAGGGTCCAGTCGTGCGCGGGCGGGCCGACGGGCAGGCCGGGGGGCGCAAGTGGCGCGGGGGCGAGGACGGCGGAGGTGGTGATCGGAAGCGCGCCTGGGGCGGAGCCGGGGAAGAGGGCGCTGAGGGTGACAATGGGGCTGGTGCCGGGGCGCAGCGGGCGGCGCAGCGAGAGGGGGATGGTCGCGGCGCGGAGCGGGAGCAAGGGGGTGGGGTCTGTGTTGATGGCGGTGGGCGCGAGCTGGTTGGAGGCGTCTTGAGGGCGGAGCTGGAGGGTGCCGCGGGCGGAGAGGGTGATGGCGGCGACCAGTGTGCGGGGCGTGGCGGCGGTGCCGTCGATGAGCCCGGCGTCGTCGAGGGTCCAGGCAAGGAGCGTGGGCTGGGCGGCGAGCCAGGCCTGCGCGGCGTCGCGGCGCTGGGCGGCGGTGAGGTCTGGGCTCATGAGCTGGTCGAGGAGGCCTTGGGGCAAGTTGGTGTCGGTGCCGCGCTGGGCGGCGGTGAGGTCTGACTGTGGGTCAGCCCAGAGAGGGACCAGGACGCGCTGGTCTTCGGAGGTGGGGAGCGTGCCGACGAGCAAGAGTCGGCGTGCGACCTGGGCGGCGACGGGTTGATCTGCGGCGGCGAGGCGGCCAAGGGCAACGGCGACGCCGGTGGAGGTGGACTGGGCCCATGCTGAGAGGGCGGCGGTGACCTGCGGTTGCGCGTCGCGGGCGATGGGCGTGAGCTCTGGCCCACCGGCGGCGAGCCAGGCCTCGGCGCGCCAGCGCTCGGTGGGGAGCTCTGCGGCGACCAGCAGCGCTCGGGCGAGTGTGGGCGGGAGCGGGCCGGCGTCGGCAGCGAGCTGAGCGCGGGCTAGCTCTTGGCGGATGGCCTGAGCGGCGTCAGCGAGGATGGCGCGGCCGGCGGGCGCGTCGGTGGCGGCGATGAGGCGGAGGGTGCGGGTTTGCGACGTGATGCCGGGCGAGAGCGTGAATTGCAAGTTGGCGGGCAAGGTTATTGCGAGCGGGGTGATCGCGGTCGGGGTGATCGCGCTCGGGGTGATCGCGGTCGGGCCGGCGAGTGAGAGGATCGAGACGGCAACGACCGGGCTGGGGGCGGGGTTGGAGCTGGGCGCGGGCTCTGAGGTCAGCTCTGGCGCGAGCTTCCAGGTGAAGGTGCCGGGCCGGGCGATGAGCCAGTGGAGTGCTGGTTCGGCGGGGGTGGCTGTGACGGTGAAGGTCAGGCGGGTGGTGGCGAAGGGAAGCTTGTTGGTGGAGGCGGGGATAGTGCTGAGTGTCAGGCTGGTGGGTGGCGCGTCGGTGGTGATGATGACAGCGGGCTTGCCGGGCTCGACGGGCTGCAGCGCGACGGCGGGCGCGGTCGCCTGGGCGGGTATTGCGGTGAGGAGGGCGGCGAGGTTGGCGGCCAGAAGCGCAAAGGTGAGCATGACGCGTGAAACTCTTGATGGAAGGGTTATCCGGCCCGAGCGCTGATCCGATAAAGACCGTACGCAGGTGGTCGCGGGCGGCGTGTGGCCGCGGCGGCTGCGGGCGTGCTTCCGGAGCCTTGCCATGGTGACGCAGCTTCCCGACGGTCGTGTGCTGTTCAAGGTCTTCTTGCCGCACGCGGCGAGGGTAGAGATTGTCGGGACGTTTACCGGGTGGCGCGCGGGCGCGGTGAGCATGGAGCGTCAGAACCCGGGTTGGTGGTCGCTGGTGACCGAGGTGCCGGTGGGCGGGCACGAGTTCTGCTATATGGTCGATGGCTCGATTTGGCTGGCGGATTACGCGGCCAGCGGCGTGCGGCTGGCCAGCAGTGGGCACTGGGTGTCACGCTTGAGTGTGACGGCTGGTGACGTGGTTGCCGGTGGTGAGACGGTGGTGCCGCGGGCGATCGCGGTGTAGCGTAAAAATAAAGAAGCCCCGCCACGGGGAGGCACTTCCGGGCGGGGCCTTCGCAGGGGACTTGTCAGGGCGTGGCGTGGGTGTTTGCGAGCGACGAGTCGCTCACGTACGCCAAGGCCAGCCCTTGCGCCGCGCGGGTCGCACGCCGCGGGCACACGTTAAAGTGTGCGATGCGCCTTGGGGTTTAGCAAGTGTCAATCGCGGCGGGATTGTAGAGGTTTGAGGGCTATACGGCGTGGGGGCTGTGCGCCGCGGGGGGCGGTACGGGCTGCAGTGCTCCAGGGCCGGGCTGTTGCGCGGTGGTTGCGGGCAAAACGCCGGCGACCCCCGACGTTGGCCGGGGGTCGCGTGGGTTGTCGAACGAAGTTGCTCGCAGGGCGAGGATTAGGCGGCGGTGTACTGGCCGCGGGAGACGCGCTTGAAGAACGCCTTCTTGAGCAGCGCTGCGTTGACCATGGTGCGATAGTTGGGTGAGTCGGACTCGTAGCCAGCGTCCTTGACGGCCAGGCCGGCCTCGATGACGCCCATGGTCTTGCCGGTGAGAACCTTGGTGAGCATGGCGACGAGGCTGCTCTCTTTACGCGGGCCGCGGCGGCCCATAGCGCTCGCGGGCCGCGCACCAACAGAGCCGCCGAGGGCGCTGATGTGGGCGTCGATCTGGGCGACGCGGGTCATGAGCTTGGCGCGCTTGCGGTTGAGCGCGGGCAGTGCGCGCTGGCGGCGGCGCAGTTCACCCTGAAGGTCAGAGACGGACATGGTTGAGATACCGGAGGAGCGCTTGGCCATAAACGTGGATCCCTTGTTAGCCCGGCGTCCCTTGAGAGTTCATCGTGCCGGTCCGCCCTGTTGTCTCGGGCGATCTGTTGTTGATATTGAAGCACCTTCAGAGAAGGTTGTCCACAAAGTCGTGCGAGCTGAGGAATGATTCCTGTACGCGAGGGTCAGGAATGAGACGTCTGAATAGGCTCAGCGGTGCCCAGCGCGAGAACCATCGCGTGGGCGGCGGCCACGGCGGCGGTTTCGGTACGCATGACGTGCGGGCCAAAACAGAGCGCTCGGGTGTGAGCGTGCGCGAGCGCGGCAAGTTCATCGTTGTCAAAGCCGCCCTCGGGCCCGATGAGCAGTGCGAAGTCGGTGCTTGCGTGCTGCTGTGCAGGTCTTGCGAGCGGGGGGGCAATGGTAGTGGCGCGGACGGTGGCAGCCCAGTCTGCGAAGGGCTGGCCATCAGCGCTGGCGAGAAAAGTCTTGCGGCCCGGCGCGGTGCCCCAGGCGATCGCGTCGGCGATAGTGATGGGCGGCTCAATGTTGAGCAGCCAGGCCCTGCCGCACTGCTTGGCGGCTTCTACGGCGACGCGGTGCAGACGGTCGAGCTTGTGATCGGTGGCCTCGGCGACGGCGCGGGTGGTTCTGAGCCAGCGCCAGCTGGCGGCGCCGACCTGTGAGAGTTGGTCAATGAGCTGAGCTGCGCGGTCACCTTTGGGGACGGCAGAGAAGACATGGACGGCGGGGGTTGGGCGCGGGGCTTGGCCGCGTTTGGAGATGGCGATAGAGAGCGTGGTATCGCGTTTGAGTCGGTGGACGGCGGTGACGGTGGCGCTGGCGTGCCCGCCGATCCCGTCACGGAGTTCAACGAGGTCGCCGGGGACAAGGCGTTTGACAAGAACGGCGTGTGCGGCTTCGGTGCCGTCGACGGTCAGCGCGTCGGGGAGCTGGGCGATGCAAGCGTTCAGAAAGAGCCGGTGCGTGTGCATGATGGTGGTGCGGAAGAAGGTGTGGCGACCGAGGGTGCGGCGCTAGATCACTCATTTGCGATCTATCGCCTATTGAGCTGTTTGGATTATGTAAGTATTTTAGGAGGGGGGGTTTGGTTGGCCGTGGCGGCCGGCAGTTACCCTGAGGGCCCGAGAACGCCGCGGCGGGATGGTGAACGATACCGCCGGGCGTGGGTGTTTGTGGGAGTGTGCGTTGGGGCAAGGAATCTGTTGTGCATGGGCGGGTGGTACTGGAGGCGTCGCGGTGGTGGTTCGATGTTATGGGCAGGTCGGTGGGGCGCTCCGTTGGGTGGGCGTTGATGCGGGCCGATGATGGCGCGGCCGGTGGCAAAGGGCGACGATGGCAGCAGCGGGCGGGAACCAGCCTGAGGACCTCGATGCGCGCGTGGACGCGTTGCTTCGCGACATGGACGGTGCTTATGGGTTGGTCAGCGCTCGGCTGGACGGCAAGGCGGGTAACGACCAGGACGATCTGGCTGATTTAGCGGCGTTTGAGGCGCGGGCCGAGGCCGCGGCGGCGGGAAGTGATGGCGGCGGGAACGACGACGCGCTGGAGGCGTCTTTGGACGGCGCGCTGGCGGACGCGGCGGCGGCCGCAGACCTTGGGCCGGTCGAGGCCGATGGCGTGGCTGCGAGTGCGAGTGAGAGCCCTGCGGAGAGTGGGCTAGAGAGCGTTTCGGAGAGCGGGCCTGCGAGTAGCGCTTCTGAGGCAGTTGTTGCCGGCGTGCCGTTGCCGGGCGGCGCGGAGGTGAGCGAGGGCGGCGGAGGCGTGGTGGGTGCGAGCGTTGCGCCCGACGGGGCGCTCGGGGATGGTGGCGAGCTTGCGGATGTGGGGGACGGTGATGATGTGGGGGCGGCGAAGGGGCCAGTGGTGACTGACGCTTTGGTTGCGATGCCGACGGCTGATGTGGTGCGGGAGTCGCCGCATGTCGCGCCGGGGCGTTCATTGCCCGAGGCTTCGTCAGCCCAGATCAGGGCGCTGGACGATCAGTTGGCGAGCGCTATGGGCGCCGCGGACGAGGATGAGTTTGCGGATGCCAGCTCTGTGCTGGCGGACGGCGCGGAGCTGAGCGCCGGGGCGCTAAGCCCCTCGGCGGGGGTTGGAGCGTTGCGCGCTGGCGCTGCGGACGCAGGCGCGAGCGCGGGGTTTGGCTCAGGTGGGGTACAGGGATCAAGCGAGCATGGGGTGGATGCGCCGCGGGCGGCAGCTTTGGCGGCGGTTGCGGGGGTGCCGGTGGTGGCGGCGATGTCTCGCAGCGCTGAGCCAGCGCGGGCGGTGGCAGCACCGGCCCGGGCGTCAAGCCCCGGGTCTGCGGCAGTAGTAGCGGCTGTGGCGAAGCCATCGGGGGCAGCGGGACCGAGTGGGGCGGACGTCTTTTGGCGCGTGGTGACGCCGGTGATTGAGCCGATCGCGATGCAGTTGGGCCGGCTGCCAGTCAAGACGCAGCAGACGTTCGGGTGGATCGGGATGGTGACGCTGTTTACGGCGACGATGACGTGGGCGTATGTGTTCTTCTTTATGCCCAGCAAGCCGGCGAGCCACGTGGCGATGGAGCGCGCGGAGGCGCGTGCGGCTGAGGGCGAGCGCGGGTCAAGCGGGTCGCACGTGCGGTCGGTGAGCAAGCCGGCACCAGCGAAGAGCGCGTCGGGCGGGCACTAGAAGCGGGGCGGGCCGTGTGCGGGCCGATTAGTTCATCACGATGGTGATGGTCATTTTGACGGCGGCGTCAGGGCGGTCTGCGAGGCGGTCGAGGATTGGACCGCTGCCCCGCCAGTTGAAGGCGGCGGCGATGACGGGCTCATCGACCTCAACGCTGTAGCCGCTGGAGCGCAGCAGGCGGACGTCGGTGACGCGACCGGATTTGGCGAAGGTCATTTCGAGGATGGGGTTGCGAGGTGCGGCGGTGACGCGCGTGAGCAGCGTGAGGCGCGGGCGGACGGTGCGGACGTCGAGGCCCTGGCCAGCGATGACGCGCCCGTTGCGGAAAGTGCCGACGATCTCGGTGCTGAAGGGGCTGCTGTCGCGGTCTGCGGGGACGGTGCGTTGGCCCGGCGCGGCGGGCGTGCCGGGTGCGCCGGTCAAGGTTGGGGAGGGGGTTGTGGGCAGGCTTTTGGCGGGTGGAGTGGTGGTGGGGCTCGAGGGCGAGGGCGGGATGGGTGAGGGTTGATCGGTGCTGGCGGGTGCAACTGAGGCAGGTGACGTGGTTGGCGTGGGTGGCGTGGTTGGCGTGGTGGTGCCCGGGCTGATTGCGTTGATTGCGATTAGAGCGGCGGGTGATGTTGAAGGCTTTGGCGTGGGAAAAGTGGCGGGTGTGGCGGGCGCTGGTGGTTGCGCTGGTGGTTGGGCGGGTGGTTGGGCGGGGCCGACGCCGAGGGGGAGAGCGGGCGGCTGAGTTTGCGTCTGAGGCTGAGGCTGGGGCCGGGGCTGGGGCTGGGGCTGGGTCTGAGGCTGAATATGCGGCTGACGCTGTGGCTCTATCTGGGAGCTTAATTCAGCGGCTGCCAGCTTCGGGGGTTGGTTCGCGACGGTGGGCCGAACTTCAGATGGTGCTGTCGGCGGCGGCGCGGGGCGCTCTGGCTGCGGCGCAGCCACTACTTCACGCGGCGCGCTTCCATCGCGCGCGGCGCTTGCATCTGGAGGATTGACTGCATCGGGCGGGACGCTGTCGCCCTGCTCGCCAGCGCGGCGCGGTGGCGAAGCGTCGCTCGGGCGCGGCGCAAGCGGCGGCGGCGTGGCGTCGGGGGCGGCCTGGTCAAGGCGATCCAGCTGCGGCTGAGTCACGCGGCTGAGCTCGGCGCGGTGCGGGCCTTGCTCAATGCTGGCCAGCAGCGCTGGAGAGGTCGGATCGCCCACCGTTTGGCCCATTCGGACCTGGTCGGGCTCGATGGGCTGGGCTGCGGGCGGGCGCGTGGCGGGCAGTTGGAGTGGCTCCGGCGCGGGAGTTTGAACGGCGAGGGCTTCTCTCGAAATGGAGTCAGGAGGTGTGAGCTCTGGCGAAGGGCTCTGAGCCTGCTTTGGTGATGGGTCTGGCGATTGATCTGGCGGGGCGCTCTCAGCAAACAGCACCATCGGGAGAGTTTGCCACTGAGGCTCAGAACGGTTGGCTGATGCGGCGGGGTTGGTGGGGTTCGCGTGCCGCAGTGGCGGCGCGAGCGCGAGTGCGACGACGGCGAAGATGTGGACGAGCAGACTGAGGGCCAGCGCGGTGGGCCAAGGGCTCGACAGAGCGGGTTGTGTCGCGTGGCGTTGCACCAAAGTTCATGGTAGGGGTTGTGTGCGAGGGGGCCCGGAGCCGCCGTACGCTGGCGGATATGGAAAACATGCTTGGGTACGTTGTGGCGGGTCAAGTTCGCGCCGGCCTGATGCGCGTGGCGTCGGTGACGCGGGCTTCAGCGGTGGGCGTGCTAACGCTGGCGGCGCTGAGCAGCGCGGCGCACGCGCAGCCGACGGGGCAGCCCGGCCCGCAGCCGACGGCGACCGGCGCGCCCGAGGTCAAGCCAGCGGGCGATGTTGGTCGCGGAGGCGTGCAGACAGAAATCAACGTTCGCGGTGACCTGACGCTGCGGAGCGATCTGTCTGACGGCGGCGGGAGCGTGGCGGTGCGGCGCGCGGGGTACGACGCGACCTTTGGCTACGCGTTCAGCCCGACGCTGATTGGCTCGCTGACGCTGGGCACTGACGTCGCGTGGTTTGACTTCAAGGACGCCACGGGGCTGGTGGCGGGGACGGGACGGCCCTGGAGCCAGTTGAGCCAGAGTTATGTGTCGCCGCGGCTGGTGATCGTGCAGGATCAGACGTGGAGCTATTTGGTTGGCGGCTCGCTGAATGTTTCGGGCGAGGCGGACGCGGACATCGGCGACAGCCTGCGGTGGTCGGCGCTAGGCGCGGTGCGGTATGCGGTGAGCGATACGCTCAGCCTGACCGCCGGGTTAATGGCCTCGAGTCGGCTTGAGCGTGCGACACAGTTTGTGCCGCTGCTGGGATTGACGTGGCAGATCGACGAGTTCACGAAGCTTGACCTGGGCGGGCGCGGGCTCGGGCTTGAGCTGAGCACGAAGCTGGACGAGGCGTGGACGGCGAGCGTCTCGGTGGAGTTTGAGAGTGCGGAGTATCGGCTGAACGACGAGGCACCGCTGGCCGCGGGTGTGGTGCGTGATCGGCGCGTGCCGCTGCTGGTCGGACTTGCGTGGAAGCCGACGCCCCGGGTTGAGGTGGGGGTGAAGGTGGGCGCGGTGGTTTACCAAGAATTCACGGTTTACAACCGCTCCGGAGACGAGCTGAGCGAGACAAACACCGATCCAGCGGCGATGATTGGGCTGAGCGCGAGCTTCAAGTTCTGAGGCCGCGCGGCGTTGGTGCGTGCCCGCGCAAGAGCTTTGCACCAACCCCACTGCTGGCGCCAGATTGGCTTGAGCCTGAGTGTAAAGGAACGCCCATGGACGCAGACCAACCCGAGTCCACGCCGGGTTTGGACGCGACGCGCGGGCAGCTTGGTGATCCGAGCGACGCTCGGGCGCGAGTGGACGATTCCCGACTGCGGGTGCCGATGGACGTTGTTCGCGGCGGCGAGTCGATGGGGGTGGTTGCAACAACAGGGGCGCGCGCGACGAGCAGCACCGGCGCGCCGATCGGCACTGGTGCATCGTTGGACTCTGGCACGTCGATGAGCGTGAGCCGTCGCTCACTGCTGGTTGGTGGGCTCGCGGGCGGGCTAGGCGCGGCGATGGCTTCAGCGGGTCTGCGTGCTAGCGGCGGGCGGCAGCAAAGCAGCGCAGGAACGGGCGGAGGTGCACCCAGTGGCGGCGTGCCGGGGGTTGGCACTTCGCCGCGGTCGCCGGTGCGGAACGTGATCTTCGTGGTAGCAGATGGGATGGCCGCAGGGACGCTCGGCCTGACGTCGCATTGGTCGCGGCTAATGCGCGGCGAAGCGCTGCACCTGGAACGCCTCGGACGAACCTCCGGCGCACGGCGGGCGCTTTGCAGCACGCACAGCGCTGGCAGCGTCGTAACAGACTCAGCGGCGGCGAGCAGCGCGTGGAGCGTCGGCCTCAAGCACCGAAACGGGAGCCTGTGCATTACCCCTGATGGCGCGACGCCAGCGCCATGGCTGATGCGCTGCCAGCAAGGCGGGCGTGGCACCGGCGCGGTAACAACCACAACGATCTGCCACGCGACGCCCGGAGGCATGTATGCGAACAGCATGGACCGCGGCGAATATGCGGCGATCGGGCGGCAGTTGGCCGACCGCAAGCTTGATGTGGCCCTCGGCGGCGGTCGCGACCACGTGAACCCGGCGTGGCTGAAGGACCAGAACGACTGCGCGCTGGTGCTGACGGCGGCGGAACTGCAGGCCTGGCGCGTGGGAGCGATCACAGCCGGAGCCGTGGGGACAAGTGCGCGGCCGGGCTCGCGCGAAGGCGGAGGCGATGGAATAGGCCGGCGCTCAGGCGCGGGAACGGGAGCCAGCACAGGCGCGGGCACGGGTGGAGGCGGTGGGGCGACGCTTGGCGGTGGGGCGGCACAGCGCACGCCGCCGCGGGTGGTTGGACTATTCAACAACAATCACATGTCGATGGTGCTTGATCGCAAGAGTGACGAGCCTGCGCTGGACGTGATGACCGGCGCGGCACTCGAGCGGCTGAGCCAGCACCCGGGCGGGTTCTTCTTGCAGGTGGAGGCAGGGCGCGTCGACCATGCCGGACACGCCAACGACGCCGTGAGCTTGCTGGCGGAGATGCTGGAGTTCGATCGGACCGTCGCGCTGGCGGCAGAGTTCGCGCTCGCACGCACCGACACCCTGCTGGTGGTGACCACCGACCATGCCACGGCCGGCGCGGCGTTTACGTTCTACGGACGTAAAGGCGTTGACGCTTGCAAACGCCTGGGCAACGCCAAGCACAGCTTTGATTGGATCATCGACCAGTTCAAGGCGCTGCCGAGCGAGCTAGCTGCCGCAGGCCAAGCGGCAGAAATGGTCAGACTGCTAACAACAGCAACGGGCGTGAGTATCGGGCGCGAGCTGCTCGGCGTGCTCGAACGGCACTTCAGCGGCGAGATCGTCGACCCCTCGCTCCGACGCAACCAACTTGTCTGTGTGATGGGCTCGATCGTCGGCAACTCGCTGGGCGTGCAGTTCGTCTCACCCGATCACACGGCAGACCACGTTGACGTGCTGGCGCTGGGCAAGCACGCCGAAACGCTACCGAGCTTCGTGGACAACACCGAGCTGAACGGCTGGATCGCGGGGCTGATGGACCTGCCGCCGGGCACGCCAGTGATGTAAAGGCTGAATGTGCTCCGTGAATGCGGCAGCAATGACCGCGCGGCAATCGCCTCGTCGGACGTGTCGTACGTCGCCTGCCATGCCACCGCCGAATGTGTGATGCTGCCGCCGCTGCCGGTCGCCTGCGTGACCAACGCACTGTTTTCTTGACATTATCAGTAATGAGCCACCACGCACGCTCACGCTCGGGGAAGGCCCACATCCCCAGCAGCTCGTCCGACACGTTGTCGCCCGGCCCCCCACAAGAATTACCGCGCGATGTGCGCGTGCGGCGGCACTCCGCTGCCCATCAGCACATACTCAAACCAGATCGGCACGCCCGGATCAATTGGGTTGATCAGCGCACCAGGCACGCCCTCAATCCCAAGCTCTTCGAGCGTTGCGTCGCTCGCCAGCGCCGCTTCGATCGTCGGCACCGGGTCGATCACGACCTCTGCGACCAACCGCCGACCATCTTAATAGAATTGCTCGCTGCGGAATGCGCCCTGCGCCTTGCCGTCCGCGACGTGAGAGAACGGTGCGAACGCTCGTAGCTACGGGCACCCCAAGCTGCGTGACCTTTGACTGCGTCGCCGCGATGGTCCGCAGAAGCCGAGTGGCGCCGCCTTGGTCCACCTGGATTGGCGAGAACACCGGATATGTTTCGATAGCGCATCGCCGCGGCCTTTACCAGTCGTCCCGTTGGGTCGTACCGGTAACGCAGCGTCATCCCGCTTTCGTCGATTCGCTCGGCCAGCTTGCCGTCCATGTTGTAGCGCGTTGCCTTCGGCAGCCCGTGCGCGCCGAGGATATTTGTAGGGGTCTTCACCACTGCGTGGCCCAGGATCTGACCGATGGCCTTCGGATCCCTGCTGACGATGTTGAACTGGTCATCCACAACATCCGCGCTGTAGACCACCGAAACAGCATAATGCGGCTCAGGTTCCGGCGGCCGCTCACCCTGCGGCGCAACCCGCACGCCCGTCAGTCGTCCCTCGCGACAGCCCCAGAGCGTCTTTCTTCGACCGCTTGTGCCATTGGCCTCAAGCTGCCGCAATCTCCGCTTGCCGCAGTACCACCTATGCGTGCGCAGGCCGTCGGGCCCGTGCTCGTGCACGAGCTGGCCCGCACGCTCATAGCCATAGGTCCAGACCTGCGCGCCGCCCGTCCGCGCCACGGCCTGCCGCGCCACGGCCGCCACGCCCCGGTCCAGCCGAGCGGCAACGATGCGACGATGGACCACGGCCACGACAGTCAGATTGAGGCGGACACCGCAGGCTTTGGGTCAATGCCCGACCCGTGGTCGCTTGATCTCTCGTCCCCAGACGCGGTGATCGCGGCGCTCGATGCCGGCGCGACGGCCAACCTTCAGGCCGCGTGCCGCGAGGGTTCGATCGATCACGTGCTTGTCCCGCGCGGCAGCGCGCCCGCCAGCACGCCGAGCCTAGTCGCAACGGGCGATCTTCACGACAACCCGATGCACCTTCGCCGCGTCTGCGAGCTGGCGGGGCTGTTGCCCGATGAGCACGGCTCGACCGCCGCGCTGGCCCACCTGACCCTGCACGAGCTGATCCACGGCGAGCGCCTGATGAACGGCATGGATATGAGCTATCGCGTGCTGGTGCGTGCGGCGGCACTGAAAGCGCGCTTCCCAGGTCATGTGCACCTGCTACTGGCCAACCATGAGCTTGCGCAGATCGTTGGCGCGGGCGTGATGAAGAACGGCGTGAACTGTGTACGCGCGTTCAACGAGGGGCTTGCATACGTGTTTGGTGAGCTGGCCGAGGAGGTCAGCGGCGGCATCGCGCGGCTGATCAGGTCGATGCCGCTGGCCCTGCGCGTGACGCTGGGTGATGATCGCACGCTGCTGTGCGCGCACTCGATTCCCGGGCCGTCGGCGGTCGATGACGGCTTTGACTGGACGGTGCTGTCTCGCCCGCTGACTGAGAGTGATCTGACGCCACGCATCGGCGCGGCCCACATGATGGTCTGGGGCCGCGGGTATCAGGAGCCAGCGTTTCTGTCTGAAGTGGCGCGTCGGCTTGGGGCTGATGTGCTGATCCTGGGGCACGAGCTGGCGGAGGACGGCGTGCGCGTGATCGAGCCGTGCGCCGTGGTGCTCAATAGTGACCACCCGCGCGGGCGGGCGGCGGTGCTGGGGCTGGCGCAACTTCCGACACTCACACAAATCGTTGGCGCGAGCGTGCGGGTTGGCTCAACTCTCTAGCATTCGGTGTGCCGAACAGCTCTGCGCTGTCGCATAGTCTTGTGCGACGAGAGGCGTCTCGTGGACCAAGTGTTTGGTGAGGCGCTCGCTTCGTATAGGGGCACAATACCCAATGCGGATTCGGAAGTTACCCGCACATACTCAATTGACCGATGTGCTGAGCTTCTGGCTCTTTTCGTAAACGCCAAACTTGTGACGTTCCGGCCTGATCTTCCAGACGTCCACGGCAGGAGTTCGCACTATGCGCGCAGTAAGGCTCTCTGAGGCGACAGGTGCGTTGGCTGACGGCGCGACACGGGTCATCCCCGAGACCGCGGCCCGCCGGTGCATAGATGCGCTGATGGACCTGCCGAGCGCTGCGACCGATCGCGTGACGTGGCTGAACGCCGCCGCTCGGTGCGTGCGTGACGTTTGGAACGCGGGCCCGGTCCAAAGTGCATCATCGGCGCTCGACGGCCCCCGCGGCGCAGCGGCTTCGTGGAGTCCGTTGATTGGCGCGACTCCTGAGCTTGGCGCTCCGCAGGTCTCTGTGTACAGCGCGGTGGCGCAGCGGCCGGGCCTGGGCGGCCTGGGTTGGATGATCGCCGACCGAAGCGCCGACTGGGCACTGAGCACCGAATCAGAGGCCAATCCGAGCCGAACGGTCGCGGGCATGGAGTCGGCGCTGCTCGCTGGCCTGGCGACCATGCCCTCTAGCGCGCCGGTCAGGGCCGCAGGTGCGGTACCGGCGCCGCGCCCAGACGTGCCGAACCTGGTGCTCTGGTGCCAACTTCCGTCAAGCTCCGGCGAGCTCTGGCTGGCATGCGTGCTGGAGGCGTATGGGCTGCACGGCGAGCTGGTGCTCAGCGCCGCCGAGGTGCCGGGATCACCCCGCCTGGTGGACCTGACCGGCCCGGCGCTGGTGCGGTCGTACCAGCGGACGGTCTTTGAGCCGATGCGCCGGATGGCAACGTTGTTGTCAAAGCTCACGCTGCCACAGACAGAGGTCGCGCGGCTGCTGGTGCGCGGGCTGACCGAAGCGCAGATCGGCGTTACGCTGCACCGCAGCAAGCACACGATCCACGACCACGTCAAGTCGGTCTACCAGGCGCTGAACGTCTCGTCGCGCATCGAGCTGCTGTGCCAGTGGCACGGACTGACAGAAGTCGGTGACCGGCAGTCGCAGGGCCCGGCCTGACCGCCGTTGCGAGGCTCTCCCGACCGCCCTGGGTGGTTGGCCCAGACGGATGCAGGCGCTGGGCGAGCGCGCCCAAGCGAACAGACCGCATCACGTGCCGGCTATGACGCGCTTGGGGCCGAGAACCGCGGGTTTTTAGGGTCTGATGGCGCTACCGGCGTGCCGCGGGTGTTGGTGCGAATATAGTTGCAGACTATGGCCCACGACCCGATCTCTGATGCCGTACTCGAGCTGCTCCGCGTTGCCGACCCAAAGGTGGCAACGATTCTCGCCGCAGAGCGTGAGCGTCAAGACACGACCATCGAGCTGATCGCCAGCGAGAACCACGTATCGGCGGCGGTGATGCACACGATGGGCACGTGGATGACCAACAAGTACGCCGAGGGCTACCCCGGCGCGCGATACTACGGCGGGTGCCAGCATCATGATGAGATCGAAGACCTGGCGCGCGAGCGCGCGAAGGCGATGTTCGCGGTCGGGGGCGTGCCGGCGCGGTTTGCCAACGTGCAGCCGCACAGCGGCGCGCAGGCCAATACCGCCGTGTTCATGGCAACCATGCAGCCGGGCGATACGTTCGCCAGCCTGGTGCTCAAGGACGGCGGGCACCTCAGCCACGGGATGAGTCTGAACTTCAGCGGGCGCTACCACAAGCCGGTGCATTACCCGCTGCACTACGACCCCAGCCATCCAGAGTTTGAGCGGATCGACTACGACGCCGTCCGAAAGGTTTGCCTTGAGCACAAGCCCAAGGTGCTCATGTGCGGCTATTCGGCGTACCCGCGGACGATCGACTTCGCGCGGTTCCGCCAGATCGCCGACGAGGCCGGGGCGATCTTGGTGGCGGACGTTGCGCACATCGCGGGCCTGTGCGTGGCCGGGGCCCACCCCAGCCCCTTCCCGCACGCGCACATCGTGACGACCACGACGCACAAGACACTCCGCGGGCCGCGCGGGGGCTTGATCATGACCAACGACGAGGAACTCGCCAAGAAGATCGACAGGAGCCTGTTCCCCGGCGTGCAGGGCGGGCCGCTGATGCACGTGATCGCCAGCAAAGCGGTCGCCTTCGGCGAGTGCCTGACGCCTGAGTTCAAGACCTACTCGCACCAGGTTGTGCGCAACGCCGCGGCCCTCGCAGCGGCGCTGATGCGGCGCGGCTACCGCATCACCACCGGCGGGACCGACAACCACCTCATGCTTGTGGACCTGCGGACCAAGGACGCAAACCTGACGGGCGTGGACGCTGAAAACCGCCTCGTCGCCGCCGGATTGATCTGCAATCGCAACGGGATCCCCAGCGACACGCGCCCGCCCAAGCTGACCAGCGGCGTGCGCCTTGGCACGCCCGCGGCGACTACGCGCGGGCTAACCGAGACGCACATGGAGACCATCGCCGCGCTCATTGACCGCACGCTGAGCGACGCGAGCGCCACCGGCGCGGTTCGCGCCGACGTCCGCGCGTTGTGTGAGCAGTTCCCCATGCCCTCTATGCCCGATGGCGTAAATGTCTAATAGGCTTTCGCACTCACGCTTGTGCTCGCGTCGTAAATCAAAAGCGAGATGACCAAGACCCACGCGGGGGGTGCAGGTACCCGACGCGGTTTGTCTAGACGCGCGAGAGCAGGCGAGAGGCCATTTGAACTTGGCTGGCCGCGCGGGCTGAAGGTCTGCCACCTACCAGTTCTACCCTGGCTGAATTAGCTCTGGCGGAACGTTGCGCCGTCAAGCACGTCGAAGCCGACAAAGTCACCGACCGCGTAATCCGAGGCCTTCTGCCTCGCGTCGGTCAGCTTGCAGACAATCGGCAGCGGCAGGCCGTCCACCGCTACGCCGCCGCCCGCATTGACCACCAGCGCGTTCAGGCGCGCGTCCAACGCCATAACAGTCCCTTGCACGCGGCGCGGGCGGCCATACACAGGCTCTACAAACCGCCCGCCCGTAACCGTGCGATCAACGCGCCGAGCCTGGCATGTGATCGTCCCGACCAGCCGCTTGCCGACCTCGCACATTACCGCGCCCTCGGGGCGCAGGTGAAGTTGGTAATGGCTGCCGGGCACGGCAAAGACCACCAGCGCCGGCTTGGTGGCGCTCGCGTCAATCTTCTCGTGCAGCACGCCGCGAGCGTGCGAAACACTTGGCATAGCTGAGCTCGGGGCAGGGGCGGTGGTCATTGCCGAGGATAGGCCCCGGGCTTTTAGCACCGGACCAACCGCCACTGACCGGCGCTGGCCGCCGGCACGCGCCCGCTGGCAAACCAGACCTCGCCGCGCGCCGGGCTGGCTACCGCGCTGTAGATCGTCCGCAGGCTCCGGCTCATGCACGTCTCACGCATCTCTACCAGCGGATCTGCCAGCAGCTCTTGCAGGTCATGGTCGGCGTGCCCGGGCTCTGGGGGTGCCACATCCAGCAATTCATCGAGCCGCGCGTAGCGCGTCACCGTGCTGCCCGGACGTTGCGGACGCTCCGCAAGCTCGGCCCCGCGCGGGTGCTTGCCGCGGCAGTGGTTGGTGACCACCAGACGCGGGCTCGCGCCACGCGGCTCATCCCACGGATCGATCCGGCGGTAGGTGCTGCGCGTGCACTCAAACAGCGCCGCGCGGCCGCGCCCACGGCCCTCCGCCGCGATGAGCATGACCCCGCGGTCACGGTCCGTCCGCGCGATGAACGCCTCGACCTCATTGATGCTCGCGCACGTTTCGAGCGCCTCGCGCATCCAGAACAACCAGCTGATGCAGCTCACCCCCGCCCGCGGCTCGTCGTGCGCCAACAGCGTGTGCATGTGCAGCCACAGGCCCTCGACGTTCAGGCCCGTGTCGCAGTCAATGTCACCCATGATCCCGAACGCCGCGATCGGAATCCGCCCCGGCACTGCGTGACGCGCCACGCACGTGCCACGCCACAACGTCGCTGTGTGCCAGTCGCAGTTGCGCGCCACCACCGGCTCGCCGGGCCGATCCCACACCACCGCCGACGAGCACAGGGGGCCGCCCTCGCCGATAAGCCGCGCGGGGCTCTGCGACGCCGCGCCCCGCTCACGGCCGACATCGGCAACGCTTCCAGTGCCGTTGCCAAGGCTGCTTCCTGGGCCGATACCTGGGGCGCTCTCGGCACCGCTTCCGGCACCGACCTCTGGGCCCATCTCTGGGCCGACCTCTGGGCCCATCTCTGGGCCGCGCCCGGCACCGGGTTGGCTCAGGTCACCGGCGCTGACGTGGGCCGGCGCTGGTGCCGCGATATCCGCGTAGATCCACTGCCGCACCAGCGTTCCCGGTACTTTCGCGCCAGACGCCATGGCCTCAAGCTGCAACTGATAATGCGCGGGCAGCGTGCCCGCCCAGCGCTCTGCGCACGCCGCCAGATGCTCAGGGTTCGTCCGCACAATTGGCATCAGCTCAGCGAGATACGCGCTCACACGGGCCCGCTCCAGCAGGTGTGCACACGCGCGGCCGTAGCGATAGCCCGCGTCCTCAAACGTGCCGCGAAGGTCCACATCGCTGAACGTTGGGTCGATCACGGCGTGCCGCCCGACGGGCCCACACCTGATGGACCCTCACCCGGCGATGCACCGCCCGGCGGCGTCATTGAAGGTTCTGGCCCAAGCGCCTCCAGCTCAAGCCTGACGACCAACTCTCCCGCGGGCGGTAGGTCAATCAGCAGCGGGACTACCGCCGTCGCCCATCGGTAGGGGCACTCAACCTTTTTGGGCGTGAATCGCGTGTCACTGGCCAGCGCATCGCCCGTGACCAGCACGCCAAGTCGCGCGAAAATCGGACCACTCGGGCGTTGCTTGTCACCTGCGCCGCCGCTGACGACCGTCACGCGCAGGCGGTGCGTGCCGTCAAGCAGCAGCGCGCCGTCACGCTGCTGCTCGATGGTCCCAAGCCCAAGCAGTGCGAAGGCCTGCTCATCATTGAAGCTCGCGACTGTCGTGGGTTTGCCGCTATCTGGTGCGTTGCCAGCCTTGTGCTGGTTGATCGCTTGGACGGGCTCTGAGGCGGGCGGTCCGTCATCGTTGCGCGGCGGTAGTTCAGCCGGCCCGCGCACACACAGCCGTAGCTCGCCCCGCACCGTCTTGCTCGACGGGTTGCTCACCCGCACCAGCCCGGCACGCCCCGTCGCGTCCGGCTCAACTGTCAACACCACTCTCGGCTCCCTCGCACCATCACCCGAAGCGCCGGGCCCGCCACGCTCAACGGCTCCGCTCGTGGCCGCAACGCCGCGCGGAGTGGCCCATGTCAGCAGCTCACCATCAACCATGCACGCCAACTGCACGTTGATGCGTCCCGCGGCGGGTGCCGGCGCATTTGCGATCACACCGCGAGCGCTCAACAACAACTCTGGCCAAGGCTCAGTGTATACCCCGCCCGCCGGCAACTCGCGCGCGATGACCTCGCGCGGCCCAGCGTGGCGCGGTGCAGCTTGCCCCGAAGAGGTTTGGTCCTTGGAGGGCTCGGTCGTAGGAGTTTCGGAGGCATTGTTCCCTTGCGAAAGGCGCAAACTGCTCTCACTCCACGCTCGCGGGAAGAGGCCGGGGGTTGCCTCGCGCGCGATGAGCTTGACCAGCGCGATGACGCTCTTGCCCAGGGATGCGTCAAGCACCGAAACCTCCGCAAGCCCGACCGCGGCCCGAGCGCCGCCGACCGTCACGCGATCATCCGCCAGCAGCGTCAGCCGCATGTACCGCGCGCCGGCGCCGGGCGTGATGGTCCAAGTCGTGCCCGCCAGCGCGCCAAAGTCGGGCGCTTCGATCGACCGGACCAGCACGTATGACGCGTCACCGCCGGACTGCTCAACAATGACCGCCGCGGGCGGCCGCCCGGCCCAGCGGAGCTTGAGCCCGCCCCAGGCGCGGACCCCCGCGCCAAAGTCCAACACCACCACCGCGCTGCCTAGCTCAGTGACGCCGGTCGCGGGGTCGCCATCGACCACCTGCGGCGCCGGGCGATATTCGCCGTCAACTTCGGCAGCGACCCGCGCCGTAATCGCGATTTGGTCGCTCTGCGTTGGGGCGGTTGTCCGCGGCTGGGGCTGCGTTTGCATTTGCGCAGGACAGGTCGCCGTCACGATCAGGCAGACCACGGCCGCCGAGCTGTAAGCAAGCCCTGCTGCCGTGCCCTTGCGTGCTGATTGCTGTGCTGATCGCTGTACTCTCATCACCGTTCCTTTTCGTCTTTTGCCTACTTGCCGATGCAGAACGATGCAAAGACACGTCCGAGCACATCGTCGGGCGTGACCGCGCCGGTCAGCTCGCCCAGAGCGTCCAGCGCACTGCGCAGCTCACTGGCGACCAGCTCTCGCCCCGCG
>Ga0163144_10011251_pt1 | contig 18949 bp, 20 predicted proteins | sample OliLak19BULKMAT1_FD_123175 | JGI IMG/M metagenome (GOLD analysis project Ga0163144, IMG submission 123175) | Freshwater microbial mat bacterial communities from Lake Vanda, McMurdo Dry Valleys, Antarctica - Oligotrophic Lake LV.19.BULKMAT1 | ecosystem: Environmental > Aquatic > Freshwater >... | reverse complement strand
CCAGGGATACAGCGACTATGGCACTGATCAGAGAGCTCTGGCGCTTCATGCGCGTTCGCAAGAAGTTCTGGCTCCTGCCGCTGCTGCTCATGATGTTCCTCCTCGGCGGTCTGCTCGTCCTCGCCAAGGGATCCGCTGTCGCCCCGTTCATCTACACGCTGTTCTGATGCCAGCCCGAGTTCTGGGAATATCGGCGTTCTACCATGACAGCGCCGCAGCGCTGACGCACGGCAATGACATCATCGCCGCCGCCCAGGAGGAGCGGTATACGCGCCGCAAGCACGATCCAGCCTTCCCGCGGCACGCCATAGAGTACTGTCTGCGGGAAGCAGGTGTCGGCCTCCGCGAACTGGACCGGATTGCCTTCTACGACAAGCCGCTACTGAAGTTCGAGAGACTTCTCGAAACCTATTTGGCGTTTGCGCCCCGTGGCTTCAAGAGCTTCAGCATGGCCATTCCGGTCTGGTTGCGCGAGAAGCTGTTTCTGAAGGACCTGCTGATCAGCGAGCTCGCGGCAATAGGCGGCTGCTCGAAGAAGGCCGTCCGCGACAAGGTTATCTTTTCCGAGCACCACCTCTCGCACGCGGCAAGTGCGTTCTTCCCGTCACCTTTCGAGCGCGCAGCCATCCTGACCATGGATGGGGTCGGCGAGTGGGCTACGACTTCGCTGGCGCTCGGGCACGGCCACCGCCTGGAGGTCATGAAGGAGATCCACTTCCCGCACTCGCTCGGTCTGCTGTACTCCGCGTTCACGTACTACACCGGGTTCAAGGTGAACTCAGGCGAATACAAGGTCATGGGGCTCGCACCGTACGGGGAGCCCCGCTTCGCGCAGCTGATCTACGACCACCTCATCGACCTGAAGCCCGACGGCAGCTTTCGTCTGGACCTCGATTACTTCGACTATTGCACCGGCTTGACCATGACGAACGAGCGATTCGACGCGCTCTTCGGCGGCCCACCCCGGAAGGCGGAGGATCATCTGACGCAACGGGAGATGGACCTCGCCGCGTCGATCCAAGTGGTCACAGAGGAGGTGGTGCTACGCCTTGCCCGCGCGATCGCGACGGAGACCGGCGAGCGCAACCTGTGCCTCGCAGGAGGCGTGGCCCTCAATTGTGTCGCGAACGGCAAGGTGCTTCGCGACCGTTCCTTCGACGACATCTGGATTCAACCCGCGGCGGGAGATGCCGGTGGCGCACTCGGGGCGGCGCTTGCAGCGACTCATATCCACCTTGGCTTGTCGCGCGAGCGCAGGCGGCCGCGGTCGGATGACATGAAGGGGGCCTATCTCGGTCCGTCGTTCGACCAGCAGGATATCGAAGAGCGTTTGTCGACGGTCGGCGCGCGGTTCGAAGTCCTGGATGACACGGCAATCGTCGAGGCCGCCGCTACTGCGCTGGCGGAGCAAAAGGCGGTGGGCTGGTTCCAGGGGCGCATGGAATTCGGCCCTCGCGCACTCGGTGCGCGGTCGATCCTCGGCGATGCTCGGTCGCCGCGGATGCAGTCGATCCTGAATCTCAAGGTCAAGTTCCGCGAGTCGTTCAGGCCATTCGCGCCCTCGGTGCTTCGCGAGGACGTCGCCGACTGGTTCGAGCTCGATTACGACAGCCCCTACATGCTGCTGGTCGCGGACGTCGTGGAGCGTCGCAGGATCCCGATGACGGACACGGAACTTGCGCTGTTCGGTATAGAGAAGCTCAACATCCCGCGCTCAGACATCCCTGCCGTGACGCACGTCGACTATTCCGCACGCCTACAGACCGTGCACGAAGAAACGAATCCTCGCTATCACGCCCTGATCAAGGCGTTCAAGAGGTTGACTGGCTGCCCGGTGATCGTGAACACAAGCTTCAACGTCCGCGGCGAGCCCATCGTCGGAACTCCCGAAGAAGCCTTCCGTTGCTTCATGGGCACTGACATCGAGCGCCTCGCCGTGGGCAATTGCTGGCTTGTCAAGGAACACCAGCAGGATTCTCTGCGCCAGAACTATGCGTCGGAGTTCGAGCTCGATTAGGGTCGTCGAGCTCAGCGGGACGCGGCGCCTGGCACTCGCACAGCGTGTTGAAGGTTCAACAGCAACGCAGTCGTGGCAACGGCGACTATGGGGTCCGTGATCTCGGCCGTTCGCCCAGGGACGTAGCGTTGCAGGATCTCGACACCCAGCACGAGGAAGCCAACGACAGCAATCGATGCGCGGATCGAGGCACTTGCGCGCCGGAGCAACCATGCCAGGGCGACAAAGGCAAAGAGTTTTTCGAGCCATGATGCGGCCACGCCTAGTGGCGAGCCTGACTCAAGAGTGCCGAGAAACGGGATCCAGCCAAATGGCGATGGGATGGGCGAAAAGGTGAACGGAGTCAGGCCGTCGGCAATGTACGCCGCGGCAAGCAATGCCGCCAGGCACGTCGCGGCGAGACGCGGCGGCCATTTCTGCGGGAAAGCCACGAGCGCTGACGCCAGCGCGGCGCCAAGCAGTTCTTCTGGCGTCAATCTGTTGTCGACGATGACGACCTGCGCGACCAACGTCACGGATAGCACCGCGAGCAGTACGTAAAGCTGGCGGGCGCGTCCCACGATTTCGAGAAGGGCGAATGCGACCACCAGCCAGCCCGCGAACTCGCCGAATACGCGAGTTCCGTCCAACCGCTGACTGTCGACGAGTGGCTTCAACGCGTCCTTGTACTTCTGCAAGTCGAGCGTCGGAACCCAGGGTAGCGATGCTGCCAGGACCCAGAGTCCGACGGCGCTCAGTGCGACCAACGAGCCCGGTTCGGCGGACCAGCCGATTCGCCCGGGCTGCCACCCGTGGGAAAGATAGGCGGCGGCGGCTACGATCCCGCACGCCGCGCCGATTACATTCATGGCGACGTCGGTCAAGCTGGCGACCCTCTGTGGCGCCACTGTCTGGATACACTCCAGGCAAACTGACAATGCAAGCGCGGCTCCGGCGACGAGCAGGCCGTTCAGCAACAGCGAAGAAGCTCTCCTACTTGGGGTTGCCGGCGGCCAATGGTTTGGCTTTCGAGCGAGCACAAGCGTGAGGAGCCCTCCGAACGGAGCGTAGAGGAGCACGTTGGCGACCAGGTCACCTCTGCTCGAGGGCCGGAACGCGAGTGCTCGCCAGGTATCGGCCAACGTCAGCTCCCCGGGCAAGGCGAAGCGAAACGGGTAAAGCGTCCCGTAGACGATCAGCGCGACAGTACCAAACATGGCGAACGCCAAGCCAAGGTATTGCTGACTGATCGTGTCGTCTCGCGTCACCGCGAGTTCTCGGTACGCGGCATGTCGTCGGCATCGGTGAACCTCATCCATGCCTTGCGGAAGAGATGAAGAATCAGCAAGTGCGGAGGCATTCGTAGCAAGTGGGCACGAGCGTAGACGAGCCAGCGACAGACCGCGGAGCCCGGTTTCTCACACAGCGTGTGGCTGGGCTGCCAACCCGTGTTGAGCATCCGCTGCAGACTTCTGGAAGGTGGCTGGGCGTTGAGTTCCCGTGCGACCTCAGGTGGAACCTTCGTCCCGATTACCGCCTCAGCCATCGTAAGCACCACGGTCAAGGGCGTTAGCAGCTGAAGGTCCCGCGCCCTTGCAAACAGCGACGCACCGAAAGCGGGGTCCTCGGCGAAGCAGCCGAGCAACCGCTCGATGTCCAGCAGATCGCGAAAGGCGTTGTCGGTCTCACCCTCGTGATACAGGTGAGTTGCACTGTGCAGCAGCATGTCTTCGCGGCTGAGAACCCAGATACCGGGCCATTGTCTGGACGGCCGCGCATGTTCCAGCATGCTCGCTGGGTCGGGGTCGAAACGTGCCGTTCGTGGCAAGATTCGGTGATGGACGTCAACCGTGGTGCCACGCTCGAGATGCTGCATCGGAGGAATCTCGTGCATCCACTGCCGATAGTAGCGCTGGTCGTAGCTGGACAAGTGTGTCGTCGCCCAGCCGAAGCGCATCAGCGCGTCCTCGACGACGCGCACCCGCTCGAAGGGGACCAGGATGTCGACGTCTGAGAACATCCGGCCTGCAGCAAAGTCAAGACCATCAGCGACATACGCTGCGCCCTTCAGGAGCACGACTCGCTCTTCGATGGGCGCCAGCGCTTCGCCGATGCGCTCGGCCTCCCATCGCACGGCGACGGCCTGGCGTCGCGCGAGGCGCAGCGCGCCAAGCAGGTGCACGCGAGGTTTCTCGGGAACGGATTCGAGACAGCCGGCCCGATCGCATTCAGCCGCGATACTGCCGAGCAGATTGGCCGCTCGCGCGACGCGAATCAGGCGGTCCCAGCCATCGAGATCCCTTGGCAGGGCGTTCAGTTCGCCGCGAACCAGTTGCGCCAGTCCGATCGAGATGTTCGGCGTCATGACCGGGCCAGGTCCTCAAAGACACCAAGCGCCTCGCGCAGATCGCTGTAGCGAAAATGGAACCCGCGGGCATCCCGCGCTGCGAGGGACAACGCGTCGAACCCGTCTTCGCCGAGCACCTCGTAGTTGAACGCGTTTTCGATCAGTGCCGGAAAGACCTCTCCTGGAGACATTGGCTCCAGCGTCGTCGCCGCCCCCTGCTGCCATTGTGGAAGGACCACCCAGCGAATGCGCGCTCGCTCCCCCATCGCCGAGACCGCGTCAATTGGTGGCGCAACATGCGCGACCGTGCCCTTGAGCGTGTCGGGTACCGGTTGGGTCATGACGGCAGTCGGCACCAGTTTCCGCACGATCTCGATCGACTGGTTCTTGACGTTTATCGGTCTCGCCAACGGCCAGACTTCGCCCGTTTCCGGATCCAGGACGACGAGTTCATCTGACAAGAGCCGCCACCCATTGAAAGCGAGCGCTGCGCAGAGGGTCGACTTTCCGTGGCCCGGCGGCGCCGGCAGGACGACCGCATCGTCGCCGCGAGCCAGGACGGCCGCATGCATCAGGAGCCAGCGATGAGCCGAACTCGCGATGCACCAGTTCAGCCCCCACTCGAAAAGTGCGAAGGACTGGACGGCCGGCAGAGGCTTGAACGGCTCCCGGCCGTCAAAGAGGAAGGTAACCTGACGACGAACCCAGCGCCGAGGGCCGGAGACAGAGCGCACTTCGACGTGGAAATCCGAGAAATCCGGGTTCAGCCGCACGGGGTGCGCCGCATACAGCCTGCGCAACTCGGCAACGATCAGCGTGTCTTCACTGCGGATCCGCGTAGTGAACGGCCCCGTTCGCAGTTCGAGCGTGCCCCGGCACAGCGCATCGGCCACGGCGGGCTCGGCCAGCGATTCGATCGTTTGCATGAGAGAGACGGCTGGTGCCGGGACTCAGCACAACCCGGCGGAGCGCAATCGCGCGAGAGATTCGCCGACCAGTTGCAGGAGCAACTCGTTCCGATCGCACCCTAGACGTCCCGCCACCGCCGAACTCAGCGCTTCGCCATCGGCTTCAATGCCATGAAGCCATCGCTCCTCCAGGATCGCTGCGGTCAGCGGATCAAGGACATGCGTACGGCCTGAATGCCGATCGTAGGCCGCGACGACATTCCCCAGCGGAACGCACTTGAGGCGCGGCACCGGCGAGCTGGGCGATTCCTGTGTGGGCTCGGCCATATGGCCGAGAGTGTAACTAGGGGGCGATGCCGCTGGACTTGACGTACTGCACAAGCGCCATCGCATTCCACGGTTCGGCGATGGCGGAAGGGCGGTAGTACCCCGTGCGGGCCCATTCGTTCCAGACCTGGAACAGTCGAGGCGAGTCCATCACCGTCGGTGGAACGCGACCCGACTTGATGTTCAGCATCGCCGCGACGAAGTGCCCACAAAGGCCGAAGGGATCACGATCCGGAGTCGCACAGAGCACGTCGTACATCGTCGCCGGCCGAGGGAGGTGGCCAACCAACTTGAATTGCCGGCTGTTGAACATCGCTCCCGGCCGGAACACGGAGTTGAAGGTCGTATCCGGACGGATCTCGATCCACCCGGCTCCGCCGCCCTTCTCGCTGCCGGCGGTACGCCAATAGCTGCAAGGGTAACCGGTGCACGTCTCGATCTGATTGGTGCGCTGGCTCATGGAACCCGAGATGCGACCAGAGGGGCTCTGACAAACACCGCCCAGAACCGGCTTGCTCTGGAGGGTTATGAGGACCGGACCGGCAGCCAGGGCGCCCTTCAGGAACCGCCGACGCGGTTCGGCGGGGCTGGTGTTCGACTCAGGCGAATCTTCAGGCTGCGTTTTAGACATAATCTCAGCCTCTCAAATTTCCATGTTACGTCAGATTCTCGCCCACTGAGGAGCGTTCCTAACCTGTCATGCAATAAGCGTGCCCAGAAATTCTGTTCCTATTGAAATCAGACACTTCCGTACTTCTCCGCCGGGATGCAGCGGCCGCCACAGCAAAGAGTGTAGCGTTATCCGACACCGCGATCGGCTCAACCGGAACACTACAGGAACGGCCGAGGCGCACCAAGGCCAAGGCGCGTGCTTCCGATTTGCCGATCACGTCAGCGATCGTCAACGAAAGCGCAGATGGTGCTCGCGCCATCGCCGCTCCACATCGACCTGGAATCGCCTTGAACCTCGGCAACCGTGAACGCTGCATCGCACAAGGCCGACCAGCGACGGTTCGCGAAGTCAAATGCACCTCTCGGCACACCCGTTGGGCGTAGCAGGATGATCGGAACGCTTGTCCGCTCTGGAACGCCGTTCTGAAACGCGGCAACGCTTGCAAAATAGTTATCCGTAAGCGCCGCAGGCAGCTCGGCTCCTGGCCGTCGCGCATCGTCGTGCTGGCGACGGGTACGGGCGTACGCGAGGCGCCGGGAGATTTCCCGCAGGCTGCTCCGGAGATAGTCGGCCCGTTCCCGAACGCCCAAACGGACGAGGCGCTCTCCATGGAAGCGAACCCGGCTGAACATAAAGCGCGTCCGGTACCACAGTGGATCCGCCTGAAACCTGCCACGGGTCTCAGCCGGATCGGGTGGATCGATCATCACTACGCGGTCCACGTCGAGACCGTCCGATGCCAGAAGCCCGGCGATCTCGCGGGCCACAGTGGCCGCAACGCAGTATCCGACCAGCACGTACGGTCCGCTGGGCCGCAATCGCCGGATAGTAGCCGCATAGCAGCGCGCCATTTCGACAAGGGTCATTGGAGGCTGATCGACGCGACTCTTCGGCCCCCGGAGAAGGTACACCGGGCGGTCGTCGCCCAACGCAAACAAGACCTTCGACTGGCCCGGGTCCGGCGTGATCCAGAACACCGGAGGCTTGTTTCCGACACCTCGAAGGGTGGTGTAGCCGACTTCAGAGATCCGACTCGAGTCGACCGGAGAATCAGGCTCGCTGCTTGACCGACCATCCATTCGATGAGCACGCACGACGTGTTCAGGCCGACAAGTGAGAAGTGACGAGCGCCTCGGAAACGTCCCACAGCCTGCGCGCCTCTGTTTCACTGCAGGCACGTGCAATCGGCACCACGGGATTGCACATCGCGAAGTGATAGCCGCTGTGACCGGCAAGTATCGGGGCGGTCGCGACGTAGCAGCTGGTCGCGGCACCCTGTGTCACCGGCGCCTTCTCCGCGAGCAGACCGCGGAAACCCTTCAGGGAGACCGGATAGTGCTTGAAGAGCCCGGTATCGACATACCCGGGTTCGAGCGAATTCGACGTCGCCGCCGTACCACGCAGGCGGCGCGCGAGCTCCAGTGAGAACAGCGCATTCGCGAGCTTCGACTGGCCGTAGGCCCTGTTGGGGTGGTAGTCCCTCTCCCCGGACAAGTTGTCCCACTCGATGCCTGCCGGACTCGACCAGTTCATGACATAGCTCGAAACGGTGACCACGCGCCCCTGCGGCGCAGCAAGTATCAGGTCCAGAACGCGGCGCGTGAGCAAATAGTGACCCAGGTGATTGGTCACGAACTGCCTCTCCAGGCCGCGCACCTTCTCCAGGCTTCGCAATCCCATCACGCCCGCGTTGCAGATGAGCGCGTCCAGCGGGCTGCCGGTAGCTCGAAGCGACCTCGACAACTCTACGATCGAGTCGAAGTCCGTCAACTCGAGTGGAAGCGGCGTCGTCTTGCCGCGAACCGACCCACAGGCAGCGCGTGCCGACTCGAGCGAACGTCCAGTACCGATCACGTGAGCGCCGCGCAGGGCGAGTGCCCGCATCGTTTCGAGGCCTAGACCCGACGTAGCCCCTGTCACGACGATGGTCCTGCCAGTCAGGTCTAGCCCATCCGTCACTTCCTCGGCGGTGGATCGGCCTCCGAAGGCGGACAGCGGGACGCCCGGCGGTCGCACCGTCGGTCGACCCGGCTCGGCAATCGGCGCGCCGCGCCTCGATCGACTCCACCAGGCGAGTGCAGCACCGCCGCCGGCGAGCAGCGACAACGCCCCAGCCCCGACAAGGAGCATCTTCCTGCGGCGAACGTCAGATGAATCCATAGTCCCGCAACCCGTTCTGCAGGATCGCTCGGGCCGCGATCCCGTTTGGCACGCTGATGACGGACGCGTTCGTCGCTGCTTCCGCACCGTTGGTCGAAGCCGAATCGCCGATACAGACCGTTTCGAAGCGATCGCGGGTAGAACTGAGGAAGGAACACAGGTCCCTGAACCTTGCCTGGTTCAGCCGATTGCACGACAAAGGGCCGCGCATGCTGCCAGATACGAACTCGTGGCAGTGCGTGAGCAGCACGACGGTCTCCACCTTCTCGGCGCGAGCCTGCTCGAGAAGGAACCTCGCCTCCATCGCTGAGGTACCCATGACCGTCCATGACTTCCTTCGCGACCAGGGACCCCAGGATACGCCGCGGTACGAAAACACGGGGAACTCGAGGATCCCTTCAATCGAGTGCATGCCGTGATTCAACTGCAGTGCAGACTCGCTCGGCTTGAACAGCGACGCCGCGATACTGGAAGACGCTCGCAGCCCGAGTTCCGACATCGCACGGTAGACGTTTCGATCGATCATCATGTTGCCAGTGCGCAGCGCCGTTGGCGCGGGAAGGCCCCAACGTCGAAACGTGTCGATGCCCCTTTGCATCCATCCGGCGAGCTCGTCCGTTTCGCGACGGTGCATTTCATCCTTCGGCTGGCTCGTCGCCAGGTTGCTGCGCCAGTCCGATCGGTCGAACGCTGCCCATGCCGGATGAAGATGCAGTTGCACGTCATGCCCCGCCGCCGCGACTGTCGACGCGATCTCCTGCATGGGCCCGTCGCCGAAGTACGCAACCTGCAGGGTCTCGACGAAGAAGGTGGCACGGATGCCAAACTCCTCGAGAGTGCCGAGAAGAAACCCGAGACCCTGCGATCGCCCGTCGACGGGACACCAAACATGTCGGCCGCCGATGGGTTTGTGTCGGTCGGGGTACGCAAAGGCATCGCCGATGCTGAATTCGGCGTCGACGCTGATGCACACGCTGGTCCGACGATCAGAGGCCAAAGGCATTACTTCCGTCTGGGCAGTTCGAAGGGAATCAGCGGGACCATAACAGATGGTTGACGGCCGCGGCCATGTTGCTGCGCACGCCTCAAAGTCAAAGGCATGCGCCGACACGTTGCGGAACCCATACGACATATTTCCGCACGAAATGCCGCTGGCGTGGCTGGCGAGCCGTTTGCGCGTCGACGATCCGGCGGTCGCGCGCGCATGGGCGTGGTCTGGTCGGGATGCCGCATCGGTGCGATAGTGACGGCATGGCGTGGACTCTTCGACCGACGTGTCCTTCCATTTGGCAATGTAGATCGAGGCCCCGGCGATGCCGTCATCGCATCGGGCTGAATGGCTAGCGCTAGCCGTCGCAATGCGGAACTGGCAGACCTTTTCCGCGATGCACCGATGCATGTTGCGATGCAGCAGCGCTTGCGCCCTTTCATCTGCCCTTTCGACGTGCTCATTGAATGCGTACCGCCAGGGTCGCGGCTGCTCGACATCGGGTGTGGTGCCGGTCTGTTCATCGGCCTGCTGGCCCTGCAAGGCCGAATTCAAAGCGCTATGGGTGTCGATCCGAGCAGCATGGCGATACGGAGCGCTCGTTCGATGCAACTGCCGGAGGCCCTCAAGGCCAGGATCGAGTTCAGACAGGGCGGGGCTTCCGAGGTGGGGGAATCAGGCGGCTTTGATGTGGTGTCGATGATCGACCTTTTTCACCACCTCGGGCCCAGCGAAAGGGTGACTGCCCTCGAGAACGCATGCCGTGCGCTCGAGCCGGGCGGCTTCCTGCTCTACAAGGACATGGCTGCGCGCCCGCGCTGGCGAGCTGCTGCGAACACGATCCACGACCTGTTGCTGGCGCGGCAGTGGGTCAATCATGTTCCGGTGGAGGAGGTGGTCGCGATGGCTGGTCGCCACGGCTTGTCCCCTCACGACCGGGGCCGGATAAACCTGTTGTGGTACGCGCATGAGTATGTCGTGTTTCGGAAGGGCAACGCCGCGCCGCCAGAGCGACAGGGCAACTCTTTGACTGAACGCCATCCCTGAAGCACCTCAGCTGCCGAGGCAAGCACCGGCAGACACAGGCAACGTTTGAACCGAAGGTCCGATCGATGTTGCTCAAAGAAGTCACGGACTTTCTTCGCGTCCGACAGTATTCGAAGAACCTGCTGGTGTTCGCGCCGCTCGTGGCGTCGCACCAGCTCGGATCGGGCAGCGCCTGGCAGACGTGCGGTGTAGCCTTTGTGGCGTTCTGTCTGGTCGCCTCAGCGGGCTACGTCTTCAACGACCTGTCGGATTCGGACAATGACCGCAAGCATCCTCGTAAATGCCTTCGCGCGATACCGGCGGGTCGCGTTTCGCGCGGCGCCGCTCGGGCTCTCATGGCGGTCCTGGCGATCTCGGGGCTTGCTTTGGCAACCCTGTTCCTGCCGCACCAGGCTGCCATGCTCATCGGTGCCTACTTGGGCGCGTCGTTGGCATACACGGCAATGTTGAAGCGAACGGCGATGCTTGACGTGATCGTGCTCGCTGCGCTCTATACGTGTCGGATCCTCGCGGGGGCGGCGGCGATTCCGGTCCAGCCATCATTCTGGTTGCTGGCGTTCTCGATGTTCCTGTTCCTGAGTCTCGCCCTCATCAAGCGATACGCTGAGTCCGCCGAGGCCCTGGCCGACGGTCGAGACTGGATCAGCGGGCGCGGCTACCGCGCATCTGACCTGCCGACCGTTCAGAGTCTTGGCACCGCCTCAGCGATGGCGGCAACCGTGGTTCTGGCGCTGTACATCCGCAGCCCGGAGGTCGAGTCGCTGTACTCGCGCCCCCTGTTCCTGTGGGCACTATGCCCTCTGGTACTGTACTGGACCGGAAGAATGTGGCTGAAGACCCAGCGCGGAGAAATCCTGGACGACCCACTGGTGTTCGCCGTGAAGGACCGCACGACCTATCTCGTAGTAGCCACCGGCGCAGCGGCCATGGCCATTGCCACCTTCTGAGGGGCAAGTGCGACCAGTCTGAGAGCCCATCCCTCGCAACCCATCAGACTCAGTGGATGGTGGCGACGGCTAAGTGCCGATGATCTCCAGCTTGGGGATCGGCACGACGAATTTCCCCCCCCATTCACGCACGTAGCCGTGACTCTCGACGATCTCGTCGCGCAGGTTCCAGGGGAGTATCAACAGGAAGTCCGGTCGTGCAACTCGGATCGCGTTCGGGTGCAGGATCGGAATCCGCGTACCGGGAGTGAACTTGCCTTGTTTGTAGGGGTTCCTGTCGACGGTGAACTCGAGAAGGTCGGTGCGGATTCCGCAGTAGTTCAGCAGGGTGTTTCCCTTGCCTGGCGCGCCGTATCCTGCGACTTTCTGATTGCGATCGCGACAGTCGATGAGAAATCGCAACAGTTGACGCTTGACCGCTGCCACCCTGTCGCCAAATCCCGTGTACCTTGCGATCGAATGGAGCCCTGCGGCACTTTCCTGCTCCAGGAGCGCGGAGACGCCCGGTTGAACCGGGTGGCCGCCGCACGACTCGTGACACGCGAAGACCCGTAGAGAACCCCCGTGCGTGGACAGGTGCTCCACCTGGAACACCCGCAAGCCATGTCGAGCAAGTACGAACCGGGCGGTCGTGAACGAGAAGTATGAGAAGTGCTCGTGATAGATCGTGTCGAACTGCACCAGCGCCAGCAGCTGCTCGAGGTGCGGGAATTCGATGGTCACCACCCCGTCGTCCGCGAGAAGCATGCGAATTCCTGCGACAAAATCGTTCAAGTCAGGCACGTGTGCCAGAACGTTATTTGCAACGATGAGGTCCGCCGCACCCTCTGCGGCCCGGATTCGTTGCGCGAGTTCGCGGCCAAAGAATCCGATTGTCGTTGGCACGCCCCGCGCAATCGCACTCCGCGCGACGTTCTCAGCGGGTTCCACCCCAATGACGCGGATTCCGTGCCCCAGGAAATACTGGAGCAGGTAACCGTCGTTGCTGGCGAGCTCCACGACGCGGCTGCGTTCACCCAATTCGAGCTGATGAATCATCCGCTCGACGTAATCTCGCGCGTGCTTCAGCCAGCTGTCGGAGTAGGAGGAAAAGTAAGCGTACTCGGTGAATATGTCACGCGGTGCAACGTGCTCGGGCAACTGCACCAGGAAACACGACGCACAAACGAATACCCGCAGCGGGAAGAACACCTCCGGGGCATCAAGCTGGTCGGGCCCCACGTGGCTCTGTGATGGCGGCGACGTGCCGAGGTCGAGGAACGGATGCTCGAGAAGGCTGCCGCAGCAGCGGCAGGCGCGGGCTGGAGAGGGAGTCCCAATGGACATATTCATGCCTGTAGTTCGACGGCGGGGACGTTGGAGCGCGAGAGTATACTAGGCTCGATCGACGGCGCCCGGATCGGTGGACTCAATGGGAATAGTGCACTACGAATCAGTCGGCCCGGAGAACGAGCGGCGCGTTCGGCTGTTTGCTGGCGACATCTTCTGTTGGCGCGCACGGGCCAGTTCGATCGCCTTGGTGTCGCTGGCTCGCGAGATGTTGGTCGAGGCGTTCGCGCCGCTCGATCCGGAAACGGCGCAGCACAGCCTGGACGTGGAGCAGTTCGCGGCGATCCTCAACGTCGCGAAGCCTCGCTTCATCCATGATCCCCGCTGCAAAGAGCTGATACCCCAGTTGCTGGCAGATCTCGGATGCGATCCTGCCGACACGTTCTTCGACGTGCCACGGATGCGCTCGGCGACGAGCCATGGCTACCTGACCAGTGGCATTGCGTACGCGTTCCATCTGCACCGGGACACCTGGTACTCCGCGCCCATGTGCCAGATCAATTGGTGGCTGCCCGTCTTCGAGCTGCGCCAGTGCAACGGGATGGTCCTTCACCCCCGACACTTCGATTCGCCCGTGCCGAACACGTCATCGTCGTTCGATTATCAGCAGTGGAAGCGGACAGGTCGGGTAGCCGCATCACACCAGGTGCGCAGCGACGACCGGCCCCAGCCACGCGCCACCGCGCCGGTGGCAGAGGATGGCCCTCTCGTGCTGATTCCCGAAGCCGGAGGCATCATGGCGTTTTCCGCCGCGCACCTCCACGGAACCCTGCCGAATTCTTCCGGCGTGACTCGCTACAGCATCGATTTTCGTACCGTAACGGCCATGGACGTGCGGGGCTTCGCCGGCGCCCGAAACGTTGATTCTCTTTGCAGCGGGTCGACGATGCTCGACTATCTCAACTGCACCAGCCTCGCGCACTTGCCCGGGGACATCGTTGCGCCTTACGCGGACGGGCCACCTCAGCGCTGCGAATCGCAGGTTGCGCCCGGTCAACACGCCGGCTAGCAATGGCGGCGGAATACCGGTCGGCTCGGCCGACCCCGCAGCATGTCGTCGATACTTCCTTCGAGCGCGCGGCGATACGCCCAAACAGCCCGCTCCACGGCACCCAGAGTCCGGTCTATGTCTTCGTCGGTGTGTGAGTAACTGACGAAGAACGACGGCGCGAGGACACCCGCCTGAATCAACTCCTGCAGGAACAGAGTCCGGAACGCCTGGCTCGGCACGCCATCGGGTCCGCGGGTCACGTACAAGAGCCCGCAGTCGCGCCCCTGCACCATCAGGTGCTTTTCGAGGCCAGCGTCGCGGCAGATGTCCTCGAGCCCCACCCTCAGGCGTCGCCCTTTCTCGTACAGCGCCGATACCACGTCCAGTTCCCGGTACACGCGGATCGTCTCGATCGCGGCCGCGAGCGCGTGCGATTCGGCTCCATGGGTTGTCGACAAGAGGAAGACCCTCTCGCGATCGTGGTCGCTTCCCCCAAGTTCCAGGAAATCCTTGCGACCCGCGAGTGCCGAGATGGCAAAGCCGTTGCCCATCGCCTTACCCCAGGTCGAAAGGTCCGGCTGGATCCCAAACTCCATCTGCGCACCGCCGAGGTTCCAGCGGAAACCCGTGATCATCTCGTCGAACACCAGAAGAGCGCCGTTCCTGGTGCAGAGATCCCGAACGGCTCCCAGGAAACCGGCTGCGGGTGCATCCGTGCGTGCCGGCTCCATCACGACGCAAGAAATCGAGTCCGGGTGGTCCCGAAACAGGCCGGCGAGCGAGTCGACGTCGTTGTAGCGGAACTTCAGGGTGAGATCGCGAACCGTCGATGGGACGCCCGCATTCATCGCCGTAGTGCCGATGAACCAGTCGGACGTCGAGAAGAAAGGGTGGTCCGCGCATATTGCGACGTGATCGCGCCCCGTCGCGGCGCGCGCGAGTCGCACCGCCCCATCCAGAGCATCCGAGCCATTCTTGCAGAACTTCACCATGTCCGCTGCCGGTATCAGCGAAAGCAGTTCCCTTGCACACTCGACCTCGATGGGTGCCGGCCGCGTGAAGTTGGTCCCCATCGAAAGCTGCCTGGCAACGGCATCGACGACGCGGGGAAATGCGTGGCCCAGCGTGACTGAACGCAGGCCCATTCCGTACTCGATGAACTCGTTCCCGTCCATGTCCCATACATGGCATCCGCTGCCCCTTGTGATGAATCGGGGCGCATCCTCGGGGTACTGATCGTCACCCTTGGCGTAGGTGTGGCAACCACCTGGAATGAGTGTCTTTGCCACGTCCGAGAGCGACTTTCCAAGCGAGAAGTCCATGTCAGACAGGACCTCGGGCCGCGAGCTGCTGGTACTGCCGGATCTGGTCCAACGTGACACCCCTCATCGACACAGCTCCCATGGCATTCGCCCGATACCAATCCACCGTCCACTCGAGTGCTTCCTCGACCTCCAGACGGGGCGCCCATCCGAACCGGATCCGCAGCTTGCTCGAGTCCAGCCGCAAGGCCCTCGCCTCGTGCACGGACTCCCGCTGGTCGGCGATCCAGCCTGGCGTACTGCCCCAGAGGCTGCAGATCCTCTCCACGAGGCTGCCTACCGATCGCGCATCGTCTGCGCCGGGCCCGACATTCCACGCCTCTCCGACTCCAGGCTGCTCGATGGCCCGTTGCACAATGAGCAGATAGCCGTGCAAGGCATCCAGCACATGCTGCCATGGGCGCACCGCGCCCGGATTCCGCAGCCGGACTGGAGCTCCCGCTGCGATGGCCCGCATGACATCGGGAACGAGCTGGTCCTTCGTCCAGTCGCCGCCGCCGATGACATTCCCCGCTCGGGCGGTATCGATCACGGCACCATGCGGCTGCAGCGCCTGGCCTCCGAAGTACGAACGGCGGTATGCGCTCGTAACGAGCTCCGCGGCCGCCTTGCTCGAGGAATAGGGGTCGATGCCACCCAACTCGTCCTGCTCGCGGTACGGCCATTCCCACTCCCGGTTCTCGTAGCACTTGTCGCTCGTCGCGACGAGCACCGCGCGCACTTCAGGGGTAGCACGGACGGCCTCGAGAACGTTGACGGTCCCCATGACGTTGGTCGAATACGTCGCCACCGGATTGGCGAAGCTCTCTCGTACCAGCGACTGTGCCGCCAGATGGAAAACTACGGAGGGTTGCGCTGCACGAACGGCGTTGGAGAGGGCAACGAGATCCCGTACATCCCCGACAATGTTGTCCACGTCGCGCTCGACTTCGGCAACATCGAAGAGGGCCGGCACGGTGGGAGCGCAATCGCAGAATCCGGTGACGCGCGCGCCGAGGCTGTTCAGCCAGAGACTCAGCCAGCTGCCCTTGAAACCCATGTGGCCGGTGATCAGAACCCGGCGCCCGTTCCAGAACTCCGGATCGATCAAAGCACGGCCTTCCTGACGGTGAAGCCCTCTGCCAGCCCGGAAGGCGAATTGCTCTCGACTCCGCGCGACACGAGTGTGGCCATGAAAGTCTCTGCGCGGAACCACGGCTTGCTTTGCTGACTTCGATGAGCAGAAACGAGGGAATCCACCTTGTGCGAGGCGAACTGGGCTTCCAGCGTCACGTACAAGTTCGGGACCACCCCACTGCCCTCGTACTTCGGAATCTCGTATTCGAGAATCAGGTGGTTCCGGAACGCGTTCCAGGTCAACTCCGCGACGAGCCGATGATCTTGATGACGATCCTCGAGCTGATGGGTAAAGACGACGTCCGGGGACGACTGCTTGCCGATCTCTTGCATGGCTTCCTTCACGGCCGACCAGCTAGCCGGCAAGAAGCCGTCACGAAAGGACCTGAACCGAAGCGACGTGCCGATCGCCTTCGAGAACAGCAAGTTCTGGCACGCTCGCGACTCCCTGCGGCGCAATGGGTCCGAGGATAACGTCACCGTCGTTACAGCCGTCGGCACCGACGCGAGCCACTTCAACAGCGTGCCCCCGCAACCAATCTCTATGTCGTCGCAGTGTGCGCCCAGACACAGTACGCGCAACGGTCGCCGGCGCGTGTACTTGCCGGAGAACGTCAGCGCTTCCACAGCATCCACGGGCAATTGCCCCTCGCTTCCATGCGATCGAACATGATCTTGTCCTTCAGGTTGTCCATCTGCTGCCAGAATCCCGTGTGTCGGTAGGCATGCAGGGAGCGGTGGCTGATCAAGCGTCGGAACGGCGCTTCGACGAGCTCCTCGCCCGACTCGATGAAACTGAAAATGCTCGGCTCCAGGACGAAGAACCCGCCGTTCACCATGAACGCCGAATCGCGGACCTCCCCGAGCTGCTGGACGGCCCCATCCGAATCGGACACTACTGTGTGGAAGCTGTGCCACGAGGGCACCGCCACGAGGGTTGCGACGGCTTTCACCGTGCGGTGCGCGGCCAGCACGCTGTCGAGGCAGACATCGGACAACGCATCGGAGTAATTCGCGAGGAACGTCCCCGCGCTGTCGAGAAACGGACGCGCCTGCATCAGCCGCTCGGCGATGTTGGAGTGCAGTCCTGTTTCGACGAAAGTGATTCGCCAGTCCTCGATATCCGAAGAATGCAGCTCGATGCGCTTTCCTCCGTCGGACATCGTGAAGTTGTTGGATAAGCACTCGTTATAGTCGAGGAAATACTGTCGTATCAGGTCGCCCCTGTATACGAGACATACGAAGAAATCCCGATGCCCGAAGTGGGCGTAGTAGCGCATCAGGTGCCACAGGATCGGCCGTGTCCCGATGTTGACGAGAGGCTTGGGAATGGTCGCGGAGTGCTCACGCAGCCGCGTGCCGAGACCTCCGCAGAACAGCACTACCTTCACTGTCCCTCTCCCTGAACTAGCCCTGCCGACACCAGGGCGCGAGACGCTGATTCGAGCAACTCTGCGCTCAACCCGGAAGCCTCGGCGATGTCGGTCACGCCATGCTTGCCATCGGCCTGATTGAGCACCCAAAGCGATGCGTGCTCGAATTCAGAAGGTGACCTGCCGCCCGTCTCCCTGAAGAGGCCGCGCTTACCCAGCCGAGGCTCGCCGAACGGCGCCGCGCTCGTCAAATGCACGTTGCCATCCAGGGCCTCGAGGAAACGGATGACGGCCTCGATCGACTGCTCGATCGCATCCAGGTCCAGCAGTTCCAGGGCATCGGCGGAGGTGTGGTACTCCGGATAGCCGCCCTCCGGTGATCGAGTGAGGCGCCCCACGGGGAGATCGAACCCCGGTGAACAGTATTGTCGCTCGTCGTATCCATAGGGCGAAAACGGAACCACGCGCGCCCGCTCGTCGAGGCGCTTCACGATACCGGCAGCAATACGATCCGTCTCGCTGTCTCCGCGACGGCTTCTCTTGTACGTGAGAGGTCCGCGGTCTCCCAGAAGGCCCAGCACCAGCCCGCCCTGAACGCGACTCACGTTATCCCGGTTTCGTGCCAGCCACGTGATGGCCCCAATCGTTCCCGGCGCGAAGACGATCCGGTACGACAACCGCAAAGGTAATCGGGACAACTCCCGCGCGATCACCGACAACACCGCGATTCCCGCGCAGTTGTCGTTCGCGAGCGTCGGATGGCAGGTGTGAGTCGACAGAAGCACTTCCCTTTCCAGCGTTCCTCGGGCGAGCATCTCGGCATACGAGAGGCTGCCGTTCGTGAGGCGCGACTTGATCACCACCTCGTACTCGCCCGGAGGCAGGGCGCGCCGTACCGAATCCGTAACGCAGAATCCCCAACTCTCCCGGTAGTAGCTCGTGCGATAGGGGATGGCGTCGGGCATGGAGGGAATGGAATGAAGATGCGTCTGCAACTCATCGAGACTGATGCGCCCATTGAACGGGGCCGAGTACCCGACCAAGTGGAGCCCGTGGTTTGCGACGTCGATGCAACGACGACCCTGCGGATCCAGCACGTACGCTTCGCTGTAGTTCCACTCCAACGGCACTTCCCAGTCGAGTACCGGGGTGCCGGTCGGCACCTCGACGGTCTCGATTGGAATGAGTTCCGCCACCCGGCGCAGCGTCGCCCGCACGCCATCGCCCGTAATACTTCGCGGCAACGGAAAGATCTCCCGTGCCAGCGCCATGGCCTGCTCGGCCATTCCGCGCAACCGCCGGCGGTCTAGCAAAGTCCCGATCGAGCTCATCAGTGGTTCGGTCCGACAGTCGAACCGAACTCGCTTCGATGGAGCGCGACGTCGAAGTGCCGGGCATCCCTGTCGCCTTCGCCGAGGATCGGAT
>Ga0163144_10011250_pt1 | contig 18949 bp, 14 predicted proteins | sample OliLak19BULKMAT1_FD_123175 | JGI IMG/M metagenome (GOLD analysis project Ga0163144, IMG submission 123175) | Freshwater microbial mat bacterial communities from Lake Vanda, McMurdo Dry Valleys, Antarctica - Oligotrophic Lake LV.19.BULKMAT1 | ecosystem: Environmental > Aquatic > Freshwater >... | reverse complement strand
TTGGCGCGTTCGACGAGGTGATGGGCCACGCCGGGGCGTTGGTCTTGCACCGCTCGGGCGCGCTCTCGGGGATTATCGAGGGGGCGAGCGATCCGCGCAGCGATGGCCGGGCGGCGGGCTTCTGAGCCGTCTCAACGAGTACTGTTGAATTATAATTCAAAATGCTGCAGATTTAGGCATGTTTGGGATCGCCTGCTAAAAGTTGGGCAACTGACGGTGTTGTTGGCAGACAGAGAAATCCTAGTACGCTGAAAACAAACGGTTAATTTTCTGGCATACCAATTGCCAGTATGTGGCGTCGTCGTTGGATTACGGCAGTTACCATCTAGGGGATACAGCATGAAGCGTCGTACCTTTTTGAAGGCCGGCCTGCAGTCGGGGCTAGTGGCCACCGCCGCCGTTGCGGCACCGGCCGTTGCCCGAGCACAAACGTCATTCAATTGGAAAATGACCAACGCATACGGTCCTGGCGCGCCGTTTTATGTCGAAGGCCCTGGTAGCCCGAAATACTTCATCGACCTCGTCAAGAAGCTGTCGGGCGGCCGCCTCAACATTCAGCACTTCGCCGCCGGTGAGCTGATCCCCGCGCTCGAAGGTTTCGATGCGGTGTCGAAGGGCACTGTCGAAATGAACGTCGCCAACAGCTATTTCTGGACCGGCAAATCGTTTGCCGCCCAGTATTTCACGGCCGTGCCGTTTGGCATGAACTTCCAAGGCATGAACGCTTGGCTCTACCACGGCGGCGGTTTGAAGCTGTGGGAAGAGGTCTACGATCCGTTCAACCTCGTGCCGATGCCGATGGGCAATACCGGCATCCAGATGACCGGTTGGTTCAAGAAACCGATCGAAAAGGTCGAGGACTTCAAGGGCCTCAAGATGCGCATTCCAGGTCTCGCGGGCAAGGTCTACGCGACGCTCGGCGTCGACGTGAAGTTGCTGCCGGGCGGCGAAATATTCCCTGCGCTTGAGCGCGGCGTGATCGACGCGGCCGAGTTCGTCGGTCCCTTCCAAGACCGTCGCCTTGGCCTGCATAAGGCCGCCAAGTTCTACCACACGACGGGTTGGCACGAGACGTCGACCGTGACAGAGCTGATCGTCAACAAGAAGGCCTGGGGCACGCTGCCGGACGATATCAAAGAGGTCGTGCGCACGGCTGCTGCCGCTTGCAACGTGATCAGCCACACGTGGTGTGAGGCGACCAACGCCGAAGCGCTCGATGATCTGGTCAAAAACTTCGGCGTGACGGCGGCGCCGCTGCCACCCGACGTGATCACCAAGCTCAAGGAAGCAACTGAAAAAGTCCTTGCAGAAGCCACGGCAAAAGATCCGCTGGTCAAGAAAGTCCACGACAGCTTCATGGGCTTCAAGGCGACCCACGACAAATGGGCTGGTATCAGCGAGGCAGTCTACCAGAGCCAGATCCGCGGTCAGATCAAGGGCTGATATCACTTGGGCGGCCGCTGGCACGCGGGTCCCAGCGGCCGTTTTTTGTTTTGAGTTCGGCGCTTGTTTTGAGCTCTGCTCAGCGCGACTGAGATTTCGACGAAACGGGTGGAGACCATGCAGGCAATAAAGCGCGTCGCTGACGGGCTCGATTGGTTCATCGATCGCGTCGGGCGGATCACCGGCTGGTGCGCCTTCGCGCTGGTGTGCGTGATGGCGTTCAACGTGTTGCTGCGGTACTTTTTCCGCACCGGCTCCGTCGCTATGCAGGAGCTTGAGTGGCATCTGATGGCGCCGATCTGCCTGCTCGGCTTGTCCTACGCGCTACTCCACGACGGCCACGTCAAGGTCGATATTCTGTACGGTCGCTTTTCGTATCGCACCCAAAAGATCATCGATCTGATTTCGATGGTTTTGGTGTGCTTCGTCGTCGGATTGTTGATGGTGTTGTCGCTGCCCTACGTCGAGCAGTCCTATTCCATCGGCGAAAAATCCCCCGACCCCGGCGGATTGGAAAACCGCTGGATATTGAAGGCCTTGCTTCCAGTTGGTTTCGGCCTGCTGCTGATCCAGAGCATTGGCGCCACGCTGCGTGCGTTTATCGCCGTTGTCGAACCACCGCCTCCGCCCGAGGCTCTACCCTCACCCTCTCTTGGTATCGTGCCGTCAGCTCCAAGCTCTGCTTCTCCAAACGCGGGGCACTGACATGCCATACACAGAGGTTCTCGCGATCCTTTCGATCGTCTCGTTTTTCTTGATGCTCGCCATCGGCATGCCCGTCGCCCTCACGCTGGCCGTCTCTGGCCTCGTGTTCGGCTATCTCGGCTTCGGCCCGGTCCTGTTCAACCTGCTGCCAGCCCGAATCTTTGGCGTCACGGCGAACTACACGCTGATCGCCATTCCGCTGTTCGTGTTCATGGGGGTGATGCTCGAGAAATCCAAAATTGCCGACGATCTCATGGATGTCATCGGCCACCTTGCTGGCGGCCTGCGCGGCGGCATGGGCATCGGCATCATTCTGGTCGGCGTTCTTCTCGGGGCGACCACGGGCATCGTCGGCGCGACCATCGTCACGCTTGGGTTGATCACGCTGCCAGCTTTGATGCGGCGCAATTACCATGTGCCGACCGCGTGCGGCACAATCTGCGCGTCGGGCACGCTTGGTCAGATCATCCCGCCGTCGACCATCCTCATCCTGCTCGCCGACATTTTGGGCCAGTCGGTCGGAACACTCTTTGCCGCTGCCCTGTTTCCGGGCCTGATGCTGTCGGCGATCTTCGTCATTTACATGCTGGTGCTTGGCATGGTGAAGCCCGAGTTGGTGCCGCCTGTGACACTGGCTGAGCGCGAGACCATGGGCCGTGGCGAGTTGTGGCTCAAAGCCGCCCGCGTCGGACTGCCGCCAGTGGCGCTCGTGCTCGCCGTACTCGGCTCGATCATTGGTGGCATCGCTGCGCCGACCGAAGCGGCCTCGATGGGCGCACTCGGGTCGGTTCTGGTGGTCGCGCTTTCCGGCCGGTTCTCGCTGTCCGTGCTGCGCGAAACGACGCTTTCGACAACCCGCATTACGGCGGGCATGATGTTCATCCTGATCTGCGCTCAGGTGTTCGCGCTGGCGTTCCGGGGTCTCAACGGCGAAGCGCTGGTCCACGACATGTTCAAGTGGCTGCCGGGCGGCATCAACTCGGACATCCTGTTCATGATGTTCATTATCTTCGTGCTGGGCTTCTTCATCGAGTGGATCGAGATCAGCTACATCGTCGTGCCGCTATTCCTGCCGATTTTGCAGGCCAACAACGTCGATCTCGTTTGGGTGGCCGCGCTGATCGCGCTCAACTTGCAGACGTCGTTCCTGACGCCGCCGTTCGGGTGGGCGCTGTTCTATCTGCGCAGTGTAGCCCCGCCATCGGTTTCGACATTGGACATCTACAAAGGCGTGGTTCCGTTCATCTTGCTGCAACTCGTGGCACTGGCGTTTTTGTTCAACTTCCCGCAGATCGCAACGTGGCTGCCTCGGGCGATCGGTTGGTGACGTCGTTACGCCATCGCGAAAGCGATCCGGCCACCGTCGCTACGTCAGATCGCGTCACGTTTGGGCGAGGCTCGCAAGAATGGGGCAATCCGTGCTTTGTGAGCCCGGGCATGATTGCTCCATCGCGGCGAGCGCGCGATCCAGCCGTTGTAAATCCATAAGCTTGCCACGCACGTCGGCGCGATGCTTCGACACCACACACTTGACGTCGGCACATGTCGCAACGCCGTTGGCTGCAAGCGACATCAGATTGCTCACGTCGGCCAGCGAAAACCCGAGTTCCCGGCAGCGGCGAAGGAATTGCAATCGCTCAACGTCGGCCTCGGCATAAACGCGACGTCCGTTGGACCCACGCAGCGGCTTGGGCAACAGCCCCTCGCGTTCGTAGTAACGGATCGTTTCAATGTTGACGGCGGTCCGGACTGATAGCTCGCCGATTGCGATATGCGTGGCTTCCAACGTGCGTTCCATGGCGTCATACCCCCGTAAAATAAAACTTGCTCCTGTAGGTACTACAGCATTTAGGCACTGCTATGCGCGGGCGGCGTATCGATCGCGCATCAACGTCAACAAAAAATAGGACCACACGACCATGATCAATCGTATCCTTGTTGCACTTGCTGCTCTGACCGCCACGGCGACCACGGCGCTGGCAGCCTGCTGCCCATAATATAGCGACGTTCGGCGGGTGCACGGTCATACAGGCGGAGTGCCCGCCGAATTCAAAACGGTCGACGGACGGTCTGTGGCGTAGATAATTTGATCAGGTGGTTGTAGGGCGGTGCCAGATATCCGCCACCGGAGCTAATGCTTGTCACCTGTCACACCGATTCCGCCCGTCCTGATTGCCCCGTCGATCCTGTCGGCCGACTTCGCCAAGTTCGGCGAGGAAGTTCGCGCCATCGACCGCGCGGGCTGCGATTGGATCCACGTTGACGTCATGGATGGCCATTTCGTGCCCAACATCACGTTCGGGCCTCGGCTTGTGGAGTGTATCCGGCCGCATACGTCGAAGCTGCTCGACGTCCACTTGATGATCGCGCCGTGTGACCCGTATCTGGAGGCGTTCGCCAAAGCAGGCTCGGACATCATCACGGTGCATGCCGAAGCTGGCCCGCACCTCGACCGCTCGTTACAGGCGATCCGTGCGCTCGGCAAAAAAGCTGGCGTGTCGCTCAACCCATCGACGCCCGAAAGCGCGATCGAGTTCGTGCTCGATCGGCTCGACTTGATCTTGGTGATGACCGTCAACCCGGGCTTTGGCGGGCAGGCCTTCATCCCGGCGATGGCCGAGAAAATCCGCCGCTTGCGGTCTATGGTCGGGGACCGCGATATCAAGCTTGAGGTCGACGGCGGGGTCACGCCTGAGACGGCGCGGACCGTTGTCGAAGCCGGTGCCGATGTGCTTGTCGCGGGTTCTGCCGTGTTCAAAGGCGGCAGCGGTGTGGACGGCGAGGCGGTGTATGCCGCCAATATCGCGGCGATCCGCAAATCATACAGTTAATTCGGACAGCCCTCGAGGCTGCCCGTTCAATCGGCGAACGGGTCGCGCATCAAGATCGTGTCCTCGCGCTCTGGCGAGGTCGACAGCAGCGTCACCGGACACTCGACCAATTCCTCGATATGGCGGACATACTTGACTGCCTGCGCCGGCAGATCGGCGTACTTGCGCGCGCCCCGGGTCGAGGCCGACCAGCCCTCGAACGTCTCATAGATCGGCTTGGCGCGGGCTTGGCTGTTTTGGCCAGCTGGCAGCCGATCAAAGCGTTCGCCATCGAGGTCGTAGCCGACGCACAAGCGCAATTCTTTGAACCCGTCGAGCACGTCGAGCTTGGTCAATGCCAAGCCATCGATGCCTGACACCTTGACGATCTGGCGAACGAGCACCGCGTCGAACCAGCCACAGCGGCGTTTGCGGCCGGTCACCGTGCCGAACTCGTGGCCACGCTGGCCCAGCAATTCGCCGGTCTCGTCGGTCAGTTCGGTCGGGAACGGGCCGGAGCCGACGCGTGTGGTGTAGGCCTTGGCGATGCCCAGCACATGGCCGACCGTATGGGGACCCGTGCCGCTGCCGATCGCGGCTTGGGCTGCGATGGTGTTTGACGATGTTACGAACGGATAGGTGCCGTGGTCGATGTCGAGTAGCGCACCTTGCGCGCCTTCGAACAGGATGCGCTTGCCAGCCTTGCGCGCACGGTCCAGCAGGTCCCAGGTGGCGTCCTTGTAAGGCAGCACGCGCGGCGCGATGGCCTCTAACGCCGACAACAGGCCACCCCGATCGATCTCGGGTTTGCCCAAGCCGCGACGCAACGCGTTGTGGTGGACGAGCAGGCGGTCGAGCTTTGGCGGTAGCGTGTCGAAATTTGTCAGGTCCTGCAGGCGGATTGCGCGGCGGCCGACCTTGTCTTCGTAGGCCGGGCCTATGCCGCGTCCAGTCGTGCCGATCTTGCCAGCGCCAGCCGCATCTTCGCGGATCTGGTCCAGATCGCCGTGGCAGGGCAAGATGAGCGCCGCGTTCTCGGCGACGCGGAGGTTGTCGCGAGAAACATGAACGCCTTGGGTTGCGAGCCGGTCGATTTCGGACACGAGCGCCCATGGGTCGACGACGACGCCGTTGCCGATGACCGACAGTTTGCCCGGCCGCACGATACCCGACGGCAGCAGCGACAATTTGTAGGTCACTCCGTTGATCACCAGCGTGTGGCCCGCGTTGTGACCGCCCTGGAAGCGCACGACGATATCGGCGCGCTCCGACAGCCAATCGACGATTTTGCCTTTGCCCTCGTCGCCCCACTGGGCGCCGACTACCACTACGTTGGCCATTTTGGTCTCAAGTTCGCCTGCGCCCATGAAAAAGCCCCGGCGCGCGACCGGGGCTCGTGTGTCACGAAGCTGTTATAGCCGAGTTTTCAGCACACTCAATGCTGTCAGCCCGCATGCTATCGGCCCGCATGCTATTGGCTTGGGCTCAATTCGGAGCTGGATTGAGGGTTTTGGCCAAAAAATTGGCCGCATCCCGAAGGACGCGGCCAGAGTAATGACAGTTTTGCAGACGGAGTGCGTTCAGCCCACCAGTTGGGGCTAATTGCCCAGTAAGTATGCCACTTTTGACCCCGCCTCGAAAAGGTGAAGGTTTGGAGGCCCGTTGAACCGTCGGGCCATCCGTCGACGGGGCCGCGTGCCCCGGTCAACGGTACTGCACGCCCTTTTGGCCGGGCCACACCACCTGATAACCGTGTTCGATCGCCGTCTCCTGGTCCGGCTCCAGCTTCAATTCCCACGCCACGACGCCGCGCTTGTCGTCGAGATCGGACTTGGTTGGAGCGGGCTTCGACGTCACCGTGACTTTGATGTCCTGCTGCTGGGACACCGGAATATTGTCGAGTACGGTGATAGCCATCGGCCGCTGATGCAGGTTCTTCACGGTGATCTTGAAGTTGCGCGTGTCGGTCTTTGACGACGAGATCAAGCCCTTCTCGCCGCGCTTGTCCTCGGCGATCGCGTGCTTCACACGGATCGCGTCGTCGGCACCGAAGCCCAGTTCATATTCCTCGCCAGGGCCGAGTTGCGGCAAGCGGCCCGTGCCAACAAACGTGCCATCGCGGAACAGCGAAACGGCGCCGGGCAACACTGGCGTCGATTTCGGCAAAACGAGCTTGGCGTACAGGTAAGCCTTTGCATTGAGCTTCGGCACGGTGCGGACCATCAATGCCGGCTCGATACTTTCCTCGAGCAACTGGACGCGTTTGGCCTGCCCCGTCGGTGGCACGGTTGTCCGGCCGGGCACGGTGTAGATCGCCTGGAACGAGCCCATGTCGACGGCTGCCGACGTTGTCTTGGCCGCTTCCATCACGGCCGCGCCGGTCAAACCCGCGATCTCGAGTTTATCGTCGCCGCGCATCGACCGCTTCATCATGCGCGGTTCCGCATCGGCCATCGCAGCTGGCGCCGCGGCGGCCACGGGGCGTGGTGGCGGAGCATCGGGCACATAGTCCACGGTCATCGTCGCCAATTCTGGTGCCGACGCGCCAGCCGTCGGCCGCGTCGTCGACAGCGACAGCACGATGTTGGCCCACGGCTCGCCCGTGTTCTGCATGATCGCCGCGCGGCATGTGAGGTCGAGTTTCGGTGCCGCTGCTTTGGTGCCGGTCGACAGGCGGGCATCATACAGGGGCTGCCACGAGGCGCTCGAAACTTGGTAACGGATCGTGAGGTCGGCATCGAATGCCGCAGCCGCTGTCAGTACGACGGAGACCTCGGTGCGCTCGACCTGCTTTGGCGCGATCGCTGCCAGTTTTCCCTCCACGTCCTGGATCTTGCGATCGGTCTCGCGGATGCTGGCACCGGCCTCCAACTCAACCTTCTTGCTGTCGGCCCAACCGGCGCCGATCGTCGTCAAAATCGCCTTCCAATCGATGGCGGCGGTATTGGCGCCAGCTTTCCCGTCGCCGCCTGCCTTTGGCATTTCGGTCAAACTATCGAGCAGTTTGCGCTGCACTTCGCTGGCCTGGACTTGTCCCTCGAACACAGCGCGCGTATCGCGCAGCGATTCAAGCTCGGCTTCGAGCTTTTTGCGCTCGGCGGCCACGCTCTCCTGGTCGGCCTGTGGGATGAACAAGCGCCGGGTATCGACCGAACCGATCTCGAGCTTGCCGGCCGCCTTGCCTTCGATGCGTACGGAGTTGCCGATTGCCTGGGCGGGGAGGTCGGGCAGAACGACCCGGTTTTCGCCAGCCGCTAACTTGACCTTGGCGAACCGCGTCACCTCGGCACCCGTTGGGAACACCGTGACAGCATCGATCGCGGAGGTCGCCGTCACATCGGCAGAAAACGCCGCATCAGGCGCCGCCGCACCGGCCCCGAGGCCGATCGCAGAAAACACGAATATCGTAGCGAAGCGCATGGAATGAGGCCTCCGGTGGGCGGGATAACGCGGCGAAACGGCATGTCAGCTAAACTGAAATCGGGCGAACTGGCAGCTGAAAGTGCGCCAGCGGTAAATCATGCGTTGTGGCCGGAAGGTTGACCGCGCCAAGGCCGAATTCGCGCGGCACTTGGCCCGTTCGGCGGCCGTGCTTGGCACAACCTCCAAGCCATTCCAGCCTCGATCGACGCTTCACGTATTGGGTGTTAGGGCCACAAGCTGCCAATCGCTGCCCGTAAACGCGAGCTCTGCGGTGATGTCGGGGCGGGTTGCTGCCTTGTCCTTGGCGATACCGATCGCGTATCCGGTAAAGCCGACCATGGCGAAGGACTTAATGTTGTCGATGGTGATGCCGCCAGAGTCGGCCGCGCCAGAGCCGGTCCCTCCGGCTCCTGATCCGCTAGTCGTTGTCCCCACGCTGCCTGCTCCGCCGTCCTTCTTGCCGAAAAGACCATCGAGTATTTTGCCAGGATCGACGCCGGACTGCTCCGCCAGTTTGCCGAGCTGGCCAATGATGTTGCCGGTGTCGACCTTACCTGGCGACATGGCGCCCGCGAGCGAGCCGAGAGCAGCTAGTCCTTCCCGGCTGGCCAGTTTTTCGGCCACAATGCGCGCGACAACTGTCCTGAGGTTGGCGCGCTCGCGGTACAGCCGCACCACGCTTTCGGGCGTCACAATGCCGTTCAGGGCGGTATCGACCAGCTTTGGCGTGGCGTCTGCCTTGACCTTGGCCACCACCTCTGGCGGTTGCCCGCTCGCGGCGATGGCAGCACCGAGCGATTTTTCGACTTCGGCCGTCACGGCCGGGCGCAGCGATGAACGGACGCGATCGAAATCGATTTTGCGCGCCAAGCCTGCCGCATCTCCCGCGTCGAGGGCGGTCTTGATCTGGTAGCCCGACCACGCTGGCCAAGCGACATAGAATGCGACGAGGCCCAGGATCAGAAGTGCCAGCAAGCGTGACATATGTTTCGACCTCCGTTGTAACTTGGGTATTCAAGCATCACCTTGTGACAATGCTGCTGGGTCCGGCCGCCGCGCAATCGTCACGGATCACCGAATTCCGTGGACGCACAATGTCGAACTGATCGTTTCGCGGCTGCGGCAGAGCCGCAATTCATCGGCCACGCTCCCGGTGTTGCGTTAATGCGACATCGGTGATCGAAATTTAACCCAATGTAAATATTGTCTATTTTTCAACTTTTGCCGTCACTGCAACACGGCGGTGCCGCGAAAGGAGATGCGACGACTTGACCTAACGCGAATGTGATGTTGCACTGCCGTTACCTGACGGGATGATCGATGCCTGAGCCGCATGGCTCACCGCGCCGACTCAATTGAGCAAGGACCAACGCCTTGAACTATATCGCTTACGAGCTCGCCCACGCCTTCATCTCGCCGCTTCGCCTGTGGTCGTCAGCCGCACGGCTGACGCTGGATAACCCGTGGAGCCCGCTTGCGGCCTTGCCGTTCACCAAGAGCACGTCGGCCGCACTCGAGGTTTTCGAGGAACTGACCAAGCGCTACGGCAAGCCGACCTTTGGCCTCGACACCACGACCGTTGCCGGGATCGCCACACCGGTAAGCGAAGAGATCGTCTGGCAGAAGCCGTTTTGCAACCTGATCCACTTCAATCGCACGGCTGCCCACGTTGCGGAGCGCCGCGACCCGAAAGTGCTGATCGTCGCGCCCATGTCGGGCCATTACGCAACGCTGTTGCGCGGCACCGTGAACGCCATGCTGCCTGAACATGAGGTCTACATCTCCGACTGGAAAGACGCCCGCGCTGTGCCGCTGGTCGACGGTGTGTTCGATCTCGATACCTACATCGATTACGTCATCGAAATGGTGCAGCACCTTGGACCCAACACGCATCTCATCGCGGTTTGTCAGCCAGCCGTGCCCGTCCTTGCGGCAGCAGCGGTTATGGCGTCGCGCAAAATGGATATCCAGCCCGCTTCGCTGACGCTGATGGGCGGCCCGATCGACACCACGCGCAACCCGACCGAAGTCAACAAGCACGCGATGGCAAAGCCGCTGTCGTGGTTCGAGAACAACGTGATGTCGTACGTGCCCTTCCCGCACGCTGGCTTCATGCGCCGCGTTTATCCTGGTTTCATCCAGCTCGGCGGTTTCATGAGCATGAACTACGAACGCCATCAATCGGCGTTCCGTGAACTGTTCGAAAACCTCGTCACGGGCGACTGCGACAGCGTTCAGCAACACCGGAAGTTCTACGACGAGTATCTCGCGGTCATGGACTTGCCGGCGGAGTTCTTCCTCCAGACCGTCAAATCCGTGTTCCAAGACCATGATCTGCCGAACGGCCGCATGATGTACCGGGGCGAGCGCGTCGACCCATCAGCCATTCGTCGTCCGGCATTGTTGACGATCGAGGGCGAGCGCGACGACATCTGCGGCGTTGGCCAGACCGAGGCTGCACACGGCATGTGCTCGTCGATGCCGTCCGAGCAGAAGTTCCACTATCTGCAACCGGGCGTCGGACATTACGGCGTGTTCAACGGCACCCGCTTCCGCACCGAAATCCAGCCTCGCATTCGCGACATGATCCGCTCGGTGGACCGCAAGCAGCGTACCAAGACGACCGCGAACGTCCAACCGGCTGTCCAGCACAACAGCCCGGCAGGCGCCATGGTACCGCATCTCGCGGTGTCGTCTGGCCGCGTGCCACCGCTAGGCTGGGACAACACAGAATTGTCGGGCAAGCCGAACTGAGCCGCTTGCCTGCAACGCGTGGGGCCGTGGGCCGTGGGCAGTGGGGCCGTGGGCCGTGGGCCGTGGGGCCGTGGGCAGTGGGCCGCTGATGCGGTCAACGGCTATTCCGGACAACGGGCACAGACGAGCGTCGGAACGGGCACGTCGAGACGGGCGTCCCGACGCCTAACGCTCAACGGGTCCGGCGCGGGTTCATATAGAGGTCGTTTTCCTGGCGCTCGAGCTTGAGCGGCAGGCGGCCCGCCTGAAGATCTGCAAATAGCCTGCGGACGTGTTTGCGCGAGCCGCGATTGAACACGATGATCGCCGTAAACATTTTCATCACCGTATACAGTCGTTTGTCGAATGCGTCGGCTTTGAGCCGTCCCCGCCAGTGGCCGCCAAGCGTGATGATCGATCCGTCGATGTCACCGATGCGGCGTCCGGTGCCATCATACAGCGTGTAGTCACCGGCGATGTTTATCAAATTGCTGCGCAGGCGGTAAAACGCGGGCTTGCCGTCGGTCATCAGGAAGAAGCTGAAGTTTTCCGGCAGCAACGGCCATTTGTTGGACGTGCGCTCCACATAAATCAGAAAGTCGTCGTCACTGGTATTGATGGACCATGCCGTCACCGGTAAGCCACGGGCGCCGACGGTCTGCTGTAGCGAGCGTCCGAGCATCAGGTCCATCGTCGCGCGCCACGTCAGATTTTCCGTGAACAGCTTACACACGATGCGGCGATCAAGACCCGTTGGTGCCGCCGCACCCGACTTGCCTTTCCAGAGGTCCTCGCGATAGCCGATGAGCCCGGTCCGCTCGCCGTTTTCGGTGATCTCGGCAAAGACATCCATGTCGGTCGTAAACTGACGCGACTTCGCGCGGTTGCGGCTTTGCTTATAGACGCCGAACTCGACCGGGTTGAAGTCGGTGATCCACACCCGCGCATCGAAGGTGTGCCAACCGGCTTTAACGGCGGCGGGCTTGGCTCCAGCTTTCGACGGCGCGGATGGGGGGGCGGCTTCAGCTTCAACTTGAGCCCTGGCCTCGCGGGCGGCGTCGGCGGCAGCGGCGTTGGACATTTCGGGTCTCCCGGGTCGGGTTTTTTCGAATCTAAATTCACTTTTATCAGCGTGCCGCGCGTGAAGTGTGACAACGCAGAATTGGCGGTGGATGATTCAAGACAACCCCGCACGTCGGGTGTGCGCTGACGCTCCGGGCTCCGGGCGGCGGTTTTGAGATGTCGGGCTTGGTGGTTGGGCGCATTCCAACAATTGCCGTAAAGCTGACCGATGCGCTAAACATCGAGCGTCATTGAGCACAAGGTATTGCGACCGATGCGGCCCGAACAGTCATCCGGTTTGATTTTGGAAGCCGATGAAGGGGCCGCAACGTCGCGGACTTTCCCCGATGCGGCGTCGCAACCGTCGGGCATCCGTGAACCGCTGACCATCGATGGACATGCCGAGCCGGTCAACGCGGACACCGGGCGCGCGGAACCTGGGCGCGCGGAACCTGGGCGCGCGGAACCTGGGCCCGTCCAGCCGACATCACGTCCTACGCGAGCGCGACGGCGATCGGTAACGATCCTGAACGCGGACCTGCCACCCGATGGGTCCAACCTCGACCGGGGCGGCCGCTCGAAAGGGTCGGTCGATGCGGGTTTGGATATTTCCGGGACCACTTCGGACGAACCGAGCCGAACCGCACAAGATGGATCCGCGCTGGACAGAACCGGGCAAGGCCGAGGAGTGCCAACATCGGGAGCCGCGCCGTCACTCGGCCTGTTTTCCCGTTTTGTGTCCCAGTTTGCTCCCGCGCCAGGATCAACCCCTGAGTTTGCCCCCCATGCCGCCCTGTCTCATGATGCTGCCCACGATGTCGCTAGGGCGATGCTTGGCCAAGCCAGCGAGCTGATCGAGCCGACATCCGCCGACATGATCGGGACGGCGGCGGTTGTCGCCCGGGTCATGGCCGAATCCGAGGTTGCAAAAGCTGCTGCCCTGGCAAAAGCTTATGCCGACTCTGAAGCGAGCCAACGGGCCGCCGTTACGCTGGTCGAACTGCGTGCCGAACGGGCGCGGCATGCGGCCGTCGCGGATGCCATCGCCGAGGCAGAGGCCGCGCGGGCAAAAGCCGTTGCGCTGGCCATCAGCGAGACTAAGGCCGCGGCAGAAATCGCCACGCGAGACGCGGTCGCCGACGCAGTGCGTCAGGCCGAGCGCGCGGCTGAAGCGACGCTGGCGGGCCGCGTCGCCGGGGCCGTGCAAGCCTCTGGCGCCGCCGCCGCAGCCGACCGCGCTGCTGCGGTCGAGGACGCCCGGCGAGCTGCGCTGGTCCTAGCCGACGAGCAACGCGACGCCGCCATCGCGGATGCCTTGCGCCGAGCCGAAGCCGTTTCGACCGCCGACCGCGAGGCCGCCATTCGCAGCGCCGTCAGCGAGGCGAAAGCCGCCGCCGAAGCCCGACATACGGCCGAACTGGCAAAGGCCCTGAAAACTGCAGCAGACGCTGCCGAAGCCAACCGCGCGCGAGCGGTTGCCGAAGCCATGTCGAAAGCCGTCCCTGATGCTATCGCGCGGACAACGCAAGCGGCTGACGCCGCGCGCCACACCGCCGTGGCAGAGGCCGTCGCGACGGCAATTGAGGCGGCTGAAGCGCGCCATCGCTCGGAACTGGCCGCCGCCCTCCTAGCCGCCAACGATGCCGCCGCCAAAGCCCAGGCGACCGCCATCGAAGACGCGCTTGCGGCTGCAGCACTTGCTACCAAAGCGGGAGAGGCTGCCGCCATCGAACGCGCCGTGGCCGCGTTCGCCGCCGCCCAAGACGCCAGCGCCGCAGCAATGTTGCGTGCGACGGCCGAGGCCGAGGCCCGCGCGGAGGCCGACTTCGCCGATGGGCTGGCGCGGATCGGCGCACGCATCAAAACGTTGTCGCTCGCCGAAATCGGTTCGGAAATCGGCGCAAATGCTGGCAACAGCGTCTCGCCAACCTTGCTCGTTCCAGTCATGAACAGGCGCGGCTAACCCGTTTCGCCCGCCATCTGTGAGCTCGGCGGTTGCGAACGCGCAGTCGTGCCGTCATCACAGTCTCTTCAACCCAGATGCTGGCCGCCGTCGAGCGCGATCATCTGGCCGGTCATCGCTGGCGTGCGCAGGATGAAGCAAACGGCTGCGGCGATCTCCTCCGGGTTCGACCCGCGCGCGAGCGGTGTTCCGGCACATTCGGCGGCGAAGTCTTCGGCGGTCTGGTGAATGCTGCGCAGCACCGGGCCGGGCCCTATGGCGTTGACGCGGATGGCTGGCGCCAGCGCCTGGGCCAGCATGCGGTTTGCCGCAAGCAGCCCGGCTTTCGACAGCGTGTAGGAAAAGAATTCCGGCGACGGGTTCCACACGCGCTGGTCGATGATGTTGATGATTGATCCAGTTGCGCCATCTGGCAGCTGCTGAGCAAACGCCTGGGCCAAGAACACGGGGGTCTTCAAGTTGACGATGGCGTGGCGGTCGTAGCCGTCGCTCGTCATGGTCAGGGCTGCGTCATCCTCGAACACGCTGGCGTTATTGACGAGACACGTCAGCGGCCCACCCAACGCTGCGATTGCAGCAGGTATCAACCCGGCAACGGCCGCCGCATCCATCAGGTCGGCCGAAACCGCCGCCGCCCGGCCGCCATTGTCGGTGATTTCCGCGACAACACCATCGGCTTCATCGCGCGACGCGTTGTAGTGCACGGCGACGGCGTACCCGTCTTGGGCCAACGCAAACGCGATGGCTCGGCCAATGCGCCGCGCCCCGCCGGTGACGAGTGCGATTGGCGGTAAGGGGCTCGTCGAAGGCGCTGTCGTTAGACGTGTCATTGCGTGCTCGTCGTAGGGGGCGGTCGTGCATCGGTTCACGGTTTGCTACGCAGCAAATCCGCCACCGGGTTCGTCCCAGCCGATCCAGCACCGCGCGGACAACACTTGCGAGGACAATGCCTGCACAGGCAACACTTGGCGCAAGAATTACCGGCGGCCGAACAGCCGCTCGATGTCGGATAGTTTCAATTCGACGTAGGTCGGTCGGCCGTGGTTGCACTGGCCCGAGCGCGGCGTCGCCTCCATCTCGCGCAGCAGCGCGTTCATCTCGTCGACCGTTAACCGACGCCCGGCGCGCACGCTGCCATGGCAGGCATAAAGCGAGCACATGGCCTCCAGCCGTTCGGTCAGCGGCCCGACCGCGGTGTTGCTGTCACCGCTCTCGGCAGCGAGCGAAGCTGCCAGATCGCGGATGAGCCCCTCGATGCCGCCGCGGTTGGACTGATGGCCGAGCAGCGCTGGCACCTCGCGGACGACGACGGCGCCTTGGCCGAAGCCTTCGACGACCAGCCCAAGGTTGGCCAGCGCTTCGGCCTCGGTGGCGACGAGTTCAGCTTCGGTGGGGTCCAACTCGACGACAATCGGGATCAGCAGTCCTTGGCGCGCGACGCCGCCGTTCGCCAGCATGGCCTTCATGCGTTCGTAGACGAGGCGTTCATGGGCGGCGTGCTGATCGACGATGATGACGGATGTCGCGGTCTCGGCAACAATGTAGGTCGCGTGGAGTTGCGCCCGCGCCGCGCCGAGGGGATGCTGTGCGCGATCGTCCGGAGCCGCGGGGTACTGCGACGTGCCGGACGCGGCCAGATCATCGCTGGTGGCAGCGGCTGCAGACGGTCGCGCATATGCGCCTGGTTCGCCGTAGGCTGGACCATCATAGGAAAACGGCGCTTGCCACGTCTCCGCGAAACCGGGTTGGAAAAACTTGGGTTGAGCAAAACCTGGCTGGGAAAACTTCGGTGGTGTCCCGGTCTGGCCGTTCACGCCGCCGCGCTCGGTTGCCGCCACGAGCGCTTCGACCGCAGCGGCCCCGCCACTGGCGCTCGACCGATGGCCGGCGGCCTCCAGCGCGTGGCGCAATCCGCCAATGATCAACGACCGAACGGCGCCAGCATCGCGGAACCGCACCTCCGTTTTGGCCGGGTGGACGTTGACGTCGACGGCGTGCGGGTCGAGCGTCACGAACAGCGCCATCAACGGGTGGCGGCCGCGCGGGACCATGTCGCCGTAGGCTGCCCGGACGGCGCCGACGAGGAGCTTGTCGCGGACCGGACGGCCGTTGACGAACAGGAATTGGAGGCTGGTGTCGGGCCGGTGCAACGTCGGCAATCCGGCAAATCCGCTGAGCGCCACGGCGTCGCGTTCACCGGCGATCGCCAGCGCATCGGCCATGAAGTCCGCGCCCATGATGCGGCCGAGCCGTTGAAGCAATCCGTTTGCACCGGCGGGACAGGCGGGCAGGCGCAAACCGGTGCGCTCGCCGGTCGTCAGTGTGAAACCCACGCTCGGGTTGGCCATGGCAAGGCGTTTGACTGTCTCGGTGACCGCCATGGTCTCGGCGCGCTCGGAGCGCATGAATTTGAGCCGGGCGGGGGTGGCCGAGAACAGGTCCCGCACCTCGACCCGCGTGCCGGTATTGACGGCGGCCGGCCGCAACAGCGACTTCGCCCCGCGATCAACGACGATCTCAAGCGCGTCCTCTCGCGCGCCGTGTTTCATAGACATGGGGCCTTGTTCGCGCGGCTTCGAGGCGATCGACAGTCGGGCGATGGCACCGATCGACGGCAGGGCCTCGCCGCGAAACCCCAACGTGCGGATGTCGAGCAGGTCTTCCGGACCGCTCAATGCCGGAACGAGTTTCGAGGTGGCGTGCCGCTCGACACACAGTTCGAGGTCGTCGGCGCCCATGCCACTGCCATTGTCGGTGACGCGGATCAGCGATAATCCGCCGCCAGCGATGACCACGTCGATCTCGCTGGCGCCGGCATCGATGGCGTTCTCGACCAGTTCTTTGACGGCGCTCGCTGGCCGCTCGACGACTTCGCCAGCGGCAATGCGGTTGACGGTTTGTTGCGGCAATTGGCGGATCGGCATGCCGCCACGTTAACCCGACTCGCTGGCCCCGTCAGCGGTGACCCGACGAAAATACAGGGCTACGTGCTGGCCTATTCGATTGAGGGCTACTTGCGCCGGAACGGCAGGAGCAGGCTCCAACCAATCCGGGTCGGGCCTGCCTCCTGGTACTGCGCCAATCCGATCGTCATGCCGAGGTGGCCGCCCGCGGGCTGGTCGGTGTAGGTGCCAAACATGCGGTCCCAGACCGACAGGTTAAAACCATAGTTCGTGTCGTGCTCGCGTTGCACCGTCGAATGATGCACGCGGTGCATGTCTGGGGTGACGACGGCGAGCCGCAACGGCCGGTCGAGCCAAGCGGGCAGCGCGACGTTGGCATGGTTGAACATCGCCGACGCGTTGAGGACGACTTCGAAGATCACGACGGCAATGACCGCCGGGCCGAGCAGCAGCACCCACACAACTTTATAAACCATCGACAGCGCGATCTCGACCGGGTGGAAGCGCAGGCCCGTCGTCACGTCGATATCGACGTCAGCGTGGTGCATCCGATGGAACCGCCACAGCACCGGGATGATGTGGGAGGCGACGTGTTGCAACCAGACGGCGAAGTCGAGGATGATCACGGCGGCGACGATTTCGGCCCCCACCGGTAGCGCAACGAGATTAAAAAGGCCCCAACCGTTGGCTTCGGCGACCATGGCCGCACCGACCGCGACCAGTGGCTGGGCGACGATCGCAAGCACGCGCGTCGTCGCGATCCCGAGGCCGACGAGTGACAGGTTGGTCAGCCAGCGGCTGCCACGGCCAGCCGACAGTTCACGCTTGGGGATCAACAGCTCCAGGACAGCCATCACCAGGAACACCCCGGCGAAGGCGGAAAAGCGCAGCACTGGCTCGGGGATGCCCGCAATGGTCATGGTGTCGCTCAACGTGTGATTGGCTGTGTTACTTGCAAGAGGTCAACCTACATCTACGCACTCGTAGTGACATCCGTTACGTGAGGGATACGTCTTTGCCGCCAGGGTTCGACCACTGGCTCACGGTCTCGATGGCTCGCGACACCTGACCGCCCGGGCTGTCGCCGCGTTGTATCGCCGTCACGCCGTTGGCGTCGCCGTCACGCGGTCGCGTCGCCGTTACACGGTTGGCGTCGCCGTTACACGGTTGGCGTCGCCGTTACACGGTTGGCGTCGCCGTTACACGGGCCGCGTCGAGCATAGCGGCGGCACGGAAACAGGCGCGCTCGTTCCACGGCGCGGCGATCACCTGGACACCGATCGGCAGTTCGCCAGCAGCGCGCTTCAGCGGCACGGTGACAACCGGCAGCCCGATGAATGACAGCGGCTGGGTGTAGAGGCCGAGATGGGGCCGCACCGGCAGTTCGCGGCCCTCGAACAGAAACGTCTTCTGGCCGAGCTTTGGCGCGGCAATCGGTGTCGCTAAGGCAAGCACCACGTCGACATCACGGAAAACATGGGCCACGGCGCCCGCAAACCAGCGACGGAAACGCTGTGCCGCGATCACCCACTGTGCCGGGATCATGGCACCCGCAATCAGCCGGTCGCGGGTATCTGGGTCGAAGTCGATGGCACGCTCTCGCAAGCGGTCGAGGTGCAGCGCGCCGCCCTCCGCCGCCGTGATCACGAAGGCCGCGGCGCGTGCCCGATGGGCCTCGGGGATCTCGATGCGGGTCGTGGCGCCGATCGCCGCAGCAGCGTGGTCGAGGGCGTCGAGCAGGTTCGGCATTGCGCCGGTGCGGAAATAGCCATCGGCCACAGCGATGCGCAATGGCGGGCCGTCATTGCCACAGCCGATTGGCCCCACCGGCTCTAATCCGGGCTCTAATCTCGGCGGGCGGCACACGGGATCGCGCGGGTCGGCGCCTTGCAGGGCATCGTAGGTCA
>Ga0163144_10011249_pt1 | contig 18949 bp, 18 predicted proteins | sample OliLak19BULKMAT1_FD_123175 | JGI IMG/M metagenome (GOLD analysis project Ga0163144, IMG submission 123175) | Freshwater microbial mat bacterial communities from Lake Vanda, McMurdo Dry Valleys, Antarctica - Oligotrophic Lake LV.19.BULKMAT1 | ecosystem: Environmental > Aquatic > Freshwater >... | reverse complement strand
TTGAGTTATGAATTTTCACGCAGAGACCGCAGAGACCGGACGCAGAGGACGCAGAGACATTCTCATTCTTTTTGAATTATGAATTATGAATTGGTCTCTTGAGTTATAAATTTTCACGCAGAAACCGCAGAGACTGGACGCAGAGACATTCTCATTCTTTTTGAATTATGAATTATGAATTGGTACCTTGAGTTATGAATTTTCACGCAGAGACCGCAGAGACCGGACGCAGAGACATTCTCATTCTTTTTGAATTATGAATTATGAATTGGTACCTTGAGAGATGAATTTTCACGCAGAGACCGCAGAGACCGGACGCAGAGGAAGAAGAGATATTCGCATTCTTTTTGAATTATGAATTATGAATTGGTCTCTTGAGTTATGAATTTTCACTCAGAGACCGCAGAGACTGGACGCAGAGATATTCGTCTTCTCTTTGAATTATAAATTATACACCTTGAATTTTGATTTTTTTACACACGGCACGGATCCACAGAGGTGAGCATTGTAAAGGTATTCCCTCCCCATTCAAACTTTATCGAATTCACAATATTCAGTACTGAAATAGCTTGTTTCAACTTTCATAAAATAAAAAGTCCGCCTCAATTGCCAGAGACGGACTTAATAATATATAGCTTTGTTTAAAACCTATATCCGAGCGACAAACCGAAACCGGTGTGTTTTACCATAGTCTTATCATCTGTTATTCTCTTGTCCTCTGGGTTTACGTTGAGCATACCGAACTGAGAATTAAGTTGGAGAAAAATCCCGTTTTGCATTTCGTAACCAAATAGAATATTAGCACCTGCATCTATTGCCCTCGCATAAGGAACGGCAAATGAATCAGTCGATTCTACTGTATTTTGAAATTCGATATCCGTTTCTTCAGATTCCGATCCCAACTCAGATGTGACCTTCCCCATTACGGCATAACCGATATATGGTCCAAATCCAAGAACCAAAAAACCGTTTCCAAGAGCTGGTTTGTAGACAAGATTGAGAGGTACTTCGATGTATGAAAAGTTCGACTTCACTGAAAAATCACCAGACTTATCTTCTGCACCTTTCGTAGAAAGCATAACTCCCGGTTGGAAATAGAATTCTGTAGCTACTGGGATAGCAAAATTCACTCCAATATGATAGCCTATGATCATATCATTCTCCAGTTTATCACCTTCAAAATCCTTTCCATTTAGGTTTTGAAAATTCACCCCACCAAGTATTGCCAATCCTTCTTGACCCTTCGCTTGAATGTTTCCAGACAGATAAAAAACGACCACTAGGATAGGTACTATAAATAAATTCTTTTTCATAATTGTTTATTTGATTTTGTAATTACTTCGAAGCTTCTTTTTCTGCTTCTGCTTTCATTTTTTCGTTAGCGGTGATTATAAACTCAACCCTTCTATTGGTTGCACGACCTGCTTCCGTTTCGTTTTCGTACTTAGGAACCCCCTCGCCGAAGCCGATAACTGTTATGCGGTTTGCGTTAATACCCTTGCTTATAAGCGTATTCGAGACAGCAATAGCTCGCTCCTCCGACAAATTTTGGTTATAACTTTTTGAACCATCGCTATCGGTGTGACCTTGAATTTCGATATCCGTTTCTGGGTATTCATTCAATACAGTGACCAATTTTGTCAAGTTTTCTTTAGCGGCATCAGAGAGTATCGACTGATCAAATCCAAATAGAATCTTGTTGCTAAATTCAACTACGATACCCTCCCCCACTCTTTCTACTGCTACGCCAGGTACAGACGCTTCAATTTCTTTGGCTTGTTTATCCATTTGATTGCCAATGATCGCTCCAGAAGCACCACCAACGGTTGCACCTATGATGGCACCTAAGGCAGTGTTGCCAGAAGCTTTTCCGATTACTGCACCCATTGCTCCACCAGCAGCAGTTCCAATTACAGCACCTTTTTGGGTTTTATTCATCGACTTGCATGAAGAGAATATCATCGAAATAGCGAAGAAAAGCACAAGACCTGTTTTAAAACTTATCAGAGTTGGAGCATTGATACGCCGTCTTGGCATACGGATGGAATACTCCCCCTCCGTGGACTTAATCTCATTCTTTTTCACTTTGGTACCCAGCGGTTGTTCCTTTAAATTTGACATATTTATTAATTTTAAACAGTCCCTATTATTTGGAGAATGTCTTCAACAAATGTCACTTGACAACATTGCGTAGGAGTTACAAAACTTTATGTAATGCTTATATAATTCACACTTCATGAAAAATTACAATCATTTGGTGCAAACTATTGAGAACTTTTTTCACGCAAGAAATAGGGAGAATAAAATCAAAGAATCAGGATCTAGCCCACCTTCAAATTCTGTCCGATTCGACAATTGAACTAGCGTATAAAATGAGCCAAGCCAAAAATGAACGACGTAAAGCGGGCCTAGCATAGTAAACTTTTTTGGGCAATCATGTATCAATTTCCAAAAAGTTTACATACCTTTCCTTCGCATTTAGCACACGTTCATTCTATTCATCGGATTCTAGACCTCGGTGTTCAGTGTTAACCGGAAATATATGGAGCAGAACATCCAGAGGCCACGAGCATATTCAATTCATGTTTTACCCTTTAAACCTTAATCCAATGGTCGAAGTACAGATTAAATTTGTAGAAGAAGGTCTCAAACACCCAATCGATGAACTGAGAAACCACGTTACCAAAGCGCTCTTTGAGGACGACATTCTTGTAAAAGAAGGAGCAGACCTCAGCATCAAAATCAAATTTACAGTTGACCACGATCAGGACCTTATTCTGATACAATTGCGTGAAACCGAATCCAAGAACAAGCTGGGTGAAAAGGTGCTTCACTATCTTGAGGATTCTTGGATACAGGACATCGCTGCGGAAGCGCATGCATTGGTGAGTGCTGTTGCGGGCGTCCATCCCTGAGTTGTTCAGGGAATAAAGACATCAACTCTAGGGATCTCTAGTTCCTGTTGGTTTGTAACCAGACTCGGACATTTCGCGTATAAGGTTTCGGGAAACTGCGTTCTGAATGCCGAACACAGTATAAACCTTTAAGAAAAGAAATGGCTCTACCTTATATCAGGCCTGGGAGAAACCCTCACCAGATGATGGGTTCTCTAGAACTCCTGTATTCGCTTTATAAGCGATATGAGGCTTGCCATCCTGTATTCTGTTATAGTGGACCCTTTGCAGAATACCTTACCGGACACATACTCGACATTTCGGAATATTCGATGAGTGCAGTGCCAACACAACCCTTGATCAATAGAAAAGTATCATTCCTTCTTGTAGAGTGCTTCCAGAACATTGTAAAACATGGTTTACCAGAAAACAGAGTTGATTCGGAAACTTCCGAGTCAGGTATCTTCACATTTAGAAACCATGACCATTGTTTCAGCATCAATTCAATAAATTTAGTAGTCAAAGAAGATATTCCCGCACTATCAAAGTTGGTGGAAAATGTGAATTCGCTCAAAGGTTTAAACTTAAAGGAGCTGTATTTACATCAACTTGAAAACAATGAGATCAACCTGAAAGGTGGAGCAGGACTTGGATTGATAGAACTCGCCCGGAAATCCGGTAACGACCTTTTGTATGAATTCTCATCAGTAGATGATCGCTTTGCGCGGTTTCATCAACAAGTTTCTTTGCTGCACAAAAAGAGCAAAGTTACATCGGCCCCTTCGAGCCAAATTGAAGATACCGATTGGCTGCACACCCAATTATTGAGTCATGGAATCATCCTTTTCTTTAAGGGTGATTTGTCTCAAAAGTCCATTCTGTCGATTCTGTCGATGGTTGAACAAAATATGGGTGAAGATCTGAACAACGGACTTTTCACACGAAAAGTAGGTCACATACTGATAGAACTTTTACAGAACATTGCCAAACATACACACGACAGAAGTTCATTTAAGGATGGGATTTTTATGTTGAGCAATGACAATAACCGTATCAGAATTTTAGCCGGCAATGTTGTAAACGCAGCGTCAAAGAACTTTCTAGAAGACAAGCTCAATTTCTTGAGTCGAATGAATATTGAAGAGTTAAAAAACTTGCATCTAATGGCAATAAAGGCGAGCCTCAAATTTGAAAATAAATCTAAGAGTGGTTTAGGACTCATAGAGGTTGCTATGGCTTGTCAAGGTAGAGTTCAGTTTAATTTTGAAGAACTCGAAGAAGATAGTTACTTCTTTGGACTGGACGTGATCATATAACTTTGCGCATTCATGCCACTTTTGGATCTTCACATATCTAAGTCTGATGACACCCCTGAAATCATATCTGAAATTGATAAGGGACATTTGCACATTTCCGGAAGATCCTTTCCCGAAAACGCTTATCAGTTCTATATTCCCTTGCTCACATGGGTTAAGGAATTTGTAGACGAACACCCTAAAAAACCTTTAGAAATTCAATTCGAACTAGACTATTTCAATTCCTCATCTGGTCGATTCATACTTGAAATGCTTACCATATTCGAGCAACAGGATCCTCGAAGCCACTATCGTGTTAAATGGCTGGTAGATGCCCATGATGAACTGATGATTGAAAAAGGTGGTGAGTTCAAAAGTCTCGTAGACCTGCACATCGAAATTGTTTCAAAAGAGGCGGGCACTAGATAAAGGGAACTCCAAATTCTGCAGGATCCTGCATAGTATTTAACTCTAATAAAAAATCCTATAACCGAACTCCAAGAACAAGGATATCGTCGGTTTGAGAAGTACTACCTCTCCATTGCTCAAAAATGTTGTTGCAAAACTCATGTGAGTTATTCAGTCCAATGTTTGAGCATTCTTTCAGCATTTCTCGGAATTGACCTTTATTGAATTTCTTCAGATCCAAACCACCAAATTGGTCATGAAAACCATCGGTGAACATAAATAGATAGTCACCTGATTGATAGTTGATGGAAGTAGTTTCGAAACAAAAACCATTCTTGTACATCTTCCCATAAATCGCTCCACCAACACCTAATGCTGTAGATCGGACTTCATTAAACTCATTTTTATCGTTTAGAATTATAATCGAGCTATTCGCTCCGGAAAATTTAATTTCTCCTGTATGTTGATTTACCAGGCACAGACTTAAATCCAATCCATCTTGTGCATTTTCAGGCGCACTTTCTTGGTTTAAAGATTCAATAATCTGTTTGTTCACAGCAGTAATAATTTCACCCGGATCGCGCAAGCCCATTTCCCCTACTGCCTTATTTAATTTTTCGGCTGCAATAAGCGACATAAAGGCTCCAGGTACTCCATGACCTGTGCAATCCACCACCGCCAGATAGATCATGTTGTCTATAACCCTAAACCAATAAAAATCTCCAGAGACAATATCCTTTGGTTTGAAAAAGATAAAAGATTCTTTGAATATTTCTTGGAGCCTTCCAGGCGGAATCAAACTTGAATGTTGAATGCGCTTTGCATAACTGATGGATGAAATAATTTTTTGCCTTTGACTTTTAATCTCTTGATTCTGTCGTGTAAGTAGGCCATTCAATCGCTTTTTCTTTTGAAGAGTAAAGTAAATCATGAAAATAATGACAGCTAAAGCAATAGTTGACAAGCTAATCACGAACATCCAAAAACTTTTAGATTGAAGCTGTTGCGACTGAAGGGCTATTTCAGCATCTCTCTTTTCGGTTTCGTATTTAGTATTTAGTTCGCTCATGATATTCATCTTGTTGATCCCGTCGAGACTATCCTTTGTCCTGATCAACTCCTTCTGATTGAAATAAGCTTTATCGTACAAACCCATAGCCGAAAGAATATTGACTTTCTCTGCCAAGGCTTCAATTTTAATGTCATTGAAATCATATTCATCTGCAAGTGTGCTCGCCTTCTGGATGCTTGCGAGTGCCTCGCCTGTTCTGCCCATACTGCGCAGTATTTCGGCCTTAAGAACATGCAACGAACCTTCATTGCTGAGGTCGCCCCCTGTAGTTGCTATTTCGAGTGCGGATCTTACTACACTCAGGGCTTCATCCAGTTTTCCATCGTGAAGCAACAATTCTGCTTCGAGGGTCAAAGGATTAGCCATTTCCTTTGAACCATTTTGATATTCCTTCAACCTTTCTACATAACCACGTGCCAAGTCGAATTCCTTCAATTCTAAATATGACATAGCAACATTAAAAAGGTTTCTAGAGGCCTGTACCTCAAGCCCGTGCTCCTCGTTGTATTGTAGCGATTCTAGATATGACGCAATGGCCTTGTGAGGTTCGCCAATTACACCGTAAATAATTCCAATATTGTTGAGGGCTTTTACAGCTCCTTCCATGTCCCCAAGTTGCGCATAAACGCTGCGCGACTTCTGATACAATTCCAGCGCTGATAGATAATGGCCATGATTGTGTTCGACTATTCCTCTGAAATTTGAGAGCTTGGCCAACTTCCCGAGTTCCTCTAATTCTTCAGCCAATTCGTAACCCTTAATTGAGTGATATTGAGCCGAATCGGGTAAACAAAAAAGATATTCATCGGCCAAGCCCAAATGAGCATCTAGCCGTTGTTTGTCATTTTGTGCGTTCCGAAGATCTCGATTAAATTGATCAATAACCGATTGATCCTGACCAATTAACGTCAGGGGACTAAACTTCAAGAGAAGCAGAAAAAGGAAAGAAATGTGTGTGAATGACATTTATAATTTTCAGTAAACCCTTAGTTTTACGCATATTCAGATAAAATAGTTCCAATCGAACTGTTTTTTCGAGAATTGTTGACAGTTGTCGAAAGATGACTATATTTGCAACCCAATTTTTTGAGATAAAAGCAATGGCAAACCACAAGAGTTCAATCAAGAGAATTCGCTCTAACGATGTTAAGCGTGATCGCAATAAGTACTACCACAAGACGATGCGTAACGCGTTGCGCAAACTGCGTTCTAGCAATAGCAAGGCTGAAGTTGAAAAGATAGCCCCGTCTGTGATATCCTTGCTTGACAAACTTGGGAAAAATTCGGTAATTCACAAGAATAAAGTAGGTAATCTGAAAAGCAGTATTGCTCGAAGGATCAGCCATCTTTCTTAATAAGAAATAGTCCTATGGACCGAAACCTTCCAGAATAGGAAGGTTTTTTTTTGCCCGACTTTTTGTAGTTTCGTGGTCTAAACTGAAAATAATGGAAACTACTAACGGCATCAAATCCTGGGCGCCGGATGACCGGCCGCGGGAAAAACTCAATTCAAAAGGTCCAGGCGCACTATCCGATTCGGAATTACTTGCCATACTACTTGGCTCTGGTAATCGACAAGAAAGCGCAGTATCCTTGGCAAGACGCATATTGGCAAGTGTAGAAAATGACCTTGTAAGTTTGGGTCGTATTGACCTCAATGCACTCAAAAAATTCAAAGGCATGGGTGATGTTAAAAGCCTTACGCTAATAGCCGCCCTTGAGTTGGGCCGACGAAGGCGATCAACAGAAGCGCGCGAACTTCCGGTTATAGGGCATTCAAAAGGAGCCTATGAGCATTTTCTGCCCCACATAGGAGATCTTGCCCATGAAGAATTTTGGGTAATGAATCTTACGCGGCGAAATCATGTTATTTCAGTGCATAAGGTGAGTGAAGGTGGTATCAGTTATACAGCCGTTGATCCCAAAAAAGTGTTTGGAATAGCTCTGGAGAACAAGTCGTCCTCTATTATTGTAGCCCACAATCATCCCAGCGGAAACACACAACCAAGTGATGAGGACCTAAAACTCACACGAAGACTTGTGAATGCCGGAAAAAATCTGGAGTTGCCTGTTCTAGATCATTTGATCGTTACAAGCACCGGATATTATAGTTTCGCGGATGAAGGAACCTTAGAACAGGCATGAAGAAACTACTTACCATAATTGGTGCAAGACCACAGTTTATAAAAGCATCAGCAATTAGCCGTGAACTGAACGAAAAACATTCTGAAAATATTCAGGAAGTAGTGGTGCATACCGGACAGCACTACGATCCATTTATGTCAAAGATTTTCTTCGACCAATTGAGTCTTACGGAACCAAACTTTCATTTGGAGATTAGCGGCGGGAGCAATTCTTTTCAAACAGCAGGTATGTTAGGTAAACTTGAGCAGGTAATGTCAGAAGTGAATCCAGATGCTGTGCTGCTCTATGGTGATACCAATTCTACTCTTGCAGGATCTATTGCTGCAGCTCAATTGCACATTCCACTTATTCATGTTGAAGCAGGCCTACGATCAAATAATAAAACGATGCCCGAAGAGATGAATCGAATCGTTTGCGACCACTCAAGTACCCTGCTCTTCGCTCCTACCCAAACGGCTATTAATAATCTGGAGAAAGAAGGCTTCGATCTGAATATAAAAGACAATTATCACCGCGATAGGCCAGGCGTTTTTCTATCCGGAGATGTGATGTTCGACAACGCAATCTTCTATAGTGAGGCTGCTTCTCGTGATCAAGATATTTCAGAAAAATATAATATTCAAGAAGGCCGTTTCATACTTTGTACAGTGCATCGTCCGGTGAATGCGGATGATCCCGATCAGTTGAGAATAATTCTTCAATCTCTTTCTGATGTGCACAAAGAAACAGGTTTACACGTAGTGTTTCCTGTACATCCTCGAACCCGAAAAATGATTTCAATTATGGAGCCATGCATCCCACCTTCTGGAGGGGTATTGCTGATATCTCCTGTTTCGTACTTCGACATGTTGTGGCTCGAAAAATCAGCCACATTAATCATTACAGATTCAGGCGGAGTGCAGAAGGAAGCCTTTTTCTTTAGAAAACCCTGCGTGATACTTCGCAGTGAAACTGAATGGAAAGAACTAACAGAAAATGGCAATGCCCAACTATGTGAGATCCTTCCTATAAAATTAGTCGAAACGTACATTTCTATGTTGAAAAAAGACGACTATACTTGGCCTCATTATTTCGGAAATGGTCAGGCCTCTTCATTGATATGTCAACGAATAAATGAGTTTCTTCTTACATGTTGATGTACAGTTCAAATATTTCTTCAAGATTACAATATGCAGTAGATGCCCTACTTGGGCCTTGGTACAGCGATATTCGGATTACAGATAACCTCGATGAATTTATAAGATATGTTGGTCCAAGTGTGTGTTACGACAAATCCAATCTCAAAGAAGGAAGCATTTGGATTGATCCCGCCGAATTGATATTTCAGAAGGGTATAACTTCAATCAAACCCACTTTAGCGACTTGGAAGGATATCCCATCACCTTTTTCTTCTGGGGGTGATATAGGTTTTGATGTCTTTGCCGCCACCTTTTATATGCTTAGCAGATATGAAGAGTATTCAAGCGATCACATTTTAGATAACATGGGTCGATTTACTGCTGCCAATTCCTTCGCCTTTAAAAATGGATTCTTGTCCCGACCGATTGTAGATGAATATAGGTTGGCACTGTCAGAAATAATCGAGTCCAAATGGCCCAACAGTGCCGTTAAAACAAAGTTTGAAAGCATAACTTCTATAGATGTAGATTCTGCTTTTGCCTACAAGCACAAAGGATTCAAACGCAGCATCGGCGGAATGGCTAAGGACGTATTGTCCCTCAGATTTGGAAATCTGATGAGGAGGATAGCTGCACTCAGTGGATGGATACGTGACGATTACGACACATACGATAAAATTATTGCTCATTCAAAGAACTCAGGACAAAAGACTATTTGGTTCTTTTTACTTGCAGACTTTGGAAGTCATGATAAAAATGTACCCGTTGAAAGTCGCCAACTAAGGGAATTGATTGCGTCATTGGATAGCAGATCGCAGGTTGGAATACATCCCGGAGTAGCTTCAAATGGTGATATTTCGACCCTGAAAAACGAAATCAACAGACTTGTAGAGATCACGCGCAGACCTTGCTTTCACTCTCGCCAGCATTATCTCATTCTTCGCTTTCCACAAACGTACAAGTCCCTTTTTGACTCCGGAATTCGTCATGAGTATAGCATGGGTTTCGCGGACCAGCCGGGATTTAGGGCAGGAACAAGTTTTAGCTTTCGATGGTATGATTTAGAATCAGAGCAAATAACAGATCTAATTGTTCATCCGTTTGCCTACATGGATACCACACTCAACAAATATTTGAGCTATGGTCCCACACAAGCCTCATTAGCCATTGCCCAACTTAAAGAAAAAGTAAAAAAAACAGAAGGTACTTTCATTAGTCTTTGGCACAACGAATCTTTTTGCAATCGTGGAATTTGGACGGGATGGGAAGAAGTGTATGAGAAGAGTTTGAAGTAGAACCTAACGGTTGAGGGGGGATTAGTGAATGTGGGAATTGGGGAATGTGGGAATTGGGGAATTAGTGAATTAGTGAATGTGGAAATTGGGGAATGTGGGAATTAGTGAATGTGATAATGCGGGAATTGGAGAATGTGGGAATGTGGGAATTGGGGAATGAGTGAATGTGATAATGTGGGAATTGGGGAATGAGGGAATGTGGGAATTAGTGAATGTGATAATGTGGGAATGAGGGAATGTGGGAATGTGGGAATTCATAATTCAAAAAGAAAAGCATTTCACTGCGGGCTTAGCGTCACATCTATGAGGGCTTAGCGTCAAAATTCAGAATGGAAAATTCAGAATTGGTGGTTCAATATTAATAATTTTCAATTTTCAAAGTACTTCAACTCCAGATTGCTCCCATCCCAAGAGGCGTAAGAATTGTAGTGGAGCCATTCGCCCAAGTTGACATAACGCGAATTAGGTCCCACCATTTTATCTAGTGGAAGATGCCTATGACCGAAAATGAAATAATCATAGTGCTGTTTTTTGAGGACATCTTTGCAGTAAACCATGAGCCATTCCTTGTCGTCGCCTAAAAATTTGCGATCCGAATCACCTGTATTACTTCTACTATAGCCACTGAGCGAATGGGCCAACCAGATGCCAAAATTCGGATGCAATCTTGCGAAAAGCCATTGACAAACCTTACTTCTAAAAATCTTCTTTACGATTTTATAGCCATGATCATCGGGCCCGAGGCCATCGCCGTGACCAATCAGAAATCGTTTTCCATTCCACTCTCTTTCGACATTGGCACCGTGCATTTGAACACCACACTCCGAAGGAATATAGTCGAATATCCACATATCGTGATTGCCAAGGAACCAATGAATAGCGATTCCTCTATCTGTCAATTCTGAAATTTTGCCAAGCAGTCTGGTGTAACCTCTCGGCACTGCACGTTTGTATTCAAACCAAAAGTCGAATACATCTCCAACTAAAAAAATCTCTGAGGCATCACTTGAAATTTCATCGAGCCATTTCACAATCAACTTTTCTCGAACGAGACTTGTCGCTTCATTCGGAGCACCCAGATGAAAATCTGAAGCAAAGTAGATTTTTCCTTTTGGTAAATTAGACATAGGCTTAAGGGCGCCACTAAAAATCTATTTTATGTTTCGCGGAGCCAAATTTCGACCGCGTTTGTTCATGAAGGTAATATATAATCATAAATTTCATCGAAATATGACAAAGGTTTTTAGTGGTTCCCTTAAAGTCGAAAAGAAATTTATTTTCCGAGCAATTGCTCCAAAAGAATCTCGAGGGCTGGTCCACGAACATCTCCACCAAATGCTACCACTTTCCCTTCCTGATCTATTAACACAGGGAACGGAATGCTTCTTACTCCATAGTCCGAAGCGGCAGTACTAGACCATCCTTTCAGATCCGATACATGACCGGACCATGTCAGTTTATCTTGCTCGATAGACTGAATCCATCGGCCTCTGTCGGTATCAAGTGAAACAGAAAAGACTTCAAATCCACGTGCACTATATTTTTCATAGGCCTTCACCACATTCGGGTTTTCTTTTCGACAAGGTCCACACCACGAAGCCCAAAAGTCGATCAAAACCACTTTTCCTTTGAGGTCGCTGAGCTTCATTATATTCCCTTCCGGATTGGGTAGTGATATTTCCGGAGTTTGCATACCCTTGCTCACTGCGCTGCTTTGGGGCGGTTGCTGAGTTGATTGCTTGAGTGCCTTTTCTGCTTTTTCAGTTTCGGTTTTTACAAGAGCGTACAAGTCCGTATTGCCAACCTTATCATTTAATAAAGCCAGTTCATTTCTAAACAAGGCAAGATCGGTGCTCGGTTGCAAACTCATCAAAGCGACCAGAGCTGCGGGATGAGCTTCATACATTTTTATCCATTCTTTCAAATGATTGCCTGCGCTGGCTGCCGACGCATTGTACTTCGTCTTCGCATCCATTCTTTCTTCGGCAGACAAGTTGGGGTCGTTGGCAATCTGGATAAAACTTTGCTGTTCATTGACGATTGGATCTAGCTCATTGATTAAAGTTTGCATCATATGAGTTTGCTGTGAACCGGTCCAAACAGCCGTTATTCGAAATGCAGAAGCATCTGCAGTTAATCCTACTACTTCGGTACTATCTGTGATTAACATAACCCCTACTTCACCCAAAACCAAATTGTAATAATCCAAATTCAAAGACTTTTCAGGAATCAGATGAAACGATCCATCGGCTTGAATTTGGACGGAATCAATTTTGGTTTGAACACGATTTACACTTTTTACCAAATACAATTTGCTCCCTGCGCCTCCAATAATTTGACCATGCACACCCGGTAGGAGATCAATTTTCTTTTTCGAATTGACCTTTTGAGCACAGGTTCCAAAAGCAATGAATAAAAACGCCAATAGAGCTGTGTACTTCATATTATTTTCTTTATGCAATGACATAATTTCTTATGAACCGATGAGTTGTTTAATTCTACTTTCTAATGCTTCACCACGCACATCGCTGCCCAAAGCAACAATCTTGCCCTCTTTGTCGAGAAGCACGGGGAATGGAATACTTCTCACACCATAGTCCGCAGCAGGTTGACTTTGCCATCCTTTCAAATCGGAAACATGGTAAGGCCAGGTAAGACCATCTTGCTGAATTGCTTGAGCCCAACGATCTTGTGTATTGTCAAGAGACACAGAAAACACTTCAAAACCTTTGCTGTTGTATTTCTTGTACATAGCCACAACAAAAGGATTTTCTTTTCGACACGGACCACACCAAGATGCCCAAAAATCCAGGAGAACCACTTTGCCTTTGAGATCACTCAATTTCATTGTATTTCCTTTGAGATCTTTTTGCACAATATCCGGAGCCATTACACCAACAGATATTTTTCCTGCTGGCGCCTTTCCCGGATTATCCAAGCTTGGTGTCTTCGCCGTTTGTTCTGCCTTTGTTACATCTCCCATAATCGCTTTGAACATACCGGTAGTTCCCACTTTTGGCTGGAGTTTATTCAATACATCTTTATAAAGAGACATTTCGGATCTTGGATCAAGCATCCTCAACACTGGGAGAGCTGCAGGACTGCTGCCATTCATCTCCAGCCATTTTCTGATACTTTCAGTGGCTTCTTTGTTCAGCTCTGTCATTTGCGCTTTCGCTGAAGCCTTTGCTTCAGCAGTAATTGCAAAATCTTTCATTTTTTGAATGAGCTCTTGAGAACGCAGCGCTAAAGGTTCCAATGAACTATTCAATTCTTGAATAGCCGCAGTAGCCTCTGAACCGCTCACTTGAGCACTCTTTCTGAACTCGGAACGCGATGTAGATATCGCCAGACATTCAGTGCTATCCGTGATCAACATGATGTTGTCGTTTCCCAATTGAAGATTGTAATAATCCAGAGCAAGTGAAATTGCGGGAATGATATTGAATTGACCATCTGGACCAATCACACTACTATCAGTTTTAACAGATTTGTTGTTCACTTGTCTTATCAAATAGATAGTCTCTCCTTCAGCTCCTTCGATTTTTCCGCTGATACTACCCTTACTACCACCTGAACTACAGGCTACGAGGGCAGAAATGGCTATTGAAACAATTGAAAATAATTTAATATTCATGATTTTATCTTTTCCTTTTTTTAGAAATTATTTGAGGAGATTTTGAAATATTTCGCTGGCAACCTTCGGATTGGCTTTGCCTTGTGTCTTTTTCTTCAGTTCACCCATAAAAAGTCCGAGCATACCTTTGTTTCCCGCTTTGTATGCAGCTACTTTGTCGGGCCATTCCGCCAAAACTTCGCGAGCAGCGTTTTCAATTACATCGTCAGCAGCATCTTGAATTAAATTTAATTCGAGGGCGACAGCCAAGGCCATTTTACCCGAGCCATCGGCTAAGACTGGTAGTATTTTTTCTGCTGCCAAACTAGCACTCACTTTTCCAGAATCGACCAATTCGATGGTAGAAGCAATTTGAGAAGGACTCACATTAAAATCGTGCAACTCTATAGCATTTTCATTGAGATATGCCTTGATAGGGCCGAGAACCCAATTGCTCGCTGCTTTATAATTTTTTGTATGCTCTATGAGATCTTCGAACCAGAGAGCTGTTTCCTTTTCGTTTGTAAGCGCACTTGCATCATAGTCGGAAAGACCTAAGTCGGCGGTATACTTGCTGTACAATTCTCTGGGAAGCGCAGGCATAGATTCTTCGATCCTCTTAATATGTGCTTCGGACAATACGACGGGCACAAGATCCGGCTCAGGAAAGTATCTGTAATCGTGAGCAAGTTCCTTGCTCCTCATAGAAAAAGTGAAGCCGGCTACTGCGTCAAAACTCCTTGTCTCTTGCACAATTATTTCGCCCTTTTCTACAGCGTCAATTTGTCGTTTGAATTCATATTCGATGGCGCGTTGTACATTTCGAATGGAGTTCATGTTTTTTACTTCACAGCGCGTATTGAGTCCTTCAAAACCTTTCAGTCGAACACTTACGTTGGCATCACATCGCATTGAACCCTCTTCCATGTTGCCATCGCAAATTCCGAGGTATCTGATTAGTTTGCGCACTTCTGTGAGATAATTGTAGGCTTCGACTGGAGTGCGGATTTCCGGTTCGGAAACAACTTCTATCAGCGGAACTCCGGCTCTATTCAAGTCTACCAGGGTATCGAATGGATCTTGATCGTGCATACTTTTTCCAGCATCTTCTTCCAAATGTGCACGCGTGACACCAATCTTTTTTTCCTTGCCTTCATCATCGCGGATGATTATGTGACCTCCAACACAAATGGGTGTTTTGTCTTGTGTTATCTGATAGCCTTTGGGCAAGTCGGCATAGAAATAGTTCTTTCGCGCGAAATGCATGTAACGGGCAATATCGCTGTTGAGAGCTAGACCCAACAAAATGCCGTAGTCTATGCTTTTGCTATTCATACGGGGCAATGTGCCCGGATGACCAAGAGACAGGGGGCTTATTTGGGTATTCGGCAATGCCCCAAATACATTGGGATCACTGCTATAAGCTTTGCTATGGGTGTGCAATTGCATATGCACCTCAAGCCCCACCACCAATTCGTATTTATCGTAAACGCTCTCCATTTCTTTTTTTCAGTGCTTCAATAAGCCATTCTTCAAACCCCACTTCGCCCGCAATCATTTCTATCCCTATTGGAATCACAAAAAGGTTGCAAGATTTCAGAATTTCGACTTCTTTTTGACCTGCAAGTCTTGAAAGATCTTTTTCTGTGGTTACAAGAACGGCATCCGAACCGCCAAAATTAAGCATATCATTGTGCAAGGTCTGCAAGTCATTTAAGGTAAATTGGTAATGATCGGGGAAGGATTTGAATTTTTTAAGATCAAATTGACTTTTCAGGTAGTTTTCAAAGTCTTTTGGTTGAGCAATTCCTGCAAAACCGATAACACACCGATTGCCAATCCTATCTTCAGGGTCTCCAAAGGCCGACTTTTCTGTATTATATTGAATTTTAGAGAAGAACAAAGCTTGTGTCGCATTCAAACCCAGTTTGTTTTTCCATAACTCTGGATCATTTCGTTCGATGAACTCTGGACATTTGGTAACCACAATAGCGTCGGCACGACTTTTCTCACTCGGGTGATCACGCAGATTTCCGGCTGGCAGCACCCAGTCGTCCGAAAAAGGATCATCCCAAGTAGTGAGCAAAATATAGAGTTCTGCCTTCAAATGGCGGTGTTGAAAAGCATCGTCCAATAAAACCCAATCAGTTGTAGGAATAAGTTCCTTGATCTGTTTCAGGCCAAAAACTCTGTTCTCGCATACTGCCACAGGCACGTCCTTGCTGTGTTTGCTCAAGAGTACAGGTTCGTCGCCATATAGACTTGACTCACCGAGTTCATTTACGAGCAAAAAACCACTGGATTCGCGCCCATATCCACGGGAGAGGACAGCCATTTTGAATCGTTTGCTCAGGATGTCAATGATCATTTTGATATGAGGCGTTTTCCCTGTGCCCCCGAATGATAGATTTCCCAATACAATCGACTTCAGTGCCCCTTTTTGAGATTTGAATAATCCTATATCGTAAAAACGATTGCGCAGCCAAAGAATTCCCATGTATAAAAAGGAAATGGGGAGAAGAATGAGACGAAACTTCCGCATCGCTTTACTTTGTGCTTTCAATTCTGCAAAAATGATACTTCGTGAACTAATAAATGCACTCGAAACATTCGCGCCACTCTCATTGCAAGAGTCGTACGATAATTCGGGCTTAATATATGGCAACCCTGAACACGAAGTGGAATCGGCTTTACTGTCGCTCGACTGCACTGAGGCAGTTATAGATGAGGCCATTGACAAGGGATGCAAACTTGTTATTTCACATCATCCTATCATTTTCAGTGGATTAAAAAAAATCACGGGGAAAAGTTATGTGGAACGAACAATCATAAAGGCAATTCAATCCGGTACCGCGATTTATGCCATACATACTAATCTCGACAATGTTTATAACGGAGTGAATGGCAAAATCTGCGAAAAACTCGGGCTAGAAAAAACTCGAATTCTGCAGCCGATGAGCGGGAAACTGAAGAAAATTGTGGTATTTGTTCCTCATGCCCATGCCGAAAATGTGCGCAAAACAATGTTCGAAGCCGGCGCCGGTTATATTGGACAATATGATGAATGCAGTTTCAATACGAGTGGTGAAGGCACTTTTAGGCCCTTGAGCGGCTCCAATCCATTTGTTGGGGAGCAGGGAAAACGACAGTTGGAGTCTGAAATTCGGATAGAAATGATCGTAGAATCTTGGAAACTGAATAGCGTTTTGGCGGCTATGCAGGTAGCACACCCCTATGAAGAAGTAGCCTTTGACGTTTTGGCCTTGGAAAATGAGCAAAAAGACATTGGCTTGGGGATGATTGGTGAGTTTAAAGACCCCATGGGGATTCCAGCCTTTTTGGATATGCTAAAAAGAGAAATGAAGGTTCCGGTAGTAAAATACACTCAAACGAGTGGAGAAATGATTCGAAAAGTGGCTGTTTGCGGTGGTTCCGGTAGTTTTTTAACAAGCCGGGCCTTGGCTGTCGGAGCGGATGCCTTTGTAACATCTGACATAAAATACCATGAGTTTTTTGATGGAGAGGGTCGTTTACTGATAGCAGATATAGGGCACTTCGAAAGCGAACAGTACACCTCGGAAATACTAAATGACTTTCTCGCCAAAAAATTCCCTACTTTTGCCACCCATTTTTCGGCGGTCCGAACAAACCCCGTACATTATTTTCTTTAACATGGCAAAGAACAAATCAGAAGCAGAAGAAGTAAAGAAGTCGCTTACAGTAGAGGAGAAACTCCGCGCGCTGTATGATCTTCAGCTTATCGACTCCAGAATTGACAAAATCCGCTCCGTGAGAGGTGAGCTTCCGTTGGAAGTGCAAGACTTGGAGGATGAGATTGAAGGATTGGAGACACGTATTAAGAACCTCGAGGACGAGTCGACCGGATTGAGCACCGACATGACCAATCGCAAGAATTCTATTAAGGATTCAGAGGCCCTCATTAAAAAATACAAAGAGCAACTCGGTAAAGTAAAAAACAACCGTGAATTTGACTCATTGAACAAGGAAATTGAATTCCAGGAATTGGAGATTCAATTGAACAAAAAGCGCATTAAAGAATCTGAGGCTCAGAAAGCACAGAAAGATGATGTTGTTGAAATAGCAAAGACTAAACTTAAAGAGCGCAAAAACGATCTTAAAGTAAAGAAGAGCGAACTCGATGAAATCATTGCTGAGACTCAGAAGGAAGAGCAAATTCTGATGAAAAAATCAGGAGAAGCTGAGCACATGATTGAAGAACGCCTTGTGACTGCTTATAAGCGAATTCGCGGTGCTTCGCGCAATGGGCTTGCTGTGGTGCCGATTGAAAGAGAGGCCTCAGCCGGATCGTTTATAAAGTTGCCACCTCAGAAGCAGCTCGACGTAGCTGCGCGCAAGAAGATCATCGTTGATGAACACAGCGGAAGGATTTTGGTGGATAAAGAATTGGCCGAGGAACAAGCAGAAAAAATCAGGGCTTTGCTTGACAAAGAATTGAAGATTACGCAAGAGTAAGAAATTACTTTACGATACAAAATAGCCTCCGGAAGGGGGCTTTTTTATTTGTAATTGGGAACAGAACAAAGTCGAATTATCCCAGAATCCGCATTGGAAGTCGCTATGAAGTGCTAATACCGTTTATGTCTGTAATAGTCCAATTCCGTTTCACTTGACAGAACCAAACTAAACCAAGGAAAGTAAACTTCAACAAATGCCCGAAAATAAAGAGCCTACTTTTTGTCCACTTGAACAAAACGTCTATCCATGCAGCCTACTTTTTGTCCATTACACCGGACTCTTTAATAAGCAGAATTGGTATTATTTGATGGTATATATTCATACATCAAGAATAAAAATCGAGAAAGTGTTTGATATCACAGGGGGTTAGCGCTGCAATAGATTTCCAATGCGGATTTCGGGTTTATCCCGCATTGCGCATTGGAAGCATCTTGAGGCTAGTGCGCTGCGGGATTCTCGAATCTACACCATGGAACAAAGTAATAGTTCGACCTATGAATCCCGCTATCTCCATAGCGTGATTCGGGTTTATCCTGCATTGCGCATTGGAAGCATATTGAGGCTAGTGCGCTGCGGGATTCTCGAATCTACACCATGGAACAAAGTAAT